>OBUW01000052.1_pt1 | contig 93949 bp, 41 predicted proteins | sample 1475761 | NCBI WGS metagenome assembly OBUW01 (sample SAMEA2579908, study PRJEB22360) | human gut metagenome | biome: human gut; feature: human-associated habitat; material: faeces | place: Denmark | collected 2008/2010
CGAATAGATCAGGACATAAAACACTTCTCTTACCTATCGATCGGTATCCGCAATTGAAGATCAATTTTGCGTGCTCTCTAAGCACTTCCCATTGACTGGTCATTAATTTTCTTGCCATTAGAAAGCACAAGCCACTGATGTTTTGTTTGTTAGGGATCAGTTGTAAGACTTCACAATATTTTGCAACCAGACCAAAATTGACTTTATCTGATTGCTGTGATGCCAATAAAGTCGACATAATTCTTGATAGATAGTCGTATCCATCCTCAGCACAAATTGTTGGGTCCATAGCAGAATTTCCATCAGTATATTTATTGCTTTCTAACCCTCCAACTGTGAAACAATAACTCCATAAAACCAAAGTAGCAGTGCTGACTGCATTGACCGTATCATAATAATCACAGTTTGGATTCCAATCTAATTTATTACCATTCTCGTCTATCATCAAGGTCCATAGGAAAAAGTAACAATAAAAGATACCACGAATGTTTTCTATATTTTTATTATTTTTGGACCAAATGTTATTTAATTTTTGTTGCACCATAAAATGATCTTTAAGGGTAGCATCCACACTCTGGTTTGCTGGTGAACCTGCAAATATGGCAATGTCATAATGGTTTATTTCTGGTAGTCCAATTATTTGTGTCAAGTAGAATATAGGGAAGGCAACATTACTGTTGGGTACACTATACATTGAAATTCCCATATTATTGGAACGTTTAAAAGTTTGCATGACTTCGAAATTCCAATTATCAAATGATCTAATTAACATTTCTTTCCAAATTTTGCTGTTGCTATTGGAATTATGAATTGTCAATAATGAAGAACTGTTTTGTAGTTCACTTTGTTGCATCTGATGCATTAACGATATTAGCCCTGCCAAAAGTATCTTTTGACAAAAAATAGATTTATTCTTGAGTTCAATCAATTTATCAGATTTCAAAATTTTTTTCAATGCTGCCAAAAAATTATCACTTTTAGCCTTTTTCTTTTTATTGGAAGTAGTAAGAGATGTAGTAATGTTACTATCTTGTAATTTGCGTTGTCTTCGAACGACTTTTTTAAACGATCCATTAACCTCAGTCAGCTCCCAAAGATGTTCATCATCACATGGTAAATTCAACAATTGTAACTGATAGAATAAAATCTGAGGATTATGTCTAAACTTGATAAAATCAATGATGTCCAAATAAAAGGTCATAAAAGTTATACGTTTCATACCTTCAGACTCTACCCATTTTTCAAATAAATCGTGGTCAGTTGTATCACTAGTGTTGTTCTTGTCTTCTAACTCGCTTTCTTCACCAGCACTGGAGGAAGTACTATTAGCATGAGACTTTTTGCGATGAGTTGGATTCCCACCCAACAACGGGCTTCTTCGTAGTAGTTGGGCTGTTGTTCCATGGTGTAAGTGAGCACGCTCGTGCATTCTTCTGGTTAAAAAGTTTTTCTCAACCCATTCTAACATGTTTAAACTTTGTAAAATCCATAATTTGACTGGTGACTTGAAATCCTCATGTTCAAATATGGAAAACCTTAGTGGTTTTGCTAACTGTAACGCAAATTTAAACTCGGCTGATTTCTTAGATTCTTTTGCTAATAAAAGGGCATTTTCCGGGAAACTATAACAAGCGCCTAACGATACCATTGCTATCAACAATAATGGTTCTGCTGATTTTGTATCAAATGAAGGTTTATGCAATATCGTAAATTGTGAATGGAAATGTTTCCAATACAGGTATAAGTAAAATGAAAATCTATGCTCTAGTGGGTAATTACTGTCAAATGGTAAATCTTGACGAGAGACCCCGATTGATTGTAGCATAAGATTTAAGATACTTGGTTCAATAAAGCAGTGTCTATTGGTAGGAATATTCTTCTCTCGGTGATTGAAAAAGACATGTTCTTCTTCTTGGGCATTTTCTGTGGTGTTATCATTACTGGATTCAACTGTATTTGTAGGAGATGCCGATGATATGCTTACTCCAATGCTGCGCAACGAGTCGTCTTTGCTGGTATCAACTAACTGATTTGAGTTTTGAAATGTATGGTAATTTTTGTACAATATATTATCCAAAGGGTTGTCATCAGTCAGAAATATATTAGCATCAGCACCATATCCGTTCGAAAACGCGCTCATATCAAACGGGTAATTTGGGATTCCAGTAGGTAATGCCGAGGAAACGGGCACTGAAAGCCCTGATTGGATTTGGTCAGCCATGGGTGAGAACTGAGACCCTCCATATGGAGATGGAATTGGGTGGAATTCGGAAGTTAATGGGACTTGGCTTTGAACTTCTTGTTCTTGCAAGGAAGGGAGTGGCTGTGAAGATCTTCTGGGCATTGATTGTTGTGTTTCTGGGGAAGACTGCACCAAAGAGTTTCCTTGAGGTGAGTCATTGAATAGCCACGACAATATATCATTCTGAGGAATCGTCGTACCATATGATTTATACAACGTATTCAAGTTGTTTAAGTTATTCAAATTGTTAAAGTTGTTCAATTCGTTTTGGATATGAACAAAATTGTTTGCTTGGATAGTTGTTTGATATCCTGGAGATGACTGTTGTGTGGGAACAGCAGGAATCGAGTTTGAAAGATTCTGAAGCAGTTTCTGATTTTGCAGTATCCCGTTGGTAGACATACGTACATTTGATTGGGTTTGTGACGGTAAGGTGTTTTGATGAACCATGTTAGCGCATTGCGGTGAAGCATGGGGCTTTATACTGTATTTCCTTGAAGTAGAGGTACCAGATTGTTGTTGGTGTGACGGTGGGGCTGGGGACAGGGGTTGGGGTAATCGATCATCTAGAATATTAGATATATGCATTCCAGTGGTCAGTGAAGTGCTAGTATTGCTACTAGTGCTTCCTTTTCTTTTCTTTAAAGCTTTGTTGTTAATGCCATCAGATTCTTTTTCCAAATTCGTCAATTCGTAATGCCTTTTGATATGTCTTTCCTTTAAATCTTTCCTTACAAAAGTCTTGCCACATTTTGACTTTGATCCATGATAATCCATAACAAAGTCGCAAACATAAACTTCTTTGGGTTCATGATTTAAATTATGTCTGGCTAAATGGTCCGATCGAGTGAAAACTTTATCACAATGTGTGCAAGGGAATACTCCCAAGGACCGCTTTTTCTTTCTACCACCGGAACTAATGGATTGTGATCTCTTCTTAGAAGTTACTTGATCATCATTGCTAGTTGGGGTGCTTTCTGTGTTGGATGAAGGTGAGTCAAGCGGCGGCATTTTTCACTACGAGAAGAATAATAATATTAACAATAAACAGATTTCCCAAAAAACAAATCTCGATTCTTTTTCTATTGTCTTCAATGAACTAATTCCAATGACGACTTGGGAATTAAGTCAGATATACAATCTTTAATGATAATAAAATTTCCTGTAAATCGAGGCAAGTGAGTACACAAATTTAAGTTTTGATGAGACAGAAAATTCTTAGTTTATTATTCCAATCTCATAGAGAAAAAAAAACTCTCTGAATACTGCATATAATGAAATGGAGGGGGGTTTACCTCTAGCAATAGATCTCCCAGAGCACGGCAGAATATATAAATTAGTCATGAACAAAAGTAGCTTATCAGAGAAGAAATGAATTGTTCTCGGAGTTGACTTGGTAAAAATATTGAAGCATGTTTTGATTTTTGGCTAGTATGTTTATCGACTTGTCAAAAAAAAAAAAGTGGAAGAAGTGGAAACGAAACATCATTCACCGATGAAAACAATTCTACTAACAATGTATTTCTTGCTAAATAAACATATGTAGATATTGTAATGTTCACAAAATACCAAACCAAGAAGTGAACAACATCTATCCAATATATGTATACAAGCAATTCCTGGTATTTTGCTAAATTGTTGTTTCTACATGTTGATGGCTAGTATGCATCTGTTCTCGGGTACCGCAATGGGTACCGCAATGTTGAGAAATTGGGTTCTAGTACTTTTTTTTTGTGTCAAGTTTTGTTTTGTTGGTCCTCGATTCTGAAACTTCTAACTCTCGCTCACAGTGATCCCCTCATTTTAATTAAGAGAGCAATTTCACGGGTCAACTTTAAAGACTTAAACGTGGGTAATACCGAATATCATTAAAACATGAGAAAGGCCAATGATGGTAACGTTTATTCTATTCTAGTTGATTTAAAAACTGGTTGTATAAAACATGATCCACCGGTAGGTACCGATTGATATTGATGATATCTATATCTTCATTGAATCGTAACAGTTTTGGAATGTGGTCTTGGTCCAATGGATCTAACAGTAATTGTTGATTATCAGTATCTTCATACTTATAAGCATAATTGGGGGAGCTAGGTGCTGTATCGTTGTGGCATAAACTATCATCTTTGATTTTATCATTAGCGTCCAATTCTTCTTCATCATTGTCTTGTTCTTCGTCTTCTTCTTCGTCATCATCATAATTTGTTAAGTCTTTGCTGAAATAGTGAGTGAATTTCTTGTAATTTAGTAGAAATCCATTCTGTAATAGAATATTTTCCAGATTGCTAAATGAATTATTGAAATAATCAAAAAAATATTCTTCATCGTAATATCGATAATTATTTATATTTAGCTTCCAAATTTTATAGTACATTTTGTAGATTGAGGGATTATATAAATCTTTGATTGCATCTAATCGTAGGTTGATCAAATTATTAAGAAAATCAATCAACTCTTCTAATTTGATTTCTTCATATTTCTCCATAAATAATGTTTGAATGATCTCAACTAATTCCCGCTTATATTTATGGTTAACAATTTTGCTTAAAAAACTTTCTAAATTGGATTCATTCTGTACAATTGAGTTGATAACGTAATTACTGATTTCTTGGTATAATTTTTCATTTTGATTGCAAATAGTTATGAAAAACTCTTCAATCATATTTTGAAGTTTTTTCCTGCATATTAGTAAAGACATGTCAGATGATGATGAAGAACGTGTTGTGGAATTTTCCGTTATGGGTGAACTACTGGTGGTGGTAAAGCTGCCAATACTGCTATTGCTACTATTTCTTCTCTTTATAGATGATTTTGGTGGCTCTATAGGGATTAATATGGGGCTTGGAGGTATGTGATAATCAATTTCTTCATCATTGGTTTCAGACATTTGAGTTCGGTTATCAGATGGCACTTGGGATAACTTGTCCACTGTTTGTATGTTTTGTTCACTAGACGGTATATCATTTAATGTCAATGTGCCCATTTGAATTGTTAAGTTGAGGCCATGCTTTATCAAATTTGTTGTATCAAACAAATGGTCGTCAAGACATTGGTCGAAGGGAAATTTTTGGTACAATATCGATAGTGGTGATGATTTAGTGGATGTCATGATGCAAAAAAAAAAATAAACTTCGGTTCTGTTACTTATAACTGCAGTTTGATTTGATTGTGCGAATCAAGTCTTAATATACACTAGATGGGTCTATTGGAAGAAACAAAAGTAAAAGTGAAAGAAGGAGGAATATTTTATGTTTTGAATAAGGACGAATAAGAATGTTTTCAGGTTTAATTTTTTTTTTTAAAGAGTTATATCTCATTCTACTCGCTTAAATATGCTGCTTTTTTTGTAACATACCACTACCAATCTACTACCAACAACGCACCCCATGTGGGTCCATGTGGGTCCACATGGGCAAAAAAAAAAAATAATCCCTAACTAAGTAACAGGATCCATCATCATCAAGAACAATAACAAATCAAGAAAAAAATATCATTCCTCAAAGTTGCAAAAGAAACAAAAGAAACTTTAGATTCAAATGAAAGTAGGAAAAAATAATAATGACAAAACCCAACCGTTTCATTTATCAAGATATATTTAAAAACTTAAGATATGGTATCAATTGTGTGTCACGTGCACGTATACTGGAATAAAATGAATGCTAGTGCCTCCTCGTACAAGTTGACTTGGCTGTTACATCGTCCTTAGAAATATTCATAGGTGGGTGACAACTGTTCAATCTTGATATTTGTATTTAGAGTTTATTATTGTAACGTTTGGGATTTTCATAAAATTTTGGTTGTATTTTCCTTTCAAAATTTTGTTCCACATCAACTAGTCACAAAATTCTTCTTTGCAAACTAAAACAATAATTTTTGTAAGAAAACTTTTTCAACTTGTATATTCATCATATCAACCCCTAACTAATTAAAGAATGGTTAAAGGTGTCGAAGCTAGTGTAATGTGACGACTTCCCAAAAAAAACTGTCGTGTGATCATGCTAGACCTCTACTGAAGAGACTTTATGGCACCAATTACTTTGTTTTAATGTACAATTATTTTGAGGTAGGATTTACTGTACGTTTGGCCAGCAATTTGAACCAATAACAATGACAACAATCATCAAGTTTAAGGTTGTATCAAAAATTTACGCGTATACTAATTTTTATTGTAACTGATCTGCAATAGTCTCAGACTACAGCCATTTGTTAGCGTGTCTCTTTTTGATACACGTAAAAAAAAATAGAAAAGTTTTGAGATTGACACACGCACACGCACACGCACAAAAGTATTGCTAAAAATAAATGAAATGAAATGAAGAAGAAGAAGAAGAAATACACGTACAAATTTCTTTTTTTTTTTTTCAAAACTGCAATATTGAAAATCATAATTACTACATTAACAGTAACAATAGCAAACACGCAAATAAATATACTTTTATAGCACACGAACTTATAAATTCTATTATTTGATTCAACTGGAAAAATAGAACTTCCAAAAAGAAAAAAAAATATAACATCAACTTGCGAGTTTTTTCTTTCCACTATTTCATCTTACATCATCACATTAATACCTTTGTTGGTTTTAAAATTAGTTTCATAAATGATAAACCCTAGGAATTTACGATTGATTATAGCAGTCATTGGACTTGTTGGTATATTTGCATTTTTTGCCAGTTCACAACATTCCTTAGTTGACCGTACTGCTTTACAAGTTAACAAACCGGCAGCAGACTCACCACATGTTCCTCCTGCTGCTGCTGCTGCTGCTGCACCAGTGTCACCACCACCACCTTCTCAACAACAAAAGCAACAAGAAGGAAGCCAAAAACAATTAAATGACGAAAACAGTGATGAAAAAAATACGTTACAAGGAACTTCTTATTCTGGTACTAAGCCACCATACGAAAAGGTTGATGGTAAATCAAACAAAATCTTGGCCGATAAGTTAGATACTACTAAAAACTCTAAACCAAATCAACAACAACAACAGAACACCCAGAAAGGTGCATCAGAAGAAAAATCGGCCCAAAACAAAATCACTACTCCAGAAGAAGTGTCCATGGACAATGGGAAATGTAATGATATTGATTATGTTGTGATGATTGATGCTGGTTCAACTGGATCAAGAGTTCATGTTTATGAATTTAATACATGTGTTAAACCACCACAATTGTTGAGCGAGGAATTCGAGATGTTAAAACCAGGTTTGAGTTCTTTTGATACCGACACAGTTGGTGCTGCTAAATCATTAGATCCATTATTAGAAGTTGCTTTAAAGAAAGTTCCTAAAAATAAACAATCCTGTACACCTGTAGCAGTCAAAGCAACTGCTGGATTAAGATTATTAGGAGAAACTAAATCTAAGGCTATTTTGGATGAAGTTAGATCTCATTTAGAAAAAGATTATCCATTTGCTGTTGTTTCTGAAGATGGTATTTCTATTATGGATGGTAAAGATGAAGGTGTTTACGCTTGGGTCACTGCCAATTATTTATTAGGAAATATTGGTGGTAAAGAAAAATTACCAACTGCTGCTGTGTTTGATTTAGGAGGTGGATCTACTCAAATTGTGTTTGAACCAGACTACAAAGTTGATGAAGTTCCAGTTGATGGTGAGACCAAGTATCATTTCACATTTGGTGACAATCAATACACCTTATACCAATTCAGTCATTTAGGTTATGGATTAATGCAAGGTAGAAATAAGGTTAATCAATTGGTTTTGAAAAACAAGTTGTCAGAGTTGAATTTACAAAAGTATACCAAAAAGGAAGTTAAAGGAGCCAAAGCCACTGTTGATGTCAGTAATCCATGTATTCCACCTGGTGTCGTTGCCAAAGATGTTCAAGTTGAATTAGGAGAAGATGAGTTTTATGTGGTTAACATGAAAGGTCCATCTTCAAAAGATTCTACAGTAGCCGGTGGTTCTCAATGTAGATATCTTGCAGAAAAGGTATTGAATAAAGACGCTGAATGTACTTCAAAACCATGTTCTTTTAATGGGGTACACCAACCATCATTAACACGTACTTTCAACAAGAATTCTGATATGTATGTTTTCTCATACTTTTACGACCGTACCAATCCAATTGGTATGCCATCATCTTTCAGTGTTGAAGAATTGAAAGATTTAAGTAAATTAGTGTGTCAAGGAGAAACATTTTGGAAAGATATTTTATTGGATGATCACGTTAAGAATTTAAATGAAGAACCACAATGGTGTCTTGATTTATCTTTCATAACTGCCATGTTACACACTGGCTATGATATTCCTTTACACAGGGAATTAAAGACTGCTAAAACCATTGATAACAACGAATTGGGTTGGTGTTTGGGTGCTTCTTTACCATTGTTGGACAAGAATAATGCAAAATGGACATGTAGGATAGATAAAACTGATTAAAACATGAAGTTTTAATTTCAAAACATATTACGTATATATAGATACAAGTTACATTTTAGAAATGCAATACAGTTATAATCTTTACTTTCACAAGTTCAACTTACATACCTGTACACGAAAAACCCAACTGATAAGTGCACGAGTCACTCCAGTTGAAGGATGGATATTCTCTCCAAGGTGTTGTTTGCCCCGGCGACGCCAGGGTTCAATGAGCCCAGCGATGTACACAAAAAACCAATTCTTAGTAGGTGCCAAAAAGAAAAATATCAGTAGGAAAATGAATACCAACAATTTCAATCAATAAATAATCTAAATGGAGATATAGAAACCCCCAACAAAAAGGTAGGGCCATAATATATAATTATGGAGCTAGCTAGAGTTCGTAAAGTTTATCAATATATAAAGTTTCAAGTATAAAAAGGCGTTTAAAATTAATTCTTGTGATTTAAATAAGTTAAATTTTTTTTTTTCTTCTTTGTTAGTTTTTTGCTTTATCCGTTTTACCCAAGAAAGGAGCAATACTGTTTCACCCCTCCCCCCTTCCCAGTTCCATCGCCCGCCTCCCCCTCTCAACAGTTGCTGTCGTTCCTGCCTCATTTTCCACGCCCATTACATTACATGACTAATATCCGTTGCCTTATTATTAAAGTCACAATACATTGAAAGATAGAATAGCAAGCAAGGTGGAAAAAAATTTTTTTTTTATCACATTCAATACTTATATCCTAAATTGATAAACAATAGAGTAATTGATACTTTCGAAGGACAATAAAACGATATATATTTATATATTAGAGTGAACAATAGCGATTGCCAATCACAGACAACAGATAATTTATCTTTCTCCTATTCATTTGCACAATTAAATCCAAAAAAAAAAAGAATCGAATTCCATATGTCGCATAAGACTCAGAGCCAATTATCTTCACAAATGAAAAACTTGAATACTCCACCAATAGACTTCAACTCAACTTCAAGTAACAATACCATGCCTTCTGAACCAAATCTGCAACCGCAACAACAACAATCACAACCAGAAGCAAAAACGGAGCCACAAACCATACGCCCTGCTACTTTTACAACTAGTGGCAATTCATCATCTTCGTCGATATCTACCTTATCAGCAGATATCATTCAACCACTTCATCAACTACTGATAAATAACAACAATTCAACTGTGACACAACCAGCGCCACAAAGCTCATCGTTTCAACGCCGAAACAATCCACAACGTTTCAATCGGAATCAACTCAATGTATACACTGACTTCAATAGTACTACTTCATCTGCTTCAAGCATTAGTAGTTCACCAAAAGATTTCTTCACCAGAGAGCCACCACGGATCCATAGTAAATTGATATGTGAAGAGATTGCCTCTGCCAATAATCGAGCTGCTAAAGAGGTTTTATCACGTTTATCTACTGATGAATTGCGTTCAGTTAAATCACATACTGAATTAGCTGAAACTGCTAATGGAGTGAGAATGTTAGCCAAAAATTTATCCCGAGCAACCATTCAATTAGACGTTAGAGCTATTATGATTATCACTAAAGCTAGAGATAATGGACTTATTTATTTAACAAAAGAAGTTGTTGAATGGATTTTGGATCAACATCCTCATATAACAATTTATGCTGATGAGAAATTAGCAAAGTCGAAAAGATTCAATCCGGAAAGTATTATTGCCAATTATCCAAATGGTTGTAAGAAATTAAAATATTGGAATAAAAAATTAACTACGAAAAATCCAGAGATTTTCGATTTAGTACTTACATTAGGTGGTGATGGTACTGTATTATTTGCTTCAAACTTATTTCAAAAAATTGTTCCACCTATACTTTCATTTTCATTGGGCTCATTAGGTTTTTTAACCAATTTTGAATTCAGTGCATTTAGAACAGTATTGAGCAAATGTTTTGATTCTGGAGTTAAAGCAAATTTGCGTATGCGATTCACTTGTCGAGTACACACTGATGAAGGGAAGTTGATTTGTGAACAACAAGTGTTGAATGAATTGGTAGTTGATAGAGGACCTAGCCCATATGTTACTCATTTGGAATTATACGGCGATGGATCATTGTTAACGGTTGCCCAAGCTGATGGGTTGATTATCGCAACTCCAACTGGTTCGACTGCTTATTCATTATCTGCTGGTGGGTCTTTAGTTCACCCTGGTGTGAGTGCCATTAGTGTTACTCCAATTTGTCCTCACACCTTATCGTTCAGACCTATACTATTACCTGATGGGATGTTTTTGAAGGTTAAAGTCCCACTGAGCAGTAGAGCCACTGCGTGGTGTTCATTCGATGGTAAAGTGCGTACTGAATTGAAGAAAGGTTATTATGTCACTATTCAAGCTTCACCATTCCCCTTACCTACAGTAATGTCTTCCAAAACAGAATATATTGATTCTGTCAGTAGAAATTTACATTGGAACATCAGAGAGCAACAAAAACCATTTAGTTCATATTTGAAACCAGAAACGCGACAAAGTATTGCTGAAAGTGAAAGATTGGATAATTTACATATTTCAAGTGAACAAGATGAATCGAATCATGAGGAACCTGAAATAACTGAAGATTTTGATATTAATTATACTGACAATGAACGTGATTCTTCTAGTTCCACTCCTAGTGAAGAAAGCAACGAAGAATGTGCTAATACCACGACATAAGGGAACACTCACAACAAATTCCATACAACATACGGTCAAGAAAGTATAGCACATTCCTTACTGTAGTACACCAGTGCTGGGAGTATGGTGGTTACTGTTTCTAACCGAAAACGGCTTTGGCTGCATCAAAACAACCCGATGAAATAGAAGATATCAATACTATGGTATTGGTTTCTTTTGAGGTTACGCTGGATATTTATTATTGGCTTTAACTTTATATTAGAATATCGGTTCACATAATGTGTACCATATATAGAAATCTCCCAATTTTACAATAAATATTATTTTAGAAGTAATGTTTGTCTTGAGATTACTAGTGGTTGTTTATAACGAGTTTGGAGATTTTGTAGAACCTAAGCTACATATTTCAGTTAATACTCTTTTACCATATATACCCCAGAACTGCGTACCAGGCTTTTGTGAAATACGTTACACAAACCATAAATATTGTGCTTTATCAAGGCGGTTTACAAATAAATCAATATCACTAAAAGGTTTGTTGAGATGTAACCATTTGAAAGTGATATAACCCAATAAAGCTTATATAAGATATACAATTTCATTTTCCTTGGTTATAACAAGGCTAATAATACAGCATTTCATGCTATCTCTGATTTAAGTACAGCCAAACAAATACTAATGACCACTACAAAGTCATGTGATCAGTCATGTGAACAAGGAAGTGATGGCAAAAAAAGAAAAAGAAACCAAATTCATAAAGAAAAGTAGTGCAAACTGATAATTGTTATGTATATGGAATTTCTTTTTTTAATGTGTGGTCTTGATACATAGAACATCAATTGATAGAGAGGCAAATCAGACAAATCAAATAATCAACACACCTGCATACAATATGAAAATTTTTTTTTCTTTTTTTCTTTTTTTTTTTTCTTTTTGGGGTGAGAATGATTTGAGAAGAGACACACACACACACAAAAAAAAAAAGCTAAGAATTTATGTGGAAACTCTAATTTTTAGTATGTAAGTTACTATGAGACGTGTACTCGTGCACAAAGTATAGAAAATTTTACTACTACTCTTTTAAAAAAAAATTTGTAAAGACTTTATTTTTTAATACTACTTTTTCTTTTTAATTTTTTTTTTGTTTTATTCAACAAAATTACCTATAATCAATTATAGATTATGTCTGATATTAGTAAACAAATGAATAATTTGAGTGTTAACGATGGTGCTAACACAGTAAACAACAACAACAACAGCTTTAGAGGCGGCCGTTCCCAATACGTGCCACCTCATTTAAGAAACAGACAAGGTGGTGGTAATCAATCAGGTTCCTCATCAGAATCATCAGATGTTCCATTTGGAGGATCTCAACGTGGTGGATTTAACTCAAATGGATTCAACAACAACAGAGGTGGATTCAACAATGGTGGCTACAACAACAATAACAACAACCGAGGTGGATTCAACAACGGTGGCTTCAATAACAGAGGTAACTACAACCAATCCTTTGGAGGCAGAGGTGGCAGAGGTGGTTTCAACAACGGTGGCGGTAGATACCAAAGACCAACTCCAGGTGTCGGTAAATGGCAAGATGGTAAACACGAACCAGCTCCTCGTAATGAGAAATTAGAAGTGGAATTATTTGGTACTGCTGATGATTCTCATTTCCAATCTTCTGGTATCAACTTTGACAATTATGATGATATTCCAGTTGAAGCTAGTGGTGACAAAGTTCCAGAACCTATTACTTCCTTTACTGCTCCACCATTGGACGAATTATTGGTTGAAAACATTCAGTTGTCTAGATTCACCAAACCAACCCCAGTCCAAAAATACTCCGTTCCAATCGTTGCTGCTGGTAGAGATTTGATGGCTTGTGCCCAAACTGGTTCCGGTAAGACCGGTGGGTTCCTTTTCCCAGTTTTATCTGAATCTTACATGAAGGGACCAGCTCCAGTTCCTGAATCAAATGGTGCCTTCTCTTCACACAAAGTTTATCCAACCATACTTGTTATGGCACCAACCAGAGAATTGGTTTCTCAAATTTACGAAGAAAGTAAAAAATTCAGTTACAGATCATGGGTTCGTGCTTGTGTCGTTTATGGTGGTGCCGATATTGGTCAACAAATGAGAAACATGGACAGAGGTTGTGATTTGTTAGTTGCCACCCCAGGTCGTCTTAAGGATTTGTTGGATAGAGGCAAAGTTTCTTTGGCCAACATTAGATACTTGGTTTTGGATGAAGCTGATAGAATGTTGGATATGGGTTTTGAACCACAAATCAGATACATTGTTGAAGAGTGTGATATGCCTGCTGTCAAGGATAGACAAACATTGATGTTTTCTGCTACTTTCCCAAGAGACATTCAAATGTTGGCCCGTGATTTCTTAAAAGATTATGTTTTCCTTTCTGTTGGTAGAGTTGGTTCTACTTCAGAAAACATCACCCAAAAGATCTTGTACGTTGAAGATGACGAAAAGAAGTCAGTTATTTTGGACTTGTTATCTGCCAATGAAAATGGATTAACTATCGTTTTCACTGAAACCAAGAGAATGGCCGACAACTTGGCCGATTACTTGTACGACCAAGGATTCCCAGCTACTGCTATTCATGGTGACAGATCTCAATATGAAAGAGAAAAAGCTCTTGCTGCCTTCAAAAATGGTGCTGCTCCTATTTTGGTTGCCACTGCCGTTGCTGCCAGAGGTTTGGATATTCCTAATGTTTCCCACGTTATCAACTACGATTTACCTAGTGATATCGATGACTATGTTCATAGAATTGGTCGTACTGGTCGTGCCGGTAACGTTGGTATTGCCACTGCTTTTTTCAACAGAAACAACAAGAATGTTGTTAAAGGATTAATTGAATTATTATCTGAAGCCAATCAAGAAGTCCCAGACTTTTTAACTAAAATTGCCAGAGAAGGAGCTTTTGGTAAGATGACTCGTGGTGGTGGCCGTGGCGGTTCCAGCCGTGGACCATCCAGAGATTTCAGAAGAAGTGGAAATTCAGGATGGGGCAACTCTGGTAACAGTGGCTGGGGTAACTCCGGTAACGCCAGTAGCAGTGGCTGGGGTGGTAATTCATCCTCATCATACTCCAACACTAACAGCAATTATGGTGGTGGTTACAACAATAACCAACGTTCTAACTTTAGCAGCGGTGGCAGTTACGGTAATCAAACTGGTTCCAACTCCTGGTGGTAAACCAGCGGTTACTTTGGTGACAGTTCCATTACCACTTTGATTGCTTGTTTTTTTTATCTTTTTATTATTTGATTTTTTGTTAACTTTTGTGAGTGCTTCATATTTTTCAGTTTCGACAACTCCATGTCTCAATCGTAAATTATTCCAATTTGGTTTTACAACAAGTTTATTATTATTATTATCACCACTATTATCATTATTACTATTATTTTCAATTTAAATCATATTTATTTGTTAGATTTAATTTGGATTTCAAGATATTCATATGTTTTTAAATGCTGTATTTTGAACAATTAAAAAAACTAAAAACGTTATCAAATCTTACAGTTATTTCATTGGTCTTGAGATTTTTTTGCTTTTTCTAATGGATTATTTCCTGAATACTACTAATTAAAACAGTTTTGCGTATAAATGTTCATGATTTATGGTTATATTATAGAGTTTGCTTTTTTATTCATGTTTGATTTTTTTTTTCCATTTTTGTTACTTTTGATTATTTTATAAACGGGGCAAACTTTGTGTTTTTTCATAAATTGTATTATTAGTTGTCATCCAGTATAGTTATTTAATTTGGGAAATAATAATATAGAGAGAGAGAAAGTAAAAGGCATTTTAATTCAGTTATTTTTTTTATTTATTCCACGTTAACTAATGCCTCATATTTATTAATGATAATTACCTTAATAATAATATACTTGATAGATGAAAATAGAATAAGTCAAAGGGGGAAGATTGTTTTGAAATAATTGCCAAAAGAGAAAATAAAAAGAGGGTTTTTAATATTTAATATTCTTCAATTCAATTTTTCTTTACTTTTTTTTTTGGTATTGCTTAAATATTCTATTTTAGTTTTTGATTTAGACATCGGGTTTCTTATATATGTATATTTATATATTTATTATACATTTTTATTTTAAGTATCTGTTAACTTGCCTGTCTTGTAATCTTTGTTTTCCTGTTGATATTCTCAATTTTTCAGGGCGAATTGTGAAACTATTTGGAGGGGGCGTTTTGCGCCTTTTTTCCGTTCCTTTTTTTTTGTAAGAAAATTATTGTTTCATTTTTCAAGAAATTTTTTTTTTCTCTTTGATTGTCTTTGATTTTGGTGAAACAGACACGAGACCTTTACTATAACTGATACTTTTGTTTCCATTTTCTTTTCCAATTATTGGGAATAAATATTTCAAAAAGCAATTTCCGCAACCCCATGCTACAACTAAGAGAACCCCAAATGGTTCATAAACATCTAAAACTAGCCGTTTTAGGAATAGTAGTCATATTCACAACATATTTCATAATCTCGTCTCTAAGTAGTCCAACATCAACCCATAAAACAGAATATAATTCTCCCAAATTACAACTTGCAAAAGAATTGGAATTGAATTCCAACTGGAAAGAATTAGGATTGAACTTCCAACCAAATAAGAAATATAGTTTACCAGATAAATCAACACTTCGACAACAACTTTCATATCAGTTCCCGTATGATGAAAGCAAACCTTTTCCTAAAAATATTTGGCAAACTTGGAAAGTCGGTATTGATGAAAAGTCATTCCCTAAAAGATATTTGAAATACCAACAAACTTGGGAAGATAAAAATCCTGATTATAAACACTACGTTGTCCCCGATAAACAATGTGATTTACTCATTGAACAATTGTATTCACAAGTCCCTGATGTTGCTAAAGCTTATAGAATCATGCCGAAATCGATTTTAAAAGCAGATTTTTTCCGATACTTGATCCTATTTGCTCGTGGTGGGGTATATACTGATATCGATACTGTCGGATTAAAACCAGTTGATGAATGGATTTCAAATTCAGAAATGATTTTAGAAAAGAAAAATCGATCTGGACTTGTAGTTGGTATTGAAGCCGATCCAGATCGTCCAGATTGGGCCGATTGGTACGCTAGAAGAATACAATTTTGTCAATGGACTATACAACTGAAAAGAGGTCATCCAATGTTGCGTGAATTGATTGCTAAGATAACTGATATTACTTTAACAAGACATAAAAAGGGTCAATTGAAGAAAGTTTTGGGTAAAAATGAAGGTGGCGATATCATGAATTGGACAGGTCCTGGGATTTTCACTGATACGGTTTTTGAATACATGAATAATATATTACAATCACCAGAAGTTTTCAAGAATAAAAAAAAATGGGCTACAATAATTGATTGGAAATTGTTTACTGGAATGGAACAACCTATTGCTATAGATGATGTTTTAGTATTACCTATTACTTCATTTAGTCCTGATGTCAATCAAATGGGTGCTAAAGATTCACATGATCCAATGGCATATGCGAAACATATGTTTCTGGGAAGTTGGAAAGATGATGGTATGCCAGAAATGGAACAATAAAATAACCCCTTGAGTACACAGCCATATATATTTAAATGCACATATTTTCTATTTATAACCGATTTTGTAAACTAAATTACCAATCCAACTCTTGAAGGATTTTGTCTTTTTTGGTGAAAATTTGTTTCGATTCATAATTGAGCTTAAATTTATTATAATAGACGATACAATCTCCATTGACACAATCATCAGTGCATTGATCGATGAATCTCCCCATTGACAGAGAGGTGTTATTATCCACACACTTTTGACACACACGTTCAACTTCAACAAGTTTCTTTTCAGTGTCTCTAGAAGTCAGAATTATATCGGCAATCACCTCTTGTTCATTTGCAAGACATTTCAGACAAATATTAGCACTATCATCCAACCGATTCCCACACACTAGACAACCTTCAGCGTATGCGACATGCGAACCACGCATTACTATAGGCATTTGTCTATACCAACCGGTAATGTCAATACCAATTAAATTGAAAATCCTTTCCAAAGGAGGAATTAATACCCTAGTGATATAGTATTCATAATCCAAAGAGACCGGCAGATTAGTTTCATATGATTTGATAAAATCTTCGGGTGTGACACAGCGGTCTTTAATCCTGGGTTTTGAAGAATCTCTAATAACAACGTAAGGCACACGCTCTCGATATTGAGGCTCCTTTCTTGGGTCTTCCTCTGCCATATTTTTAGCAATTATAGCCCCTGGGGGTAAATATTTTTCATTTTTGTAAGTACCATATCGCACTTCTTTAGCAAAACAAAAATCTCTAATGGGCACTTTATTGAAGATGATTTTGTAAAACTGATCAATCGTATATTGTTTCACTTTGGAAAGGTTTTTCGTTTCAAATAAAATTCTTAATGTCTTTTCGGTCATTTTCAGTTGTGCAGGAATTCCATCTCTTCGTACTGTTTCAATACCTTTGGCATCAAATTTAGGAGTTTTTTGATCCTCGTATTCATAGGAAAACCCAACATATCTCTTCTTCGCCAATAGAACACACGGGTGGTACACTTTTTCAAACTTAAGTTTCACAGGATCGGGGAAATAATTAGTAATCGTTTTGGCAATTTGTTTACCAAGCTTGAACGCTTCAGTTTTAGGTTTACCAGGGAAGTAAACAAACAAAGAATCCGTGTCACCATAAACAACTTTGGCACCATAATTCCCGGCTTCTATTAATTCAATTGATTTGTTTAAAATTTCTCTTCCGGTGGACACAATAGCGTCCGCAATATCAGAATTGGGCATTCTACCACTAAATGTAGCTGAAGTGTAACCGTATGTAACATTAGCTATTAACTTTAGGGCAAGTTGTCTAGAATTGTATAGTTTTGTCAACTCGGCATCCTCTTTAAACAATTTCATAACTTGTTTGATTTTGATTCTGATACTTAAAATCTCTTCCAACATCTTTGCTAATACAGACTTTCTAACGTGACTTTTAACAAATACAAACCCATTAGGAGATATATTGAAGCCATCTTCCCTTTGAAGCAAGTTTACTAACCCATAGGGAATTTTCAAATTACGTAAATATCCAATATTATTCTTAGTGGGGCAATAATTGTGCAATTTACCAACCAAAGTTGAATAGCAATAGTTATAGGCAATCATGATTGACGGATACAATGATTGGAAATCTAATACCACCAAAGGCGATTTATAAAAGTTTGATTTCGGTTCTAAAATCAACGGAATGCATTCTATTGGTCTCATTTCATGAACCTGTTGTTTGGAAGGCGAGTTCAACAATAAACTTTCTGGTTTACAAATTCGTGCCAAAATCGATTCAACCTTATATTGAGAGCCCCGATAGAAATTTGAATTAAACTCGATTCCAATCAATCTGGAATGCTCAACATTTCTAGTAATCAATTCCTGAACATTAATTATTTTAAGAACAATATCAATTCTGTTTATGTAGTACGACAAAACAGCAAAGATACTGGAAAAAGTACCTTCTTTTAGCCACTCAGATAGTCTATAATTCAGATATCTTGGCAAAGACTTATGTAGTAAATGATATGTGACATTTTCCAACGAATAACTGGTGAGACTCAACTCTGATCTTAACGGTCGCCATACATTAAGCATATGTCTCCCCGAAATCTCGATATTCGATGTGTGTGTGTAACCCCATCGGTCACCAAACTTCCCGTTACTCTTGAAACTTCCCCGACTCAAATCCAGCATTATATTTATACCAAATACATCTCTTAGTCTCTCAACAATGTAACCCCACGACATTGAATTGACTTCATATCCCGATAAAATATCCGGATCAAAGAGCTCAACTAGTGTGACTAATTTTGTAATCATTTTCAATTCATCGTCAAATATTTCAATATGTTTATTCAATGTATGTGATAATCTCTGTATCAAATTCATATCAATATTTGTATTATTAAAGATCAAAATACCCGACGCGAAATTTAAATGTCTAAACATATTATTAGCATCATCGAAAGAATAAAAAATCAATGAAATGGGATCTCTTAAAGGGTCAACTGTAAGTTTACTATTGGGAGGATTCGCATGTAGTTCCATGTGAAAATTCGTCAAACAATTAAACTCGTCAGGTCTTCTCGAAATTTTCATAGAATTGTATGAATACTTGTAATCATAAGATTGAGTCACTCCTGGTTCTATCTGGAATTGGTATTTGGTATTCTTTTTAAGGGTGTACGCTTCATCATGTTTTAACCACTTACTGACTTCACGCTTAGACGGGGGTTCAGGTACATACTGCCAAGTACTGAATATTTGGGATATGGGTTTAGTTATGTGTGTATTTTGTTTAATTAATTGAGACATCTCAAGACTAGGAATCAGCAGCTCATTTTTCAATGGCACCACAATTTTCTGATTGGCAAATACCAAAGGTTTTGCAGGTACATCATTTTGATTGTCATAGAATGGATCTGAATAATTCACCTTTAGCAACCCTGCCAGCTGGAAAGTCTGATCAATGTTTTCCGGTTTCAATTGGTCAGGAATGGGAACTTCATATGTGTTATCTGTTATTTGAAAATTCTTGAAGTCAGATTGGTTTTGCGAAGATGTAAATGAAAAGTCATCAAGATAAGACAAATCTTCTACACCCAAGAAATTTGCAGTTTTTGTAGCTTGAATTTGTGTCAAATTTCTCATTAAAGATTCATCGAATTGATGAAGTTGTGTCAATTCGTAATCATCAGGTTCTTTGTTGTCCTCTTTTGGGATGTTTTCGGTAGGTTCTACTTCAAGTTGGTTGTCTATCACCAAATTTTCATCAGCATCAGAATTAGTATTTTCATTCATCGTCTCTCTCCCATTGTTGTCAGAAATCTCATTATCCGATAAATTCTCCTCTGGCAAAATATTGATTGCAACAGGTTCATCGTTATTTAACACTTGACTATTTTGCAGATCAAACAATTTAACATAATTAGTCCAATTTAATAAATCACTATCAAATCTCATTTTAAGCTTATGTTGCACTATTGATTTCTCAATGTCAACCAATTGGAAAGCCGTAGGTATTCTTGCAAAAACAGCTGGCTGTTTCAATTTTCTCGCTTGTAGGTACTTTTTGGAATACTTCAGTGAATCCAATTTGACATCACCATTTAGCTTCTTCAAGTAATCAAATAGCTCGTTCAACTGTTCTTGATTCGACCAGTTTGTAGATCCAGTACCAAAATACGACGAGTTTTCGGTTTCTAAAACATCTGCAGCAACATTAAACAGTGAATCTCTTGATCGACACTGATATTTTAGATCGTTGTAAATTTGTTTCAAGGAAGACAAATAAATTCTCGGTTGACCATCTTGATCATACTTGTAACCATACTTATGACTTCCCAGCTCAATTGCTCTTTTGTATTCGAGAAACTCTGCTTTCTCTATAAAATCATCATGAAGCTCTCGAGGACTAAGCCATGTACGGTTGACTATACTATTTGTGGTAATATCCATCTCAAGAGTGGATTTACCGATTCGATTAAAAGGACACGGGTTCCCATTATCAAGCTGCCCATTATATAATACATTATCCGCAGTAATATAATTTGATAAACACTGACGTAGTGCAAGCAAATCGTTGGGACTATGAAATGATTTATGTATATCTGTAAAAATTGGGGATCGGAAATATAACCCACGAGTCTTTGCATCTTCCTGGCTAACAAAATCCTTGTCGATATTTACCCATCCACATCCAAATAAATTGTAATCGGTCAAAAACTGTAGCAAATACGGAATATGTGCCTCATATACATAAGTTGGTTCAGGATTGTAAGTTACATTTTTCTTCTTTTCCATGCCTATTCTAAATAATGAAATTGTGTTTTCCTGAAAGAGTTTTGCCAATCTGGATTTGTAAAGTGGCGATAGCAAAGATATTTTGTAAAAAAATCTGTATCCTAATTGAAACCCATAAATGGGTACTCCTTTACAAACGGATACATTTGCAATGTATTTACGCTGGCCAGATCGCTTTAAATTTTCAACATGGTTCTGTTCATCATCATCTAGATTCTTTGAGGATTTTCTATATTTAAAAGATTCCTCTAAAACAGTTTCTAAATAGTCTGTTATTAATTTGATAAAATCGTCATTTTCCAATTTCGTAAAATCAGTTTCGTGACAGTCAACATAGATATATGGATAGAAATTATGTACATGAATAACAACATTAAAAACTGCTGGTGATGTAGTCTCATCTATTTTCCGCTTCTTCTTGTTAGGCGAATCTGTGTTACTTAAAGAGTTTTGTACCGATAAAGACCCATAGATTCTGATTATCGGAACTTGAGTGACTTGAGTACATAGTTGGTCCAATCTGGTTGGGAGAGTTTGATAAGTATCATAATCATTAATTTGCACTCGCAAACTGGAAAAAGAAGAATTAATTTGATTGTTACTCCAATTTACAGAGCTAGCATTTATAGTGGTATAGTTTGTTGATTCATTTGTAGTATTCATAAATATTATTGAACAATTGTTGCAGTAGAAATACTGTTCGGTTAGTTTTGCCAACCAAACTGTAAAAAAGCAAAGAATAACAATGGTGAGTGTGAGTGTGTTGTTTCTCAACTCCTTTCTTATTTGGTTTATTCTACACGACTATTGATTATTTATAAATATGTTTGGTAAAGATTAATTTTATATAGTTTTATATATGTTTTTACTCTGTACCAATTATCTATTAACATTTATAATTCAAATATAAGATTCTTCTATATTTAATTATTATTACCATTAGTTTGAGTTCAGAATAGATTGCGCTATTTCAAGCTAACCCCCTTTTGATTTTTCACGAGAAACGTTAACGTCTGAGAAAGAAGAGTTGACGAAACATCAAGTGTACATGTGCGTGTGAGTTCGTAAACTTTGCAAAAGAGAGAGAGGAAGCGAGAGAGAGGGACAGCGAGAATGAAAACAAAAACCAACAGGTTTAAAAAAAAAACAAAAGCAAAAAAAAGAAAAGGAAAATTTTTAAACTTTTTTTTTTAAGTATTTTAATTTTTATTTAGTTTTTTATCCTTGCTCTTACCAATTAAGAATGGTTGAAGATAAAGATATAGACTTGAATATTAATAATTTGAAAATTCACGATGCGCCAACACGAACACCACCGGTAAGCCTGCCACCAGCTTTACCAACACCACCAACTCCCTCAGGGATTCTGCTCAACACTACAATGCAAGCTAAATTGATGGCCTTTCAACAACAAAGATCGAAAGCAGCAGCAGCAGCAGCAGCAGCTTCAGTTTCATCATCATCATCAGGTACGCAGGCGTCATCGTCATCTATATCAGCTTCAACATCGGAATCGAGTGTATCAACAATACCAGCAAATATTAACCGAACTGTATCGGGTAAAAAGAAACCCAAACCAAACTTGAAATTAAGTGATTTACCATTGTCACGTAATAATAGTTTACACCGTTCTAACACTAGTGCTAGTGATTCAAGTGTGACTACGCCAGAAGCAGATACCCCTACCGGTAAGATTCCAAATGAACCACAACCTCAAGGTTTGTTTGCTAATTATTCTGATTATGTTGATATAAAATCAGGTCAATTAAATTTTGCTGGCAAAGCATCATTACATTCTAAAGGGATTGATTTTCTGTCTGGGTCTTCATTTAGAGTTTCATTAGATGAATTTGAGTATTTAGAAGAATTGGGCCGTGGAAATTATGGGTCTGTACTGAAAGTCTTACATAAACCCACCGGTGTATTGATGGCAATGAAGGAAGTTCGATTGGAGTTAGATGAGAATAAGTTCACGCAAATACTAATGGAGTTAGATATTTTACATAAATGTGACTCGCCATATATTGTTGATTTTTATGGGGCTTTTTTTGTTGAAGGTGCAGTTTACATGTGTATTGAGTACATGGATGGAGGTTCGTTGGATAGAATATTTGGTAACGATGTTGGTGTTAAAGATGAATATGAATTAGCCTATATCACTGAGTCGGTTATACTTGGACTTAAAGAATTGAAAGATAAACATAACATTATTCATCGTGATGTCAAACCCACTAATATTTTAGTGAACACCCAGGGAAAAGTAAAGTTGTGTGATTTTGGTGTGTCTGGTAATTTAGTTGCCTCATTAGCCAAAACAAATATTGGTTGTCAATCATATATGGCACCGGAAAGGATCAACACTATGAGACCTGATGATGCCACTTATTCAGTTCAATCAGATGTTTGGTCATTGGGGTTGACGATATTAGAATTAGCTGTTGGCCATTATCCTTACCCTGCTGAAACATATGATAATATTTTCTCGCAATTAAGTGCTATTGTTGATGGTGAACCACCAAAACTTGACCCAAAGGTATACTCCAAGGAGGCACAAATATTTGTCAAATCTTGTCTTGCCAAAAACCCAGATTTAAGACCATCTTACGCGGCATTATTGAATAATCCATGGTTGATCAAAAACAGAGGTAAAGAGACCAATCTTGCTCAGACAGTAAAAGATAGAGTAGAAGAAATTGCGAAATTGGAGAAGAACAAGAGTGTCAGTCGAAGCAACAGCATGAACAAATCAGCAGCCGCAGTGCCTCCTCCGAGAAATGTTGAAAGTGTTCAATCATTATTGAGAAACAAAGTGAAGGCTCCGGCATTACATAGAGGTGGTTTACAAAAAGTGAATAGAAGCTTTCTTAATAATCATTGATGAATATGAAGCCCAGGTTATTGGGCTGTATTATAAACAGTATATTATATAGAAACAAACAAATAAATAAACAAACTAACAAACTAACACAAACACATATACAAATCTGTAAGTATCAAGTCTTACAACATTTTTGACATGTAAGGACCATCTAATTCGTAACCTAATTTGGCGTAATAGTTTCTCACCCCAACACCAGAAATCACACTAATTTTTTCTGAGCCGTGTTCTTCCTTAGCAATTCTAGCAGCTTCCTCCATTAATAATGTACCAAAGCCTTGATGCTGGAACTTTCTTGGATCTCTGGAATGTAAGGGTACCACCGATCCATACACATGTAATTCTCTAACAATCGATGTTGGTTGAGAAACAAACTCTTTACGATAAGTGTACTTTTTGCTTGCTTTTCTCAATCTTAATAATCCAATTAAAATATCTTGCTTTGGATCTTCATAACTTAAAAATGTTTCCCAACCTCCATTTGCATAGTAATCACGTCTAATTAATTCGACTTGGTCAGGAACAACTTTATGATGAACTTCTTGTATACCAACTTCTCTTGTACGCACATCTCTACATGAAGTACCAAAGTCTTTCATTCTAGCAAGGGCCAATTCACGCAAGTTACCGTTTTCAACCCCAGAGGTCACCAATGGCATAGGAATATCTCTTTGCACACGATAAATACGGGTCCATGGTGGGACGAGTGCCATTATACGAGCCACTAAATCAATCAAGGCATTAGCATTATAAGATTTGTATAATCCTTGCTTCCATAATTCATATAAACCAGTACCTCGAATAACCAAAGTTGGATATAGTTTTAAACCATCAGTTCTAAATTCAGGATTTTCAAAGTATTCTTTGAACTGCTCTAAATCTCTTTCCATACCGACATTAGGTAAATCCGGCATCATATGCGATACAACTTTATAACCGGCATCTTTGGCAACAGCAAATGTTTCACAAACTGCTTTAACAGTGTGTCCACGATTAGTATCTCTAGCAACATCTTCGTAAACCGATTGAACCCCGATTTCTAATCTGGTACAACCATATTTCAACATGTCACTTAAATGGGTTTCCGTACAATAATCTGGTCTAGTTTCAATAGTAATACCAACACATTTAGTTTGCAGCTGCTGACTAAACTCAATAGCTTCATCAATATTATTCCCATTGAACCCAGTTAAAGCATTATGTAATTGGGTTATAAAATTTTCTCTATAATCAATAGGCAAAGACATGAATGTACCACCCATAATAATATACTCAACTTTATCTATAGAATGTCCCAATTGTCTCAATTGATCAACTCTACCTCTTGCCTGCTCATAAGGATCGTATCTTGCTCTGATGGCACGCATTGAAGTTGGCTCGTAACCGGTATAAGATTGTGTACTATATTCGAAATCCGAGTCTGGCCCACCAGGACAATAAACACAGATATTTCCTGTATATGCAATGTGAGGACATCTGTGTGGTTTACACATAACAGCAACAACAGCAATACCTGACGCTGTTCTAACTGGTTTTGCCTTTAATTTTGGAATCAAATATTTCTTATGTTGGTCAGGTATAGAAGATATGATATCGGTTAATCTGGGTTGTTGTTTTAATTTATATTTTTTGGCATATCGTGTTATTAATCCATTCAAATTGATATCTTTGGAGCTCTTGAGTGATGCAACTAATTCTAAGGAGATATCACCACAACATTGTATAAATCTTTCCTTTTCCGGAACTTTATTCTTTTGAACTGGCATTATGTAGTGTGTTTATTAGGAGAAGTTATAGGGAGTAAGTACAAGTATTCTTATCTTAATATCGATCGAAGATTAGTAGCACTTGGTTTGCTTTATAGCATAAAATTTTTTTTATCATCATCACTTTTAGATGGGGTGCTTATATACAGGCACATAATAATTTTGTTTTGTTAACGTACTTGGTGTTCTCAAAAAATTTTCATATCCAATCACGTATAATTCGAATCAAATCAAACGTATACATATTTTTATTCCTTAAACACCAAGAATGTTTAGTGTTAAAAGATCTGTTATTGGGATATCGAAACAATCCAGCCTTCCAAAATCATTCATTTCTTCACAGATATCCATTAGATCAAATTCCTCATCATCAACACCTGACAATGATAATGTGAAAAGGAAAAAAGCCGGCATGGATATCTCCAAAGTCCCATTACCTTATATTGGTGTAATGTCAGACTTTTATGTTCCACCAAAGCTTACAACCTGTCCTATTACATCATGGCCAAAATTGATTGCACGAAGAATAATGCTTTTTGCATTAAACACTTATAATATTGTTAAATTCAAACGTGAAATCGGTGTACCATTAGAATTTAATGCATGGAAAGACAAGGGGATAGAAAATTACGTTCGTGCCAATAAAGTTTTTGCTCAAGCATGTAGTGAACCTCAATTGAAAGCTAAGGCATCCCTTTTAAGAAGTAAATTGGACCATTCTTGTGGGAAACATTTAATCGAATCATTGAGTGCAAGAAGTTTATCATTCCCTGAAGATTCTAAATTGAATTGGGAATTGAAAAGCATTCAAAATAATCCTAAAGTTGTGTTATTCAATATAATCCCTGATGCCGATGGGATTGCTTGCTTTGTTCAATTCATTTTAAAATTGAAAACCAATCAAAAGATTTCAATTGTTAAGGATCAAAAAGTTGTCAAAGAACAAGAAAGCTCTGTTGAAGACTATTTGGTTTATTCCATGAATCCAATCAGTAAAGAACTTCTTCTTGTGGGTAAATTATTTGAGAGTGATCATATCAGAGGGTTGAAGCCAGAAATGGATGTTTTTGACCAAAAATTGATGCAGCGTTTCTTGAAAACTTCAAGTGATATTTATAGAACTGATCCAAAGCAAACCAAATGATTGCATGAACCATTGTACACTTGTAAATAAAAACCATTTACGTATACGTATATATATTCGATTTTTGAAAGACGTATTTATAACCTGTATAAAAACACATTAATTCTATTTCATTTTTATATTTTATTTTTTTGAATTACACTTTTAATACATAGAACCCTTTTTTTTTATTTTACTTTTAATAATCAATCCATTAAAAATACATTACCATTATCATGAGTAGGTTGCGTTTGTGATTCGAATAAATTGTTCAAACTAGGACGCACGTTCAAGTTTCCACTTTGAGATCTGGAATCACGACGTTTTAATTCTTGTGGTGTAAGTATAACATCACTTAAAGAACCAGGTATGAAATCTTCTTCAAACATGAATTCATTTTTAGCAGCTGGATAATCATCATCATCTACTATTGCGGAACTACTGGATTCGGTATAATAATACCCATGACCTTGTTGCTGTTGCAGCAGCAGCAGCAGTTGTTGTTGTTGTTGTTGTTGTTGTTGTTGTTGTTGTTGTTGAATAAACTGTTGAGACGAAAGCCTTGAATTGAATGAGAATCTTGAGGTTGGTGTCGTTGCAGAATGAGTTTCCTGTGGCGACGCTTGGACATTGGCATTATGAGTAAAATATTGAACTGGTATATGGTCATCATCGTTATTACTCAAACTAATTGAATTTGATCTTCCGAGAGGTGGGTTTGATCGAAAGCTAAATCCATTAGAAGCATTTGAAAGCCCATTATTAAAAGAATTGGATGCCAAAAATATACTAGGATGATGTTGCATCAGGAGCAGTCGTTGATGCAGAATTTTTGGTTGCTGAGAATATGGTGAAGAAGGTGTATTGTCTGGCTGAGGAATGTTCTGTAAGCTATTGCTTCTATTGAACGAACGTGACCTATCAAGACTTTCTTGGGGAACCAGAGACAATGATATTGGTTGCTGGTATTGCTGTTGCAACTGCAGCGAAGTCCCATTACCGATGTTTATAAAACTGGTAGTTTTACTGTTTTGTGTTGCAAAAACGGTATTCGAGGGAGACGATTCGATTCCGTTATTATTTGCATCCACAAACGATTTTTCATATTCTGGAGGTGAATAATCAATTGGGTATGAAGATGCAGTATAGGAACCAAAAGATCCTCTATGGTTATTTGGTTTGCCATTACCGTTCAATTGTAAAAAGCTTTTTGAATTCACTCGTGTACCGTCTGGTAAAAAATGGGCTAAGGCACATTTCAACCCAAACTTGCAATTACCTTTTTGAAAATATTTGCACGGCAATTTATCAGCACCCAAAGCACCTTCTAAATTGTGGCTAAAGGGGCACGAATTACCAGCTTGACATACCCCTTGTTTAAAAAATTTACATGGAACATGGCTCAAGTTCTTATTATTGGTTGAGTTTGAACCGTTTGTGACTGCAACTGTTCCTGCTGGCCCCGTGTTTGGAGGTAATTGTACTTGATTTGAAAATATATCCAGGGTAGAACGAAATCCATGATTTCCCTGATTTGTGCTGTTATTGTGCGAATATTTCTTTCCGGTTACCGAATAAGTAGAGGAATATGTGGCTGATGACTGTTGCTGTTGCTGATGTTGTCTTTGATAATCTTGCGATGGGTAAAAACACTGATCTCCGTCATTGTGATTATGTGAGTAATTTTGTCTATTGACAGTATCATTATCAGATACCAAATGAGTGATACCCATCATAAAATAGACAAGAAAACTGTGGTGGGTGAGGTGGATATAAATTTAAACAAGCTTAAATCTGTAAGAAGTAGATAAGACCGATCAAGTCTTCTAGGGTATTATACGAATGTGGGTGTTATGCAGGTACTTTCAAACCAAACCAAACCAATCAATATATATATCACAAATATAATAAAGAGTTGAAATCAATAATAATAATAATAGGTGAATGAAGGGGGAACTGTGTAAGTAAGATAAACAAAAAAAACACTCAAGAATAAATTTTTGAAAGAGAATTGTGGAAATAAATATAATAGATAAAGAGAGTTAAATATTACATGAAGTACAGCTACACAGTATATATGTGGATAAAGATTATTAAAAGAATTTAAACATTTGTCAAGTAATGCACATAGTTTAAAGATAAGGGAGAAGAGGAAGGGGGGAAAAACGCACACTCTTAGATATACAGAGATACACACTATATCAAGAGATACAAAAACAAGATATAGACAAATTGACAAAAGTATTTTTCGCAACTGTCAGATTTCCATAAAGTGTGGATTCAGAACAATAATTAACAATAGTAGGTAGTAGAAGTAGTAGTTGCCTTGTAAGAATTTCCCACAATTTCCATTGATTCTATATGCAGAATTGCCATAACCACCACCACCACTACCACCAATCAACTAAAAATTGCAAGAATACAATCGAGTTTTGATTTCTATTGTTTAAGTTTAATCAGTATTCTATGTGTGCATACATTGCATAATTAATGTGTGTTTGAAATAGCATTGATGCATTGATCCGCCTGTACAGTGGGAACACTTCACTGTTTGTTTGGTTAGTTTTATCTTTCATTTTATAAAAACAATTAGACGTTGAATGTTATATGCAGCTGTCTTATGTATCGGAAAGAATGATTTGGAAAAAGCAAGAGAGAATCATGTACCTTCCATACGAACGGTTAGTCAAAATAGAAAATTTTCCCCCTCTCCATCCGTCTAAACTAATCTTACTAAAGGTTACAAATGATAAACCTTAATTATGTGGAAACAAGTGGCAAGAGAAAGTAGCAAAACACTTTACAAGCTTTTAAAGAACACAGAAAAATAAGTCAAAAAACTGTGGAGAAATGATCGCAGGTACAATAAACTTATTATTATAGACTGCTTACGTTTGACTTAGTATGTCAAACTCGTTTCCATTGATTGTGTGTCTGATTATACTTGTTACGTATCTCTTTTCCTCTTCTTTGATATCCACAATCATATCATTACATTTTGGTATTCATATTCTGTTATCTTGATTTAAAAAGGAAATCTCAAGTATTTATAATTGCTAAATCCGGGAGTTAAGAAAAGAAAAGAAATTTTTAAACTATTCAAAGCTTTGTAGATTATGTTAGTATTCTTTTGCTCTTTTAACTGATAAGAAATGTTAATCCTAGCACACACCAAATACAAATAAATAAATATTTCTAATTACTGTCAATATTTTAAATTAACTATACTAATGTACACAATATTTGTTATTTAGGTGTAAACAAATGTAATATAATTTTAGGAAAAAAAAGAGAACAACAGGAAAACCAAGTATTTATCACGTATTCCCTCATCAACGTCTATCGGTAGAACCAATACCTCTTTTACCACTGAACAAATGTTTAGGTAAGGCAGCAGTTGAATGACGATCACCTTCCCCTTGTCTTGCCATTCTATTTCTTTCTCTTCTTTGTATTTTAGCCAATCTTTCAGCTTGAGATCTCAAAGCACCATCATTCAAACCATCATTAAGACGATCAGATTGATTAGCAGCAGCTTTCTTTTTAGCCAATTTACTAGCTTTGATACCTTGACTTCTTTTCAAGATTTCAACTCCTGACATGGCTTTATCTGAAGATTTCTTACCGACGGTTTCTCTCAACTTCTCAGTATCATGACCAATATTATACATATGTTTCTCCATATCACCGAATGTTTTCTTTATTTGATCTCTTGGCATTATAGCTTTATTCTTCAATGATTTTCTATTTCTTCCTTCAATTATCATTGTCTTTTGTTTATTTCTTATCCATTGAGCCTTTTCTCTAATCTCTTCAGCGTCTTCATCTTCAATATCAGAATCAGAATCGTAAAATCCTTCTTGTTCTAATCGTTCTTCTTCATCTTCCAAAGCTTGTAATTTAGCAGCAATATCTGGATCCAAGTAATCATAAACGTTCTTACCGTCCAACATTTCTGGCATAACATCGTTTTTCCATTCTTCATCTTCCAAAAGATACTTGTCTTTCAAATTGATGTTGAAAACACCAGCACCACCGTTTTCTGCTTCAATATCTCTGGCTAATTGTCTTCTGTTTGGATCATTAATATCATATTTGGCCAACTGTTTAACAGCATCAGGGATATATGGCAATCTTTCCACATCATCACGTTGTTGAGGTTTAGCAACATGAATTTTATTCAAAACATTATTAACTCTAGCAGTACCTTTCAATTTCTGTTCGATTCTGGCGGTCAACAATTTTTCACAGGCTTGATTACGAACTTGCATAACATTTTCTTCTTCATGACAAGAAGCATGCATAATTTCAACTCCTGGAACTGTAGTTAAAGTCTTCAATAATTCTTGTTTTTCTTCTGATAAATCTTCTGCTTGAATGATATCGGATTTATTCATTACTACCATAACTGATTTGTTGGCGAATAATGGTTTGATTGAATGGAACAATTTCACTTGGGCTTCAATAGAAAATCCACATTGTTCGGAAAGATCCATGAAATACAATACACATGATCTTAAATGAGCAATAGCATAAATTGATTGCATTTCAATATTGTTCATTTCTTCAGTAGGACGATCCAAAATACCTGGGGTATCAATGGCTTGGAAACGTAAATACTTATAATCAAAATGACCCACGTATAATGATTTGGTGGTGAATGCATAAGGTTGGACTTCAACATCAGCTTTAGTAATACATTTTAAGAATGAAGATTTACCAACATTAGGGTATCCACAAATCAATAAAGTTCTGGTGTTTGGATCAATACTTGGCAATCTACCCAAATGTTGTCTAACTTGTTCTAAATAAACAAATGGATCCTTTAATTTCTTCACAATGGTAGCCATTCTACCCAAAGCAGCACGTTTTAATTGTTTACATTGATATAATGATTGACCAAATTTCAATAATCTATTATAATCTCTTGAGACTTGTTCAATTAAAGTTTTCGCTTTAGAAACTGCAGCCAATGAAACTTTATAATGATTCTTTTCATATAAAGTGTCCATCAAGTCACGATGGAAAGGATGAACGTCATTAATATTAGGGAATCCCAGTAACAAATCAGTAAATTTTTCAGTGAAACCTTCAGCAGTAAATTTAACTTTTCTCATATAAAAAGCACGAATACGAGTGATCTTAAACCCTGGTCTAATAACAGTAGGCGTTTTTCTTTGAGTACGGTTCAACACTATATCTAACATATCGTTAGATGTAGGTACCGGTGGTATATCCTTCCATGAAAGTTGCATTTCTATTTGTAGCTGTTGGTGGTTATAGTGATGATAGTTGTGTAAAATCCTTTTTAAAAAAAAAATAGGAGATGAGATTAAATTTTTTTTTTTCTCTTTCTCTCTGTACAATTTTTTTTTTGTCTGTAATATTTTGTGTCTTTAAAGGATGACCGATAATTGACCGGCAAAAAAGACAGATGCTTTTTCTGTTTGTTGTACAAAAACATTTTTTCTTGTGATTCCACTAACAAAATTTCAAAAATTCCATTGTTAAAAAATGATTCGCACTTTTAGAATTTTTCTAGCATTTTTTTTTGCCGGTCAATTATCGGTCATCTCTTTAAAGGCGATGCCTATACAAAGGAGTTATCAATAAAATAAAGTACAACTGTACACCCAAACTCAATGGGAGATCAGTTTAGCAGTCTCCCCTTTGTATCACACATATACTCTACATTATTTACACTTCACGCAAATACAATTATTAACTATTTCAAAATATAAATGTATATCAAAATGGAGATATGACTATGTTACAAAATCTAAGATACTATTTTTTTTTTCTTTCTCTTTTTCTTTTTCTTTCTCTGGTTGTCCCCCACTTGATTTACTCATTATAATGGAAAACTAAGTAATTTGGTAAACCATATACTTCATAGCCTAATCTTTTTGCCATTTTAGCAAATCCTTCCGTTTCAATCAAATGATAGAATGGGAACGATGGGAACATGGCACCATCTCTATGTACGTCAGCTTTAACCATAACTGCACCTCCACCAACACCGTCTAATGTCATTTCTGTACTTGGATCACCTTTAGGATCGTAAAAATGAGCCATTAATGCTCTATGAGTAACCATTTCTGAATAACCTTCGACAATAATTTCGTCATCTGGTAAACTAGCAGCCAATTTCAATCCTTCCTCACTTTCGACCCAATTATTGAAATCGTATGGTCTGATGTCTGGCTGTTTTGTATCTTGGTTGATAAATCTTTGGTGGACATTAGCGGAAACGACGGGTTTGTTGTGACCAGTCAAGTCTTGAATCAATGTCACTGGAGTTTCAACGATATCTGCATCCAACCATAAGACCCAAGAAGTAGATGGTAAAATTGTACTGAAAACCAATGAGTTTCTTGCTAATGCCATCATTGATCTTCTTTCCTTTTGAACTTTGAATGCATGTCTATCTTTTTCTAATTGACTTTGTAAAGAATTGGAATCTTGTCTTAAAATAGTGATTTTTTTGAAGTTCAACCGTTTTTCTCTTTTCGTTTTCTTTAATGCATTTTCGAGTTCTTTTAAAGCATCATCTCCTTGAGTAGTTCTTGGGAAAATAAACCCTAATGAAATTAACGAATGATCATAGGTGAGTTTATTTATATTTTCCCAATATTCAGGTAAGAATTTGGACATTGGAGTTAAGATCAACACTTCTTCTCTTTTGTTCAACGCGTCTTTGGATGCCGTCAATTTATTCAAATCATAATGACTAATATGATTCTTAGGTAAATCTTTTAATATTACTGTATCTCTGTTTTTGTAAAACCATCCTCTACTCTTTTTATTGTAGTTATATTTCTGCTTGTTTGAAGAAAACCCATGGGCAGAAAAGAAATAAAAGTAGATCACAACCAATAAAGTGATAGGAGCCAATAATGCTAATGGTTTTCTTCGTATATAATTTAGGTATCGATTCCTATAGTGAACCATGATTGCTGAATTGATTTATAAATAGTAACTTTGAACCTTGAAAAAAAAAAATAACAACGAATTGATTCAACTAAAAATAATGTGAAAATTGAAATGAACTAGTCACTGTTTGAAAAGTCTCCTTCTACCTCTTGATCTATCAACTATATGGAGCGTTGAAAGTAAGACAAATAGTGTTCAAGAAATGTTCAGTTGTAGAAAGAGGGTTTTTAACTGAGGAAATCTTTTGACATTCATTTAACAATTATTTTTTTTTCCTTTCTTTCTTTCTGCCACTCTCTCACTCTTTGTTGAAATTTCTACACAAATTATATTAGTGAACCGTGTTTCTATTGATGTATTGATGCCTCATATCAGTAGTGTACACGCGAGCAAAAAAAAAGAACAACAACAAAACAATCAATTTATTATAGAGGGTTCTCATTCATTCAATCGTTCATTCGTTCATTTTCCTACAGTAATATAGTGAGTTTATTCAATGTCGAAGAACAGCTACAATCAACATAAACTAAGATTTTAGTCAAAATCAATTCAACTATAACTATTGCAAACTATAAAAAGTACTCATTATAGCCCAAAGCTTATTTGAAAACTTTACCGTCAGCAATTTCTCTCTTTTCACCGTTAACAACAACTGGTTCATCCCAAGCAAACATGTTGTTGATGAATTTCTTATCCTCTTCATTAGAACCATCCAATTTGGTGAATTCATAAGATTCCCAATCTGGAGCAACATCAAAGGCTGGAACATAATCTTGACCTCTAACCAAGAAAGCACCAGTGATACCATTGTTGTTGTTTTCACCATAAACAACCATACAACCAAACATGTATTTGGTGGAAGCAGACAATCTGTTAAAGAAACCACCAACCAAATTGTTGGACATAAAAGTTAAAGTCAATTCATCATTATATTTGTAATCAACTTTCCATAATGACCATTCTTCTGGATCATATTGGTTCTTCCAGAACCATGGAATGGCAACTTCTCTAGTTTCTTCATTAGAGTAAGTTCTCTTCCATTCATCTAATGGGTTCTTTGGTTTACCCAAAGCTTCCAATGGATGTTTTGGTTTTGGAGCTGGGGCTGGTTCTTCTGAAGCAGCTGGAGCAGCAGCTTCCTTCTTCTTTGGAGCAGCAGCAGCATCTTTCTTTGGAGCAGCGTCCTTCTTCTTTTCCTTCTTTGGTGGAACGTATTCGATTGGTTTTTCAATGAAACTGTAATCACCAAGGAATTCAGCCAAAATTGGAGTAGCAATAATGGTCTTGAACCATCTGGTGGTGTTTGGGTGTTGTTTTCTCCATTCTTTACCGAACAAGAAATCAAATCCTCTAACGAAAAGAGTAGCAGCAAAAATATCAGCAAAAGTAAGACGTTCACCTACTAAATAAGTGAAATCAGCTAATCTTTTTTCAAAAATGTCAACGACTTTAGCTAAGTAAGCAGAATTGTCATCAACTTGTTTCTTGTTGTATGGAATAGTTCCATTCAATGGTTGGAAAACTCTAGCTTCAGTTGGCAACAATTCAGTGTTAGCTAATGAAAGCCATCTCAAAATTTGAGAATATTCAACAGCGTTTTTACCCAACAATTTGGATTTTGGATCAGCCAAGTTAATCACTAATCAGAAATTGGCAATTGATGTTAGTAACAAGTCACTAGAAATATATTTAGGTGTTGTTGTGATTTGGCTTGGGTTTATTCTAGTACAAAACTTCAGATTATTTAATCTCGACATGATTTATTAAGACAGGGATAACTGTAATAATATTGATAAAAATTTTCTCATCCTTGTAGAAAACTCAACACACACAAACATTTATAGGTTAACGTGATAAATTATACATACAATAAAGACAAACGGCAATGACTTCAGTCAATTTGAAACCTTTTGGTCCAATAAAAGCAGGAATTTTGTTCAATGGGAAAGCTTTGTTGAAAGCTTCATCCTTATCAGAAAGTTTGATATCTAATTTGAAGTGTTTGACCAAAGCTTTTGGTGCTAAACTTCTAATTTGTTGAGTAACATATAAAGTACCTTGTGACATTATGAAAATGTTTTAATGAAATTAAACAATTGACGATATATATATATAAGAGAAAAAACTGGAATGTTTGAAGAGATGTATTGAAAAATTTTTTCTCTCGTTGTTCACTGAAGGTGTGGCATAGGGAAAAAATGAAAGTCGTGTAAAAACAGTTAAACCGGAAGTTGTAGTTTCGCAATTTTGTTAGGGCTGGGAGCTTCGTGGTGGAGCAGCTACCACCATTGCTAGAATCATCTTAAATGCAAAGAGATGTATTTGTTAGACTAGGCTTAGCTTAGATAAATAATTCTTGATATAAAAGAGTCTGTAGGTGTAAGGTAAACCGCATATACAATGTTACGAAAATTTAGTTCTCATCTCCCCTAACCAGACATAAGTTCTCGATGGCGTACCAAGAAGGTACCGTATTCATCGTATCTCACTTGTGTCTTGGTTCATTAAAAGGAATTACTGTTTGCAATTGTAATCTTTTAAATTATGAAGGAAAGAGTGTATAATCTGACTAACAAATGTGGCTCCTGTCCTCATCAGTAGCTTTGTTTTAGTATACGCTATATTCTACTGGGGATAAGTTCTATTAATTTGAAACATTGCCAGAATATCAGGGCGTTCGTTTGGCTTTATATTACTAGTTCTAATAATAAGTGCAGTTACTTTTGTGTTGATCCACTATTCCGTAAATCAAGACCAAGGACCTTTTTTTTTAGCTGATAATTATACATATCGTTCAATTTTGTTTTTAGATTGTATGCATAAATCAATCTCCACTAATAGTAATAATAGTAGCGGTGGTGGTTGTGATAATTTGATTAGTTATTTATTTCTTGCTTTTTTTAACTCATTATACAGGTGTCGTAACATTTTTTGATCGGTTATACTTTCAGAAATAAAACAACATTAACAATGATAATAATAATATGCCATGCTGCAATGTAATAGAGGGTTATTGTTGTTTTGTGTATTTGCTTGAATATTCAAATATGCATATAATCATCGTAATTGGTAAACAGAAATACGAAAGCAGTTGTGAGGATAATTGGAAGTATCCCCTATCACCAGTAATGATAATGGATATCGTGTTGATGATCTACTAGTTTGAGATATTGTCAATATTAGTAGTAAGAGATAATTCAATACTTTTAAAGTTAATCTTTCATTTTAAGTTTTAATTAGTTTTTGGATGAAAAATGAAAGGTAAAAATGTATTTCAATTTTCGATTTATATAAAATTTTAAAAAGTTAACTTAAATTAGGTTTTTCTAAACCTTATTTTAGTATTATGTAACTCTCCTTATTTAGAATACGAAAGGAAATCTTAAGTTCTTCAAATAACTTGGTGGAGGTAATATTAATGATAGTGTTATTGACAATAAGAACGATGCTACTTTCGAATCTTGTCCACGCAAGATAGTCAAAGCTTCAATTTGTAAAGTTTGAAATGTGTAAATCGCAAAAAAAAGAAAGAACAATAGAGAACTCTTAAGGGGTAATTGTTCTTCTGTTTTTTTTTTTGTTTTTTCTGGTTCCCACGCTGGTGTAACTGGAAAAATGCATTGTTTGTGTGATAATGATAAATCCGGTTAAGGGGTTACAGCTGCATTTGTTCTTGACATGAAGTTCAGTTTATAATACCAATACTGAAATTATATATATTTCTCAAACACACATACATAAAATAATATAAACTTATTTTTGTTTGTTTTAAAGTTATAAAAATATCTCTTTAAGGTTAAAAGCTAACATCTCTCCTAAAGTAATAAATAAAATACTATACATATTTCGGCAAAACTTGCCATAATCTTCTATTATTGTCCTATTGTTGTTTTTCTGCAATTGTGTTTTTGAATTTACTATCGGTGTTTGTCTTGTGTTTTAATAATCGTTCGTTTTTGCTACCTTTCAGCAGAAGTCAAGAAATCTATTCAAATATATATCCGTTATTTTTATATAACCTCTTTTCTATTATCACACGTCTAATCTTCTATAAAACAAATCCATCTTAATTTTTGCTAGTTTTGTGTCAAGTGTCAAAATAATCGAGTGAAGAAAAAAAAGTAGAACAAAGAACTTTCTTTCCAGGAAAAACAATGCAAAAAATCACAAAACAAAAACAAAAGAAAAATACAAAGCCAATTTGAAACCTCAACGTCAAAGCTAACGGTAGTAAAAATATATCTATATCTCAAAGCGTGGAAATATATTCCCACTCGTCCAAAGTATATAGATGTGAATTTATTAATCACTTACTGGGTGAATGTAGCGTACAGTCCAGGTAAAGCAATGATGAAATTGTGATTTTAGTTCTGGGTCCATATAGCTTTGATCAATAAAATTAAATAGAGTATTTATTCGATTATTGGCATCTTCAATGATGGCATTGCTACCCATACTCAATACTTTGATAATAAATTCTTTCAAAAAATAATTTGCATATGATCTTGGGTTCAAATAATTCAAGTTATTACTGAAACTCAAATCAGTCGATGCATTAGTAATTTGTTGATAAACAACATTATGATCAAGAACCAAATTGTTGGCAGCTTCTGGATAATTAATGACAAAATCAACTTTTATCAAATACCACAATAGATCTTTGTATAATTGAGATTCGCCCATCAGCATACTATTGCTTTGATCAACGTGAACAAGATTCTGATACGAATTATTCAAGTAGATAATCTCGTATTCGTTGAATGTAGAAATATAGGATATATCCGGGTTGGAATATAAATTCGAATTAGAATACGTGATTTCCTCCAGTGTATCAGTAACTCTTCCCTTCTGGATATTTTTAAATTCATATGAGAAGTCATAATTTTTATCTATGAAAAATTTGAGCATAGTAATTGATTGAATGGCATTTGTCAATACTGCCGAATTGGGTTTATTTGATGTGATAAATGTATGGATCTTGCGCAATACGTGGGAAAACAATTTGGCTTGATTATTGAAAATCACCTTATGATAATCAGTTAGTCGAACTTTAGTCGTATTCAAATATAATCCAAGTAAAATTAATACAATACTTATTAGTATATGTTCAAATTGTTGAATTCTTTCTGATATCACGGGAGCATTTTTCAATTGCGACCACTTATTCAATTGTTCATTAGTCAAGTCCAAAAGGTTAACAGATGTATTACGAGAACAGCTCATCAAACAATCTAACAAGAATGAATCATTCTCGGAAATTTGCAAACACAATGACGGTATAATTTTTTTCCAAATATCTAATTCATTGGCAAGATCCAATAGCATGTAATACTTTTCTGTTTCAATTAACCTTACATAGGTGGTGATATCGTATTTCATTAGCAAGGGTGTGGATTGAGGCATTGATAGATGGGAATAATCGAATTGATTAGGGTCTGTTGATGTAGTCTCTTGATGTTGAGAAGTGTCTAGCATTGGATGATGTTGTGGATTTGGTATCAGACTGACAAAATAGGGATGTAAATGATGATTAGTAGGACTTGATGTTGTTGTTGTTGCTGCTGTTGCGGTTGGTGGATACAAAACTCCAGTATTAAGATTTGGTGGGGGGTGGAAACTCAATTGATTCAATATCACCGGGTTCGGTTTAATTTCAGATTCCAATGTGGGATTAATAACTGACAATGAAGTAGACAACCCCGGATCTCTTTTAGTCAATTTTTTTCCCCGTAAATTTATTGCAGATGTGGATATATACGAATTGTATGTGTCTTCTTGGAATTGTAAGTCCGACTCCCTTAAATCTTCTGGTGTATGTAAATGAATATATGGCTTATACTTTTTCAAATCATCATATAATGAGGCAATGGTTATTGATTGGTCTAATATCCTATGTTTTTGTGATACTGGATTTGGCTCTAGATTGGGAAATGCATAATGACTACTATTTGGCTGTTCATTTTGTTGCAATTCTTTTGGCTTATTATCATCAGGGTTGTAAAAAGTATATTGTGTAAAGTTTAACCTTATTCCTCGATAACATTTCCGATTTGATTTTTGACAGTTTTTGCAAACAGGTTGTTGTTCATCGCATTTTATATGTCTATCTCGACAGGTAACGCAACCAGAACGTGTCCGGCTGCGCTTTATTGTTGAATTTAGTTTCTTCTTTGCCATGACTATTGGATATGGATCTTAACGTATGAAATAAAATGAAAATATGAAAGAATTATATGTATAAAGAAAGTGAGATAAAAAAAGATCAACTTTAAATGAAGGTTTTTTACCAATTGGTAAACTGGGAAAAATGTTCTGCTTCCGTTCGTATGTCTTGATTTGTTCGTCTTAATGGATACTGCGATTATGGGAATGGTTGTCTGGTTTACTCAACTAGTTGTAGAAAAGAAGATGAATGATAGAGTGCGAAATTGACAAGGTATCTTTTCTATGGCTATGTGATTTTAATAACCAAGGGTGGGTGACAGTAACCAATATGAGTTCCCAAATTATATCAGTGGTTGATTATTGTGACAGGATTGGAAGTAAATTCTTGATGTCAGTAACAAAACACTGCAAACGAAAGTTTCAATAGGTTAACTAAATGAATGTAAGTGACTTTTTACCCAAGACAAGGACAGGAAGTAGTAGGTAGGGGGTTGGTTTGTTAGACAGTGAAAAAAGGAAAAAAAAAATGAAACGATTAATTGATTTCAACTTTATTTTCGTTTTGGGATTTGTTGGTTGAAAAAGATTTTTTGGGGTGGTGATGGTGGAGGGGGGGTGACAGGAACAAAATTATATGTAAATATATATATAGATAACAAATATAATATGCTAATTCCTTTCTCTTCTTTTGATTAAGTAAAACAAAACAAATTTTTTAAAAAAAGGGGAAGAAGAAAAATACAATCAATAAGATGAAACTTAAAAAAAAGGTGTGACTTGGGGATTGAAAATATTACTAATTATTAATATGAGGAGTATCTTTTGCAGGTATGAATAGTGAAATAATGAGTGTTAATTCGTAGGTACAATTGAATATTATTATTTCAAATTATGAATTCCATCAAAGTAGTTTCTGTAAAAAAATAAATATAACATATAACATATATATATATGTATAAACGTTTTCTCTTCTATTTCTTTTGATTCAACAATGAAGGATAAAAATTTGGTTTTTTAGATGTTGTTAAAACCGGTGGGATAAATATATATCCAATTGAATAATACGTAAGTTAAATCAAAAATGGAGTAAAGTGGTGATTGGGAGGAAAGGGACACGGGCCTTTGAAAATATCTTTTAGGTTATCAACAAAAATTTCTAAAACTTGAAAATCCGAATACAAAAGCAGTCCCAAGAAGTTAACGAACAACCCTGAATTAATTGACAAGGAAGAAATAAAAAGAATATTAAACAAATAAAAAAATAAAAACAACTTTTGAAGTTGAAGAAATGCCAAAGCTTAAAAGTTTGAAGTAATTGAATGAGTATATATATCTCCCTATAAACATAGTACAATATACACTACATTATATTTTTTTGAAAAGATCGTATTAATTGTTTAGTCTCATACTTAATTCTTAATTCTTGGTAGAAGAGGTTTTGCTATATTTTAATATCTAAGATTTTGCATACATGCGTCATAAAAGTAGTAACAACAACAAAGAAATCACAGAAGCAAATCCTTGAAAATAGCAGAATTCTACTTTTATGCTTTGGGGCATATGTATGCCCTTGATTGAATGAATAAAAAAAAAAAAATCAAAAAAGAAAAGAACATAATAGAATAGAATAAAAAAAATAAAGTAAGAACAAAAGAATAATTAATCATTCTTTGAATTTCTAGCAAGTTTAACCGTTGTAAACAATTGAAATAGAGTACAAACACCATCATGTATACTGGTTAAAAAACAACTTTGCTTTTTGTACTACTATTCTTGATAAAACAACAATAATTTGCAAATTATGACTGAACAATAAAAGCATAACTCATTGAGATAAATCAGATCACAAATACGCCTTTCCCCCCTTCATAACGAAATCTCTTTCAAATTACAATGTGTTGATAGCAATGCATGTCAAATGTATTGAGGTTTAGGTTGGATAATTTTCTTTTGTAGTCCACTGACTATACTCATAACATGCTACCATTTCATTTTGTGCAAAAACTAGTAGTAAAAATAATTAACCTTACTAAATTGAAAATAGTAATCTGAAACCCAGCATTTACTTTCTTTACTAATATCAAATAGAAATTACATAAGCGTCTACTAATTTTTTTGAATGATCATGAAAATTGATAAAGGGATTTGCTTTGTCACTAGTTAGTCACATGTCACGTGCCACTAGTGATTAATCAATAACCGAGACATTTTTCGGCACTAAAAAGCCAAAAACGGAATTAAGGAGGCTACTTCTTTTTTTTGCACGTATTCAGAATTGCTGGTATCGTTATAAATGATCGAAGCTTTTCTTAGTGGTGGGGACAAGAAAGAAGAAAGAAATGGTGGCTTATTTAAATGAGATATAAGAATTTTCTGCAACCGAACAATCGACGATATAGTTTGTTATTTAAGGTTATAGTTGCTCGTTATCGTGGTCTTCGAAATGTCATTTCTTGTTGAGGGTCGGAAATAATGAACGAGAGAGACAGGGATTTGAGCGAGGAATGGAATTTAATTATCGGATATTATGACCAATTAGTAAAACAAAACGCAAAACGCAATAAATTGTGCGTGTTTTTCATATACAGAATTTTCTTTAGTCTTTTTTCTTTTTGTACCCAAAAAATGATAAACAAAGATAGTATTTTAAAGGAACACAAAATACAATCAATACCATGTTCGAGATCAACTTATAGACATGGTAATGGCTTTATATTCAGGTCTTACATATCTGCATGTTTGTTGTTTTTCTACCGAAAAGCAAAGCTTTTAGTATTGTCATAGTCTTGAAAAAAGTTATCTATAAAAAGACCAAGCTTACACCTTAATAGAAAATGAAAGAGTGCAAAACGTAGGAAGATACACTCAGCCCTTTTCGTAAAGCCAACTTCTTTTAGGTTGCTGTCTTTATTCTTCGTCAACTCAAACCGAGGAACATCTAATAAATATATTCTTGGTGTTTCAAACTTGAGACAAGTATTATTTGATTCTGTAAATTCAGTTGTTCATGAAATAATATTTGCTCGTTTTCAATTATAATGGACCATGTAAAGTTGGGAGCACTTGAAAAAAAAAAAAATGCATCACGAGACTATACGAGCAAATTCCATTGGTTTAAAGACCAGAGCTACAAAGAGATAGACTACATTGAAAAGTTGATTAGATTCTCTTCACTTACGAAATATCCAAAAATTACAGAAGCACACAAAGGGGAAGAGAGACTAGACACATCCAGCAAAAACAATAATAGAGGATGTGACTGAGCAGTACTGGACATGTAAGGTTTAAAAATTTGCACAAAAGCAAGTATTTTCTAATGAATTTTGAATATTATTTTTACACTCAAATTCTGCTAATGCATTTGCCCTCCTTCGCCTCATTTTTTTCATTTTCATTTTCGACCCTGAAAATTCTTCAAGCAAGACTTTGACATAGAACAATCTTATGATAAAACAGACATGTGGTTCAATTTCAAAGCCAAAGAACCCCTACAATATAACTTATACAAGATGTGTATGTTTCTTTAGGTTATTAATTTGAATTCTCGATAACGGTTATGATATCATTTGAGGCTGGATTTTTGCCACTACTATGAATTACAAAAAGAGAAATGGCACACAAAACTTTTCATGACTCTCTTAAATTGATTATAAAATCGGAATCTCACGTTATCAATTTATCAAATCCATTACAGTAGACAACTTACGTACTAGTAGAAATAGAATAATAACAAGAAAGAACAATCAAGTCTCGAATATGCATGTGGTTAGAAATGAAACAACAAAGTGATGTATCACAACCATCACTACGTTAATTTCTCTGTATATGCAATTTAGACATCACCATGGAAATATTGGAAAAACAATGGTAGAATCACTGATTTGCCACTACTGTTATATCAGGACACACGATCAATTTTAAAAATTTACGTCCATTGTTATAGTATTCATTTTAAGCCTTCTTTGTTTAAAAAGATCTAGTAATTGTTGTTTTGATTATTATTTGAATTTAGTAAAGTGTCCATTACGCAATTTGGTCTTGCTTGGGGGGGCGTCGGACTACCCTAACTAAGGTAGAGAGGGGAGTCCTATCACTCACATCTGCTTTGAATTCTTTATATTTGCATGCATTGGTTATTGACTAGGGACCTGCTTACGACTTAATCAGGGACTAGTAATTTGTCAAATACAGAAGATATCTCTTCATATCTTGCAGTTTTAATTGTATACAGAAGCAAAGCTCGTCAATGAAAACGACCTTGAGTGTGTTACCATTTTAGCGAATTACAGTATCAAGAAAGAAAAAATAATAAAATGCAGAAACCCTGGTGGTGGTGACATGCATTAATACTTGAAAATAAATCCAGAAATCTAACCAGTCAACACAAAATACTTATTCACGTTGTTACAGTAAGTCGTGATCAACAATTAGTTTGTAAAATAGATCTGTCCACTATGTGTCACCATCATCAACAAGTAAACATTATTCTGATGTTACAACATTCCGTAATATATAGGCAATCAAGTACAGCGCAAACAAAGAAGACTCGCTTTTGCATCGAAAATGATGATTATCCATGGAAATCAGAAACAAGAAAAATAAATCCAGCTTTTGATCGTATTCACGGTTCTTGACTACTGGAAGGTAATTGAGGAATGTGTGACTACTGTCATATCTTTATTCACATAGAAAGAATGGCCTATAAAGTTTCGGAAAGATTCTCATACTAAGATTGTGATCAGATATGAGATATTCTGTGTGAAAAGTAGATACTTATGTTTATATTAATGGGAAGATGGAACAAGCTAATCAATATTCTTTTGCTTGTTGGTATAATTTTTTGTTTTAATTTAGACTGATTTCGCACCCAAAATTTTTATTGACGCCTTTCGTTAGACAAGAAATTAAATATTTTTCGGGTGTTATTTCTCGGCAGTGGCTTTTTCTCTCTTTCCTTCCTTAAAATTTGAAATTTTAGGGTACACGCACAAACACCGACCCCTCTCATCACCAAATATTGAGTAACTTGTCGCCGTATATGCAACTTGCTTACATCAATTCTATCACAAACAAAAGAAGAAGAAAAATTATAGCACTACTGGAACATAATATTGAACTGAAAAAAAAATAAGCATATTCAGGTTCTTACACAAATCACAGTAAGTAATTGTTGATCTATGAAAAACAAAAATAAATCAGTTGATTTGATATCGGAATGAGAATAAAGACGACATAGACTAATTTTGAATTTTTATTTCCAGTCATTGAATACTAAAAAAGAATAATCCTCTTATAAGCAGTTAATAGAACAAAAATGGAAAAACAGAGGTTTTCACTTCAGCTTTATGACCAAATACAAAATATCCTTGCATTGCCTCTTTTATATCAGGAACGTGTTTGTGGGCTTACAGGTTAGTGCACATATAAGCCTCCCCTCCCCTTTCAGTATATAATAATATGTACGTTCTTAAAAAATAAAGGCGTCGATACAACGAATTGGGCAAGAAGCAAAAAACAATGAGCTGACCCAACCAAACCAAACCTTGCAGCAATAATTGCACTAAAAAGTTTGCACAAGTTTATAATATTAAAAAATTCCGGCAACAATTACCGGAATACTAAAAAAAAAATAGTTTATCTAATTCATTTACTGTTCTCAAATTACTAAAAAACGAATTAAACATCAATTGGAAACACATCTATTTTAGGCATTTCAATTTGGAATTTTGAATAATCACAACAGTCAATAGAATCATAACTAAGGACAATATATACTTGCATATTTTCTAATTTTCTTCGTGTGGCAGTAATTTAATCGCCAAGTGAAATACTCACACCGACTAAGGCTGAAATTATTCTTATTCTAGAAATAGAACTCCGACAATAATATAACCATGAAAGATAATATAATATAATATTAGGAACCTCTCTATTTTTGGTTCCCGGTTATACTTGCATTTTGGCTATGGGACAATTATCAAGCAAGCGCGGGAAGATTGCATGTGTCCATAATTAGAAAAAAAAATTATGCACAATTATATCATTGATTAGCTTGGTAAATCCTTTGATTGGTCAATGATGTCAATGAATTTGAACAATGTTTGGGTTTGTTTTTAAGATAGATAGAGACAATCAGTGGAATTACTAAATTTGCCTGCTCAAAGATGACCATCAAATATAACGTACTCGAATAAATGAAACACTTGAAGGTGTTAGACAGCATTCTGTAGTTGATATTTTAAGCGATTCGGTAGATTGTTGTAATGTGACACACAACTAATAACGATAAGTTGAATGTAAACAATCTTCAAGTTTATGATTATTGCTGATATCCCAAAGAAAAGCATGCCTCAGGGTCATTCCAATTTCAATGATTCACTCTTCGACAAAAGGTTGTTTCCAAACTTGTCAAAAAAAAAAGTTATCTTATCAAAGAGTCAACGTCATTCAGTTGTCAATTGACTGGTCTAAATTTCCAAACCAAGTTTTACCATACATTGCATATCAATGCGCTTTAAAAGAGATGAAACTGGAAAAAGCAAAAAAAAAGGATCTTTTTCTCAGAGTTTGATGAAAACTAAATATAAGAGTCGTGAATCACAGTAATAATTATATCTTCAAGTACCATGCCAATAAATCTTTAATGAAAAATGTGTAGAAGACTTTATTTTTTGAGGGAGGGGGGAGAAATTTGATTGGGTGAACGAGCCCCTTCACAATATTTTCCTCACCCTAACAAAAGTTTAGTTGCAAAAAAAAAAGACACCACTGGAAATACTTAAACGATCAAAACTAATAACAAAGACCCTTCTGGAAAACTATAAGTAAACACCAGATGAAAATTCAAAACTTTTTGTTTTGGGTTTTAACGTTAATTGAATGATTTTATGATACGTTACAACTATTACCTGGTCAAGATAGACTTTTGAGAGTGCCTCAACTCAAACTTAACAGCGACAGAAACAAAAATTGGGGGGACATAAATTGAATTAATAACATGTGGACATGTGTTTGTAGGAATCATTAATATCAAAAAGGCATGACCTTGATGTATATGTGAAACCCAATGTTTTCTTTTAAATCAATTAGAATTTATACTTCTTTCTGCATTTTGAGAAAAAAAATTTCAAGCGGATTTATACCTTGAAAAAATACGGAAAAAGAAAAGCCTGATGCTTAAAGAATCAGGCACTATACTGGTTCAATATTATAGATAATTTATTCATTATCGAATACCTGATCATTAGTGGAAATAAGATGAAATCATTTTTAAAGAAGAAAAATAAATGACAGATTTGGTCTCTTTCTTTTTGCAGCTGAGTATAATAGGCTTTTTCAATTATTAATCAAGTAATGCATAGATATAATTATTCGAGTAAAATGATAAAAACTAAGCCTGACAACAACAAAAACAAAAGTTAATCGAGTGTTTGTAATTACCGTCAAATGTACCTTACATTCTAGCACACGAACACAAACCACATGTATACTGATGGATTAATAATCAAAAATTTTTACGAAACACAACGAAAAGGAAAAGAAAACAACAACAACATCTGCTTTTGTTTCTTGTTTTGTGATTCTTTTCTTTATATATCATCAAACAAAACTAAACATGGTTTTGGTGTCGTTGTTAAGTCGAATTGTCAATTGAATGACAAATGAGTTTTGAAATTGTTTTCGCTGTGTATTATTGTTTTTGAGCGAACGAAGAAAAATAGACATTTAATTTGAAGTTTAAAGTTACTTGTTGATATTGTTATGATTTATGATTTTCCAATGATAATTTAAAACAGTTTTACTTAATCTCTTTAGGGCAAATGATACATTTGGGATTGGTCTTGTACATTAATGTGATCTATAACAAATATAAGTTTACATCTAAGTACATTGACAAATGCATGTATAAATCACATCGTTGTTTTATACCCAAGCAGCAAGGGGGGAGAAACGGAAAAAAAATACAAACAAAAAAAAAATTGGTCTAGACACAAAAGTAAATTAGGGGGTGCAAAAAATGGAAGATAAAATGCCACGGAAAATTGACGAGTAAAATTAAGGCGTTTCATTCGACCATTCAATTCTTCCATCGTCATCGCCAATCTCGAGTAAGCCAGCCTGGCTGCACCATTATGTTCCAAGTGTTATTATATCAGACTAAGCTGAAAAAAAGCTTGTGGTAGAGTTATTTGTTATTCACATACATATGTCACATCATCGCTAGAGTTTTTTTTTTTCATTTATTTTTTTTACTCCCTAAATTCTGTTAACAGTGGCATAGTTTCTAAGTTTCCAATGTACCATGTATTATGTCAATTTTTTTAGAAAAAGGTCCAACGGAATACAAACAATACATAAATCAACGACAACAAGGAGGCAAAAAAGGAAGAGTGAGAATAAAAGTCAAATTATAACAAAATACAAACCTTAAGTCTATGTTGTTGTTGATATTGGGTAATTAACAACAACCATGCATAAAACGAAATAAGCTTACATTTACAAATTGTGTCTACCCTTGGCATTAAAAGGTGAAAATTTAAAATTTCAATTCATTTAATGCAACTGTCAGTGGAGCTCAATTGATACATGTTTTACGTTCTGACTTGTATCTTTTAAGGTGATCTTTCTTTCTTTTTCTCCCTTTCAAGAACAAAATGCCTCTTTTTTTTTAATTGTAGATCCTTTTTCTAACTGATTATGAATTTCCAAATGAGCCAACTAAAGCAGCATAGCCAAATCTCCACGTATAATGGGTTAAATTATCACCATTTCTCTTTTTCGGTATTTTTTTTCTCTCCCCAACTGGTGGTGTTGGAGGAGGGGAGACTGAGTTCGTTCGGTCTAAAATTTTAGTTTGTGGTTTTAACATTCTAGAAATAACATTTTGAATTCAAAGCATTTAGTGGTGGGTTGATAGCAATACTAATCACAGTTTTCTTGATTTCTTTTCTCTTTGTTTGGAAAAACTTTCTTTCCCTTCAGTCAAATATTTCAAAATTGGATCAAATTTAAATTGAAACCTTTTTCTTTCTCTTCACTTTTTAAAGTATTCAATTATCAACAAGTAAAAGTTTTTTTTATATTTTGCTTTCCATTGTGTTTGGATATTTCCCAACTTGCTTTTTACTATTTAACATTTTTACGTTTTTTTGTTGTGGTAGAACATTCTTTCTTTTCATTTGACTTTTGAAAATTTATGCCTTTCTACTGGCATTAATACCACCACCACTACTACCACGTCCCCCACACCACCATTTCAATTAAATAATATTCGATATAAAGTTCAGTTTGTGATTCATAACAAGTTCCATTGGACATTTGCATAGTTTTCACAACCTTCTGCGACCCCTATCCCCTCACAAGTAACGAAGAAAAAGCTACTTTCATTGTCATTCATTATTATTTATAATTTTATTTTGTTCGAGGAGAAAGACCCTAAGACTTCGTACACACATACATATATATATGTGAAGTAGAAGAACTTTGAATATTTTGGAATAACTTTTATTTTATGGAATCTCTTTTATTTTCTTTAATGTTAATTACCCATACATAAATTAGTCATTGTGCTTTGTTAAGTTTATAATCATATCGAACTTGGGTATAACTGGTTAAGATCAAGATAAACAAGATATAAGACTAAAAAAGAAGCAACAGTAGCAATTTGCACAGGTACAGATAGAGATTCAAAAAGAAAGAGCATCAAAAGTCACGAGCTCCATTATCAGTAGCCCACTAATACTTACCACTTCGCCCACCAAAACAGCTTTATCAATTGATTTTTCACCATCTCAATTTCCAATACTTACACGGTCAACATCAATCTATAATTAAGGAACCAACAAAAAAAAATACTAAAACAGGATCGAACAAAGACGGAGCAACAAAAGCAAAACTAAAACGACAAAAAAAAATAAAAGATAAAAAATAAGTCAAAATAAAATAAACTAGGAGGACGTACAAAACCATAATTATATTTTGAGAACTGGTTTACTCTCTTCCACCTCCATTGGCCCTTCCAATATTTTTTTTTTTGCATTCGATTTCAATTTCGTTTTCGTCATTGAACCGTTCACATATTTACTTACATCCACAATCCCCAATTCCCTCTTTAATTTAGTTGTTGGGGTTTTACATTACATTTCAACTTGCATTCAACTGTATACGACATGTCACTGAAACCGACTAAGAAACCAAGTGGTGAGCCTGAAAAACTGAAGCGGGAGGATAGGGATAAACCTACATTCAATAAAGATGCAAGTCCCTTTTCTCCGTCTGAATACTCTCAACCTTCAGATCCTTCTGAGTTGACTTACCAACCACCACCTCCACCATTTCAAGCTTCAAAACCACTTATCAGAAAATCAACTACCAATGCATCACCAACAAGCTCTTATGCATCCACTGCACTGTATGAAGTTATTTTAAACAATATTCCTAATAGCATTAGCCAAAATGATCTTCATCAATTCATAGATTCTTGCATTAAAGAAGATCATTTTCATATCATAGAATTTAACAAAGGTAGTACTAATACTAGTAGCAACAGCAACACTACCACCACAGCGGTATTAAAAATCACCAATTTATTGACATATCATAAAATCAAAACTAATTTATCCCAAGCTGAACTAGAAGGAAACATTATTGAGGTGAAATTGAAGGAAACCGACACACCACATTCATCATCAGCTTCACCAGTACCAGATCCACACTTCAACCCACAATTTGTACCTCCACTACAAGCATTCCCTTATTGGAGACAAGTTCCTTTTTCTCACCGTAATTCATCCTCATCAATATCCACATCCCAGAGAGTTCCATCGTCATCATCGAATCGAACATCAGTTGATTCGAGACGTACAAGTTCAAAGACCAGTAACTCAACACAAAGTTCAATATCTTCCATGGGAACAAGTCAACGAAGTTCAACTGCCTCATCGGTAGGTAATGATTTGCTGTTTCCCAAGAAACCTGCACCTCCATTTATGTTGAGAATGGCCCAAAACCGAGATCGTAATACTAGTTCTCCGGAATCTATTGTTTCCAACACTGAAGACTCTCAAAGTGATACTATAGTACAACTGGAGCAGTACCGCCGACTGGAAGGGCCAGAACTGGGACAGGGACCGGGACCAGGGCAGGGGCAGGAACCGAAACTAGAACAAATAAAGGAAAAGGAAAAGGATAAAGAAGATGTTGGAGATGAAAATGAATATGAAGATGAGTATATTTTGATCCGTTCTGGCGATGGTGAAAATCCCGACGAGGTGATTAAAGTGAACCCCAAGAGATTATTCATTGGTAATGTTCCCTACAATTCAACTTGGACATCATTGAAGAATTTCCTAATCACGAAATCACTTGAATTAGAACCAGATAATAATATTTCCATTCATCGAGTCGAGATTCCTACTCAACAAATTTTGCGCCATGATCCATATTTTTTATACCATCAACACAGAGGACAAATGGTTGGAGGGCCAACATTTATAAACAAAAGTCGAGGGTTTGCAATTGTTAGAACTGGCGATCGAGAGTCATCAGAGAAATTGATCCAAATGTTTGATAATGTTGAATTTGAAGGAAGATTATTAACTGTACGATTCGACAGATATCCCGATTTTAACAATTATACTGTTCAGCAGATGTATGGAGGGGGAGGTAATAACAGCAGTAACAGCATCAATAGTGGAGTTGGTAGAATGTTCCCTATGCCTCCACAATTTCCAATTCAGCAGCAATTCTATCCGCATTCACCAACATTAGATAGATCAAACACTCGTCATCACATGTCCCAGACACCATTACCTTTACCACAGCCATATCAACAGCAACACCACCACCAACAACAGCGTCCTCAGCAACAACAACCTTCGAGCCCATCAGTTCTCAGCAGTCTTGCATTTGAAAAGAATCTGTACCAACACAACTTATATTATGGTTCCACGGGAACCGGAATGCCATCTGCACTGGTTCCTCCTCCAGGAGCAGTTCCACCACTTCCACCACCAGGCGCAATTCATCCATCATATGGCCAAGCAATGATGTCTCCCAACGCTATAGCCCAGTCTGTTCGTACAGGTACAGTAGAATCACCAAGGTATCAACAATATCAATATCTTCAAGGAATATTGCCAACGGGATACCAACAATCAGAAGTAGCTTCTAGTGGGGAACAAAATTCCCCATTTGTACAAGGATTTTTCTGTATGCCACAACCATATTTTAATTCACCAGGAACAGGACAAGCATCAGCAGCAGCGATGTATGTACCAATACAGTATCATTACAACTCGAGGCCATTATCTCAATATAATAATTATCAACAACAACAATATACTCAACAAACCCCACCTACAATGCATGCGCTACCACCCCCACCATTACAACCACCACCACAACAACAACAACAACATGCACAATCACCCCCACCTCCACCTCCACAGCCACCACAGCCACGGGCAAAACAAAATAAGAGTCTGACTTATCTTGCAAAAAGCAGGAATGTTTCCAAAGAATCCACACCCATGACTTCGGAAACTAAACAAAAACAACCAGATATCACAGAGCCAGTAACAACAACTACAGCAGACAATCGAGAAACTACTAGCACCACCAGCGAGGAAGAAAAAGCAAGGGAATTAATGAACTCAATTAAAGATTTATCATTAGGATAATGATTGTAAATTAGAAATGAATACAGAACAAGTTAATAAAAATATCATCATAAAATATTATATATATTTATAGACGTACAGTTTTATGCATTTTTTTTTCAAGTTTTTGATAATTTGTTTCGTGTTATAACTTGATAACAGTAGTCACCAATTTTTCATTGGTTCACCGAGTTGCCACATCTCACCCCACCAAAAAATTTTTATATCAATTATATATTAGATTCAAATTCTCGGTATTTGGTTGTTTCGATAATAAACTGATACTAACAGTCTTATCTTTTGTTGATTTTCAGATTTGGTTTGAAAAGCAATGAGTCAAAACATAAACTGAAAGTACCTGTGTGTGTGTGTGTGTGGTGGTCTACTGAACCCTCGCTTCCTCGGTTTAGTAGATGCTTTGCTGCAAATTCTTTGTGGGGTGAGAACACTAAGAGTATATTCTACCCAACACCAAGCAAACACAAACGCAATCTCCGAGACCAGATAAAAATTATAGTGGCAGTATATTTCCACGGAGAGTACTACTTGCAACACGAATAAGAAAACTACTCCACTGCACAAACCACAGGAAATAACTAACTCTTTCACAAAATATCAATGAACCAAGCGACAGGTCATTACCATGGGCTTATACCCCTTACAGCATTGGAAACATACAATAGAAAAGAAACAGATGGGTTGGGACATGTTTCCACAGTAAAAAGAAATAAAAAAATCGGTAGGACAAAAAAGAGAGTATCGATACTAGCATTAAATATAAGCCAGTTATAACTAAATAACGAAATCAAACCGTTGATTTTATTTTGCAGTATTACTACCAGTAGAATTTTTCATTAATTGCTAAGCATATGATTAAAGTAAACTAAATAAACTTTAACCAAACAATCATTTGCAATAGAGAAACAATAAAACTTTCAATGGATTGGTTGAACTTATACTTTTATACTTTACCCATCTGTTCATTTCGTATATGTGAATTGACTACATTTATTGTTTTACCCACATCATGTGGATATTAAATAGCAGAAAATGAAAATCACATCAGTTGTAGAATTAGATACTCGTGGTGTATATTCTATTTCTACTTTTCCTGGTTTCCTTTGTATGTGTTTACATATACTACTAGTAGCACCAAAAAGCATAACAAATATTGGAGTTGAAATCTTTTTCCTATCATTGGTTTCGGAATTTAGATGTGTTGGGTTAGTTAAGTTGGTTCGTACACCCAAAAACCGTGTGTCAAAAAACGAGGGAGGGGTAAAGTACTTGGAAGAAGAGGAGAAAACTACTTTTGTTTCTTTTTTTGTTTCTTTTTGTTCTGCTTGAAAGTAGTGTGAGTATCAAATATTTTATACACATTAGAATCGATGAATATTTCCCACTTCTTAACTTATCAAGAATAACTTGCACTAATTGCCGAACCTCAAAATAAAACAGTTTTATTTGATTAAGAAAAATAGCCATGGGTATGTGCCCATACACTATACAATAACACTTTAAGAGGCTGGAATAGTCTTGATGTCAATACCCCTCCTTCTTTGTTTTTAAGAGTTACCACATTAACAGCCACCAAGTCTCCTCTTTTCCCTTTACTATCCACACAATTAACAAGAGTGATATAATTTATCAATAGCTGATGATTCGAATGATAAGATGAAATAATTGTTCCGGCAGTAACATTTCTTTTCAGGTCCGAACTAAATTGATTTTTTTTTTAAAAGGCTGCCCTTCTATTTCTATACACAAAAATACCAAACATATCCATATCTTTTCCTACATTAGATTAATGTGGGGAAAATGTCACAACCCACTTATGGCAATAACAACACCACTAAGTAAAAAAGTTTATATATATATATCAGCCATGTTTTCCAGTTTTCTATCATTACTTATAATTTATTGTATTCCTTTAAATCATTCCTATTTATTTAAATTACCCCTTCAATAGTTATAAATTAAAATGTCACTCGATTTGTTTTCTGCTTCTGATTTCAGCAAAGAAGTCGCAATATCTCATTTACCATTCACTCGTGATATTACCGAGAGTGTACCATTGAAACCAGATGCTAATAAAAATGACAATTATTCACCAATTTTCAGAAACAAAGCCACTGCTAGTCGTTTGATTCAGCGCATCCATCCTGATTTAGATACACACCACAAGTTGTTTAATAATGCTGCAGATATGTTTGGTGATCGTCCATGTCTTGGTAAAAGACCTTATGATTACAAAAACAAAACTCTGGCTCCAAGATTTGATTATTTCACTTATTCAGAGGTGAAAACTAAGAAGAACAATATTGGTGCTGGGTTCATCCGCTCATTGTTAGGAAACCCATTCCTTGACCCTCAATTGGAATCTCACAAGAAGGTGGTTAATCATTTACGTGATTGGCCAACCTATGGGTTGCAAAAATCCGGAAGAGATAATCAAGATTTTGAAATTGAAAAGAATGCTTCATTTATCTTGACTTTATTTGCTGTTAACCGTTTAGAATGGGTCTTGACTGATTTGGCATGTAGTTCATATTCCATCACCAACACTGCTTTATATGACACTTTGGGTTCTGATGTTTCACAATATATTTTGGGATTGACTGAATCCCCTATTGTCGTCACTACCAACGATAAAATCCCAGTGTTGTTAGATTTGAAAAAAAATTTCCCTGAACAGACAAAATCCTTGATTTCAATTGTTTCAATGGATCCAATTGATTTGGTATCACAAAACTGGTTTGATCAAGCAAAAGAATTGAAAATCACTATTCAAGACTTGAATCAAATTGAAGAGTTAGGTTCTCGCAATCCAATCCGTGAATTGCCACCTAAAAGGGATGCATTATTTACAATTTCGTTTACTTCGGGAACTACAGGTAGTAAACCAAAGGGAGTTATGTTATCCCAAGCTGGTGCCGCTGCTTATATTACGTCATTGACATGTATTAAACCTCATGCTGCTCCTGGTGACAAGGTATTTATTTTTTTGCCATTAACTCATGTGTATGAACGTCAAACTAGTGCCTTTGCGTGGTCCACCGGTTATTACTTGGCATTCCCACAAGTGACCATTGGACAAGAAAACGTCAATGCTTTTTCCAATATGCTTGAAGATTTAAGAATTTTCAAACCAACCTACATGTCAATTGTTCCTCGATTATTGACAAGAATAGAAGCTTTGATCAAGGGTAAAATCAAGGAATTATCACCAGAAGAACAAGATAAAGTCAATCAAATCATTGAGTATAAAATTAAAGAACAAGCTAAACATGATGGTGCCAAAGGGTTGAATGCAGCTTTTGATCAATACCCGCCTTACAAATTTTTACGAGAAATTGTTGGGTATGATAATATCAAATGGGTTCAAACCGCCTCTGCCCCAATTGCTCCTTCTACCTTGGTATATTTAAAGGCAAGTTTAAATATGGGTATTAGACAACAATATGGGTTGACAGAAAGTGGTGCTGCTATTACCAGTACTGATGATTACGAGGCAAAAGCTGGATCTTGTGGAACTATTTTACCAACAGGACAATTGAAATTACGAAGTGTTAAAGACATGGGATACAGTATCGATAGATTAGAAGGTGAAGTAATGCTTCAAGGACCACAGATGTTTAAAGGTTACTACTATAACAAAGAAGAGACTGACAATTCAATTGATGAAGATGGTTGGTTCCATTCCGGTGATATTGCTCGAATTGATCCTAAAACCGGGAGAGTTAGTATTATTGATAGAGTTAAAAATTTCTTCAAGATGCAACAAGGAGAATATGTCTCTCCTGAGAAAATTGAAAACAGATATTTATCGTCCAATCCACAAATCACCCAATTGTACGTTCATGGTAACTCATTACAAGCTTACTTGGTGGGCATTGTTGGTGTTGAATATGAAAAGGGGTTGAAATTTCTTAATGAAGAATTTGGTTTCAACAAGATTGATATTTCTGAACATGAATTATTAGAAGATTTAAACAAAGTTGAGATTAAAAGTAAATTTTTGGAAAAAATGAATCAAAATGTTCGTGGTAAATTGAATGGATTTGAAATATTACATAATATTCATATTGAAATTAATCCATTAACCGTGGAAAGAGAAGTAGTTACCCCAACATTTAAATTAAGACGTCCAGTTGCTTCAAAATTCTTTGCTAATGTTTTCCATAGATTATATGAAATTGAACAGAGTTTATTGCATCAAGCTAAATTAAGAACTGCCAAATTATAGTTACTATATATACATATATACAATAATATAGAAGAATTGTTTTTTTATTGTACGGGCGGTTCAGATGTGAATGTCAAGCGACAACCAGATACTTGAATTTGAAACTCTTTCTCATGTAAAACTGTTATGGTAGTGTATTCAGCAACATAATATTCTTGTGGCTTCAACTACGAAACGGCTCTGGAAAGCTTACACCAGAAAGTTTGACCAAAACAAACAAAGAAGAGGCCAACAATTAAAAAAGCTTCACTTGGTGATTTCGTGACTAGTGAAATATACGTTTGGTTGACTTGACACACATAAACATATTCAAAACAGATAACGAGATAACAACTGACAGTTGAGTCAACAACACCATAATGGTAGTGCTAGTGATCACAAGTTAAACCAAAAAAAGAGAGAGAGACAAAAATTACACTACCCACTATTACAACAACACAACAGCAATCGATTAAATTTCAAGTATCATAACAATCAAAGAAAAAAAAACCTATCTGATTACTATCACCACCATTTCATATTTCACTCTTCAGATTTCATATTTCTCTTAATATAACTTTTTAATATTTATATTTTTAATTTCATCTCCTTAACGTTTAACGTTTATTTACTTTGTTTTAATTTAGCACTTTAACCTACTCAACGTACCTCAAATGCCTTCTGATACTCCCAAAGAAGCTAAATTACAAATACAATCTAAAAAAGATGAAGAGCCACCTCGATCCATCTTGACTAAGGGACCATCATCGCCACCACCAACTCTTAATCAGGATTCAAATATTGTACATCCACAACCAAAACATTCTCCAAATACCACATCTTCACAAGTTCAGCCGCAGACACAATCATCATCAACACCTTCCAATCAACCAGCAACTATCAAGTTATCACCACAATTATCAATCTCACTGGAAAATCGTGAGACTGTGATGGCGGGTGGTGCATTGTTGAAAGAAAAACAGGAACCTTCAGATAAATCTAAACCTATTATCACCACAACCAACACCAACACTACCAACACCACTGCCGCTAGTCCTTTGTTAGATAAAGACAAGAATGATTCGTTTGCTAATATTAACTATACTTTGAACCCACCAAAAGAAAGTCAGCACCACAAAGCTCCATCTGTTCATGCTCATTTTTATGTAGAGGAAACGTTACGGCCCGTCAGAAACCGTTCAAGAAGTGGGTCTGCTTCAAATAATGCAACCAGTTTGTCACCAGCAGCTAGTCCTCAGCATGTCGATAATCCAGTGTTTCACAAAGACGCAATCAAGAGTCAAGAAAGCATAAGAGCTACATCTGTTTCTTCTGTGGGAAGCACCCAAAGTACTCCACACTCAGCCGCTGCCAGTGCCAACGCCCCTTCAAGTGGCACTACAGGAACAGTAGCAACAGCAACAGCAGCAGCGCCACCACCAACAACAACAACAGCTACTGGTACTGGTGAACAAAATGCTAACACTGATCCACGTTTACCTCAAGATGACGGCAAATTCCATGTTTTATTAGGAGTTTGTGGTGCATTATCGGTGGCGAAAGTTAAATTAATAGTTAACAAATTGTTTGAAATTTACACTCCAGAAAAGATTTCTATACAAGTGATCTTAACCAAGGCGAGTGAAAATTTTATTTTACCAGAAACATTGAGCATTTTAGAGAATATTAAAAAAGTAAGAATTTGGACAGATATCGATGAATGGACCACTTGGAAAATAAGACTGGATCCCGTGTTACATATTGAATTGAGGCGTTGGGCAGATATTTTGGTTGTTTGTCCAATGACTGCCAACACCTTGTCGAAGATCACTTTAGGTATATGTGATAATTTATTGACTAATGTTATTCGAGCATGGAATACTACATTTCCTATATTATTAGCCCCAGCTATGGATAGTCATTCCTATAGTTCAAGCACGACAAAGAGGCAATTAAGATTGATTGCTGACGATATGCCTTGGATTGAAGTGTTGAAACCCCTGGAAAAAGTGTTTGGCAGTTTTGGTGATATTGGTATGGGTGGAATGATGGATTGGAATGAAATTGTGAATAAAATAGTAATGAAATTAGGCGGGTATCCCGAAGTACCAGATGAAGAAGATGAGGACGAATCAAAGGATAACATTGATGACTCAGCAATAGTTGACGATGATGACGACGACGACGACGACGACGATGATGATGATGACGATGATGATGAGGAGGATGACGATGATGATGAGGAGGATGACGACGATGATGACGATGAAGAAGAAGAGAATGAAGGTAGTGATAATGTTAAAGAGAATGTCAAGAATAAATGAGTCGATTGAGGTGAGTGTGTTTTTCTTTCGTTTTTTTTTTTAATTCTATATATTACTGTAATATTGTTTATTCAGGATCAGTCTATGAATCATTAATACAAAATAGAAATAAAAATACATATTTGAAAAAATCGTAAGCTACTGAAAACCAAAATACTCAGCTTTCAGTTCATATATCTCTGAGTTGTTTTATTTTTTCGTCTCTCCAACTAAGATAATCTTCTCCAATTACTGTTGATGTATCGTTTGAAATTCCACTAACCCTTCTTGACCCATCATGATCGAAAAAACCAGGTCTGATTTTCACTGGGGATAACTCAAATGGTGAACAATTTTCTTTCCCATAAGAAACATTAGTGGATTCGGGTTTTGTTCTTGAAAGGGGAGTTCCATTTAAGTTTGTATTCCCAGCAGTATGTACATTTAATGGTTTCAATGGAGATATTAATGGCTGAATTGTTGCTGGTGGTTTACCCAATACCGAATTATCACGGGAAGCACGCACGGGGCTTTCTTCACTTAAAATGGAAGTGTTTTGATGGTGTAAATGTAGTTGTTGATGACGATTATGGTTATTTTCTAATCTACTGTTGATCGCATTACTCAATTTTATTGTGGTTGGGTTATTAAATGTCCTTTCCTTATTCCATCTCAGAGTTGTTCTTGATACAGGAGAAGGATTCTTATTAATGATTGATCTGCTTGCAGGTCGTGACATTACTTTGATTGGTGATTTATGTTGATGTGAACCCCTTGATGGTTGCCTTGTCGGTGCCACTGTTTTCGATTGAGATACTTGTCTTGAACTAACCCGTGATGAGGATTTACTTCTTCCACCTGATATTTTAAATTGTTCTGATTCAATGAATAATATTTTTTCGAAAAAATCTTCTCCATTGATAAATAAAGTACGTTTACCCATTTGGATAGCATCATTATTGTACTGACTTGTTTCCTTTTTCAAATTGTCTATAAGTTTGGGTAAAGTTTTGTTGATTCTCTTCCTAATTTTTTCCTCATTAAGGAGAATCTTACATGAATTTTTGCTTAATAACCTTGAAGAATCTTTGGAAGATTCAATAAGAAATTGTTGATTTTTCAATAATTCTTGAAGTTCCTCATACATTTGGAAAAGCTTTTTCTTTTGTGCATATTCTTGCTTTAGATTCTCCAATTCTTCTTCATGTTTACTCAAAACCACTTCCTTGTCAATATCGTCATTTTCACCTGAATAATTGAAAAATTCAAAATCCATCCTTATATCTTGAGAATAATACATCTTGTCCCACATTTTTTCAATTTCTGTTCGAGCATCTGATATGAAACTCTCGATGTATTCTGACCGTTTGATATATAATCGATTAAGTTCCATTTTGAAATTTAATAAAGAAAGATCTGTCAACGAGTTATTTTTAGATAAAAAGTTGGTGATGTATTCGTCACTTTCACCTAGTTTTTCCCATAAGGATTTACATGTAGCTGAATATTGGTCCCATTGAGCCTGCTTAGTGTCAATTGTTTCTTGCAACATGTTTTGGAAACTAATCAAAAATTCAATATGTGAATCATTCAAACCAAGCTGTTGAGGTTCTTGTAGAATCAAGTTCAATGTTTCCATATCTAACAATGCCTCAATATGTGGGTTGTGTTCTTTTTGTAATTGTAAAATCTGATCATCATTCAATTGTAGAACATTTATAAGCTGAATACATTTTTCAATAATTCCAATAACAGTGGACTTTCGGGTTTCTATTTCTGCTTGACATTGCTCAATTTCAGATTTGATATTTGAGATGAGTTCATTAGTGATCTTGGTGAATCTCAACCCTCTGATTATTCTAACCAACTGGTAATTAATATCACGTAGCTTGACAAACCCATCATTACCAGATTCACTACTTTCTTGATTCTTCTTAACTGGACTCGCCAATACAAATGCTGTAAACTTTTCTTTTCTATGATCAGTTGGTATTTGATTGCTATCTGAGAAGTTCAATGCTTGAATGATCCGTTCAAACTCGTCAATTACATATCTATGATACTCAGCATCCAGTTTGGAAGGTAGTGTCAATAATACTGAAGATTTAGGAATATTTTCATCTCCAATTATATCACATACTTCAACATAGTCAAGATTCACTTGATTCAATTTTTTAAATGTAATGACAAAACTTTTCAATACCTGTAGAAATATCTTATTTAATCGATTGCGTTGTTCAATCAATGACAATTTTGGGATATTTTTCATCATATAATCATATTGTTGTTCCATTGACAATGACCCCAGCTTAAACTCATCACTCATGGCAGTTATTTTATTAAGAATCTGCTCTCGATATCCATCTTCATATTGTTGTTGATTATTGAAAACCAATCCTTTACATATTAGTTCCAATGATTTGTCTCCCCGTGGATCATTTATCATTGATAGTATTATTCGTATCTGTTGTCTTAACCATTCACATTCATTCTCAATATTTGATTTTTCCCGATTCAAATTATTGGCAAAGTTATTGATTGTATCCTGGATTGTGTTAAAGATTTCCGACTTTTTGTTATTCGTCTCTAGTAGCGAGTATCCAATTTCTTGATATATAATATTCAATTCTGAAATGGTTTCATTGATGTTATGTGCAATGCTCTCGAATTGTTGATGGTTTTTGTTTCTACTGTTGTTTTGATTTGATTCTTCTGAGTCCACTTCTGTTGTGCTATCACCAAGTTCGTCTTCCTGAATTGGGTGGTCCATTGGCATCGGTCGATCTAATGACGGGGATATGGTAGATTGCTTCGTAGGTGTACTATGTAATGAATTGGATAGTTTGGAATATACTGGAGCAGATTGTGTCTGGTGTATAGGTGAGCTCCTTGGTAGAATATCAGTAATCATATTCAAATTTGTTGTTTAATCTGTTCAAATGTAATATCTAACTAGTCAAGTGATTCTAGATAGATATTTAATGTTTAATAGTACTTAGTATAGGTGTGTGGAAATCAATTTTGTTTTGTTTTTGTTTCTGGTTGATAATTACATCAATTCTTTTTCTTCTCTCTCTGTTTCGCTCCTTTGTCACCACACACTAACTTTTATTTATTTTTTTTTCTTTCTTTGTTTACATTTCACCCTAATTAAGGGAAGTTCGTCTACGCTACCAACTTCATTGACCTTGAAACAATTACAACAGATCACTCACAAACAATCAAAAACCTATTAACATGACCCTGTAATTGTCTATTCTATTTACTCTCTATAACTATTATGAACTTGCCAGTTTTTGGTTCAAACTTTGTAAAATAGATGCCAATTCATTTTCAAAATCGTTATTATCGTTATTAGTGGTAACTTTAAGATTATTACCTGTTGTATCAATATTAGATTTTTCAATAAACATTGCTGAGTCCTTTTGAATCTCGTCCAATGCCTCTTTATTGTGTCTTTTCCTTTTGGTTAAATTGAACTTGAAAGTACAGCTGTTAACTGGCCAGCCTAATTCTTTAGCAATTCCAAAAAGTTCACTCAACATGATACCAGTGGAACCAGCTCCCAGTTTAACTAATTCATTGTACCAGACTCGAGCCTCGGAATAATCTTTGTTATCGTAATGATACTTGATAAAGGGGTATATTTGATTAAATGTGAATGGATTCCCACGTTGTCTGGATAACTTTAGTATTTCCAATGCAAATGAATAATCTTTGTGGATTAATAATGCCGTTTGGATTAACAACTCGATATTTAACGAACTAACTTTGATATCTGGAACTGTGTAATAAAATTTAGTAATCTTCTTTGCAATTCTATAATTCTCAATTGCAGGTGTCACTGGAAAGGAAGAGCCATCCCCAGTTCTTAACAAATGGTCGAGGAATGTTGTAATCACGTCATCACGAGTTATATCCAATCTTGAACTCTGAACAAATTGCAGATATCGTTCGTACAATTGCCACACTAACTCAGGTGATTCTAAAATATTGTCAACTGAATCCAAGGTCACGTTGTATATATATGGTAAACAACTGTGAGTCATGCTCAAGCCTTTCAACTGTGAATGGATTGTTGCAATTTGCACAATATCCATAGAGGGTATTTTAGCTACACCACCAGCTCCAAAGGGTATATCCAATAATTGTAATTCGTTTAACATATCTAACCCTTGATTTTTAGAGGCATCACTTCCATTAAACAATGCTCCAACATATCCAATAATCACTTTTGGTGATGTTGGAAATCTTGATTGCATCATTGCTAAAATCTCGACACCAACCGTCACTTTTTGTTCATAAGACAATTCTTCCAAGGGCAAATGATTCAAGACCACTGCAAATTCATTATAGTTCTCTGACTGTCGCAAATTTTGTAGTAATGACAAGTATAAATCAAATGTGACTCGTAAATTTTCACTGTTCATATACTTCAATACATCAATGCCATGTGATCCACCTTTGAACTTCATCACCAAATTCAACACTGTCTTTAGTAGCATCTGTATGTCTTGTTCTGTAGTAGTATTATCAACAACTTTAGCACCATGTAGGCATTTTCGTTCAAATTTAGTAAGCATACAATTTAAATAATACAATGCCATAGCTGGTTGATTATGCTTGATACTGTTTTGAGCAAACCTTTCAAAATCGGTTATTGCAAAAAAATTAACCATTTGTAATCTCTTAGTTTCATTGAATTGTGTCTTTGTTAATTCATGCCATTTAGGAGAAAAATATCCTGTTTGAGCAACAAATCTGGCTTTGGCCGACTCATTGATTAGTTTCTTTTTCAAACCATCCATATGTCTTCTAATAGCTGGTTGGATATTTAGCTGCACCATATACAGGTATAGTATGACATGTTTTTCACTAGGGACCAATCGGAGTAAATCATGGAATTTTTTACTACTTAAAAGTAGTGGATCGGTATTTATATTATTAGTGGCTGAAAGTTTATGCAAATAATTTAATAATATCTCAATCTTCATTCCATTTAATTTATCTGAAGTGTCTAGAATTGAATTGAGCACGTTTAAAATGCTCATTCTTGTTATTTTACCTCGAGGATCAATTATATATCTCCAAATTGATAATTTAACTTTATCACTACGAAAAAACTTGATTAATTCGGACCCAATGAGTTTTCTTTTCGATTTATCTTTAACTCCCTTGTATAGTTGAGTTGCTCTTTTAGTATCTGTCACTATTATTTCACTTATCCTGTTTATTATTTCGGCGGTAGGAATAGTGTCTTGTTCATTTGTGGTGGTGGGTGTCTCTATAGCGTTTATATCATTATTGTTTAGAGAAGTACTTGGACTCCTATTTTCTGTTGTGGTGTCCGAGCCACGTAGTATATCTATTAATTGGTCCTGTGAAGCTTGGGTATTTGTATTGGGAGTAAACGGGTTCTTCCGTATTGAAGGTTGAAAATTATATGATGAAGACAATGTTGGAGTGGAACTGGATAAAGTTGCGAAGTTGCTTGTACCATGAACAGTATATACAAATTTACAACACCTTAGTAGAGGGCGTTGTGTCAAAGTATAACGGTAAAACATGTAGTCGTTGATATTTGTAGTTCTGTACTTGCCAGTGAATGGAGTTTTTGAATAGATCTGTGTTTGTCTCCATAAAAAAAATTTTTTTTCCCGTTCTCTAAGTATGGTTGTAAAACTCAAATATAAAAATTAAACCACCAACTATTATTTCTAACAAGATCAAGTATATTTGCATCACTTTAATATGTCCTCACCAAGACAAACCATTTACGTTAACAACCTTAATGAAAAAGTGTCGATAAACAAATTGAAAAATGAGTTACAGCAAACATTCAATGCATGTGGGAAAATACTACAGATATCTGCTCTCAAAACATTGAAACTAAAGGGACAAGCATTTATCACATTTGAAGATATACCCAGTGCCACAAAGGCTCTAGAGCTTAACAAGAAAGATTTATTTGCTAAGCCTATGAATGTTACATATGCCAAATCCGATGCTGATGTGATTTCGACCGACGACAATATAGCACAACGTAAAAAGTTACGTAGTAAGAAAAGAAAATTGGATAAATCAGGTACTAAGAATGACAAGCAGATAAAGAAATTAAGAGATGAATGGAAAGAATTACCTCCTAACCATATATTATTAATTCAAAACTTGGAAAAATTTGATGATTTGAAAATTTACTTCGAAAAATTTGCTGGATTTGATAATGTGAGATTGGTCAAAGTGAAAAATTTGGCTTTTATTGAATTTGAAAGTGAAGACTTGGCCAAATCATGTTTGGATCAGACAACAGAAGATGATTTGAAACAATTTGGGCATGATGTGATACTTTCATTTGCTAAAAAATAGTAGCAAAAACGGGACATCAACGATATATAGATTAAGAGAAACAAACAAGCAGTACTAATAAATAGGTTGGAAATTACAAGTGATTCATTTTAGTATACATATCTATTTATACTCTATCCATAAAAATATCCATCATCCATAAAGTCAAATCCAGAATTAAGAAAGAATCCATTGTTGTATCCATTCTCGTTACCAAATTGCATTTGACGTGTTATCTCTTGTTGCGCTAATTGTTCCTGTGCCGTCATTTGTTTTTGTTGTGTAAGTAGTTGACCACCAGTACCACCTAAGACTCCATTGTCACGAGTATTATACGAGACAGGACAAGCATTGGGATCGTCACTATTACAGTTTTGGCAATCGGGATTATTTCCCATTGGCTCTAGAGTATCATATTTCATTGCCATCATCAGAAACCACATTTGATCAACGTAATCATTGCTAATATTGTCCAAGTGGAGTCGAGGGGATGCAAGTGATGAATAAGGTGTCACTATTGCCGATGCATTATTCTCGGGTGTTATTGATATACCTGTCGAATCGGAAGTAGTAGTAGTAGTGGTGGTGGTGGTGGTTTTGCTGTCATTTTGATTTTGATCTTTTTCATTTCCATCACCTTCAGAGGGTTTGAATGGCATTTCAAAATCGGGCAGCATACCAACACTATCTTCATAAAAGACTAACTTCTCAGCACATTTCCCTAAAATACGGATCAGATTGTCTAGTTCATCCAATTGCTTTGGAGTGAATTGGAAAGACTTTAATTTCCTTATCCCAGACAATTGCTTATCGTAATTTTCAGGTTGTGATAACATTTTGAATAATCCAACGTGAGCTTTCGCTATACGCCATGAATAGTAATATCTAGATCCAATTCGTTCCATAATAACCCTAACAAAGTCACCAGTACGTCTAACATTTGTCATCAAGCTCTTGAGTTTATTGAAATGTTCCAGATACACTATATCATTTGCCATCAGTTCTTCATGATTTGGTTTTTGCTCAAACATGTGCACTAAATAACTAACACGAATTAAACACGATAAGTTAATTTGATTGATTTTGTGTAAAGCCAATTGCATGTTAGGATTCAAAACTAAAGCCTTGGAACTGTATTTACCTATCAATGTGTGACCAATAGCAGGTATCAAATCATCTCTTATTATTAGGTACATTTTTGACAAATAGAAAAATGACAATTCGCTATCAAATCTCTTCTCATAATGCAAATAAATGTGGAAATAAAGTGAAACCAATGCTGTTTTCATCGACAAAAAAATCTTCAATTTAATAACATGGTAATATTGAATCACGCTTTCTCTATCAGTCTTAACCTTACCAGCATTAACGTTTCCTAAAACATTGAAGAAATCATGCAAAATCACTTCAAAGTCATGTACATCTCTAGTCAAATCATTAATTTTGGCACCATTATTGATATCTAGCACGTGATCTAGCATTTTACGCATTAGATCCAACTCTGAATTCAAATAGACAAATGTTTCAACAATAGCAATTTCCATTTCTCTATCTTCAATATTTGAGTTATTGTCATTTACAAATGGAGGTCTAACATCATAATTTCTCGGATCTATACTTGTTGGATTACCCAAAGTGTAGCATTGAGTTAAATCTGATCTCATTAAAAAACTCCACATTTTCCGTCCTAAATGGTTAACTTTTTCATCGTTGCAGACATCAAATTTATCTGGTTCACGATTAAGTCCTAATGAATACGCCATTTGCACTAGTAGTGCAGTAGCAACCTGAGAGTCACCACCATCAATTCCATCGCTTTCTTCAGGTGCACAATTTCGATAGATTCTCATATACAACATTGCTTGGAAAACAGTTATATTGGATTTTCTTGTGAATTGGAAACATTGAATACATGAATTTGCCACTTCTATAGTAGATAAATTGATAGGATTTTGCATAATGTATTTTGCCACAGTTTCTTCTTCAGAATTCATAATAAATTCATTGACACAATTACGGTTATTGAAAAATGACAAATACGTTAACCGTAGCAAAATAAAACAAATTGCTATATTGGCCAAATCTAACTTTTTCTCGATCCTAATACTTTCAAAGGGTAAATCAGTGTAAGTTCTCGTACCAAATATTCTCAGAAGCTCTTTTTTGAATGATTCTTCATCCACAAATGGGAAATAAGGGTATATATCTGTGAAAAATCGATCCATTAATGTCCAAAAAACTTTTCTTTTAGGTACGATTTGTTTAATTTTCTCAATCAAATGTAGCTCAGGGTTTATACGACCATCAAATATAGATTTTGCAAGACTGATTTGAGTGAAATTTAACCGTGGTCCAGGATTAGTAGTTGTTGTTGAGGAAGGTTTTGATGTGGATTTGTCGGATGTTGTAGGTTGTTCTGTGTTGGTGGTATCTGACTCCTTTCGACCATAAAGAGATCTATAAGGAACAAACTCGTCATAACCTTCAAATTCTAACACTCTTTTCTGAAATATTTTGTCCATGTAGTTGGAATTCTTCTCATCCTCGGGGTTGTGGGAAATATTGATTAAGGCATTGTTTTCTGAAGTCAAACGGGGCCATCGATTGGTAATTATACAATAAGAATCCTTGCTACATAACACTTTCCAAGCCAAGTTTAATGCTGGATCTTTTCTCATCAAGGCAATCCATGACAATGGCCCATAATTGACTCTTCTAATATTACGTTTAACTTGAATTGGGGTATAGCCTTCATAAAAGTTGATAATCTCTTCGTCATTCACAATAGGATTAGGACAAGTAGAGCTTGTTGGTGATAATATGGGTTTGTTTCTCGGATAGTTTTTGTTTTCCGGAGGTGTTTTTGGTGTGTGGGCATGCTGTAATGAAGTTTCCAACTCAATAATCCGTTTCCGCAATCTAGCCAATTCTTGTTGAACTGGGTTCTCAGCATCATCAATGGTTTCAGGTTTGTGACGCTTGCGTGCTGGATATTCCGTTGGGGGAGTATCAGAATTAATTGCAAATTGTTTTGGTGGAGTGTCATAAGCACAAGTGTAAGATAAATTAATTTTCTTTACACAAGCGGAGCATGGTTGTTTTCTATCACATTTGGTCTTACGTTTCCGACAGTTTGTACAAGACAAGGAAGGTTTGTTTCTTGATACTTTATGTTCAGATGTCATTGGTTAATTCTATCAAGTATTCCAAATGGTTCCGATGTGGGGCGATGTGAAAAAAAAAATTGTGAACTAAAAAGTTAAATTCTTGAAGGTTCTATTTTCTAGAGGGGGGAGGAGGAAGGTGGCTATTATTTAAAAGAAAAAAATGGTGGAATCCCCCAAGTTTAACAAAATCTGAATGAATTAATTAATTTGTATCGAAACAATAAACTAAAAGGAAAGAAAGAAAAGACATAACAAGTAGAATAATCAAATCAAGATAACAAAGAGAAAAAGAAATAATAGAAATTTTGCAAAACTTAAACCAAATCTTTCTACTTTTTATATTTAGATGAGCTTTTAAACGAAATGTAAGTCTACTTATTAACACCTTCCTTTTTTTCTTCTCGGAAACGGAGTAGCGTCTATTCCCATAACATATTTGTAAGCAATCCAATCATATTGAATAAAAAAACTCATGACTATCCAGCAAACCACTCATTTAAAACATTAGCTAGATGATTGCATAGATATTAAAAAGTAAGGAACATAATATTAACAAAGTCTATTCGAACCGAGTTTCAGTTTCACGTTGTCAGATGACTAGAATGCTGACTAATATTCATATTAATTGTTACTTACTGCTTCATTTTTGCTGTTTCAAAATGACAATAGTTAAAATTTGGAATACGAGTTGAAAAAAAAAAGAAAAATAAACAGAAAGTCATCATCGACTGGATTAAGATGCATGAGTCAGATGGCTTTGGCAAGTATTGCCGAGCCCTGTTTATCAACTTGATTTCACAACACCTGGCTGTTAGAACATGTAGTGTTTCTTTGGATGACCCTGACTTATCCCAATACGGCTTATCTTATGAAAAAAAATCAAAATATGGGGGGGAAGGAGTGAAAGGGCTCATTACTGGCTTTTTCAAATCAAAGATCTAGATCTACTTGTTTTTATTGCCTGAATACACCGTGAAATAGGTTTCATGGTTGGTGATGAAGAAATCTCGGAAATAATATTATTCCCGCTACCATAAGCCTCGCTCGCTTTTCGTATCACCAGATTGAGATAAAAATAAACGTTATGCTAAGAGAGAAGAAGAAAGGAAAAAAAAAAAAGAAAGGAAAATTCGCAGCGCAATTTCTTAAATTGAAAAGAATGAAAATGGAAAAAACCGTTAAACGATATACTACATACATCTATACATATAGAACATATAATTAACATAAGAGCTGCCAATTCACCAGAATCAATTTAATTGGTAAAAAGTTGATCAAATGGTAAATCAACAAAGAAATCAAATGAACTAAGATCAGCTTCTCCATTGTTAGAACTTTTACTTTGTCCACCAAATCCATCAAAATTCAAGTTCTCAAGAGCAAAAGGTGTATTGCCATAGTAACTGCCTCTCCTCAGTTCTGGTCGTGGCATGTAACCTTGATTGGCCAGTGTTAAAGGCGATTGTGATTGTAATTGCGAACTTGTTAACGGCTGCAGTTCCTGTTGCCTTTGCTGTTGGGCTTGTTCACTTTTCAAAGATAACATTTGCAACCAAATCTTGTCAATCTCTTGATTATTTACTAAATCCAAGCCAAAATCATTGGTATACTTTCTTGAGTCTAATGGAGAATCCTTATTAGGTGTAGAGCTGGACTCAGAAGAAGTTGAATATGTTTGGTCACCTTTATACTTTTTGTAATTAACATTGGAGCAGAACTCATCACCCATAACCAGCGTTTTACCCAATTTATTCAATGCCACTTCACAAATCTTTTCCAAATCAGCAATTTGTTCCAACTTGTACTTTGGCAATGTAATTTCTTGAGCATTCGTTGACTCTTTTTCATAAAACTCCATACTGGTAATGGTTTTCAACAAAAAGTTGTGACCCTTGGTAATCTTCCACGCATAATAGTATCTAGTACTTAATTTGGATACAGCTGCAATTCCAACTTCAGCACATCTTGTCAAACAAGAAGAAAATTTACACAACTCCTTGTAATATGAATAGTAAAAATCATCTTTTTTACAATTTTCAGCATGGTGTTGCAGATTCTTCATTCTGTAAATGCTCATATTGACTCGAATAATAAGAGCAATATTAATTTGATTAGCTTTGTGGATAATTTGAATTAATTTCGGATTGATCACCATGTCACATACAACTTCACTATTGCCCAATAATTCAAAATAATGAGGCATTATATCACCAGCTCCAGTTTTAAGGATTTTTCTCAAATAAAAGAATGACAATGAATCATTTTTGTGTTCATAATACAAAAACAAATGAAAGTATACTGACACCAAGAATGATTTCAATGAAATATACATTTTCACTGGCATATTACGAGCAAAAATATGGATTAAATTCTCTTTTGGCTTTAAACAATCACTCAAAGTTCCATATTGTTCAGCTATACCAATCTCAAATTGGTTCAATATTTTACAAATCTCTGAAACTTTCAGTCGTCTCGATACGCTAAGAATCAATTTCAATATTTGATCTACCGAGTTGTAAATCAGAAAATACCCAGGAAACACCAGTTTGGTTACATATTGATCCAAACTCTTATCAATCAAGTTTTCATTGCCTTCTTCTATAAATGGAACTTTTGTGTCATAAAAATCATCACCAATTAATTTTGGAGTTCCGAAAGCGTAAGAATTATGTACATCCCCAATAACCAAAAAATGCCATATCTTTCTCCCTAAATGGTTTTGTCTTTTGTCATTTAAAACATCCTTAAAATTATCCGGTTCTCTATTTAATCCCATAGAATAAGCCATTCTGACAACCATAGAGTTAAGTGCATAAGTGTCTGCGCCGTCTCCATCGTCTCCATCTTCAGGTGCAAATATGTGGTAAAGTTGAAGAAAATAAGCACATTGTAAAACAGGCATGGAAGTTTTTCTGAAAATATCAAAATACTGTAGACAATTTTGAGCTGAATCTATCAATGATATACCTATTGGGTTTTGAAGTAAATATTTCATGTCTTGTGCTTCAGGGGATGGATCAGTGGTTTTCAATCTCATTTCATTTACACTTTCTTTATTGCAAAACAAGGATAAATAACTCATTCGAAGTATAATAAGTAAAACACCAATCACGGCCAAATCTAATCGTTTTTCTACTTTTAACTCTTTTATTTTTTCATCCTTGTATTCCGTTTCACCAATGATTTTTGTAACACTTTCTCTGAAATCAATTTCATCTAAAAATGGCATAAATGGATAAAGTAAACTGAAAAACCTATCAATCAATTTCCATAAAACTTTCTTTTTCGGTAATTGTTGATGAATTCTATCGACCAATTGCAACTCCATGTTGACTTGTTCCTCATATAAAGTCAACCCTAAAGGCAGTGTTGTTTTGTTAATTTGAGTTTGAAGTTTCTTTTTCAATATGTCATAGGGAACAACATCATTGAAACCAAAAGTTTCCAATGTCTTCTTTTTAAATTTTGTTTCGGATTCATTTGATTCGCTAGCTACTAATTGAGTATTTTCTTGTGATATTTCATGAACATCTTGACCGAAAACAAACGTTTGTGAAGCTACATTCTTTTTTTCCTTTTTCTTGAGTATATGATTCCATAATGAACTCAAGGCTTTATCTTTTCTCATTAATGAAGACCATGCAAACGGTCCATGATTCACTCTTCTAAAGTCTCTGACACAGATAGATGTATAGCCATCATAAAAATTGATAGTCTCTGTCTCGTTTAAATATGGGTTAACCCCGACGACATCACCAGAAACGGACATTTGGATCGATTCTGGGGAAGTCAAACTTGAAGCAATCAAGTCACTTCGTGGTGGTGACATTTCACTATATAAGGGAGCCGAGTCTATACTAGCCCTGGGTGTGTCTTTAAAAGAAAGTGGAGGTAGTTGAATTGAAGGAGATTGCCCTCGTGTGTGGGACACATTGTAATTGGTAGTCAATCTCTGTTGAGGACTAAACATGACCCTTTCATTACTTTGTTTAGGACTCCAGGAATTGAACAGGACCGGTGGCGGCAAAATGTTTGGTTGAGTAGGATATGCTGGAGTTTGTGGAACATACAGAGGGTTGGGTTGAGGGTTGGATTGAGGGTTGGATTGAGCATTGATATTAGCTTCTATATTCTGTAATCTTTGTTTCAACATATTCAATTCACTCAACGTAATAGTGACTTCATTTTCAGAAGCTGTTTGTTGATTATTGGCAACAGTATTGTCTGGTGATTTCTTTGAATTTTTACGTTCATTATTTGGTGTATTCGGCTTCAGTTTCTTTCGAGGAGCTTCGGCATCAAACCGAATTGGGATTCTTGCACTTTCTTCATATGGACGTGATTCTGGGACAGTGTTACCGTGTGATGATCTATTGGTCAGGAAATTTGCAGGACTAACTTGTCCATCATCGTAAACACAGGCATTGTGTTTTTTGCTTTTGATACAATTATTACAAGGATGTTGACGATCACATCTTATCTTTCTTTTTCGACAATTTGTGCATACTGTACTGACTTTTTTTCTTTTCCGAACTTGGAGTTCTGTACTTTTAGGACTTTTAGGTGTTTCTATAGGGGTGGTGGCAATCGACATTTTCAATAAAATAGATTAATAATTCGATATCTGATACTGATTTATCCGTCAAGAAAAAAAAGAAGGGCATAAACAAAAACAATTTTTGGAATAGGAATTAATAGCCGAAGACTTCTATCAAAAAATATATGTATCAATAAATATCAAAACCTAAGATAATGAATTAATGAAAAATAAAAAGAGATGTCAATAAATCAATGAAGAGGTTTTTCATAAAATTTTTTTTTTAATTTTTTTGTCCACAAACAAGGAGTTTTAATTTTTTTTTTTTTGCATTGACATACAAAATTCAAACTTCGGCTAAACGCAAATTCGCCTCCGAATTATTCACCCTTACCTAGAAAAAAAACAAGGAAACAATTCCTCCCGCAAAGTTTCCTTATTAGTTCATTATCCGACAGGAAATTTGACAACCCACATATTTATAACAAAGATTTCATACGTGTCTGCCCAAATAAAAAGTAATAATACATGTACATATATCTATTTCTCTATATTAATTATTGATTAAAGAATTTATCTAGAGGCACATTATCAAACATGTCAAAGAACATCGCCGCCTCATTATTGTCAGCGTTTGGATTAAAATTTGCAAAATTGGTGAAATTTTGTTCAAAAAATTGATTAGGCAAAGGATATCCAAACGCATCATTGATTGTGTTTGGATTGGGGTAAAACGCTCTGTTATTATCTCCACCATTATTATAGTTTGGATGATAAGGTGCATTACTACTATTGGTAGGATTATAATTGAACCCATCATTTTGATTGTGACTTTTCAGATTCATCATTTGTAACCAAATCGAATCAATTTCTGCACTATTGACAAATTTCAAATCTTCAAATTCTGTTGAATATACTCCACTATTGTTATTAGAATCCATGCTGTTGGGAGTATGAGAATCTTCTGTGGTACTGACACCAGAGGGACTCAATTTATTTGAATGAGGATGTTCGTGAGTTTGATAAACTGGTGGAGTATGAGGTGGGATATTCTGTTGTGGTTGAGGGTTTACTTTTTTCTGTTGTTTTCTTTGCTTCAGTTTGGAAAGTTTCTTATTTGAGGCAATTTTCTTGAGGAATGTTGTGAAATCAATGTCATCACAATATTTAGTTACTTGTGATTCTAAATGCATTAATCCCAGTTCAATCAATTCTGATAATTCATTGATTTGTTTAGCCTCTGTAGCAATGGGGACATAATCTCCTTCGATCTCAACTTTATAAAATTTCGGTGTAGTAATCAATTTCAAAAAATATCCTCTCATTTTGACCACCCCCCAGGCAAAATAGTATCTGCTACTAAAAATTGAACAAGCTGCTAAACAAAGACGACTAACTTTTTCCATGACTGTCATAAACCTATTGCATGAATCAAAATACTCCTTGTACGAAGGATCAGAACTCAATCTCAGTTGATGATTGGGTTCATGGGACATTTTGTATAATGAGAAATTACTTCTCACCATCGAACTAAAACAAACATCCATAGTTCGAACTAAAAATAGTATTATTGCTGGGTTGATATACAAGTCTGAACCTTCACCAAATAATTCTTTACTTCTAGTGATTAATGAAAACACATATGGTAATGTTTCATGAACTGAAAGTTTAAAAAATTTCTTAAAATAAAAAAGACTCAAATTCGCATTTTTCCTTTCATAATATGTAAACATATTACAATACATGGTCATGAGTAAACTATTGATTCTGAACAAAATACCAATTTTCATTATTTTATTTGTATGATAACTAGTAGATTCTTCTTCCAAATTGTGAACATAATCACTTACTTTCCCTAATAATTCAGTTATGGCTAATTCAATACAATTGAGTTCAGTGGTAATTTCGGAAACTTTAACTAATTGTCCCACATTATTACAAAGAACGACCAAGTCTTTAATTGGTCCTTTAACCAAAGCTGAAATGAACGCAAATACCGTGAGTGATGATTTTTCAACTTCTAAATCTCGACAACCAGCACCTTCTAAACTAAAATATGGTCTTTTGGTGTCATATGACTCGGGTCTTATATATAATGGAGTTCCATAAGTGTGGGCTAAAGTGTATTCTTGCATCAAACAATAATACCAAATTTTACGATACAAATGTTTCACTTTAGCATCACTCACATATGAGATTTTATCTGGATCTCTATTCAATCCCAAAAGATAACTCATAGACACAAGACTACTATGCTGTACTAAAGAATCACCTCCATCAATGCCATCACCTTCTTCAGGTGCCAAAGTACGATAAGCTCTTAAATAAATAGCACATTGCAAAAGTGGTAAAGTGATTTTACCTAATCTTTGTAAATGTTGATAACAAGCTTGTGCCACTTCGATATTATGGATTTTTATACTGTTTAAAATCAAAAATTTCCTTTCAGCTTCATCTTTAGTTAAATTTTTTTTCGTTAATATTTGTTCATTATAAAACCCCCTATTATGAAATAATGATAAAAACAGTAGACGACAAATAACAAATAACACACTAATAGTAGCAAAATTCATTCGATTTTCAATTTTAACATCGGGTTTAATATCTTCATATGATTCTTTACCAACAATTCTTTCCACATCTTCACGGAAATTATCTTCGACCACATAAGGAATTATTGGATATATTAATTGAAAATAACGTTTTATTAATAACCAAATAACTTTTTTTGTTGGCATAGCTGATTTTATTTGTTCAATTAAACTCAATTCACGATCTTTATTCCCATTCAATAAACTTAATCCTAATGCAAGTGTTGTCATATTAACTTCGGGTTGTGTTTTCAGATGATGTTTATTTAAACCATCATCCAGTGCTTGTTTGATTTTTTCTTGAAACCTTGATTCATAACTACTATCCAAATTCAACGCCGATTTGATTTTTTCATCGCCAGGAACAATTAACTTTTTCAATTTGTTATGGGCTATTTCGGAGGTAACTTGTTTTTCTACATCCTTTTGATATTGTAAAGAAGCAAAATATCTTAAAGTTCTCACTATCGAACTGCTTCTAATTGCATACGACCATGATAAGGGAGACATTGTACTATTTTCATTTTTACCAAACGTATTGGGGAGTTGTTTATGGAAGTCTATCACGTCATCTGGATGATCATAAGGGTTTATCCCTATTAGGTTGGTTTCTTCTGTAGGAAGTTTGGATAATTCAAGTATCTTAGTTGTAGTAATACGTTTCTCAGGGAAATGGGGTTTTTCTGAAGTGACATTCACTAATGGTATGAAACCTGGTCTAGTCTCGTCATGTTTAGTGAAAACTAAACTACTTCTAGTTTCTGAAGAATTGTTGAATACAATATTATCATTTTTATTCTTGATACCGTGGAGGTGGTGGTGATGGGTACTATTTGATGATTCACCTGGTATGTCAAACTGTTGGTGATTACTTGTAGTAGTATGATTTTCTAAACTTTCATATTGTTTTAGTTTTGCTTGTAGGTCTTGTAATTCCGATTTCTGAATCAATACACAAACATCTCGTTCTTTTGCTAGTTGTTGTTCCTTATCTTGAGATGTCACATTAGGAATAGAAGAAGTGGCGTCGCTATTATTTGTACCATTTGGTTCTGGTTTTGTCATGGACGGTTTCTTTCGTTTCTTTGATTCCAGTATTCGTTCATCGTAAATACACTTATCAGGTTGGGATTTATTACAATTTGAACAAGGTTTTCCTTTATCACATTTGACTTTCTTTTTCCGACATGGTAAACAAACCAAGGTTGCTCTGTTTCTTTTTTTAACAGTCTTTTCTTGCGCTGATGAGGTAGTATTATTCATGTTGCTGTTCGTGGTTTATTCTTTTCCCCCAGAATCACAAAAAAATAAATTAAAAGAGAAAGAGATGGCTTTTTTTTCTATCTCAAAAATTAAAACAATAAGAATATTGGTAAGGATCCTTAATAGCAAATAAATAATTAGTAAATGGATTGACACTATTTGGTGAATCTGTGAAGAAAAAATTGATTTAGAAAATGATATATAGTTTGATAAATACCAAGAAGTTTGAGAGAAGGGTTTTTTTCTTTTTTTTTTTTTTGTTAAGGACCAGAAACTTCTATAACCGTTTTGGTTTTATGTGAATGTGAATGGTGGGTATGGCACAAACAAACAAACAACAACAACAACGAACTGAGAATTTCATTACTTATTGCGGAGTTAGAGTTAAAGTGGAGATCACAAACTGTCATTCTTAACTCCGCGCTATTTATGTACTTTGTTAGCAAATTTGTGTTTGTATGTATATATGTATATATATTTGCGCTTCTGTTTAGCGAATATTGTGACGATGACATAAACGCTAATTTTAAACAAATAACTGGCATTAATAAACAATCGTCTACTACTACTACTACTACTTTATGTTATTTACTATGACAACAAGTTTCGATAGTAGAAGTTAATTTAACATTTCTTTTTTTGTTTTAAAATAAATAATATATAGTAGTAGTACAAATAATTTTTGGTGTCTATCTATGAACATAAACTTAATGCAAGCATCTAAAAATAATGGTTATAACTTTTTACTTGAAAATATTCACAAAATTCATATTAAGCAGTACCATAAGATCTATCACTACTAGTCAATAATGATTCCAGTTCTGTTTCACTTGAAGACTCATATTCACTAAACTCATCATCTTTATTTTCATTATAAAGGAAAAATTGAATAAAAATAGTGAAATCTAAACCCAAAGTACCTAAAGATCCCGCTAACCATGATGAATTAACCCATAAATAATTCCAACTCATATCAATTGATAAAATAGAAATCACATAAGTCAAATTACCTAAACATGCAAATAAAAAAAACATAAATGAAATCCCATCACAAGATTTTCTTTCATAATTTAAAACAATTTGAGGAATTCTTGAACCTAAATAAAAAAATGCACATAACCAACCAAATATTTGTGCTAATGGATCAAATATCAATTCTTCCGGATTATGTTTGCCAGGATGTTTTGAATGATGTTTGGATTCTTTAATGTATGATATATACCATCCAATAACTCCTGATGCTATGACTAAAGTAACCATTAATGTATTTATAAGAAAACTTTGGAATTGTGATGATGATGATTTACTTATTGAACTATCAATACTTGTTGTTGAACTTTCCAAGTCTTCAGTGGTATTACCTTGATTTCTGCGACGATTATGACGTTCTTCATTTGACATGGCAGTTTCCAATACATCTTCATTTAATGGATTAGCTGGAGATAAATGAATTAAATCAGGGTTTTTCCCATCACCATAAGCTAAACATTGCCATAATAACACAATATCAGCCAAGGTATAATATACCGCCAATATAATCATTGTTGGTAAAACCCCTTGTAATACTGCCCCAAGTACATTAAATACATCACCAGCTAACCATAATACAATAAATGTTAATGATAAACCTTCCAGTGATTTTCTTTTAAAATTTTCATATATTTGGGGTGCAAAAACTATAATCCAACAAGCAATAGATATGGAACCAGTTATTCCACTGACGGATTGGGAGTCTAGTACTATTGGTGCTGGAGGTGGTGCTATCATTGTAAAGGCTATGAGTAAAATGATCTATAAGAAAAGAAAATGAAAAAAAAAAATGAAAGAAAGAAGATAGAAATGAAATTAAATCTTTTGTGTGGGTGTCGATATTTCTTTCCAAAAAAAAAAATTTACTATAATACTTAATTAGATTTCTTTTTCCCCATTCTTCTAAAATGGATTTGGAAGAATTTTAAAAATTTTTAGTGTAGAAATTTATAAATTGTTTCTTTTTTTGCGGGTTGCGGGTTGTGAGTTGTGGGATGTCATTCCAATTAAGTAATTCACTCCGGTTCGAACAGTCCATTAGAATAGTACCATTATCGCCCTAAGCTGTGCCAGAGAGGAGAGAAGAAAAAAAATTTTGGTTTTGTCCATGACTCACAAATTTTTTTTTTTTTTTTGGCATTTTAAGGCAAATTGTTAGTTTTTTTTTTTTTTTTAGATCATTTACTCATTTCAAAGGGCACGGCTCAATCCGATTAACAACTATAATGGTCACACGATTGAAAAATATTGATATTATCAGTGTCCCAATTATGTAATCAATTTCTTATTAAAGTTTACATCCTATTGTTTAGCAACTTTTAATATTTTCTATATCAATTACTATATGCCAAATATCGGGAGCAAAAGTTTTCACTTTCTCCAAATGCAAAACTTTCCCATTTGTAAAAACTTTTTTAACATCAGTTTTAATTTTTTCAAAATCATCGATATGAACATTTTCATGTATATGGACATTAGTATTGATGGTTGATTTATTAATTAAATTATTTGCTAATGTCCATGATTGTTTAGAACTGGGTAATAACCCTAAATTAATATGACTAATTGGTAAACTATTATCTTTAACTTGATCAATCACCCTTGTAGTTATTTGTTCATTACTTTCCAAAAATAAACATGCATCAAATTGATTCAAATCATTAATACTAAATTTATCACCACTAGTATATATTTTATAATTGATTTTCATTTTTTCTAAACTTCTTCTAAATCCTTCAATTGACCAAGGATTCAATTCCCAACATAATAATTTACCTCCATTTTTAAGATAAGATAAAGAAAAATATCCAATCCCACAATAAAAATCAAAAACAATCGTTTGATCAAGATTTTTAAACCAATCCAAAACTCGTTTTTTTTCTTTAATATTACCTCGAGAAAACATGGTATATTTAGGTGCCCAAGTTTGATAAATTCCATTTTGTATAACATGACACCAAAATGCTCGATTAAAATCTGATTCTGTAGGAGAAGGTGGTTTATTGTCTATTGATATATCGGGTCCAAAATCACCTATAATTGGGATTAAATTATGGGGACGTCTCATTATATCGGATTCAATTATAGGTTTATTCAACGCTATATGAGTAATTTCTGAAGTTCCAAATATTGATTTCTGATTAGATAATACGTTTTCCCATAACTTTTGGTGTTGTGGGTTGAATATTGTATCTGAGGTGGGGTGTCCGTTTGACTCCGATGTTGAGCCTGTGGAATTGAATAGTATCATTGGTGGGTAAATAGACCATCGTTTAGGGATCTCTATGTTTTCTATATTGTTTGCGTGGCAATAATCTGTGATTATCGATGCTAATGTTAATGTGGTAGTTTTATTTTTAGTGTTTAAATCTCCATCATCTTCTTGTTCATAAGTTTCATGATTATACTGTGATAATTGCGATGGGATTTCATTCAAGTTTGTGAAAATATGGAATATATCATTCTTTTTTTGAATTTTAAAAGATTTATTCAACCAATTATGATCTTCTAAATACAGTTTTATTGGTTTGACTTGTTTAGGGTTGTCTATTAGTAATTTTATAGCCATGGCTTGTACTTGTCATTGTGTTATAGAGTCGATCAGGTTTTTTTTTTTGGATGTTTTACTTTTCTCACTGGTTTGTAATTGCAAAAAAGAATTATACAGACTCGTTAGTTAGTCGTGTATTAAATTGATGAAACTGTGGGAGATACCTTCATATCTATTTTACTCAACTCAAGACAAGTTTTGACACACTCTCTTATTCGTTTAATATTAGAATGAATGCTTTGAAGAGCAAATTTATTTGTCATAAAAATTTGCTTCTTTTTCGATTAAATTTCGGTTAATTTTCGAAACTAAATAAATGGTGTCACTATAATTCTCAAAAATCTAACCATATCGTGTATTGTTCTAGCCCTGATTCTACTCGTCAGTAACTTTTTTAATTCTAGTTCTGATTTTACATAGAGAAACACATTTTTCTTTTCATTGTTTCTAATCTTCTGTTACGATTATTTCAATTCATTATACACCTACGACTTTACACACAAACCACTATTAATTCAGCTTAATCCAAAGAGCTTCTACCAAAGTAGGGGCCAAGTTTTTGATGGAAATCAGTAAAACGCGTAAAAAACCGTTTACAAAAGTCAAAGTCTTGAAACTAGTAATATGAAAACAATAACCGACGTTAGTGGTTTGAAGAAAAAATAAAATAAAATAAAAAGAAGTTAGAATGTTATAGTTATACGTTTGCATTTAGTATTCTGTATTTTGTGTATGTGTATGTGTATGTGTATGTGTATGTGTATGTGTATGGGTAGATAAGTGTATATATATTTATTGTCGTGTATTTAATGTTAAAAGACAACAACACAATTTTGTTCTTTACTTTTATAGTGTGTCAATGTGAGTGAGTGAGTGAGTGAGTGTGTGTAGTAGTAGTCTAAAAAAAAATTATCACGAAAACATAACAAGGCAAACAAAAAAAATTTCCAGCGTTTATTTTTATTTCCAACTAACCAACCAACCAACAATATTCCACCACACATTTTTGTTTTTTTTTTTTCGGTTTTCCAAACCTTTAATTGTAACTTTTCTTTTCTTTATTAATCTGTTTTCTTATATCTTATATATATATACCTTTTTCTTTTTCTTTTCCTTGTTTCCTTCTTTTTATATTTCATTTAAAAGAAACTACAGAGAACCTTTTTCTTCCCAATATTTTTATATATATATATTAATTTCCTTTCAGTTTTATTAAATCAATTTAAGGATTTGAATTTTTTATCATTTAATCCAACATTTTTTTTTTTAATTTGATTTTTATTCTTCCTATTCCCACAATTGTTTTTATATTTTTGTTTTCCCATTTTTATAATTCATTTGGAAATTTTTTATATTGAGTGTGTTTTTTTTATCAAGTTAATCCTTGTTTATTTACAATATTTCATAAGGATTTGAGTGTGTTTTTATTAATATTATCATTACTATAATTTGTTTTATAAAGAAAATCCGTGTTCCCTTTTTTTTATATATATTTGTTTATTTAAATTAATTTACTGATTCAATTCAAAATGTCAGAACCAACTCAAGATCAACCTCAAGAGCAGCAATCTCAAGAGCAACAGCAGCAGCAGCAAGAACACCAACCAGAACAACAACAATCCACTGAATCATCTGAAAATGAATCTCAACAAGCTCAACAACCATCTTCTCAAGATGATGAGAAACAAGTAAATGCTGCTTCTGCCAAAGAAGGTGGACGTGAAGTTTCAAATAAGATTTTGTATGTTGGAAATTTGCCCAAATCAGCTAGTGAAGAAACAATTCAAGAATTGTTTTCTGTTGGTGGGAATCCAGTTAAAACTATCAAAATTTTGAATGACAAAAACAAGGCAGGTTTCAACTATGCTTTTATTGAATACGATACCAATGAAGTTGCTGATATGGCTTTGAATACTTTGAATGGAAGACTTGTTGATGATGTTGAAATTAAAGTTAATTGGGCTTTCCAATCAGCTGCAATTGCCGGTAATCCAAATAACACTGAAGAACCTTTGTTTAACATTTTTGTTGGAGACTTGAGTCCTGAAGTAAATGATGAAGGTTTAAGAAATGCTTTCTCAAAATTTGAATCTTTGAAGCAAGCTCATGTCATGTGGGACATGCAAACTTCAAGATCAAGAGGTTATGGGTTTGTAACTTTTGGTAACCAATCTGATGCTGAATTGGCTTTACAAACTATGAATGGAGAATGGCTTTGTGGTAGAGCTATTAGATGTAACTGGGCTTCTCATAAACAACAACAGCAACAGCAGCATTATAACAACCAACATGGAGGTGGTTATAGTAGAGGTTATCGTAATAACAACGGCGGCAACAATAACAACCGTCAATTCAGACAATTCAATAATATCAACAATGGTAATAATAATGGATTTTCTCAACCTTTGGTAAACAATAATCCTCAATTTATTGGTCAACAACCACCTCAACCTGATCAACACCAACACCAGCAGCTGCAACAACATCAACAACAGCAACAGCAACAACAGCAATCAGTTAATGGAGCCAATGGTGTACCACAACAAATGTTGCAAGGCTTGACTAATGGTAATCTTGGACCAGGAACCCCTATCAATGGTAGTAACAATGCTGCTGGTGGGTTTAATAACAATGGAACTGCTGGTAATGTTGCAGGTGCACCAGTGGCAGGAGGTCCAGGTGCTATTCCAGTAATGTCACCTCAATCTTATGATATTGTTTTAAGACAGACTCCATCTTGGCAAACAACAGTATATTTGGGTAATATTGCTCATTTTACTCAGCAACAAGAATTGATTCCACTTTTACAAAATTTTGGGTTTATAGTTGATTTCAAATTTCATCCAGAAAGAGGTTGTGCATTTGTCAAGTATGATACACATGAAAGAGCTGCCTTGGCGATTATTCAATTAGCTGGGTTCAACCTTAATGGAAGACCATTGAAATGTGGCTGGGGTAAAGAAAGACCACCACAATTCCAAAACTTTCCAAGAAATGGCAATATGCATCAAGTTCCAATGTATGGACCTGGTGGAAGACCTTAATTCTATGGAAGAGTTTTTTAAAAGAAAGAGAGAGAGTGTGTGTGTGGGGAGATGGGAAAGAGGTTAAGATGATCAAAAATATATCAAATCAACAAAAATAAAGAAAACTTGAAATAAATGTATAAGTGAAAGAAAATATAGAATTTGCAATTGGTTTTCCAAAAAACCTGAATTTATTCAAAAAATGATTGTTAATTTCTACAAAAATATTTAAATACTTGTATATGATAACCTAATTATTATTTTTCTGGCCATACATTTCTATTTTTAATTCTTCCTTCTACTTGTTAATTTTAATTTTAATTTTAATTTTAATATCAAAATTGTATTAGGGTTTGTAATTAATTTTAGGTATCTTTTATCATAAAAATATATATAATATAATAACTTATGCTAATTAATTATCGAAGATGATATTAAAAAGTAGTGATTGATTAATGATTAAAGTACCAATCACGTGACTGCAATTAATATTATACAGGAATTGAAAATTTCAAAGCCTAAAAAATTTTTTCTTCTTTTTCTTCTTCTCTGTTGCTTCTTCTTTGCTTCTTCTTTTCGGTTTAATTAATTAAAAGAATATGTCAATTTTCATCATTCAGAAAAAAAAATTATACTTATAATATATATATATTTATATATTTATAGAGAGACATACTATTCAAATATTATAAATTTGGAAACCTAATTTCATAACAACAACAACAACAACAACAGTTGATAATAAAGAGTGAATAACGTTTCTTATAAACAGTCATTCAACTAATAGGTAACACAACTATTAACAATACTTATCTATCCACCACTCACCTTATTAGTTTTAAATCTAATTGGGCAAATTAAAAGAAAAGGCAAGTATACAAAAAAAACCCTTTCTAAAATCATTTTAACCTACAAGTCCCTCCTTCCCCTCCCTTCCACTTAATATTTCATTAATATTGAAGGAAAACTGGGTGTACATTATAGATAGGCAAAAACAGTATTTCAATTAAATCTTCTTTTAGGTGTTTTTTTATCAAGTGGCGTAACCAATCTTGATTCCAATTAATACACTCTTTTGCCATTTTTTTTTTAACTTCCAACCCCTCCACCTTCAATTTGCATCCTTCAGGTCATTTTCTGATTCACCCCATTTCATGTTTCTTTCTAGAAGAATTATTTTATTCTTAATTATTAACTTTACTTTATTATTACAATTATTCAAATTGACTTTATTCACCAAAAACAAATTAGTTGCTACTGTTTCGACATCTTTACTTTTATTTATTTCATTATATTATTTAACCACCTCAACAACATCGACATTAGGTTCAAAATTATCATCAACATTTAATATCAATATCATCATACCCAAATTTCTCCGTAATATTATGAATTCAGCAAGATTTGGTAGTAGTAGACCATTTTCAAGATTTAGTTATAATAATAATTCCAAAAAATCAAAAGAACAAAATTTTGCAATTAAAAATGGTGGTGAAATTGGAGGAATTAGTAATGATGGTAATACATGTTTTATGAATTCTGTTATTCAATCATTAGCTTCTTCAAGAGAATTATTAAAATTTATTGATCTGTATTTATATACTGAAATTGAATTAGATAAAAAACCTAATGGTGAATCAATAATTATGAAATCAAATCAACCTAAATCAGAATTAGTTTTCACAAATGCATTGAAAAAATTGTTAGATAATATAAATGGGAAATATGGTTCAAGAGGTAAAGAATTTAGTACTAAACCATTATTAAATAAAATGCCAAATGGTCCTAAACAAAATTTTTTCAGTGGTTATAATCAAGAAGATGCTCAAGAATTTTATCAACTAGTTATGAATTTATTGGAAAGAGAATATAAAAAAATGAATTCTTCAAGATTACCAACCCCTGAACCTGAAGACATGAACAATGATAAACTGCAAGATAATTCTACTGCTACTAGTGGTGGTAGTAAATTTATTGATGTTAGAAATATCAAAAGTGATGTTGTTAGTGGTTGTGATAAATTGGGTAAATTAGGTACAGTATATGTACCAGCAGCCCAAGTTGATCCTAATTTGAGTGATGCTGAACATAAAGTATTGCCATTAGAATTAATAACTCCGGTTGATGGGATTTCTGCTGAACGTATTGGATGTTTGACATGTGGTGAAGTTGGTGGTATTCGTTATTCAGTGATAAGTGGATTGAGTTTAAATTTACCAAGTACTTCATCTTCATCTTCATATTATTCTGGATTTGATTTATTTCAATTATTAAATGAATGGATAAATCCTGAAGTGATTGAAGATGTGAATTGTAATCGATGTGGATTAATCCAAACGAAAAATTTTTTGATTGAAACTTTACAAGAATTAAAAGATAAATCTGATAATTCTGATAAATTAATAACTCAATTTGAAAAAAGATTACAATTAATTGAAATTGAATTAAACAAACATTGTATAACTGATGAAGTTTTCGAAAAATTGACAATTAAAAAACAAATTAAAAAAAGTAAAAAATCAAAACAAATAATGTTAGATCGTCCTCCACCATTATTATGTATTCATATTAATCGTTCAGTATTTGATCCAAGAACTTATATGATAGTGAAAAACCCAAGTAATGTTTCTTTCCCTAGTAAACTCAATTTATCACCATATATTGTTGAACCCAAAGATATAAATATGGATGCAAGATTACCATTTAGAAAACAAGATGAACATTTCATGTCAGAAAAATCCCATAAAAATGGACCAATTGGAAGAAAATCCGATGAAAATCTTGAACTTGAACTTGAACTTGAACCTGTATCCCCATCTTCTTCATCAACATCACCAATATCATCACCACATTCATCAGATTCATCAACAAGTTCCACTGGTTTTGATAAAGCAAAATATGAATCAGAAACATTCACAACAGGTACTGTCACTGTGACAACCGATTTATCCAATAATAATAATAATAAAACTCCACAAAATGGATTACTATTAAATTCAAAATTATTATATAATTTAAAAGCAGTTATATCTCATTATGGAACTCATAATTATGGTCATTATATTTGTTATCGTAAATTTAGAGGGACATGGTGGAGGATTAGTGATGAATCGGTTTATGTGGTTACAGAAGAAGAAGTATTGAGTGGACAAGGCACATTTATGTTATTTTATGAATATGATGATGGATTTAAAGAAGTTTTACAAGATGTAACCGATGAAGAAGAAGAAGAAAAAGAAAAAGAAGAAAAAGCCCCAGTGGTGAAAGAAAGTAATGAAAATAAACTCAATAGAAATAATTTAGCTGGGTCTTTAAATAGCAATGAAAATGAACAGGGAGCTGAAGCTGAATCTGATCCTGAGACAGATGCCGATGCTGATGCCGATGCTGATGCCGATGCTGATGCTGATATCGATGAAAATGATGTTGAAAAAGAAGAAGATGATGATCATATAGAATCATTGAACAGCTCACTTGTGAATATCCATGATGGCACAGAAAGCGATCATCTACTTGATAAAGACGATAGTGATAATGAAAACAATAATGCCGTTGCTCAATTCAATATTGCGGAAGCACAAGTACATTTGTGATAGAATTTATTATCCTTGGTCTTATTTATTCTCTTCTCTCTCTCTCTCTCATTTAATGCATAACAATTAGTTTAGAGTAATATATATATATATTTATATATTTGATTAATCATTTAGAAGAGATAATATGTAGAATTAATCAAAGAGACATTTATTACTTGGTTAGTACACGACCTGGTGATTTCTCAAGAAGAGGGAAAAAAAAATTTTTGGTGTTTGCAACAACCCTTTAATTTAATGTGATGGATTATCATCATCACCATCTCATCATCTCATCACCTCTAACAACCCACCCACCAACCAACCAACCAACAAAATCATGGCAAGAAAATTAAAGGGGAAATCAATTCAAGCAAAAGGTTTAAAAGGAGCACTTATACGACATCAACATAGTGAAAAAATAACCTCCAAAGTTGTAAAAAATGTTGAAATCACAAATCAAAATAAAATGGATAAATTAAAATCCATGAAAACATCAAAACTTGCCCGAAAACATAACAAAGCTCATCAAAAAGAAGGAAAAAGTACAACAAAGGGGTTAATGCCATTTAATAAAGATGGAAATGATAAAGTATTATTGATTGGAGAAGGAGATTTTTCATTTGCTAAATCTTTAATATTACAAAATTTCATTCAACCAGAAAATTTAATTGCTACTAGTTTTGATTCATTTGAACAATTAATTAATAAATATGAAAATGTCAATGAAATAATTGAAGAATTGAAAAATATGGGAGTAATTATAATGCATGAAATTGATGGAACAAATTTATTAAAAAGTTTGAAATTAAATCCTAATAAATTAAAACGAAATAACCAAAATAGTGATGTTGGTAAAGTGAAAAAATTGAAATTATTTAAAGATTATGGTAATGTGAATTATATAATGTTTAATTTTCCTCATAATGGGAAAGGAATAAAAGATGTTGATAGAAATATTCGTGATCATCAACGATTAATGTTACTGTTTTTCGAAAATTGTCAACAATTATTTGATGTGATTAATACTGATACTATTTCTGGATATAACACTTTCAACAGCAACAACAACAACAATAATAATGCCAGTGGTTCATCATCAACAGGGAAAATCATTATTTCTATGTTTGAAGGTGAACCGTATCATTCTTGGGGTATAAAAATATTAGGTAAAAGTCAAGGATGGAAAGTAGAAAGATCTGGTAAGTTTGATTGGTCAATGTTTCCTGAATATCATCATCGTAGAACTACAAGTATGAAAGATACTACAAAACCAGCAAATGAAAGAGATGCTAGAATGTATATATTTGAAAAATTCACCAAACAAGATACTGCAAAACAACGCAAACGTGGTAATGGTGATAGTGATGATGATGATGATAGTGATAATGATGATTAGGTAGATTTTTTTTTTGTAACATTATTTTAGGCTGGGAAAACTCTTATACAACTATCTATTGTAAATATTTCTCTTGTTAAAGGATCTTTAACTTTATTTGCTCTTAATAAAGTATTCTTTTCCGATAAATATTTATCTGTTGGAGCCAATAATTTATCAAATGGGTATATGTTACCATTAGGTAATTTAAATGGATTGTTGAATATACTAGTAATCAATTGTGCATAAGGTAAATTTTGACTTAATTTGAATAATTCAGGTGAACAAATTGGACAATTATTTATTTTATTCAAAAGTTTATAATAATGATTTGGGCCACGATATTTTGGATCATTCAATAACAGTTTACCAGAATTACTAGTGGTGTTAGTGTTGGTTGTTGTTTCGGCTGATATAAATGACAAATTGCTATCTATAACTCCTCCTTCATCGTCATCGTCATCGTCATCATCGTAGTCGTCATTGCCGTTGTCGTAATCTATACCATTACCAATGGAATGTTTGAAAATGGTGTTTTCAACATTATGATAACATGATTTTGTTTTTAAACTTGATAACCCAGCAGAAAGATAAATATAAATGGGGAAATTTTTACTTATTCCATATAGTTTAGTAAAATTTTCAATAAAACATTGGGCTAAACTTTCCCATCTTTCATTTGATAATAATTTTTGATACTCCTTAAATGGAGTTGAATTAAGCATCAATTTACTTGACAATGGAGTATCATTTGAATTTAAATCATTATTGTTTTTGTTATTGTTTTCCATTGATCTGAATACTAATAATCCTCCTAACCCTTTTAATCTTTCCAAATTGGTTAAATGATTGGTACTGGTTGTATCACCATTACTAAAAGTATTGTTATTATTATTATTGGTTTGTTGATAATTTTCTTTATTTCCATACCCAGATAAATTCTCTCGTGAATAATTAATTGCTTCATTGATATCACCTTTTTCAATTAATGTTAAGAATTTACAATAATTAATTTCAAATTCTAAATTGGAATTGATTTTATTTAATAAATTTTTATTTTCATTAAACCAACCAACAATTAAAGATAAATCATGATTATTAATTATAGATACAAATACTTTATTGAAATTTTCTAATAAATCATAATCAATCAATTTTAATAATTTAGGATTTGTTTTAGTTAAATTTTTGAGCAATAATAATCCAATATTTCCTGGGTTATCTTCTCCGTTATCATCAAATCTAGTTCTTGTGTTTGATTTAATCAAGTAATCAACTATAAGTAAATTAGTTTGATCACGATACCAATTTATTAAATTCGGATTATGGAAATCCAATAACTTATCATCATCAGTGGTAGTACTATTGTTGTTGTTGTTTCTGTTGTTGTTGTTATTCTCTGTACTTTCTTCATGATTTTGTCCTTCTTGATTATCATTATTGGTTATCACATATTGTTGTAATTCGGTTAAATTCTCCAATCTGGCAATTAATCTTGATCGGAATTCTTCATCTTTATTTATAAAATTCTGAAGTTTTTTCATAAAACTTTCAAAATTCTTAATTAATTTTTGAATCAATTCTAATTTAAAACTAGGTGATGTGGTTTTACATTTTTTGATCTTACTAATATCATCAATCAATTGTTTCCTTTGCTTTTCAATTAGTTTTTGTATGAGTTTGAAATTCTTTTTAATCAATTCATGAGGGATTTTGAATTGATTTTGATGGGTTTGTATATGGAAATTTAACGTTGGTTCTGTCATTTTAGGGGGATAATGTAGAATGAGAATTGTAATAGATGAATTGGATTAAGATCAATGGAATGTGATTTAAACAAAAACAAGGGGCAGGGGCAGGGAGGGAGAGGAGGGAAGTTGAGTGGTTATGTGTGTGTGTGTGTAAGAGAAATAGAAAAAATAGAAATAGGGAGGAGACACACAAAGGAGCGCCAAATCGTTTACAAAATTGCACGAATAAAAAATCGACTTAACTTTTCTCGCCTTACTTTTTGGTGTGGTTTTACTTGCCGCCACTACTAGTCACGATCAACCCGTTTACAGTTGCACAGTAATACCTCAAATTAATATGCCATTGTGATCATAATTGTATCACACAACTGATAAGGGAAAATGTAGTAACAATGACAACCAGAAAGATGATAAGAAAGGATTCAAAACCTTTACATCCGATAAATAATAGAATTAACTACTATCGTACACCAAGAAGTTGAGTGCTACCATATAGAAATAACAACCAACTTTGGGATTTTTTACCCCAGCATCAAACGAATATAAGCACATAAGAGTTAATATATTGAAAAGAATAGTAAATTAAAAACATGTACAATCACTAAACAAATTACATATTCATTGAAACAGAGATCTTCCAATCAAGGAGAGAATTAAACAGTAAATAAACAATAACAACAACAACAACAACCCACACTATTCCACCCTCGCATCTTAAGCTTTCAGTTCAATTGAAAGTTTTTCTAAAGATGGTAACAGAACATCATCAATACCAAGCTTTTTATCTTTAATATCGTAGAACAATTTTTCCAATTTATCAACTCCTTCATCGACTTCACCAACTAAAGGACCTTCCTTTTCTAATGGATTATATCTATTTTTAGGAGCAAATTGATACAATTTATCAACAAAATGTTCTTGAGCATTATGATGATCTAAGAAATGGAAAAATAATGAATCACCTTTAGTTTCAACTTCTTGATTTTCCCATTCTTGTTGTTCTTTCAAAGTTGGTAATTCTTTAGCGCCAGACCAAACACCAGCTAAAGCAGCAGCACTAGCTTCAATAGTATGGAAATTCAAATGAGATACAAGAATCCCCGTGGCACCAATAGTTGGATCTTGTTGATTAAAAGTATGATAATATAATCCTTTAACACGAGATAAATGACTTGGATTAACCACTTCAAAATATTTGGATAAAAATGGATAATGATAATGATAACCAGTAGTTAAAATGATTTTATCAAATTTTTTGGGTTCACCACCATTACCATAATCATTAGCGACAAAATGAACTTTTCCGGTTTTAGGATCAAATTTGACGATTTCACCTCTTTGATCAATTTCTGGTGTCACTAATGCTCGATTAATATAATCAAACACTAAATTCTTACTACGTTTAGAAATTGTTACTGACTTAGCAACGGGAATGATATATTGAATGATATTGGCGGTAGAAATAGATCCACCAACAAATAATACATCTTTATCTTTAAATTCATCTAATTCACGAACTGATTTAGCATGAATTAAAACATCAGGATAATTAGCATTAAATTCAGCTAAACCAGGGAATGCTGGGATAGAAGGAATTGTATAATGACCATTAGCAACTACAATAGCATCAAATTCTTCTTGATACCATTCATTAGCACCGGTGATTGGATTTTTATGTCTTACACTAATGATCCATTTCCCAGTATCTTCATTTTTATAAACATCTTCCACAGTGGTATTTAATCGAATAAATTCATGTAAATTTTCATTATTGACAAAATCAGTGAATCGTTGTGATAATTCTTGATGATATAAAAATGGATAAATAGGTCTTGATTTATCATGATATTTTTCTTCATCGGGTAAATAACTAAATCTTGTAAATCTACTAGGAATATTAGTTGATAAATATGGATAAACTCCACTCCTTTTCCATTCTAATTCATTTTGTAAATTATCATTGGTTTTAGATTTAGATTTAGGAACAGCAACAACAATTGGGGTTTCTTTAGTGGCACCATTAATTTCTTGAGGTGGTTCATTTCTTGGTCTAATTATAGCTGGATCATTAAATTTCCCAGTATTTAAAATTTCTTGAGGTGGAATAGGTAAATCAGCATCAGGAGTAGCAGGAGCCCAAATTCCACCAGCATGATCTTTTTGTTCAAAAGCAACAATTTTAGAAAAAGCTGGGGTTTCAGCTCTTTTACCAGTACCTACTGTAGAAGTACCATCTTTGTTTGTATGTAAAAATTCATAAAGAGATGCTAATCCACCTGGACCAGCACCAATAATACCAATTGAATCAATATTTAATGAAACCATGATAATAGGGAGAAAAAATTATAAAAATAAAGAAAAGTAAACTGTTCAAAAAAGCTTGTTAATAGTCTATATTCAGAAGATAATTAATTAAGTTATTGAGGTGGGGGTGGGAGGGAGGGGAGAGATTATACACTCAATTTATATTTTTTTGCAATAGGAGGTTTGGAATGAAATGTGGCTTCGAGAGAAAGTTGCAACTAATCCAAACAGGACACCACCACCACCACCACGATTATTTGAAATTTTGATCTAAATCATGAAATCCCATTGTTTTATTGTTTTTGTTCTTGTAATATTGATAATAATTTCATTTTCCCAAAACAATTAAAACCATTATGCATTATGTAAATCCCCATATTATTGGTCAATTAGACTATAACTAGACTTGTTGTTGTTGTTGTGAACTAAGAATAAATGAAAATTACTTCATAGTATTGGAATACGCCACAGTTTGCAATGAGAGAGAGAACAAAAAAAAAAATTGCAGCTAAATTGCGTGCGTGTAAGTTAACGCATAGTTTAGTTATATCGTTTACTTTCAAAATTGATTGATTGTTTTTTATATATCAAATTATGTCATTGGCTTAAACTAACTAATCATTCATTCAAACAAATGCCAAAAATTGAACAATAGAATTTTGTTTGGGTCTCTCTAACTGTGGCTAAAAAAAAAACCCTCAAAAACCAATAATACTCTATATATTTGGTAAATTTTCGGGTCAGAAATCATTATCATTATCATCCATCATCCCCAAATCTATTATTATTATTATTATTATTATTTTGAACCACACTAAAATAAAAAAAAAACAAATATGTCATAATTATGATTTTAGTCAAACTCTCTTAACCTTCTTGGTTTTGATTGTATGGTTGTAAAGAAAGTGTCTAACTATTGATAAACAATAATGATCCACATTATTCCTTCACAACCCAGAGTTAATGTATTGTGATAACCAAGAAGGATAGTTTGTTTGATAGACGGGATGGGGGACGGGAGAGGTCGGTATGTGTAGTCAAATCTGGGGTTACTTTCTTAAAATCCTCAACTATCATAGTATACCGTTTTATCGCATATTCAATTTACTCTTCAATAACTAGCCAATACATACACAAATAATGTTAAGAGCTCTATTGATAAAATAAAAGCTTTATTTAAAAAAAATTCTATAACAAATAATATAATATTTAAAATATA
>OBUW01000053.1_pt1 | contig 92975 bp, 57 predicted proteins | sample 1475761 | NCBI WGS metagenome assembly OBUW01 (sample SAMEA2579908, study PRJEB22360) | human gut metagenome | biome: human gut; feature: human-associated habitat; material: faeces | place: Denmark | collected 2008/2010
TGTTTTGTTTTGTTTTGTTTTGTTTTGTTTTGTTTTGTTTTGTTTTGTTTTGTTTGTATTTCATCTTAATCGGAACTATCTTTAGTATTATTGATATTTCGTGTATATATAATTATAAATATATGTTAATTCTTTCCTATTTTAATTGTACTAGAATCGGTGATTGAAATAAGTAATTCTGTATCACAATGCCTGGAAATTGGAAATGGCAACTATTACCGTAGAATGAAAACAATTTTGAATTTAGATTCTGCCTACTGCAAGTTTCCTCCCAAATTTGAAAGCCGTCATTCCTGTTTTCACCTGATGCAAGTCATAGTTGACAGAACGTACATACAACACTCTTTAGTTCTTGCCTTTTTGTCAACCAGCCCCAAAACGAATAATTCTCAACTGATACAGGGAGTTCCAGACTTCAAATTTCAGATTTCAAATCTCAAATTTCAACCTTAAAATGAAAAAGAAAAGCTCCACAACTCTTTTAGATCATTACCATTTATCATTAATTAATTATTATTATTGAATTATAAATCTATACTGTATAATTTACAGATTATCACTATTTTGTAGAATAGAAACTCAAGCAAAAAATGGGGGAAAAAATAACCCACTAATTTTTTGCAACACGTTAACTCACAAACACATCTAAATATTGTTGTAGAAAATCACCTCCCTCTTCTTAACTCATTTAAGCATCAGAATCTTGACCTGGGTTACAGGTTTCGTATTTCAAGATTTTGAAGATTTTCCAAATGGCAAAGGCTATAACTGAACCGAGAATTGGACCAACCCAATAGATCCAGTGATAAACTGGGAAAGATCTAGCAGCAACACATGGACCAAAAGATCTAGCTGGGTTCAAACCAGCACCAGTGTAGTAAACACAAATCAAATGTCCCAAAAACAATGAAATACCAATGACGAATGGAGCCATAAAAGTAGCTCTTGATTTTTCAACAGCCATCATTAAAACGGTTAAACACAAGATACAAGTACCAAAAGCTTCCAAAAACACCCCTCTGGCTTTAGAAGCACCACCACCTAAACCGTTAGTAAAAGCAATTGGACCAGGAGTCATAGCAGAAGCGGCACCAGCAGCAGCCATACCAGCAATCATTTGAGCAACCATCATGAAAAGACCTCTAATTGGTGGGACAGCTTGAGCCAAAACTAAAGTTAAAGTAACAGCAGGATTCAAATTACCACCAGAAACTCTGAAAAACATAAATACACCCATCATAACCCCGAAACCGAAACCAAATGAAATCATAATCAATTGCATTGGATCAGAACCTTTATCTGGGATGGTTGGATCTTGGTTAGCAATTTGAGCAATAACAAATGCAACCCATAAAAAGATAAATGTACCGAAAAATTCCCCTAAAAAGGCAATCATATGGTTTTTCAATGGCGACACATTGACAGAATCGTCATATTTTGGTTCATAGACTGGTCTTTGAGCCTCAACGTCGTTAGAAGTATTATCAATGCTAGAACTTTCGGCAACCATTGCGTGATGTATATGAAATTGGTAGGATTAAAAGTATTGTTGGGAAATGAAACAAAAGAAAAATTAAAGCAACAATAGAAGAAATAAATACATTTGAAGAGTAGGGGGGGGATAAGGGTTATATTTATATTTGAATTTTTCAATTTGCTACAATTGTGTTGCCCAGCAAAAGCTCTTCTCTTCTCCTTCTTCTTCTTCTTCTCATCCCCAAAATTGGGGGAGGGCTAGAAATAAAAGCAGGAAATTTAGATGGGATAATTGAAATTAATTAATAGTCTTTACATGAAATTAAAATATTTAGAAAGACTACTTTTCCCACTAAATTTTAAAAAGAAATCCAAAAAAATATCTTGAAGGAAAAGACTATTATTAGAAGTATAAGTTGCTGGACATCAGAGTCATCATCCTCATCCATCATCTGAAGAACGGTCCTTTCTGCTTCTGCCGCCGCCTCTTTTTTAATATTACTTGCATTTTAGTTTGTTACAAACCCATTGAAATAAGAAAGATAGAGGGAAAAGAAGTTGTCCAAGAAGTAGAATTTGGTTTTGGTTTTGGTAACTAACCAAAGAGAAGAATAGTGGTAGGGTAACCCTTTTCTTATTTCTAGAAAGTATACCCCCCCTTTATCATGATTCTCTACTCTTTCTTGCAACCAAAGTATATACTTCAATATTGGGTTTTCTCTCCTCCCTTAAAAAACCACCTTCAATTTAGCAATCAAACATTTTTTTTCTTTCTTTTTTTCTTCTTTCTCTCTCTCTATTATTGCTTTTGTGTTAATAGACTGATCTTTTTTCTTCTTTTTTCTTTCTGGTTAAGTTTGTGTTATATAATTAATGCTGTACTCTGCATCATATTAAAATGTTTGATTATTGTATTCTGCATAATCCATCTTAAAAATTAAGTAATGTGTGTAAGTGTGTGTGGGCAAAAGTGTACGTTTCATATGTAGGTATGGTGTGCTGGTGATGCAACACAGATATTACGAATGGAGAAAAGTGGTTACCAAAAAAGCTTGGACAAGCAATCAAAAAGTGTGTGGTTACTATTTGAAGTCTTGGTCGAATATTGACAACTAAAAAACTCTGATTATGGGTTACAAATCAATATATTCTTATGGTTAGTGAATGATGACAGTTTGTAGCGTCAGTTGAATGTGATTTCAATTCTGGTATACGTTTGTGATTTCTTGCGGTGTTAAATTTTACATGATGAAATTTCAGTAAGTTTTTTAGTTTTGTTCTATTTTAATCACCTTTTTTTTGATTTTGATACTTCTTCTTCCAACCCGTACATCAATTATATATGCCGTGAGGCTGGTTCTTAAAAAAATTTAGATTCACATTGATTGATTGTCTCTACTACGATTATAGCAACTGACTCTAGAAGCAAGTAAATACTCAAACAATGAACTTCCTCTGTTTTCCCCCCTATGAAAAAAGTGTGGGAAATTTGAAGAACAAAAAAAAGGCACCAGCAAAAATTAAAGCCAGAATTCCAGAATAAATAGCTTTAATATGGCTTAGCAAGTAAGTAAGTGTGTATGTGTGTGAAACGAAGAAACATCCAGTTTCAAATGCTTCTTGAAACATCACAAAATGGATACTACATAATAATACCACTCCACTCCATGAATTTAGAAACGAATGATTGAAACCCAAAATTAGAAGATTTGTACATTGTATTTATGTTCTTCTTTGAACTAAAATTTCAAGTTCGTCGATTGTTTAAGTGGTTATTTAATTTATCGTGCATTATGGCTAATTGTGTAATTTTTTTTATTTGTAATTTTTACGTTTTCCTGCTCGTACAAGTTTTTAGAAGTAGCCTAAGACAGAGCTTTGTGTGTACTTGGCAATCCATTTATCCGCTTATTTTCCTTTCCGTAGGTTTCTACTTGTACACCAACTGATGTAGTATATGGATTGAATTCTTTCTTCTCTTTGATATGATTGCGAAATTATTATAATTCTGTTTATAAATACCGCTAACACTAATTGGCTACTAGTGTAAAGTAGTAAAGTTACAATAGCCGTAAGTTGACTACATTGCTACTATTAGATAGATTTAGATTGATGTGTATCTAGAGTATATTGATATAATGGTTGAGGGATCTATAAATGTAAGTATAAGCTATTTAAGGTTGCTTTAAGGCTCCTAGGTAAGTTAGCTGATCTTCAAAAGGAGATAAACAATGCTATATTTGATGGCATATCGATATCTTGTTGTAATTCAGTCTGTTATCCTTAGCAACTGTCATATGTAGCAACTATTGTATTGAGGAACTGTAGTATACCAAAATCAAACAATTCCACTCTACTTGAAACACTTAAGACAGATTCATTAATACTTCTCAATCGTGGCTTTTGTTTTTGCAACAATTTCAAACAGCACCTTACAAATAAATCTATTTCCAGCAATTAAGTTTCCAAATTGAAATGTCTTGTGACAATGTTAAGAGTGCTATACGGGAACACCTTTAATTCTTCCTAAGTGGTGTTAGTGTTGGTGTTTATTTCAGTTTCGGCTCTTCTCTTTCTGTTAGGTACGAAATCTCATGAATATTCTTTTTTATCCACTAATTCCGTTGTTCTCTAAATATGCAAAATCTAATTTTTACCAAACTGTACAGTCTAGATGAAATTAATTTAAGAGAGTTTCTTTTTTTTTACAAAATACACATTTTTACATTGGCGTAAACGAAAGTCATTCTAAAATATAAAAGCAGGGCAAGGCTTTGCCATGACCATGCTATAAAGGGGTATCTGTAAGTTCCAGAGAATGTATTGACACCTGATATATGATCCTTCTTCAAAGAATAACACAAGGGGGGATAAGAAAGTTTGTTGGATTTTCTTTATCTTTAAAGTGGGGGTGGGGAGGTGGTGGAACAAGAGCAATACATCGAACAATAGGAACTAAATATACTTTTCCTATTGTCTTTTATTATCAATATTTTAGATCTTAATTTAAATTACTTACATTACAATAGATAACATAGAAATATTGATGGAGAAAGAAGAAGTGTAAGCTAGAAACTAGGAAAAATAAGCTGTAATGACCTTGACCTGCAACTCTACTTTTTTGTAAAATGAGATTTCAAGCTTTTTAGAACGACCAGTCAGAACAATGAAAAGCTCAAAAATTGGTAGGATAATGCAATGAAACATCTTAAATAATTACCAATAATATGCTACTTGATCTACCTAAGAGTTGCATTAAAACGTACTTTTTGTTCAATTTCAAATATTAAAAATTATGGAAACTGTTATTACCTCCAAGCCATGTCTTCCCTTTCTAGAAATCGTGCTTTCGTGACACAATTCTATTCTGTAAAGAATTTTTTGATCATCACAAACACGTAAAAGGCTTTGCATGAAACTTTTACTTCTTGAAATTTTCACCTGATCAGTAGTAGAATAATAATCAATTCAATCCTCTTTTACTTCATCTATTTATAGACTTTCAAAAAAAAAAAGAAAGAGAAATAAAGTTACATCTGTCAAAATATCCCCATTACGCCAATCTGATTTAGATTTGAAATTCAAGTTCGCTTAACTGTTAACATTTAATTTCAGGACATGAAATGATTTTAAACATTAACGAATTGATTCATATATTAAAGTAAAATGATTTGATTGGGATCATGCGAAGGTGTCCAGGCATAGTGTTTTTTTGTAGGGTTATTGCAACAAATTCTCTTTAAAAAAATAATGCTTAGATAATTTTTCACCATAACTTTCACCAAATTATTTCAAGAAATTAGAGAAATTCTCCAGTTAAAATGTGATCTGTCAACCAGGTGATTGCAACAAGGGAACAATCAAATCAACTAACGACCTTTGATCTAAGTATTACACTTACATGTTTAACTTTTGAAAATGTCTATTGCTATGATCATTCAATTCACTAAAGAATACCTTGTTACTGGAAATTATATTGCTCATTGCACTTATGTAAAACTGAGTCTCCTAAGTGTTACTCCATATCAAGCATATGTTGAGATACCCCTTACACAATTTAATCAAACTGTATGTAATTCAAACCTTCAATAACGAATTACAACACATCAACCAAAGTTTCAGAAATCGCGAAAAACTTTAACCACAAACTCTTCAATTTTTGGAAACCCAGAAAAAAAAGAACAAAAAAACAAATCTTACAGAAATACCATTGATATTGATACTCTAATCACAGAATAGACAACATTGGAAGCATAGTGAAACTAATTTATTTCCCTATATATCAACAATTGTCTCTAGTTTACTTCAGAAATTGTTTATTTGATTTTAATTTTCATTACAATTGATATATAACAATTTTACATTAGGATGGGTGATTCAGAACAATTTCCTTCACCATTCAATATTAACCCAATATATCCCAACAAACGACATGCAAAGCTATCATCAACAGACACAAAGACCACACCATCACCTACCCCTCAATCTCATCTGACACCACTACCAGCGTTACCGAATAACACTAATGGAAAATCCATTAGCAACTCTAATGGCAACATAACTACCAACAGCTTTACTACCAGTATCAACAACACAGAAATACATCTGAATAACAAATTTAAAGCAAAAGATGCCGAGGATGTAATTGATTGGATTGATAGTTTAAAATCTCGATATGAACAATTGATAATTCATCAAAAAAATGAATTGAATGAAATAACCAATGATGAGTTAACGAGAAAACAAAAACAAGCAACAGTTGATAAATATCTGTCGATGCATTTTGATCAGGACTATGAAAAATTAGGTCATCTTCTTAAGGCTCAAGATAGTCATTATCCACAAAAAGATTCACAAAAAGAGGAAATAATAGATAGTAATGACGAAGATGAACAAGAGGAAGAGCAAGATAATGACAACGATGATGAAATTATTGAGATTTTGTCACTGGAACCTGAAGAGGAAGTATCGGAACAACCAACAACACAAGAACATTACGGTCAATTCCATGAAGAGTTACAATATCCTCAAATGACCCATAGTTATAACAATAATTTCCAAATGAGTGGAATAGATTATGGTACTAATTATAATCAAAACATCGAATATGACGAAGAAGAAGACGTAAATGAGGATGAGGGAGACGAATTTGACGGATTTATTGATGAACAAGCTCATGAAGTTCAAGGTAGTTCCAATTATGAAGATGAGGAAGATGAAGACGAAATTATAGATGAAGGAGATGAGGTCGAAGAAGAAGAAGACGATGAGCAATATAGTTATGGAACCGGCGCACAACACCAGCAACGTGGATATGGTATAACGAATGTACCTGGTTACACGATAGTTAATGGTAGACCTCGATTGTCAGATAATCTAGAATATGGCCATGTTGAAACTTTTGATAATAACGATAGCGAAGAAGAAGAAGAAGAAGAAGAAGAAGAGGACACAGATCAAGAAGAACTCAGTGAAGATGAAATTGACGACGAAGCCAATTATTTCGCACAAAATACCCATCAGGGAAAGCCAGTTGAGACAATTGATTTAGGCAACACCGAAGACGACAGTAGAGATAGTAATGAAAGTGGTTCAGCCGACGAAGATTTGGAAAGTGACTTGTCCAATGAAAATGAAAATCACCTGGAGAGTGAGAATTACGATGATTCAGTCGTTGAAGGGTATGAAGCGGGACACGAAGAAGAGGAGGGAGAAAGGGAAGGAGCAGGTATTGGGCTTGAATTTTATTCAAACAATGAATTACTAGATTTTGCTGCAACAGCACTTTTGCAGGGTAAAATTCATGAACACAAATCAAAACACTCACAATCTGGATATATAGCCGATTCAGAATTTACTGACACCAATGTTCCTGTTTTGCACTCGCCAAATACTGAAACAGAAGAGGGCAAACAATCTCAGTTGAATAACCATAATAACAACATTAGTACTATCCACAGCTCTAAGAGAAACAATGATTCTTCCACAAGAATATCATATCGATCTGAGGGATTCGCCCCAGTTCCTGATCCATTTTATGCTCATGAATTAAGCAATGAAAAAATGGTTGCGGTTGTCAATGATTTCGATGAAAACCGATCAGAAGGCTCACTAGCTGATGAAAGTCAATTTGAATCAATGAAACCAAAAGTGACTTTACCTAATCAAGATGATCCTATTAATGATAATGGCCAACATCATAAAGAAAATCAACATAAAGATAATGAATCAGATTATTCCTCATCAGATGAAATAAATCCACCAATTCCAATATTTAAAACTATTGAAGAAGAAGAACCAGAAATTGTTTTACAGAAATTGAAAGAAACAGAAAAAAAATATAATATCAAAATTAACGCAGTAAAAGAATTAGAACGAGAGTTGCATTTGCCAATCGAGCATGCAAATGATGATTCGTCGGTGCCGACCGTGGAATCTCATGAAGATAAACTAAATCAATCTAATCACGCAAAAGAAGAAGAAAAAGAGGACGAGGAAGAAGATCGGGAACAGAAAAATGAGCCAATAATAGAGTATGATACCTCTGAAATCGACGAAGAGGAAGATGTGGAATCGGAGTATGAAGCAGAAGATTACAAAGTAATTGAAGTCAATGAAGAAGCTGAAGATATTGATGAAGTTGAAGATATCGATGAAGTAGAAGATATTGATGAAGCTGAAGATATTGGTCAAGCTAACTATATTGACGAAGCTGAAGACATTGATGATGTTGAAGACATTGATGAAGTCGAAGATATTGATGACATCGAAGATATTGATGAAGTGGTAGAAATGGAAATTGTCGAAGATATGGAAATTCAAGAAGTTGAAGAAGATGAAGAATTCAGTGAAGTAAAATCAACAGGAAAAGAAGAAGAACCTGAAGTATTACAATTGAGCAGTGAAGAGAATGATGTTGAAATGGAAGATGACGAAGTACATCAATTAGATACTGCCAATGAGTCTGATGAACCACAAGAACTTGAACTAGAGGAAGAGTCTTTGACAAGCAGTGTTTTGATTGACCCAGAATTACAAGATGCAATGGAAGTTTGTGAAGATACTGAAACCATTGAACAACCTTCAGTTGAACCAGATACAACTACAGTGGATCAAACAGAGAATTTAACCATTATTGAACCACCAATAGTAGAAGATTATAAGTTACCAGTCGCCGAATCACAAAATGCAAGAGACGAAGAAACGCAACCCGCTCAATCAGATTCCCTTAAGGTAGAGAATCATGAAAGTATTGTGTCACACAATTTTGAAGACTACAATATATCTGTACCAAAAATAGAGAAAATACCTGAAGAAGAAACTGTCGACTCCCAAAGTGCCAATCAAGAAACCGAATCTTATTTTGATAAGAGTAAAGATACTCAGGAACAAGAGTTACAAGTAGAGGTGAAATACAGTGAAGAAGAAAATGAAGAAAACGAAGAAAAGGAGAATGAAGAAGAAGAAGAGAAAAAGGAAGAAAAACAAGATCAGGAAGCGCATCTAGAAGAAATACAACATGATGTGCTTATAGAAGATGAGGCAAATAAGACAAAACCAGATTTGGAGCATGAACTTGAAAACGAAGTGCCTAACAACAATGAGGAACAGGAAGAAGAACCACAACTTGAATCTGAGAAGTTAGAAATAAGAGAAAATTTGAAATCTGATAGAAATCAAGAAGAAAAAGTAGATGACTCTGAAGAAGTTATAAAACCAGGCCAATCTGAAGAAAAGAACGAGGAAGAGAAAGTTGAATTGGACAAAATTGAGATACCAGAACTAGCACCAATTGATCAAGTCGACTCAGAAAGTCTGGAATCAGGTTCACCTCTAGAAAAGTTAGAAACTGCCACAAAAGATGAAAGTCCACTCCAAGAAGATGAATTAACCAGATTGCTTACACCAGAATTACAATCTCAACTGATGAATTTGCAATATGAACAACAAAGCGACTCGGAAGAATCATCGGTGGCATCGGAAACTGAATCAACTTTAGAAACCACCAGTTTGGTCAAAGAAGCAGAAATTTCTGAAAGTACAGACTCCAAAAATCATTTGATCGAAGATTCGGCAACACCACAATCAGAACTGGATTCCAAAGCTCTTGAAGAAAACGTACCAGAAAATGAACAATTTGAAAATATAAACCTTGACGAAATTTTCAAGAATAGTTCAAGTGATGCAAGTGCCGCAGAAGAAGTGAGAGAGGATACGCCTAAAGATTTCGACGAGGAAGAAATAGACAACGGACAACCAACGGTACCTGAAAACTATGAAGAGGTGGAGTTAGAAATTGTTAACCAGGAGAATGTCACCGATGAAGAAGACATGGAACCATTAGTTCAGGAAGTCAAAATTGATATGAACTTTGATGATGATGATCAAGATGATGTAGAGGTGGAATCAGAATCAGAATCAGAATCAGAATCAAAATTATCCAGTGATTCATCAGTTGAAATGATACATAATGATATACAAGTACCAAAACTTGAAGATATTGAAGATTCACAAGTATCATCACTGAGCGAGGACTCTGGTGAGATTTCTTCAACGTCTGAAAATGATGAAGAGCAAGATGTCGATGAAGAAGATTTTGGCAATCAAATTACAAGTGACTATAAAACCCATAGTTTAGTGCCAGTATCTAGCGAAGACGAAGTTGATAGTTCAAATGACTCATCAGAAGAGGAAGACATCGAACAGCTTAATGTTGAACAAGAATCCAGCTCAGATGAAGAGCAAATAATTGCCGATGAATATGAAGAACCGGCGAAGAACGATAGTGTTAAAAGTGATTTTAACATAAATGAGTTGGAAAACCATGCTAAGGAAGAATCAGTTGATCAATCTGACATCAAAGACGTTGAACATTATCCAATTATTAAACCGGAATTTGAAGGACATCAAGAAGTGGAATATTCGGAAGAGCCAGAATCTAATGAAGATGACATAGATGAAGAACATCCACAATTGAATCCTATTACTGATGAATTAGACAATGACCAAGATACAGTTGAAAAAACAACTTTGTCTAGAAAGCGTGGAAATGAGGGTGACCTGGAGTCATCTATGAAAAGATTAAGAACAGCAGTTGGTAGTTTTGTAACTGGAATATTTAATAGGAAGGACAAAATTAACCAAAATTTTGAGAACAACGCCGAAGAATCATCACCAAACCAGACTGATGATGACAACGAAACTGGCACTAAAATGGATATTAATAATAAAATAGAAATCCCAATTTTAGAGAAAGAACTGGAAATTCTGGAAACTATAGAAGAAGCTGACAGTGAAGAATACCACAGAGATGAAGCTGAACAGATCTACCAAGACAATGAAAATTTAGAATTACCTTTTGAACAAGGTACAGATGCAAATTTCAATGAAGAAAAACCAACAGATATAGCATCAATTATTTCCTCAAAGAAAATCTTTGAGTACAGAAGACCTGTAATTATGAAACGTCGTACTAGAAGAAGAGGAAGAAGAACTTTAAAATGGCTGCACATGATCACAAATGAGTTGGAACTTATACAAGCAGACAAACTTAATGAGTCGAGATTGATAGAGAACCAAGAACCAAATGATGAAGAAGCTGAAGTGGAAACTAACAATTTACTTGAGGGTTTAAATGCAAGTGACGATTCTGTGGAAAACAATAGGAATGTTATGAATGTCAAGAAAGAAGTCGAAAATAACCTTGATACAGACTCTGATGTACAAAATGAAGAACAGAAAATCAATCTTCCCAAGGTGAGAGATAATTCAAAGAAGAAACAATCTATAAAACAAAGATTTATGGGTTTACTTCCAGAAGAGTTAGAAGAGCTTGGATTGGATCCTAACGCTGTCAGTGAAGAAAGCAACGAGGATGAGTCGACTCGTCGTGGTCGAAGATTAAGAAGTCAAGACAGTAAACCTTCTTTCTCATTACAGTCTTCTCCTGTGAGTTCAATTGAATTACGAGACCGTCCAGCATCGAGAACTAGATCAAAATCCCCACTCAAACAATCCATGAAAGATATTTTAAAGCTTGAAAAGGAAATTAAACTAGAAAATGAAAGAAACTCAAGAGTCAATTCAAGTTCTCGTCTGCAATATAAAAATGATGAATCTAGAGGCCGTCTGAGAAAAAGATAACTTTTCTTGTTTCAAAATTTATCTGATAATGTATTAAAAGTCTATAAAAAAAATGTTGTTATGTGAAATGACAGTATGTAAATATAGTACCAAAATGTATAAAATTGAATAATGTAATAACGACATGATTGATTTATTTATGTCTTGTAAAAGTTTTTGGTTAAGCCAAATAAGTCATACCTAATTCAAACACCCCGAAGAACACCATATTTACAATGAAAGATCTTGTAACCGAAATACCTAGCCCCCGATAAGCTCTTTTTTCAAATTTTTGTAGCTTTCTATGTTTAGGAGGTAAGGGTTCAAGTCCATGAGATCGTCGTAAAATGTTTGTCACAGCATCTTTTTGCACCATAGATTTAGTTGTATCTATCGGGAAAATCAATACCCAACTGAACACACCAGACATCCCACCAGCCAATAACACTGAAAATGGAGAAGAAATCGAAGGATCTTTGTTTATAAAATTATTTATCGACCATTTCATGGATTCGTAAATAGAATAATAAAACCCAGTAGAAATTGAATCTCTCATCAAATGGTATTTATAACCAGAATACAATCCTTTGATTCCTTCATATTTCAAGATTTCTTTCACAATTACCGCTGTAGAAGGTGTTTTCACTGAATTGAACTTGGTTGCCAATTGTGCAGAACTGGTGCCACCATTATTATTTAAATTTGATAATTCTTTCAATGATTTACTCGCCACTAATTTCTCCAATTGAGCATATACTTTGGTAAATTCGAATGGACAAGCAAATAAAGAGACACCACCACCTGCAATTAAACCAGATATAAAACAAACAGGAATATTTCGTAAAAATGGATGCGAGCTTTCAATATTTTTCGTCCAGGGTGTCTCATATAATAGTCCATATGTATATGGTTTCACTGTGGTAAATAAAGAAACACTTAAAGATTTAGATAATGACGTTGAAATGATTGGTGCCCAAATACCTCGGAAAAACCCACGTACACCTTCTTTAGCATATGTCTTTTTAACACAATCAAAATAACTTGTAAAATTCTTATGTGTCTGCATTCGAGTTTTCACAGTGTCGAGGGGGAATCCCACTAATGTAGAAAATAGGGATGCTCCATATGCAATGATAGAATTACGGAATGGTTGTAATTCTTTGGGGAAAACATGAAATGCCTTGGTGTAATCTATTGGGCCAGTAATTGCCGGTATACCTCGCATGGGAGGATTATTTGTTTGTTCAAGATCGGAAGACATTTGGGCAAATTATGAAATAGTGGTTCAGATCTAATCAGATCTTGAGTGATGAGCACGTTGTTGTTGCTGAGCGGGGGATGTTATTGAGATACCCTTTGAAATCAAGATTTTTTTTTTCTTCTGTTGCAAAAAAAGCAGAAAGCTTTTACAAAGAAGGGAAAGAAAAAACGATTGTGGTTGAGATAAAGTGAGACAATGTATGACTCAATTGTTCATCAGCAGTTCCGTAACAATTGAAATGATACCGCAACAAACTATGAAAATCAGTAATAAACCTTTAAATGAAAATACCCTGTTTCTGGAGGGAGTAGTAATTGATAAAAAATAATTGGTTGAGAAACGGAGATTGTATGTGAAACATTTTTTGACATTTTATTCACTGTTTTTTTTTTCTTGTTTGTTCGTTATGTAACCGCCTAATCTTAACCAAGAATCTTTCATTCAAAGATAAGCAACAAAGTGTGCGGATGAGAGAAAAAATGTTTTTAACTTTTAATCGGTCACGTGTAACTACCATCACGTGACACCATACAAACTATACTTTGTAGAAACAAGCAGTAACAGAAAAATGTATGCATTGAATAATTATATACAAGATTACCTAAGTTGTATTGTTGCAGTTTCCAGCCAATATATTCTAATAGCCTCTTCTTCTTGCATCGTTGACGTCATGCAATAATTCCTTGAACCCTTGAGAGAATCTTCTTCTCCACCATTCTCTTTTCAATTGTTTTCTGTATTTGGCAGGACGGATAAATCTGCTTTGAATTCTTTGCAAATACCTTATTTTATTATCATTGACTACTCTTTTGACTTGAGCAAATGATCTTGATATATTGTTATAACTAACGTCAACGGTTCTACCTGCATTCACACCAAATTCACGGATATTCTTAGCAACTTCACGAGGTGTTGGTTGTCTTGTTTGTTCAAATCCAAACTTGTCATATACACCAAATGAATTTGATTGAGGTCTTTCTCTTGTTTCAAGAATTGAATTGCTTAACAAGTCATCGATATTTAAAGTTGATTTAGTTTGTGAATCATTGGTAGTAGTTGATTTTTCATTTGATTGATTGAATATGCTTTTCAATTGGTCCAAGTTTGCATTATTTGAGTTGAAACGAATAGGTGTGTACGATGGTCTTAATACTGATTTATTCAATGAACTCTTGGCTATATTATTAATCAAGCCACTTCCCAATATACTTTTCATCATTTTGCTTGGTGTAAATGAAACTTAAAGTCACTGACACCAAAGAAGTTTTGTATGTGATGAAATTTTTTTCGTTTCTTTATGAAAGAAGAAGAATGAGAACCAAGAAGAAAAAAATTATTATTAGTGTTCTGAATATGTCTGTGTCTGTATGGAGAAAAAAGTGGTTTGAGCGGATACACACTACCTTATCCACAAAGTTCCGTGATAACAATAATATTATTACAAGTCAAAATCATATAACAATCACAACGACTACCACCAAATTGAAACTTCAATTAACATTGCATAACCCCTTTTTAGTACTCAATTAGGGTTGATTTATTGAAGGAATTTTTTTTGTATCTTTTGTGTTTGCATTCTCACGATTATTAAATCCCCCAAAATATTTATCTTCCTATTGTGAGATATCCATTTCATGATTGATTCCCCCCTGCTGTATAAATCATTGATTACCCATTCATAGTATTCTTTATTGTCATTAATTATGAAATCAGATCTAAAAACATATCGCTCCAAAGTTTTATTTGAGTGTAAAGACGGAGCTAGCCTATATTCCATACCATGCACAGATAATCTATCCACTATTAAGTTTACAGAACGAAACAAAATATGGCAAGGATCATTACTATTCATCGAAGAAGAACAATTATCCAACTCATATATGGAAGGATTTGAACAAACGAAAAACGATAAGTTTATAATCCATCCATTTTTGAAAATGAAAAGTAAATTAGAATTTCGAAATGGACGATATCTATGGGGAGAAACATGGTATTGTCCCGTTGTTGAAGATTTAAATTTATCCACAACGACTGCAACTAATATTGATGTACAAAAAGTTACCAAAATAAGTCATGATGGAACCAATACTATTGAACAAATTTCAAGTAATAGATTCAAAGTGATAGTTCAATTGCCCAATTCTGGATATAAACCATATTACCGTAATCATTCACCAGATGATTTACCCCAAGTTGCACTCGGATTGGAATTTGAAAATCCCGATATGGCTGCTCAATTTGAATATATGTTGGCTGTTTATGATGCTAGATTCAAATATGAACTGCAACTGTATTATTATGATCGAATGGTATATGCTGTAAATATAATAAATTTCAAAACTATTATGCAAGAACAGGAAGAAGAGGAAGAAGAAGACATTCATGAGTTGACTGAAGAGTTTAAAAATCAGAATATTACTGATGAGTTTAGCTATTATGAAAAAACTTCAAAAGAATTAGAAGAGTTTGAAAAAGAAAATGCTAACAAGTTTGACCACGATACTAATGATGATGATGATGGTAATGACGACGAGGATGACGATTTTGGAGATTTTATTGCATGTTGAAATGAAAGTATATTGTAATATAAACTTATTGTACTATACAACACAACAAATGTTCTATATATATAGTTCTGTTTCATTAATTGTGTATTGAAATAAACTCGAGCATTTACTAAAACCAACGTAGCCACTTTAGTGTAGTAACTCATTTTTTGGCTTTATTTTGTTTGTAATACATTTTTTGAATCAATGGATGATGAGATTCTCTCAATTCTTTATTCTTATTCTTACCATACTCAATATAAGCCATATCTTCACCACCAGCCAATCCTGCCAATGAACCAGATGAATAAGTTGCACCACCACCATTTCGTTCTTGTTCTAAACGCATTCTCTTTTCTTTAGAAATAAAATTGGTATCAGCATCATCCCCAATCTCCAACCCTGCTGCATCTTCATTCTTCAACAATACTTGTTGTAACAACTCCCTTCTTTCACGAGCAGATGAGTAAGCCAAATCAGGCAATTGTTCCATACCACTTAAATGTGTAATAACTTTAAAAGCGTAACCTTGATCCACCAAAAACGCCTGTCTCTTAGTTGAATAATACATTTCTTGAGTGTCTTTTGAAACTAATGAATAGAAAAATGCATTAAAACCTTCATCATTACGTCTTTTAGCTCTTAAAATTCTACCCAATCTTTGTGCTTCTTGTCTTCTTGACCCATAATGTGAGGAAATCTGAATTAAACATGTAGCTTCCGGTAAATCAATTGAGGTATCACCAACTTTAGAAAGGAATATAGTATTGATTTGATCATTATGTTGGAAATTCTGTAAAATTTTCATTCTTTCTTGTTGCGGAGTAGACCCATAAATAAATGGTTTACCCAACCTCAATGCATACTCCTGTAACGCATAAACATTATCACTAAACACAATAATCTTATCTCCTCTTTTTTCGTGATAATGAATTAAAAATTGACACGCTTGAAATTTAGTTGGATTCATAATGTACAAAAGCATACGTTTTCTGGCATTTTCTCGAAGATATTCTTGATAAAATTCTGCTGTCATAGGACACCAAACTTCAGCACATTGAACATTGGCAATATGACCCTTTTGGGCCAAATCCATCCAATTGGCTTCATACAATTTGGGACCAATTAAAAAGTTCAAGTCATCAATTTTATCATCTTCACGCACCAAAGTGGCAGTCAATCCCAACTTGGCGTGGGCAGCAATTGTCGTAACCACTCTTCTAAACATCTGAGCTGGCACAACGTGCACTTCATCTAAAATAATGAACCCCCATTCTCTTGAACGCAAAAAGTCCATAACTTTCTGCGAATCATGTGATCTATTACGTGTGTTTGCCACCATTGAATATGTCGACACCACCAACCCAGATTCACTAGCAAACATTTCTTTATTCTCCGAGGTGAAGACAGCTACGTTTTCTGGTTGGATAGTACACCATTGCAAAAATTGTTGTCTCCATTGCATGACCGAGACTGATGACGTACACAACACAATAACAGATTTTCTGATAGTACAAGCGGCAGTGATCCCCACCAAAGTCTTCCCCGCCCCACAAGGTAAAACAATAATCCCTGATCTAGCACGACCATTACCAAACATCTTTGACAATGACTTTTCTTGATATGGTCTAATTTGGGTTGATGGTTTCAAGTCAATTTCCAAATCTGGATTTCTTGCATCATGACGGAAATCATACTCCTCTAGAACCGGATACTCAATATCTTGACATCTACGTTTTACGATTTCCACAGAATCGTGTGCTATTTCAAACGAATGTATAGTATCCATGTCATCGTCATCATCTCTATTGCCAACAACTGATGCAAATATATCCTCTGCTCCATTGTTTGCAGGGTCTTCCTTTGTAGAATCGTTTTTCTTAGTCCCCGGTATAACTATGTTAGAGGGTTCTGATGCCGAAGTAATCAATCCATTACTGGTGACGATATTTTCTGAAGACTGGATACGTAACGGTCCAATAACAGGATCCTTTAACAACATCTGCAAGATATCAGCTTGTGTACTTTCAACAAAATATCTATTATGTTTTAAAACCAATTTTACTTTACCATACGACACCGTTGCTGCTTTGATGAAATTTATAATTGATTCCGCAACCGGGACTTTTGACAATCGATTCAAAACCAGTATGATATCATCAGTTTCCAACCCCACAGAAACGGCGGCATACAAAGAGTATGCTGTTATTCGATATTCGTGGATATGACTAGGTCTAGATATTGGTTCAGCAATAGTGATCAAAAAATCTTGTGCTTGTTCTGCCAAGGGCGAAAATGATTCTAAAATGATTCTTCCATCATTCGGTGATATCCATATTGGTCTTGAAAAATGGTCTGGTTTTAGTTTCAAATATGAAAAATCACCTTTGCCAAAATTTTTGGAAACCGCATCAGGAATATAATCTGCTGGTACATCAGGAGTTAATTCTATTAATTCGTTATCGGAGTAATTTGTTTCATCTAAATTCTGTTTTAATGAATCCACTGACTCCTGAGCTTTACGCTTTTTGGAATTATTCCCAGTTGATTTTCTTGATTTCTGTGATGGCGTATTATACTCATCATCATCGTTATCCTTGGCACCTGTCTTGTTGCTCACATACACGTCTTCATCTGAAAAGTTTTCATCTTCAAGATCTGCATAGTTAACCGGTTCTCTATTTCGACTTGACATATTAGACTAGAATGTATGATTAGTGATAAGCAAATACTAACAAGAAGAAAGTATAATTTCTTATGATTACTAAGAAAAATGGATTGATTTTGGTAGTTTTTTTTCTCCTCTTAAGCAAATCATGAAGACTAATATTCTGTTTCTGTCTCTGTTTTGTTAACAAAATGCCATTATGTATAGTCGTGCGCGATAAACTTACAAACAATTTGTTACTACAACAACTTCATTGCAAATAATGTTTAATCAATCAATCAAAACACCTTTATTAAATAGTCTTTTCCTTTATTCCTTAGTATTTGTTGGAAGTAGAAGAAAAGCTCAAACTATGAAAAATAAATATATATCCAATCTATATCTGCATCTAATCTTCGAATTTATAGGACCCACTAGCTAAAGTGATACTACCTCCTTTATAACTTCCTCTCTTCATTTTATTTTTATTCTTTGTGAAATCTTTACCTCTGACTTGTAATAATTTTTCACTAGCCTTTTCTCCCCAAGTTCCTGCAGCTCCCTTGTAAGTATTGTCTTGTAATACTGAATTTTCAAAGTTAACTTTACTTCTATCTATTCTAGAAAAATGTTTTCTTTGGCCTGGCTTTAATTCTGGTTCTGGAGTTGCAGGAATTGAATCAGTAGAAGATGATGCTGATGATTCTGACTCGTTTTTGAACTTTTTAACTGGTTTTTCTTCTTTGATATCATCTGTGTGCTTTCTTTTCTTGTCTTCTGGTTGTTTTTGTTCCTCTTTGGATTCTGAATCACTAGATGATTCTTCGTCTTCAGAACTACTTTCTGAGGAATTGTCGTCACTGTCACTATCAGAATCTGAGTCTGAATCGGAATCAGAGCTGGAGCTGGAGTCGGAATCAGAGCTGGAGCTGGAGTCGGAATCAGAACTTGAATCAGAGTCAGAACTTGAATCAGAGCTGGAGCTTGAGTCTGAGTCTGAATCAGATTTTGAGTCGGAACTGGAACTTGAATCAGAGCTGGTGTCTTTGTTGTCTTCTTCCACTTTTTCGTTTTCGCTGTCTTCGCTGTCTTTGTTATCTTTTTCTGCTTCCTTGTCTTCCTTGTCTTCCTCGTCATCGCTGTCTTCACTGTCTGATGAAGAACTTTCACTGTCTGAGGAAGAACTTTCACTGTCTGAGGAAGAGCTGTCGCTATCTGAGGAGCTTTCGCTGTCCGAAGTGGAGCTTTCACTCTCAGATGAAGAGTCTTCACTATCAGATGATGAGTTTCTTGGTTTGCTTTTCTTTTCTTGATTTTCCACTTCATCAATAATGGATTCCAACTGTTTAGAAACTTTTGGTAATTCTTTGCCTGCTAAGAATTTCGATAATGCCTTCTTCAACTTTGACAATTCTTCATTTCTGGAAACATAATCATTAATATAAGCTAAAACTAAATCTTGAGTATTGGAACTCATCTTTGCTATTGGTAGTAGTTGTAATAATTGACTCTTTAAGAGGTGAAAAAAGAAATTAAAAAAAAAATTTTTTTCCAACCCATTTGGGCAAACTTTAATCGTAGCTCTTCTTTTGTGTGAGTAAGAGAGAGAGAGAGAGATGAGCCCAAAAACGAATCTTGGTCTCTTTTTCCTCTGGCTGCTAAATATTCCCTCTCCCCAGCCACACTCACCCATACAATTACTAGTTAATAAATTGAACCGAAAAAAAATATGTGTATATATTAAAGTACAAATCAAATTATAAGTATGTAAATATACATTATTGTTAAATATCTCATCAACTCCATAACAATGTTTTTTTTTCTTTAGTTTGAATTTAGATTTTGATGGGTTTCTCTAACAAATGACCCATTCTCTCAATTTTGGTGCTCAAATATCCTTCAATTTCTTTACTTTTGATACCATTCTTACCATCTTTACCCCAACTCAAGGGTACCATTGGGACTCTTTCTAACACTTTAACTTCTTGGTGTTTACCTTCAACGGCAACAATCTTATCTGGGTTGTTAGTTAACAATTTAATTTCTACTAGACCCAAATCAACCAAGATAGCCGTGGCCAAAGAAAAGTTACGTCCATCAGCTGGGTGTCTCAAAATCAAATTGGCTTCCACTGTATCGGCACCAAGATCTTGTAAGTTATATGCTTTTAATTTTTCACCCAAACCAATACCTCTACCTTCTTGTCTCAAATATACCATACATCCATGGCCCGCTTCTCCCATTATTCTTCCAGCTTCATCAAATTGTTCACCACAATCACATCGTGCACTCCATGCAGTTTCACCAGTGTAACATTCACTGTGTATCCTGACCAAAGTTGGATCCGTGTATGTCAAACTGTCAATTATCAAGTTACCATCTTTGTCAAACTTCAATTCATTTGTTCCATCTGAATCAGCAATGGTTCTTCCAGGTGTCAATCTACCAATGTAAGCACCTCTAGTCATTCTGTCTTGTTGAGTTTCTCCAGGATAATGTTTAAACAATGAGCGAGATCGAATGTCCTCTCCAAACACAATTGCCAAGTGTTCTTTGTTGTCAATATTGTTTTCATACAAGTGTAGGAAGATATCTGGTCCCTGTGTTGTTGGGATACGTGCTCTGGCTAAACATTTAACATGTGGTAAACTGTCAGGCAAACCACTTTTGTTACGCATTGATTGCGTTATTGCTGGTGGGGGTTGTGGCGTGGTAACTGGCAAATTATTTGTTGACGGTTTCGGTGTCACCATGGGGATTCTGTTGACATCCAAATCTGGGGATGTGGAAACTGTTGGTGGAGTGCGTATTCCGTGGCTGCTAGCACTTACAGTAGATGGTTTTGGATGTTTTATCGATGTCATTTGAATCAGCGCAATTAAATTTATTAAATGGGTTGTGGTAGATTCTGTATTTGTAAAATGTTCTTATTTGATCTTTTCTAACAATCTAAATGTTGTAAATTCCCAAAACTTGTAAAAATAAATATTAAAAGCTTAGTAACAATAAAAGTATAAAAAAAAAAATTCCAAACACAAGGACAAATCAATGGTAATTTATATAATTGTTGAATAATTTATAATGGAGTATAATTTTTTCTATGTGAGAGTGCCATTTTTTTTTTCCATTCATTTTTTTTTCATGTGGGCCACCCATAAATTATGGCGATCGCATAATTTACATTTCCGGTATTTTTCGGTGGGGTGTTTTAAAACACATGATTTAAAGACAGAATTGCTTAATACGAAAAGAGATTCAAGATTACTCTTTCGTGGAATGGTAATCTACAAGGAATGCTAAATTGATGTTATAATCAGAAATGTTGAGTGTTGAATTTAATAAGATCTTCAGATCCACACCAAAGATGGTATTTTCAACAGTAGTGTTTGATGATTCATTTATAGACCACTCGTGCTTTTGGGTTTGTTTCTTTTTCGGGTGTAACAGATGAAATAATAATATTTGCACCTTACTAAAATCTGGTTAGGAATGAGAATAAAATTAATTCATCATCAATGAATCTGCCCCTAAAATTGAATATCGGTCTTCGTAGTACTAGTATCATTTGTTGCTGATCTTCATTGTATTATAGATTTGAAATAGCATTGCGGCTAGTGGCTTTATTTTCCAATTTTTAGTTGGAAATCCGATTTCTGGAGAATTCTTACTAATACTAGATTTTTTTTATATGGCTGTTTCTCACCTGCAGTTTTTTTTGTGCAGTGTCAGCTGTCAAGTTTAGTAATTCTACGTAACACAAACCAACAAATTAGTAATTTCATTACCAATTGCCCTTATTATCAAGCAAACAAGAAGTTAAAATTCAACAGAAAGAAATAGAAATCAGAACCATTGCCAATAAACTGTTTTATTTTCATCGTTCATGTAACTGGTTACTCTTCTGGAAATCGGGTTATAGCCTCATTATTTCTGTTATTAAACGCCAATCAATTTTGATTAACAAGATTTGTACATTCTTCAATCTCAAGTAAAACCGTTATTAGTATAATTCTTCTTCTTATTTATAAATTTCACAGTTCCTTTTTTTTCAGTTGCATTGTTGTTTTTGTTCTAACTATTGTTACTCCTGTTAAAAACATTTAAACTACAATCACAGGAAGGGTTGAAGTGAAATTTGTTATCTTTCTTTTTTTTTAGCTCTTGCATTTCTATTGTGTTGTACCTTGTGAATCGGCTGTCATACGGATAGGTATTTCAGCCAATTACAAGCTTCTGGTGGTCGAATAGATAACGTGACATCCAATGAGAATGAAAAATCAATGTGCAACCACTTATTTTGCAGTTGAAATTTATATCAACAAAGTTATAATAATAACAACGCCTCTCCTATGCACAAAATAAGGAATTTACCCCTTCTTTCAGATGAAACTTATCTTGATACAGTTGAGTTTATTTATTTACGTGTCCAATAAGTGGCAACTACAAGGAGTGTTGATTCTGTTCATTCATTGGATTAACATTCCGGAAACATGTTCGGAAATAACAACGTTTTGTAATGTATATTGCATTAGGACACGACAACTATTTAAGCTACTATTTAGATACTCCCCTGCCTTCACCTACGCTTGCTACAGTCTCAAATATGTTTCAACCATTCAATTAAATCTTGTTCTGTAAAAGTCTCTAAATCTGGGACATATTTCCCACTCGGCAATTGATGTTTTAAAACAATAATGCTAGGTATTTTGGATCCCACAACGTAATCTAGCATTAACTCTCTTCCACCTTCTGAATCTGCTAAAATATTTACAAGGTAAACTGGTTCGTTATTTGGGTATTTGGACTTGTCACTCAAAACATCAAATAAAGCTTGCGTAACTTTGTTGTTCTCCTTGGTAGCAAACGTGAAATTTAATAACAAGGGTGGCTTCACAGAAAGGTATGTGTATAATTCTTGCTTGTTGGTGATATATGTGTCAATAATTCTGTTCTGTGTGGTGAATTGCGAGGCTGGAGGAGGATAAATCAACCGCTGTGATTGGGCAGCTTCTTTCCATGACTTGAACCATTGGGTCAATGAAAAGTTTCTAACGTGTTTGTTACGTTCAATTTGTCTTGCCAATTGTCTGCTAAACATCTTTGCTAATGATATGCTAGAAAATATATACTGTTGAAGATAGTTGCTATTTTCTCATTTTCAATTGCAGTCCTGATTTTTTTCCTTTTCTATGTTTGTTGTCTATTTTGCTGTTGCTACAGAAAAATCTATTTACTTTGCCACACTGATCTCCTATATACAAGTTTACTCTGACAATATTTGGGTAAATACGTCTTTATTCTTCGTTATCCCATCCATCCTTCCATCTTTTTTTCCATAAATCACAATTAAATTGAGGTTTATTTAGTTTTTTGTTAACTTCATTATGAGCGTCACAAAGCCATCTCCCTAATTCCTCTTGATTTCCTGTTTTTGGTTCATTTTTGGCAATATACTTTTGGAAATCTTCAGCACAGAACCAACAGGGGTAAAATCCGGAAAATAAGTTTATAAACAGTTTCATATCCAGTTGCTGTTTGGTGGTTGGAGTCTCAGGATATGTGGCTGCTATTGAATGTAATAATGTCCATGAGGATTTGCCCAACTCAGTAACATCCGGAGGCTCGTCTTGGGGATACGACTTGAGCTCTGACTTGTTCACTTTCTTCGATTCTGGAATCACTGGTGATTTCTTGATTTTACCACTTGCAAACTGGAAATCTAGTAAGGAATTACAAGTACGGCATCTAAATTGAATGTTAGTTAACAATACTCCTTTAATTAAACACCCAAAATAGTTACTTACGGTTTCCCATCTTTATCGTAGACAATTTTACGTCCAGTAAAACCAACTTCTGGTTTACTATTAGACTCGGTTTTTTCTGTTGTTTCTGTAGTTGACATTGGTTTTGCCTTCACAAGTAAGGAGATATGTTAGAGTACGGTGAAAAAAAAAATGTAGGGATTAGAAATATTCGGAAAAATAGCGAATTCTAGGTGCGCAATTACAAAAAGCCTTTTGGCTTACAAATTCATGATGCCAAAGTGTTTACAAAAGTATACCTTATACTACGTCAACATAAACAACTGAATTTCCATATAGCTTAAAAATATACAAACTTCTGATCTAAATATGTGAATACTTCTTCTATAAATATTATGCAGTAGCAGCGAGTGGTTTCTCATTGTTGTTATGATTCTAGTTAGGACCCACACACGCAAGCACTTTAGGACTCTTGTGCTTTCAACTCTTTAATCAATTTATTTCTCTTTTCTAATAATGCATCACACAAATCTCCAATTTCACGAGTTTTGATTGCTTCTCTTGCAGTGTAAAACTGATCTAAATTGTGTTTCAACCCAAATTGTAATTCGTATTCCCAAGCAGTTTGAATCATTTCATACTTGTCAATATCCTTGACATATCTGGCTTCCGAATTTCTAATTTCTTCATAGTCCAACCACAACTCCAACATTTCTTTGGAAAATTCTTCATTGTAAGGTTTAATCAAATCACTAAGATAATTAATGGTGGCTAATTCTCTACGGTGCTTCTCCGCCTTGGTGATCCCGGCATATGGCGTGATGTCACCAACCAAACATTCAGCTATATCGTGAACAATGGCAATTTTGACACACTTATTCGAGTCCACTTCTTTGGGAACTAACATTGATATTACACCCATACGATACATGTGATCGGCTATACTCTCAGTTGCCTCAGCAGGTATACCATGATCCAACCAACCAGTTCTTTTTTGAAACTTCAATGATCTAATGATTTGTAAAAATGCAAACATGTAATTAACTGGTTGGGTCCCAGGAGTAAGTAAATCCTTAATGTGTTTAGGCAAAGCATCCTGTGGTTGCCAAACGTTTTCACTCAAGTCTTTAATGGAATTCATAATTCGGGTACTATAATGAAATGATCTTGAACCTAGTCTAGTCAGTCCGATGTGAGTCTTGATTAAAATATCCAGTATATTTCTCTTTCTAAGAAAATTTATCATTGAATAAAAGTGGTAACCAAAAAAAAAAAATTTACAGGGAAGACTGGAGGAATAATTGGAAATCAAAACAAAACAAATAAGCAAAAAAAATAGTGGACACAAAAAGAAGAAAAATATTGTATAAATATATAAAGCCCGAAATAAAAAAAAACCAATTAGTGTTGGGAGTAGTAGTGAATTGGTTCAATTAGAATAATCATATGTATTTATATGTGAATACCAGATTGCAACCTGGATGATTGGTGAACGTTGGTTCCCAATTGTTACTGTATTTTTTTTGTTTATTCGTATCGATTCACAACCGAATTTTTATACTTTGTAAACATCAACTGATACTACATGCAGGGCAGTTTAATCACAGCCAGTCATCTCAAATACTCAAATAAAACACACAGTAAGAGCAATATTTAATACATACTACAACAAGTCCTTCAAAAGATGGAAAAAAACACACTTCATTAAAACTATGAGTTCTTTATATTAAATATACAGTTTTTGATATATTTGATTCTCCTTAAACGTGTAAACATAAAAAGATATTCTACCCCTTTAAAACTTAAGCAACTAATTCGACAACACCACCAACAGCTCTGATTTTTTCTTCAGCTAATTTAGAAACAAATCTGGCTTTGACAATGACTGGAACTTCTGGTAATCTACCTTTACCCAAAACTTTACCGTAACCGTGAGCCAAGGTGTCGATGACTGGAGCAGCAGAAGCAGATGATTTGCTCAAGTATTCGTCTTTCTTTTCAGAATCAACTAAAGTCCACAATTTGTCCAAGTTGATTTCTGGTCTCCAGAAGTGGTTTTGTTGTTTGTGGAAGTATCTCATACCAACTTTACCGAAGTAACCTGGATGGTATTTATCCAAGTTGGTTCTGTGATGATGTTGACCACCAGCTTTACCTCTACCACCCGGGTGCTTTCTGTGTTTACCAATTCTACCCTTACCGGCTAAAGAAAAAAATAAGTTAGTAATTCGTTCATTTGACTTTAATTGACTTCAAAGAGTATTTTGGACATATTGATGGAACTGTCTTCTGTAAATGATAAACTTGATTGTTCTGAAAAATAACTTGCATGTTGTGGTTTCCCAAACTATTCATATTCATTGCTTTGGTTGTATGATCAATGTGATAATGACTCTGTATCTGTTGTGTTGTGTTTATTCTGATATTCAGTTTAAAAAATTTTCCATTCATTATTCATTTTCGATTAGTTTTCCATGCTTTCTCTAAATCTCCATATGTCCTTGAACATTCAATACTCTTTAATCCTATGAAACTTTAGTGAAATTGTACATACCAGAAACATTACCTCTGTGTTTTCTGGTTTTAGTTAATCTAGTAGGCATTGTTGGTTATTACTAGTTGATTATGGTGGGAAACTCAAAAGGAATGAGAAATTTTTCTATTTCTAATTAACTTTTGTCAAGCGTGCGAAAGCGAGAGTGTATGGGAAAGAGAGAAACTGTAGCACTACAAAGTTTGTGTGTGTGTGCGCGCTCACACTATGCGATCTACAAAATTATTCTTTTTTTTTCATTTTCATTCCCTTATAATTCTAATATGCAGTATTTTGCATGTATTATTTTTTTCAAACAAAGTACACTACTATTGATTAGGGCTAAAGCCCTAACGCAACTTTAGAGACACAAAACACAATTAACACCATATATACTGGAAGCAACTACCGTTTAATTCCAGACTTCCTGGTACGAATGCTTACCCTTTGTCTCAGGAACTTTAGTCTTGATAAACCATACACTGACACAACACATTACAGTAAAAATAAAGTAGACTGACCCACCTAACCATTCCTTTAAAACTGGGAAAGTATAGCCAACAATAAATGTAGCAATCCAGTTCATACTTGTCCCCCAACTTTGTGCCAGTGCCTTGGCAATTGGTTGAGTCACTTCTCCAACAAGTAGAAATGGAATTGGTCCCATACCAATTGCAAAGAAGGTAATGTAGGTAAATGTTCCTGCAATGGATAACAAAGAACTTGTCCAAATAATACCCAACCCCATTAACACCGTTGCAATTCCTAAAAATGAGACTGATAACAACAATAAAGGCTTTCTGCCCAACTTGTCAACTATAGTTGCAGAAATAAATGTAACAATAACATTCACTAACGATATCAAGCAATTGATAATAATGGAATGATTGGGGAAAATAGAAACCAAAACTGATACACCATAGAAAATAATCGAATTGATCCCGTCAAATTGTTGCAATACCAAAATACCAGTGGATGCAATCAAAGAATTTCTATACTCAGGTAATGTCACATAGTCTACTACTGTTACCAAGTTTTTGTTCGAGTTACCACCAGGAGCACCACTACTACCGGTTCCTGAATTATGTTCGTTTCCATTACCTTCTTCAAGTAACATATCACTTTCAGGAGTTGTGCCTCTGCCCTGCAGTTTCCAGCTATTGACTTCGTCAGTAGCAACAGAATAACTCCCTCCTCTTAAACGATGTAAAATGGTAAAGGCTTCGGCAGTGTCACCCTGGTTGGCCAACCAAACAGGCGACTCATTCAAATAGCTTGATACAACAATAACATTAGCAACAGCAATGAATGCGGCCATGAAAAGTAGCCATCTCCAATCATTATCATTTGACCAATTCAATGACAACAATTGTGTGAACAAGATCCCGATATTGATACTGAATTGGTTCATTGACCCCAATAACCCTTTTGTCTCAATTGGAGAAACTTCGTTAATATAGATAGAAGTAATAACCAAAGCTGATCCGGCACCCAACCCGCAAATGAATCTGCCAAGCAACAAACTTGCGTAAGTATTACTCAAACTATTAATTGTTGAACCAATAATATAAAGCAAACAATGTAATAAACTTGTCTTCTTTCTACCATATTTGTCTGCCAAATGGCCAACATAAAATGATCCGAATAACCCACCAATTGAAAAAATAGAAGTCACCAATCCAATTTGATCTGGTGTCATAGGGATACATTGTTTAAACCCATTACGTCCAAAAAAAGAATCTCTATATGGGACAGGGCCAGGTTGTGATCGTTTACAGGATAGTACTAATTCTGGGGAATTCAATTCTGCCATATGATAGCCAAATTGTAAAGATCCCAAACATATAACTGATACACTTGAAATCAAATTAAGTGTCAATCCACTTGGGATAGAGATCGCCATGGTTCAATGGTAGTTAATTGATTGGATAACTGTGCGTGTTTTTCCTTTACCCCCTGGAATGTTTTGTTTCTTAGTTTTTTTAGTGGTTCAATTTGCTTTATCGCCTGTGTTGATAATACAATTCCTCTTTTTGTGTAATTTCGCGTGGGGAAAAGCTAGTGGTTACTGTTACAAGTATATATACAATTAAAACTAATGGGTTTCGTTATTATACATAATTATAAATATACAATAAATCCCTTTCAGAAAGGCTAAATGATCAAGTGCTTGCATTAGTTCCACCCGGTAATATTCTTGGTTTTTGTTTCCAATCCCTACCTTTTGAGATACTGTAAGCTATCATCATAGTATTGGTAAAAAGTTCCCCACAATCATCATGGGAATACCAAATACATCTCTTTTCAAGGTCCACATGCACCCCGTTCTTATTTTAACATTAGGGTTTGGTGTCAATAAGGTACATTCTGTCATAGTGGCCCCTAAGAAATCACCAAACGCAATTCTTGAAAAAACTTGGAAATATTGCAATACCGACTTGTCGTCTAGTAATTCTACAATAAATTTTCTTTTATCTTTCCCAATCAACTCCTCTTTGGGCCAACCAGTTAATACACAAAATTCGTTTCCCACATATGCTACTTCTCCAGTTCTTCTCCATACAATGGTTGGCGTGCCACTGATTTTTATATAATTATCATAAGTTAGCAATGTTCTCTGGAAACACTGTTCCATAAATATCAAGTCGTGTTCTTTCAATGAATTTGTACATGCAATAAATGAGGGTCTATATGTGGCCATTGATTCGGCCATTTTCACTAACATTGGTTTTGTGAATCTTTTTCTTAAATATGCAATCAACGAGTGATACCCTGGGGTATAGGAAAATGGTTTTTTCACTTTCTCGTATATTTCTTCTGGTTCTTTGAATAATTGATCTTCTTTACCACCGTTAGAATTGTTTTCATGCTGTATACTCATGACAAAGGATAGCGCCAGTTTGGAATTACGTTCCAAATATACCGCTGGATCATTGTTTTTCATATTTTCAATTGCTGTCAAAACATCTGGGAATACGACCATTTTACCCGAGTCAGTGTCACCCAAGAAATATTGATTAATGGTTTCGTCACATTTTGGATACCTGGCATCCTCATAAAGTTTGGTATGGCTTGTATTTAACGGTGATGGGGTGTTGTGTTTGGTGTGATTGTTAAATGATGTCGCCTGCCGCTGCTGATCATTAGTAAGTAACTGGGTTGATGTAGATGGCGCATTAGTATTATTTGTAGGCATATTATGCGGTGATAATGCTGGTGAAAAGTTATGCGAATTAGGGGTGCCTTCGTTTGATGTTGTGTGATGACCAAAGTTCTCTTGAAGAATATTTGATAATGTAGAATACTCCAAGTCAGCTGCTGTTGACAAGAAATTTGTTCGTCTTTTCTGATTAGGATTTGCCGAAGGTTGATAGTGTTGGTTGTAAAGTTCCGGGAAATATTCGGGCACTGTTTGCATCAACTCCGGTGAAGTTGCACTGTGTTGAAACAATGTTGCCAGATATGTCTTGTGATTAGGGGAGTAAGTAGAAGCCAATGGAGGTGAATACAGAAGCTGTTTTTGCAGGGCCGTGTTTGGCGATTGTGACGGAACTTGAGATTGATTAGGTATATTTGTGGGCAATGACAGTTCTTGTACAGGTGGCATGGGTTGCAGCAATGTCGGCTGCATTGGTGACACACCATTACTGTCCAAATTATCACTGCTATTCATGCTGTGGTTAGACATCAAAGAAGAATTGGGTACATCTTGAAGATATTTCTTTCTTTTTCGGGGTGCATCTTCACATGTTGAATCTAATCCTCTTTGAATGCATCGCTTGCACGGACGACCCGAGTCACAGGTCATATGTGCCTTATGACAATGATTGCATGCTCTTGATGTTTTCTTACGTTTCTATAATAAGTAAAGAAAAACTCATGGTTAGTATATCAGTTAGTTTTAATAAAAGTGTTGATGCGCTTCAAAGCGCTTGTTTATAATCTCTTGACATACTGGCTTGGGTTTATCATTAACGTTGCTAGTATTGATTGAAGTTGTGTTTGTTATGTTTTCCTGTTTAATCTTCATTCTTTTAATAAAGAGCGTTGCCCATTTATATCGAAAATAGTATGCTTTCCAATTTTAATTAAAAATGGACAATATTGGAGTCGGATTTCTTTTCTCAGTAGTCTCTAATCTACCTACATTCTATATTTTTTTCCCCTTCCTTCCTTCCTTTTTTTTACCTCTCGTTCCCAAATTCGGTTTGATTTTGTAATCATTTCTTTTTCCCACACCGGTTGGAAGATAAACAAGAAAAAGAAGAAAATAAAAAGGTTGTGAAAGTTAAACTCTACGGGTTTTATTATACGCCGAGATACCTAAATTTTCTCTCTGTTTAGTTTAAAGTTAGTATATATGTGTAGCAAAAGCAGTTGCTTAGTAGGTTTTCTTTGCAGGTTGTGCAATTTTACAATAAAAATTACAAGTTTTATTTTGCAGTATGTTGCCATGATCGATATTTCAAAAAACTGATTACTGTGTTTCTTTTTCATATTAAAAACTTATAAAGATTTCTGTTGTTTTAACAAACTTGCCTTGAAGTTTATTGTAGAAAGTTAGTATATCTTCTTTTGGTCAAAAATACCAAGGTATTGAGAATTAATTTTGAGAGAAATTTGCAATCAAACGAGTATAAAAAAACACATCTCCAAATATCTACTTTTAATGTAAAATAACACACAAATCTACTTCAAGTGAGGGAGCCACAACATTATAAATCATCTCTTCTTCATCCCTTTATCTGGGCAAGCTGTAAGAACCTATCAAGACCAACCTATAAATACCAGATCACGTGACCAATAGTAGTGTTAATCTCATCAAAAGATATTGTGACTAAAATTTTTTTCCCTAGTTTTTCGTTTGCTTGAGACCTCTCAATCCATCCAAAAAGAAGAATTTTTCATAACGAATCTCTATTTCACCCGTTGACAAAAGGACCATACACAACCATGTCAGACTTAATTGCAAAATTTTCAAAGATTTCTTTAGCTGATATTTCAAAATCAGACTCTTCTAAGTTCCCAGAATTGTCAGCAGAACAAAAAGCATTAGCCTCACAATTCGAAACTTTGGCCAACAGATTAAACGAACAAGAATCATTGATTGCTTTAAATGACTCATTAAGAACCAAGACTTTTATTGTCGGTAACATTCCAAGCCATGCAGATTTAGTGGTTTTTGAAAAAGTATTCTCTTTGGCTTCTCAATGGACTAGCAAAGATGATGTTGCAAAATATAGACACATTCTCAGATGGGCCGATTTGGTTCAAAATACATTAGTTAATGTCCCAGAACCAATCAAGATTAATTACGATATCGACATACCAAGAGAAATCAAAGAGAAAAAGAAACCAGCAAAAGAAGCTGAAAAGTCTGCCACCCCAGAACCAAAGGCTAAAGCTACACCAGACGCCGCTCAAGGACAAAGAAAAGAATTGACCGAAGAGGAAAAGAAAGCCAAAGCAGCCGCCAAAGAGGCCAAGAAAGCTGCCAAAGCTAAAGCAAATGCTGAAAAGAACAAACAACAACAAGCTCCTGTTGCCACACCACCGAACCCATCCATGATCGACTTCAGAGTTGGGTTTATTGAAAAAGCCGAAAAGCATCCAAATGCAGACTCATTGTATATGTCAACGATTGATATGGGAGATGCAGAGGGGCCTAGAATTGTCTGTTCAGGTTTAGTGAAATACATTCCAATTGAAGAGATGCAAAAGAGATACGTTGTCGTAGTGGCAAATTTGAAACCAGTCACCATGAGAGGTGTCAAGTCTTGTGCCATGGTGTTATGTGCTTCTGATGCCGAAAAAGTCGAATTTGTTAACCCGCCAGCAGGTTCCAAACCAGGTGATAAAATCTTCTTTGAAGGATTCAACGGTACACCAGAGAAACAATTGAACCCAAAGAAGAAGGTTTGGGAAGCAGTTCAACCCCACTTTTCCACTAATGAAAATTACGAAGTTACCTATACTGAAGAAGGAAAAGAACCAAAGAGATTGGTTAATGAAAAGGGAGAATTATGTAAGAACTCCAGTATTGTTAAAGCTGATGTCAAATAGATATGTATATATGTACATGTATAGAGGTACCAGAAGAATAACCAAAGCATTAATGTGACAAATAGAGAAATATGTATTCAAACTTACCTATTGTGAAGGTGTTCGTAGACTATTACTTTTTGCAGAATTGTAATTGGGCAAGCTCATGGGTATCTTCATCACTTGATTGTAGCAACAAAAAAAAAAGTGAAACAATTTATCACTCTAATTATTCAGAAAAGATTCTTATAGCATCACCACATAATGCAAGTTAAAAACAAAGCCAAATTAAAAGACAAGAATGTTGCAATAACCTTGGTACCCGAAGATTCCGAGGATTTATGGTATTTGTACAACTTACTAAAGAAAGGAGACACGGTGCAATTGGTTACTCACCGTAATGTCAAGAAGGGAAACCAAGCTCAAATCACAAAGGGGAAAAGCAAAATGGAAAAGATTGTGGTTAGATTGAAGTTACTAGTAGAAGACATAGACTACATTGCTTCTGATCAAACCATGAGAATCAATGGTAAATCTTTAGTGCAACAAGAATATATCCCTTTGAACAGTTTCCACACCGCTGAGGTTGAATTGAATAAAGAATTGACTATTTTGAAAGATAACTGGGATGAATACGACATGACTTTATTAAACGAGTTGTGTTCTATTGAGAATAAAGCTGACATTGGTGCAGTTGTTTTCCAAGAAGGTGTGGCACACATTTGTTATGTGGCTGATTCCATGACTGTTCTAAAAGCCAAAGTTGAAAAGTCTATCCCACGAAAGAATAACGAATACGGTACTAGAGATTTGGAAAAGGCAATGAATTCATTTTTCAATATGATCATATCGAGCATGACTAGACACTTTGATTTCGAAAAATTAAAAGTTGTTATATTAGCATCACCCGGGTTTTTAGCCAAAACCTTATATGATCGATTGATACAGGAGTGTTTGAACTTGCAAAATTCAGGAAAAGAGAGCAAAGTCTATTCTAGTATATTGAAAAACAAGAGCAAGTTTTTGATAGCTCATGCATCTACTGGTTATTTACAAGGACTAGAGGAAGTGTTGGATGATCCTCAGACTAAAAAGAGATTAGCAGACACTAAATTTTTGGAGGAGCTGGAGGCATTACAGCGCTTCCAAAGAGCGTTGAATGATGACGACGGAAGAGCGTGGTATGGGTTAGAGGAAATCACAAAGGCATTAAACATGGATGCAGTAAGGTATCTAATGGTGTCTGATGCTTTGTTTAGAAGCGACGATATTGAAGAGAGAAGACATTACATTGACCTTACCGAACAAGCTAAAACCTTAGGTGCTAAGGTGTACATTTTTTCAAGTCTACATGAATCTGGTGAACAGTTGAATCAGTTGACGGGTATTGCTGCTTTATTGAAATATCCGATTCCAGATCTTGATGACAGTGATGAAGAAGACTAGATACAAGGAAGTACATTATTTTTTATACGAGTTTTTGTTGTGTATACCTATCTAAATACCAGACTCTACCCTTTCTGGCGTGAATTAAATAGTCCTGTATTAAACCAAGGGTCAAGCCCAAGGCCGTCCCTTTGAAGATCATTTTTCTGGTTTGCATAGAGCTCAACTTGTTGTATTTTGCATAAAAGGTCGATGTTAAGAATGCTGCTGTTGTGGTGTTGAAAAAGTCTATTGTATTTCCTCTACTAATGTCTAGTAAATATTCCAAACCAAAGAACCCACCGACAGCTGCACCATATTTGAAACTAGTTGTAATCGCCTTTTTGACACCAGCAACGATCATGACATAATTCTTCTTTTTATGATAAAAATACCACCCACCCACGGTTTTCGGCATTCGATGTGCGTTTTCAGTCAAGTATCTGAGTGATGAAATCTTTACTCCATCGTAAAAGCCAATCATTGCCCCGATTAGCCCACTTGTTGTCACTAACGCTTCAAGTCTTTTTCTGGGAACGAGATGGAATCTTTCGTTACGCCTCACATCTGTTTCAGGGTTATCTATGCTATTAGCTGTTATCGTTATGCTTTCACTCATTTAGAATGTATGTGTAATATGAACCGTCATCATAATTGGTGCAAAACACAATGAATTTTTTTTTTGTTCTGTTACTTTTCCTCTCTTACTCTCTCTCTTTTCATTGGCATATATTACTCTCCAAAGTAACTTATCAAGTACTACATAAAACTTCAAATAAACGGTATCCAATTCGAACAAGACTATACAATAACTATAATTTGTAAAACTTGTAGTATATATATTTCAATGGTTAATTGTAAATTTTCTTTTATCTATTGGTCTAAAATTGATTTGACAAATTCAACATAATCCACATTTCCATCAGAAGTTACAATGACCCCTTTCAATAACTCATCAACTTCAGAGTCGGTCAACTTTTCACCTATTGAGGTTAAAATGTATCTTAATTCTCCAACACCAATATAACCAGTGTGATCTTTGTCAAATACTTGGAATCCTTTGATGTAATCTTCAGGTAAACCCAAAGGTTTGAAACCGTCTGGTCTGTTGATGATTTCTTGGTAGGTATCAAAATCAAATTCGCTTCCCTTGATAGTCTTTTGCAAATCAGCTATTTCAGCCAAAGTTGGGTTTTGGCCAACAGATCTTAACAAATCACCCAAATGTTCAACTGGAATTTTGCCGGTACCTTTCTTATCGAAAAGCGCAAATGCATCTCTGTAGGTCTTAGTGTTTTGTGACTAAACAATTACTGAGTTAGTATACAGATTCGTTGCTAATCCAATGTCAGGGACTATGTGTACATACCATGGCTGTGGATAACTTGTTTGTTAATATAAAGTAGAAAGTTGACACCTTGGAATCAAAAAATTTCGTATGAAACAGAAAAAATGTAAACAAACTACTCTTTTGGGATCAGACAAAAAAAAGTTTACCCTGCACAAAACAACTAAGGAAACCTACATAATCTATGACAGATATATTACTACAACCCAATACAGAATAATAAGTTTAAATGCTATGTCTTGTATGGTGTCAATATTCTTCTAAATATCTAAATATTTCATTGTACAAGCAAATTCAATTGACAGGAGACCAGAACAAACAGTCTGGAACTCTTCTTAGTTCTTATCATGACAAGATAGCAGAAATCTAAATGGAACAAGAACTGATAGAAACTAGTATGCAGTTTCAATGATGATTATTCTTATTAGAATAAGGTGTAACAACGGTAACTATTGACGGGTCTAGCGAGTCCCTAAACGCGTCTGTTAATTTTCCATGAGAACTTTTGTTATACGCATTGGAAAGTTTTTATTTATTTTTTCTTTCCTCCTGGCGACGTTTGTTCCACGGTAACAAACCTGATCCTTTTCTACACATACACACATAGTCTATATCAATAGCATATTCTATCATCTTAGTTACAGTAATGTCATCTGAAAGCAACGGATCGGCTTCCAAAAGAAGGAAGGTTTTAGAACCATCAAAGTTTAGACCAGGGTTTATTAGAAAAGTTAGGGTATGGAACTTCACAACATATTCATACACCGAATTCAATCTCTCTCCAACCTTGAATATGATTATTGGTCCCAATGGGAGCGGTAAGAGTACTTTGGTTGCGTCTATATGTATTGGGCTTGCTGGTAGCATTAACTTAATTAAACGTAAAAACTTGAAATCGATGATTAAAACAGGTCAAGAGAAATCGTCAGTGGAAATTACCATTGAAAATTATGAAGGTCACTCACCTATAGTAATTAAAAGAGAGTTTACTGCCAAAGAATCAAATTGGACAGTTAACAACAAGCGGGCCACTGAATCAAAAATCAAAGATATAAGAACCAAATTCAATATCCAACTAGACAACCTTTGTCATTTTTTGCCGCAAGAAAGAGTAGCAGAATTTGCAGGACTTTCCCCAGAGAAATTGTTGATGGAGACAGAACGTACTCTTGGTGATGGCCATTTGTTGATAATGCACGAAGATTTGATTGCCAAAGATAACGAAAGTCAGCAATTGGGCAACAAGATTAAAGACATTGAAGGGAGATTAGCCAAATTACACGAGGATAGATCAAAATTGGAAGAAGAAGCACGAAAATTAGAGGAGTACGATAGAAAGTCTGAAGAAGTTGATAATCACCGTCTTTTGATCCCGTATGCAAAATACCAAGACTTGAAAAACCAAAGAACTCACCTTAAACGATTGAGAGATGAAGCCAAACACAAGCTTCGTACTTTCCAAGCCAACTTTAAACCATTGGAAAATGATATCGCCAATGCTGAAAAGTCGATTAATGAAGAATCAGAAAAATATTCACATCTCAAAGACTCCCTCAAGCTGACTCTCAATGAAATAAACCAACACAAAAGTACTCAAAAACAAGTTACCACTGAAATAAGTGAATTACGAGCAAATTTAAAGTCTTATCAAACAAGGGCAGAACAGAAAAAGAAAGAGCTAGAAGAAATCAAGAAGGAGATAGCAGAATTACAAGAAAAACAGAGAGGTTTACCTCAAGTTGATCCAGAAGAAATGCAGAATTTATCTACCGAGCTGACAAGTAAAAGACATGAGTTGAGAGACTTAGAAGAGCAATTTCAAGAAGTGAACAGTCAAAGAAGCGATATAGGTAGAGAGTTAACACATCTCACCGAACAATTAAGGGGAGCTGAAAAGAGACTTCTGACTAAAGACAAATTGGATATGTTGGTGAGTGATGCCAGACAGAATGGGAGATCTTATAGACTTCGTGACGAAGCTTTCGATGTACACAAAAGATTGCGAAATGAACCTGAATACGAAGGGAGATATTTCGAGGCACCAGTGATTTCATGTAATGTCCCCGACATAAATTATGCTGCTGCTGCTGAAAAAATCATTGACAACAACACATTGTTTGCCTTTACTGTCACAAACCAGAGTGATTTTGATTTTCTCTCCAAGTTCTCGCAACAAACTAATACCAACACTCCTTTGAGAATGGTGAATTCAGTTGTCAACCCAACTCACGAGTATAGCAAGCACCAATTACGAGAATTCGGGTTTGAAGGTTATTTGTCGGATTATATTGTTGGCCCTAAAGAAGTTTTATCAATGCTTTACAGCACTTCCAAAATTCACACTATTCCTGTTAGTAAACATCAATTATCTAGTGAGCAAGTGAGAAGATTAACCAACGTCTCTGGGAATGACAGATTACCATTTACAAAGTTTGTTGCAGGTGATACATTGTACAATATTCAAAGATCCAAATATGGAAGTCAACAGGCATTTTACATTACAGAAAAAATAGGCAGATCACAGTATTTTGGAGTTCAAGGGTTATCACAAGAAGCCAAAGATGCCATTAACGCAGAAATCTCGAAATTCAAGGAGAAGATCGAGCAGAAAAAGCGAGCCTATGAGGGTCATAGAAATAACATTGATAGTTTCAATGAACGTTTGACGGAAATTAAACATTACATTCATGACATTAAGCGGAAACAACTGGAATTACAAGAGATATCGAAACGTGCAGGACAACTTCAAACCAAGATAGAGTTGAAAAAAGAAAGAGAACAGAAATTAGAAAAGGATTCTAAAAGAGACTATTCGCTGAAAATCCGGATGTTTGAGCAAAAGATTGATGAAAAATATCTAGCATCTGGTGAATTATTTGCTTCTTTGTCGAATTCTGTTTTAGAGCTTTGTGAAAAAGAAAATCAAATGAAGTTGAAAAAATTGGAAATCATTGGCTATAAAAATAAAAAACTTACGGCTGAAAGTTTACTCGATGAATTAGGAGCAAGACAGGAAAAGTTGAAAAATGACTACAACAGATACAAAAGAGAATACGATGAAATTAAACAAAGTGAGGCATTCAAAGAAATCGAAAGACAAAACGAAGCGTACACCGATGAAGAACGTTCTAGACTTGCTGATTTGGCCCAGGTTTATGTTGAAAATGGCACTTTCACAGAAGCTACTATTCGTCTGAAAATAGATTTGTTGGAGGACGAGTTGTCACTCTTGACAACTGCCGATAGAGGATCAATAGATGCGTTGAAACAGAAATTACAGGATATACAGTTAGCTGAGACAAACTTACCTTTGCTTCAAACCGAGAAGGAAAGGTTAGACACTAGGATAAAAGGTATTCAAGAAGAATACGAAGGAGAGCTAACGCTGTTGGTTAACAAAATATCGTTGGCGTTTAATAAGCGATTCACAAAAGTGGCTAGTGATGGACGAGTTCAATTGGCGAAACTGGAACAGTTTAAAGATTGGAAATTACAAATTCTTGTTAAATTTAGACAGGAATCGGAATTGAAAGTTTTAGATCACCAATCTCAATCCGGAGGTGAGAGAGCAGTTTCGACGATTTTTTTCATTATGTCGTTACAAGGTTTAACTGATGCACCATTTAGAATTGTTGATGAAATCAATCAAGGTATGGATCCAAAAAATGAACAGATGGCTCATCGTTATTTGGTCCACACTGCTTGTCAAAATAGCAAATCTCAGTATTTCTTGGTCACGCCAAAATTGTTAACCGGTTTATACTACCATCCAGATATGGTAGTGCATTGTATTTTTACAGGACCATATATCACTGATAACGAGGAGAAACGTGATAATAGTATGGGTATGTTAGATTTTGCTGTATAAATAGATAGTTTTGTTGTACATGTAATAATATTAAAGTTATTTTCGATATGAAGGTGGGCGCTACCAAGAATAATAACCCAAAATGTGAATTTTTTTTTTTGGAGTTAGATTCTCTTGAGCTTGAAAAATTCAGATCTTCTTGGTGTTTATCTGAAAAAATACTCCTACCCTTTTTCCGTATCACCAGCGGGTCCAAATGCATATATGAAGTTATCACTTCCCATTATCAGAAACTATTCCAAAGCAGGGTCTTTATTGAAGGACTCGCTAGCAGAACTTGCAGCTAACTCTTCACACTTATCAAGACAACCCAAAACTCCTGCAAGAACAAGATTTGCCCCTTCACCAACGGGGTTTTTACATCTTGGTTCATTACGGACTGCATTATATAATTACTTGTTAGCGAAAAGTACAGGAGGAGAATTTATTTTACGAATTGAGGATACAGATAAAAACAGGCTAGTTCCAGGAGCAGAAGATAATATCATCAACACTTTAAAGTGGTGTAATTTACATATAGACGAAGGTCCAGTAGAAGGTGGGCCATATGGTCCATATAGACAATCAGACAGGAAACATATTTATCAAAAGTATGCGAATGAGTTGTTATCAAAAGGGCTAGCATACAAATGTTATTGTTCAAAAGAACGATTATTGGAATTACGTGAATCAGCCCAGAGACTAAAACCACCAACAAATGTCACATATGACCGGAAATGCATTCTGGAAAGTGAACACGAGGGATTGCCATATGTGATTAGGTTTAAGTCACCCAACAACTATCCACCATTCAGAGATTTATTGCACGGCGAATTAAGTTTACAACCTCAATATAATGACAAGGATAGACGATTTGACGATTTTGTCATTGTCAAGAATGATGGCATGCCTACATATCATTTTGCAAATGTCATTGATGACCATTTAATGAAAATCACTCATGTAGTTAGAGGAGAAGAATGGCTTCCGTCAACTCCAAAACACATTGCAATGTATCATGCAATGGGATGGGAGCCTCCTCAATACATCCACATTCCATTACTTACATCCTTGAAAGATAAGAAGTTATCCAAAAGAAGTGGTGATTTGAATATTTTGAAATTGAAAGATGAAGGGATCCTCCCGGAGGCATTAGTCAATTTTGTGGCTTTGTTTGGGTGGTCGCCAGTGAGAAGCAACGGTGAGAAATTTAATGAAGTTATGGATTTATCTGACATTATTGAATTGTTTTCCATTGACCAGTTAACTAAGGGCAATGCTAAAGTGAATGATCTGAAGTTATACTATTTCAATAAACTTCATTTGGCCAAAAAGCTAGAGAGTGCAGAAGGATTAGAAACTCTTGTTGAAGAGTATTATCCACACTTTAAACAGTTCAGTAACCAATCCAAGGAGTATCTTTACAAGTTGTTAAAATTTATGGGTCCCAATCTTACAAGTATCCATGAAATAGAAACAGATCACCAGTATCTTTTCCAAGAAATTGATTACAGCAAGGTGAAAGTACCCAATGACCAAACAAAAAGTGTTTTAGAATATGTTTTGGAAAATGGCTATTATGATGCAATTAATAAATTACCTCAACAAGGTATTCCCAAAAAGAATATTTTCATGAGTCTTCGGTATGCTTTAAGTGGTGGGAAATCAGGTTTAGCCATCCCTCATTTTATAGAGTTATTGGGTGAGATCGAATTCAACAGAAGATTGAGCAATGCTCTCAAAACTGTAATGTAAATAGATTAGAAGTGTTAATATAAAGAGCATGTAAATAGTGAGTATACGAAAGCATAAAGTATTTGCAGTATTATATGCTGCATCGAATGTCCTAGAAAAAAAAACGTGACACGGGGTGTGAGAGATCAAATGCTCGGTATATATAGAGCAAGTCCCGGATAAAATAATGATCTTTCATTGTTCCCTTCTTGCCACATTTTATTTCACAACTATTTCTACAAAATAGTCAACAATGTCTAATAAAAAAGATCAAGATTCTTTCACCTCCGACAACAGTAATAACAACTCCACTAAAGATTCAGAAAAGTATACTGAGAGTATTGATAAAATTGTTTCCAACTTAGGTGCATTAACACATTCAATTCTTGATGTGACTAAAGATGTGGGTAAAGATTTGAATGCAAAGGCGAAAAAGTTATCTGACTCATGGCTTTCAAGAATTTATGACGATGAAGAAGAAGATGGAAGACTTTTCGAATACCCTTCATTTTATCAGAATAGGGGTTATTTGGAAGATGAAGTGAAATCCCATCCAATTTTTGATGACTTGTGGAATGTTTTCCCATTTCTGCAGTTTGGACAATTTTCTGGAAGCTTTAAAAGTGGATCAACTCCCTTTGGATATTATGCCTATCGTGGCCCATCGATTCGGAACTATAATGAATGCTTGACTAAAAATGGAAAATCAGTTTGGGATGATCAAGGGTATTGGAGATGCCTCTTTCCAAATAGCGAAGTCCCCGTCGAGCTTTTGAATTTTAAAAAGAAGTACTTGAAAGACGAAATATTAACCAAGGAAGATTTTATGAGTGCAATGAGAAAGAACTCAGCATTAGATAGCTTCCAAGGTGATGGTATGGTTGACTTGAAAGAACATGGCCGATTCTTCGACTCATATGATAAGTATTTGAATTGGAAGAATGAGCAATACAACCAAAGAGTCAAAGAAAGAGAAGCAAAATGGAAACAATTATCTCTTAATAAAGGAGACAATTTTGCTACAAGTTCTTCTTTCAGTACATCAATCAAATCCGATATGTACACTGATTCAGAAACCAATGAAGTCAAGTTTACAAAGGTTAAAACTGAATGTGACGCAGATGGTAATTGTACTGTAACAAGAATTACAAAACTGAAACCAGTTGGATCCTCTGTGTGGACTAATGAGGAAGAAAATGTTGAACATGTCAAAAAACTGTAAATAATGAAATGTTCTTCCCCTTGAGTGTCGTATGTATATAGTTAATCATATTTTACTAATTGAATTTATTAATCTTCGCCGGTTTATTGTAGCAATCACTCATGTTAGCCTTTTGTTGGTAACAATTCATAACCACACTAAGACTTCAAAAAAGATACAAAAAAATATCAACAGCAAAAAATTAAAAGCAGAAACCAAAAAAAAGCCGAGAGAAAACCACTCTTACTCCCAAGATACAAATACTAATAACAAACTAAGTTTCTACTCATCCACTGCTACATCGTTTCAGACCAATATAACATTTTACAATTCTTTGACGACCCTATTTGATAAGAAAATAGCATTATTTTGGCCAACTACCACATTTTATTTCGTTACACTTAGTTTGAGATTGTTTCCCCCCATAATTTAGATCAATCTATTGCCCTCACTGATACAAAACAATAATGAATCCATTGAATAAAATTATATTTTTATCGGCATTTTTAGCATCAGGCTTTTTATTGATATTATTGTCATGTGCATTATACAACAACTACCATACACTTTGGGTAATATTAATTTTCCTTCTAGCTCCATTACCAAATTTAATAGCCAATTCCATTGAGCTGGCACGAGATTATAATTTCTTGACGTTCAATGATTATGGCAATAGTAATGATTCAACACAATCACCATTACAGGAGTTTGGCAAATACATAACTGGGTTTTTGACTGTTAGTGGTATAGCTTTACCATTGACATTTTACCATTGTGGGTTAATTGAATTAGGGGCAACCATTATGAGTATAATTGGTGGTCTCATTGTATACAGCGACATTATTATTTTTATCTGGTTTTTTAATACTGAAGAAGAAGAACACGATGACTTTAATTTCTAATAGTCAAGGGGAATTACAAATAGACAAATATCAGAAAATGTGGTGAGAACCATCATTTCTGTATTCTTCCAATGTCATTCTTTTTATTTATTTAAAATTAAAAAGAGAATATAATCTATGAATATATACATATATATTTATAAATAATGATGTATAAAAAGCGTGTTTGAGTTTGAAAGTACGTGTTCTTCTAGTTAAGTATAACTAATAATAATATTAATATAACTGTTAAGGTGCAAATAGTGACTAGACTACCGTTTTCTCTCATTAAAGTTCTAAAATGCCTTAATCGTGTATTTGCAGAATTTAAATGACCCAAAGACAGATCGACACCTTGTTCTAGATCATTCAAGATAATCAACTGATCATCAAGTTCATGGTTAATATCCTGACTCATCATATGCTGGCGCGATATCAGTTGGTGCAAAACATCTAGATCTTGGTCTTGTCTCATCAATGTTTGTTGATGTTGTGCAAACATTTGATGATCAGATATATCTTCATGCTCGACTGAGCTGTCCTCGTCTGGATCATCCTTGTATGGTTGAAATGTATGTCTAGTTCCCATTAGCTCACTAGCATCGTTATCGTCAGGAGTATCTTTAAACCTAACCGACTTTTGAACGGGATTGGCTTCTGTGCCATTCTGGCTGGGAGTTGGAAGTTTATACACGTATTTATATTCCGATATATCGATATTAGTGTCATTGGATAGTTCCTCAAATATTTTGGTGTACTGGTTAACCAAATTCATAAACTCATCTAGTATCCCATTTTTCTCTAGATTATCAAAGTAATCATTCATATCTTGTTCGATAAAAGTAAAATACTGTCGTGTTTTCAGTATCAAGCTTATCATTTCAAAGTTATCATTTTTCGAAGGAGTTAAATCCAAGTCGTATATGTTGTTTCTTTCCTCTTGCAAATTATTTATTTCATCCAAGTTGAACTTTATTTTGGAAATAGTAAGTTTAATGTCTTTTATAGTCATGATAGTTGAATTGTATGTGTGTAAGAAGACTGGAATTACCAATGAATTGATAAGGGCAAATAAAAAGGAACAGAAAGTTTAGTCGCAAACAAAAATTAATCGGTTTAATTTACAACGACAAAAAAGAAACTATTTGTCCATGCAGGTGTGGCTATCCGGCCCACGCAAAATCGCACTACTCCAAACAGAATAAGCATATTAAAAATTGACAACTAATGTGGTTGATTTAATTGTTACTTTTTTTCCTACCGAGATCAAATTAGAATCCATTCACCACCACCTAGAAAAAAAAAATTAAAAGACAATACTAATTATCTCCACAATATAAACTTTTACCACTTCATATTCAAAGAAAAAGTATCTACCAATTTAAATTGAAAAAATAAAGAACTACCTTGAAGCACAATTTCAACTATCAAGAGAAATCAAATGTTTTCGAAACTTAAGAATTTCTCAGAAGATGTGATCAATGAGTTGAATAACTTGTCTGATCAAAATCAAAAATCACCAAAATCTACTACTAATTCAGAGTCATTAAACCAATTACTGAAAAGTGCCAAAGTTTTAGCCACTGAAACACCTGATGTATCCAAATTGACACAACCAAGCGATGAAGAAATTTCCAACAATGTTTCCACGGAGGAGGGCTCGGAAAAAGCTACTCTGCCTCCAATAAACAACACTACAATAGATACTACTGATAATGGAACAGCAACAACAACAACAGCAGCAGCAGCAGCCCCACAATTAGATTTGGATCAACTTCCGGCACCTATCAAATCAAAACTAAAGAAATTTGCCAAATATGAAGAAAAGTACCCTATTTTACTAGATGCATATAAAATCGAAAAGAAAAAGAATGAAATAATTAAAATATTCGAAAAAGTATTACAAGAAAATACACCAGTCAGTTCATTGTCAGAAGGTAAACTATTAGTTGAGTATTTGAATGGTCTTAATGAGAAGACAAAATTACTCAATGGTGAGATTAGAAAGTTGACTAAAGATAATAATACCATGAACTTCAAAATAGTTAAATTAGAGGAAAGTAATAAAGAACTTAACAACGACGTCAAACGATTAGATACGATGCAAAAGGAAAAAGAAGTCATGGGGAAAAAGATTGATTCAATGAGTGAAGAATTGGAAATAATCAATAATCAGAATGACAAATTGACAAAAGACCTTAAAGACAAAGAGGAAAAAATAGAGAGCTTGAAGCTTGAGATAACTGATCGTGATAACAAGATTAAAGATCTTGAGTCTAATACATCTAGTAACAGCAAGGAATTAAATACAGAATTGGAAGAGCCCAAAGAGGTGCCAACAGAAAAGGTCAATCAAGATAAGTCTTCTTCTGGAGAAGAAAACACTGATAAAGATAGTAGCGTGGGTGATAGCAGCGACAATTCTGATGTGTTGAATACTGAAATTTCTCAATTGAAATCCCAATTATCTACCAAAGAAACCGAGGTTGAAGAATTGACTAACGAAGTCAGAACATTAAAGAGTCAATTGAACGATAAGAATGAGGAGATAGAAGATTTACGAGACCTGGTTAAGGAAATAGGCAATGAGCTAGTAACCTCTAAGGATGAAATCAAGTCTCTAAAGAATTCTCAAAAATCCATTGACAATGAAGATAGTACCACCAAAGAAGATACTAATACTCAAATAAATGATTGGGAATTAAAATACAATTCTCAGTTAAAAGAAAATAAAGAATTGAAAGAAGAATTGGACGTGGCTACAAAAGAATCTAAAGAAAAAGAAAAAGAACGCAAGAAATCAGAAGATCAATTGAGAAAACAGATCCAAACTTTGAAACAAAAACTCGAATCAACAGAAAACAAATTTGAATCCAAGACCAAGGATTTAAAGAACTTGCTGGAAGAGAAAGAAAAATTAGAGAAGCGAATCTCAGAATTGTCAAAGTTCAAAAGTAATGATTCATCTTTGAAATTAGAAATTTCTTCATTGAAATCCTCATTAACCAATAAAGATAATTCCATCAACGAACTAAAGACTCAAGTCGATGAGTTAAAACAATCTAATAAATCATTGAACTCTAAAGTTGAAGAGTTGTCAAAATCTAATAACGAGTTGCAATCCAATTCTATGGATTTTTTGAAAGACAAAAATGAATTGTTAACCAAACAAGAAGTATTAATGGAAAATACAAAGTCATTAAACCTGCAAGTTACAAAATTGCAACAAGAGAAGCAAGATGTAATTACTGAGTTGGAAAAGACGAAAAATAAACTAGACATTGTGATTGCAGATAAATCACAATCGGCAAACGATATGTTATCTTACAAAAAGCAACATGAAGAATTGATGATGAAGTCTAAAGAGTACAGTTTACGAATTGAAAGTTTGGAGGATGATTTGACTGAAGCCAGAAATTTGTTACAAGAGAGAACCCGCGAGACTTCAAATATGAGAAGGTTATTAGTTGACGCCGAGGAAATGTTGAAACAACAAAAGCAGGATTCTAAGCTTGAAATTGCTAGAGCATTGGAGGATAAAGCAGAGATTGAAAGAAATAATGCGTCTTTAATAAAGAGGAAACAGAGAGAACTAGATGAATTAAAAGAATCAGTTCAAGAGTACAAATTGAAAGTGGAAAAATTGGAAAACAAAGTTATGACTCTCGAAAAAGAAGAAAAGAGCAAGGAAAGTTTAAGCACCGATAACCAAACCCAAATGAGTAAAGAGCTATCATCGACCATTGAAACGTTGAGAACCGCATTGAATAATTCCACCAATAAAATTAGAGATCTTGAAAATTATAATAATAACCTTAAGAAATTGAGTGAAGACAACACATTAAGATTTGAACGTTTATCCAAAAACTATAAAATTTTGAATCAACAGTATCAGTACATGAAAGAACGTAAAGGTTCTGAATCATCAACAAAGCAGGATAAACCAGTTGAGACTGCACCTGAAAGCAACGATAAACAAGCAACAAACGTGGCTTATTTGAAGAATGTTTTACTTGGGTTTTTCCAACACAAAGAACAACGAGATCAATTATTACCTGTGTTAAAAACGTTATTTGAATTCAGCAAAGAAGATGAAGAAAAGTTCTTAATGGCATTGAAATGAGTAGTAACTAATGTATTATTATCCACTTGGTAGTGCGAGTTATCACCCAAGCAAAGAAAAAAAAATTATGTAATTAACCCAACTGTAATCAATGTATAAGCATTCTTTTTCATCTTCTACATATTTGTAAGTTATTGTGATCCAGTTGCAACAACACATTTCATTAATCTACTACTATGCAAGATTCCTTTGATCAAAAGAAACAAAGTATTTTACTGGAAATTTCCTCAAATAGTCCAGACAATCTAGATGCATCACCAAAAGGAACAATCGATGAGTATTGTCTTCCAATAATCGATACAATAAACAGTCATCGAGATATGGTAACCACTTCATCTTGTTCAGGGAGAGTATCTATTTTTCTTGAAGGTGTGAAAACAAATAATTCTACATCAGTAGTTGCAAAGGGACATGAGGGTCGTTGGCTTTTTGTCACACATGAACCCAAAGACTTGAATAATTGGTATGATTCTATTGATTTCAACTACGATACATCCAAATTCCCCGAAAATGCTAGTGCAAGAAGTATACTATATAAATTTGAACCATTAATTTTGCATGTTAAATGTCGTAATGAGTCTATGGCACAAAAGTTGTACGTTTTGGCAATGAATAATGGGTTTCGTGAGTCAGGTATTGGAAACAATTTCAATGTTGCAATTAGAATTAATATCAAATTGGATATTCCTATAGGTTTTCAAAATGTAGATGAAGAAGATTTGAATTGTTTTGTCACTAAAGAATATTTGAAGTATATCACCGATATTTCCCATGAAAGGTTCAATGAAAACTTTAAGAAATTAGAACAATTACATCGAGCAATTGAGAGAATGATTGAAGATGAAACCAAAGGAATAGAAACTACCAAAAAGAAACATAAGGAATCTAAGGAAGAGAGAAGACAACGTATGATCAAAGAAGGTTTGCAAAGACAACAAGAATTGAGAGAATTAAAAGAAAAACAACAGCAAGAGCAAAATGAGACACTACATGTAGATAAATAGAAGAATAGTCATTTAGTAATCAAATATACACCATGCATAGAAGTATTCAATCTTTCTGTTAGTCATATTCTTGATTTCAAATCCCTATTATTCATCTTTATAACTCTACATATTTTTTTTTTTGCTCTAGTCATTGTTAAGTCACTCCATAATATAACTGTGAGCAAACACACACACTCATATTTTTTTCGTCTTGAAATTTTTTTCTTCCTTTATAATTTTTCATTCCGAAAACTCTTAATCTTTTATTATAGATTTCAATTACCAACACAAATGTCCGTTGAAAAGAAAGTAGAGGAATTATCCATTGGTGAAAATCCAGCTGCTTCCATTGCCAATGAATCAGCTCCAGCTACGACTGCCACCAACAGCAATAATGTTGAAGGTGAAGAAGTAGTTTTGGGTGAAGATGGTCAACCATTGTCCAAAAAAGCCTTGAAGAAATTATTGAAAGAAAAAGAAAAGGCTGCCAAAAAGGCTGAAAGAGAAGCTCAATTGGCCAAAGAAAAAGCAGCTAGAGAAGCTGAAGCAGCTAATGATCCAGCTAAAGAGAATTACGGGAAATTACCACTTATAAACTCATCGACTAGAAATGCTGACGAAAAACGTATTCTTTTCAAAGACTTGTCTGTTGCCAATGATGGGGAAACTGTAACCTTCAGAGCCAGAGTACACAAAACCAGACAACAAGGTGCCACTATGGTATTCTTAACATTAAGACAACAATCTGAATTGATCCAAGCTTTGTTGAAGACTAACAAAGATACTGATGCAACTGCAGTCTCCAAACAAATGGTTAAATGGACTGGCTCTATCAATTTGGAATCTATTGTTTTAGTCGAAGGTAAAGTAGCTAAAGTTGAAGAAAAAATCAAATCTGCCACTGTTCAAGATGTTGAAATCCTTATTAGCAAGATTTATACTATCCAAGAAACGCCAGAACAATTACCATTGTTGATTGAAGATGCTTCAAGAAGCGAAAAAGAATCTGAAGAATTGGGATTACCAGGTGTCAATTTAGATACTAGATTAGATGCAAGAGTTATTGACTTGAGAACTCCAACAAACCAAGCCATTTTCAAGATTCAATCTGGTGTTTGTCAATTGTTTAGAGAATTCTTGATAAAGAAGGGGTTTACAGAAATCCATACCCCAAAGATCATTGGTGCTGCTTCTGAAGGTGGTTCTAATGTTTTCGAAATTAATTATTTCAAAGGTTCTGCTTTCTTAGCTCAATCGCCTCAATTGTATAAACAACAATTGATTGCTGCTGATTTTGAAAAAGTTTTCGAAATTGCTCCAGTTTTCAGAGCTGAAAACTCCAATACTCATCGTCACATGACCGAATTCACTGGTTTAGATTTGGAAATGGCATTTGAACAACATTATGATGAAGTCTTGGAAGTCTTGGAAGAATTGTTTGTGTTTATTTTCACCGAATTGAAGACCAGATTTTCTAAAGAGATTGCCACTGTTAGAAAACAGTTCCCCGTGGAAGAATTCAAGATTCCAAAAGATGGCAAAATGGTCAAATTACACTTTAAAGAAGGTATTGCCATGTTGAGAGAAGCTGGTAAAGAAGTTGATGATTTCGAAGATTTGTCTACTGAAAATGAAAAATTATTGGGTAAATTGGTTCGTGAAAAATACGACACCGACTTTTACATTTTGGACAAATTCCCACTTGCCGTTAGACCATTCTACACCATGCCAGATTCTGAAGATCCAAGATACTCCAACTCTTATGATTTCTTTATGAGAGGTGAAGAAATTTTATCTGGTGCTCAACGTATTCATGATCCTAAATTGTTAACTCAAAGAATGAAAGAACATGAAGTTGATCCAAATGTTCCAGGTTTGAACGATTACGTTGAGGCCTTCACTTACGGTTGTCCTCCTCATGCTGGTGGTGGTATCGGTTTAGAAAGAGTTGTCATGTTCTTCTTAGACTTGAAGAATATTCGTCGTGCTTCCTTATTCCCAAGAGATCCAAAACGTTTAAGACCATAGTTGCAAGTTTTTTTTTTAAATAAAATATGTATACATGTATGTAAGTTTGTAATTCACGCCATCTATTTTATGAACCAAGTAGTAGTTCTTTGTCCATCTGTAGTTTCATTATTTTGCAACATCTTATCTCAGCAGCAATGTTTTGAATTTGACTGGTTGAAAAATTTGGAAAAAAAAAATAAAGCTGGTCAAGAAGAACAAGAGAGGAAAAAAAATAATAAAATGTGACAAAAGAAAGAAACACACCAACAAAAGATAGGCAAACATAATTAATCACTCATCCCATACTTTTTTCAACAACAACCCAAGAACCACTACAGATCATTAGAAATTTGACAAGTTTACAGTGCCTACAAAAATGGAAGCTACACTTATACCTAATCCTAAAGATAATAACGCAACAATCCTATTAATGGGTTTGCGTAGAAGTGGGAAATCATCTATTTGTAAAGTTGTTTTCCACAATATGCAACCTTATGATACATTATATCTTGAAAGTACATCTAAACCCATTACTGAACAATTTTCTTCTTTGATTGATTTATCAGTTATGGAATTGCCAGGACAGTTGAATTATTTTGAACCAAATTATGATTCAGAAAGATTGTTTTCGTCAGTGGGGGCATTGGTATACGTCATTGACTCACAAGATGAGTATTTAAACGCCATAACCAATTTACTGATGATTATTGATTATGCCTATAAAGTTAATCCGAAGATAAATATAGAGGTTTTAATTCACAAGATTGATGGATTGAGTGAAGATTATAGAATAGATGCACAAAGAGATATAATGCAAAGAACTGGAGACGAATTATTGGATTTGGGAGTTGAAGGAGTGGAATTGAGTTTTTATTTGACTTCTATTTTCAATCATTCTATATATGAGGCCTTTTCAAGAATTGTACAAAAACTCGTCCCTGAAGTATCATCATTAGAGAACATGCTTGATAATTTGGTAGAACATTCATCGATTGATAAAGTGTTTTTATTTGATGTCAATTCTAAAATTTACGTTGCTACAGATTCATCACCAGTTGATATCCAAACATACGAGGTTTGTGCAGAGTTTATTGATATCACTATAGACTTGGATGATTTATATGTTGAAAATGATAAGAATAAAAATAATGAAAATGGTGGCATTGATGGGAAACAAAAAGAAGTTAAATCCATAAGTCACTTGTCAAATGGGTCAGTGCTATATTTGAAACAAATGATTCGTGGTTTGGCGTTGGTTGCATTAATAAGAAATGACGACAACAAGGAAATACAACAAGATGATGATAACGCCATTGGAATCGCCGGACAGAACATACAAAATGCAGACGGTTCAGTCGTCGATTCAAACCAAGAGAAATCTCTAACTGTGATTGATTACAATGTTAATCTATTTAAAAAGTCGTTAATGAAGATTTGGAAAAATTCAAAATTGACCAACACCAATGTCAATGTATCACAACAACAGTCTATAGAATAAATCAAACTAACCACTTCTATACGCAAACAAAAACCACACAATTAGTTAATTAGTTAGTTGTAGTAATGTAATTTAATTTAGAGAATCTAACACGCCATTAAATAAATTCACATCTAACATGAACAAAAAGTAATAGACGTGAATTACTTAAAAACGAGGTATTTCTCTTTTTCTTCACTTCAAAGAAGTAAGATCAGATCTTAGAATTGAAATAAATCAAAAATTAAAAGACCCACACTTTCTAACCCGAATCATCCATCAAGAAACTCCAATTCTGCCCATAAAGAACATCACCAGAGCCTCCATCAAATGATTCAGATCATTAATGAAAGTTGGCGTTACTAGATAAAACACCCCAATGACGTAATGTGCAATGTCTAAAGTGAGTGCCATTATATCATAATAACGATTACAAGACTACTTGATCTCCTGTAATTTCTCTAGGTAAGTATGAAGAAAAAGAAAAAGAAGAAGGGGAAAAAAAATTGATGAAAAAAAATTTCTGCTTCTCTCGAAGTCTATTTATACTACAAATCGGTCGTGTGACAAACAAAAACTTTTTGGCGTTGATTTTTTGTTGTTCTTTTCTATATAACCCTAAAGGAAACACTATATGCTTTTGACTTTCCTGAATTTCTAACATACAACTTATGGCCATTCTCTTCAATTAACCACTTTTGAGCTATAATTGTACCAATACCACTATATTTTCCAATATTCAAATTCATGGCTCCAGTAGTAACAAACCCAACACAATGAATATCAGTTCCACTTGGGTCTGAATACAATCTTGCATTATCTTCAATTGTACCATCATTAACAACTATAAGACTTACTTGAACAACAGGTAATTTTGTGTGTACAATTTCAGCCAAATTTGCAATTTTGTAGGTGTTGTTATAAAAATCCACTTGCGATTGATTGTTTGTATACAATTCGACTGTTGTTTCGTTCACGTCGGTAACATCATTTTCAAGTGACTTTGTAGTTTGCAATAAATCATGAACAGAGTTGATAATTCTCTCAGGACCATCATATTGTGCAAAATCTGGTTGTCCCGAATCTTTTTTAATCGTTTTCCTATCCATTTTGCTATATTTCATTAGCAATACCATATTTCGTAAATTCGTCCAATCGCATTTATTAGCATTGAAAATCACTGAATAATTCTTTTCAGACTGCTGGACTGAAACTTGACTTTTAGGTAACTTTGCTGCTTTAATTTGATTTGCTTCACCGACTAATTTATTGTATTGCCATCCATCATATGACCAAGGAAAATCTTGTGGATAGTATGGTTTGTGATTTTCAAATTGAAATTGATGCATCTGTTTGGATCCACCTGGTTTAATATCCGTGACCTTTGTAATCTGAATCCAAAATGGTAATATCCAGTGCCAAGGAAGAATTAATAACCATTTTTGGCTATCTGTTTTGGATAACAATACTGGAATTTGACTATGAGAAATATCCGATGGTTTCTTGTTTAGATTAGCATGGAATTTCCCCAATTCCTTTATTGATAATTGATCCTTATATGAAGCATATCTCCCTTCTGAGGTGGTTAAGCTTTTAACAATATCTTGATCTATATGAGGGGAAAAATTTAATGCGATTATTATATCATAGATATCTTGGTCTTCGTTATGGTTATGGCGCAACTTGGTTGGTCTCTGCCAAATACGTGGGTCTTGTAAATTGAAAGTGAATGTTGTCCCAACAGGAACAAGATCACTATCCTTAATTTTTGATAATGATGCCCAAATGTTTTTTAAATCAGGTGAAATATTCTGAAAATGAAATATTTTACTTAGACATTTGATACTTAAAGGACCTGATAATTCAATGCTTCCCAAAGCATATCGACAATCATTAATTGTGGAGTTTGGGATACTTTCTATTTTAGCCTTATAAGATTGGAATAATTGTTCATACATCGATGGAACCACCCTTACCATTATGGTGTTCAAAGACTGATTCATATATGCAAACCCTGGACATACCTTTGTTTCTCCATCAATATAAATCCAACCATTGTATGATTTTTCCCCATTCAAAATTTTTTTACCTACTTTCTTCCCACATAATTGTTTAGCTATATCTCCAAACATTGTCCCATCGCTTACATATAAAATAAACGTAGGAAAATAAGAAGTATCAAAACACACTGCCTTTTGTCTATTCCAACGATTCATTAATTTGAAACATTTCTGTGTAGGGGTGTATGGAATTTGGTACCCGTATTTCTTGCTCATATGAAACCTTTTAACATGCCATATATGTGTAGGTATCCAAACAAATTCCCTTTGACGTTTATAATACTTGATGCTTCCCTTTGGCCGTGGGGCTAATTCATTGACACCGGTATTATCCCTGGACCCAACTGAATTATTCAACTTAGTAAAACCTTCAACAGTTGACAGTTTTGGTTTTTCTTGGTCGATTTTTTTGATTTCGTCACGTATTGCTTTGAACTGTTTACGAAGATTTTTCTTATTGACGAGATTTTCCAATGGATCATATTTGTTTTGTTTCATTTTTGAAGCAACTTTAAGCAATCTATTTCTGACAAGTAATTTGTATAATCTTCTTCCACGAGGCATTTTCTTGACTGGTAAATTAGAACTCATCTCTTGTTTGGCTCTTTTCCTTAATCTTTTAGGGATTCTTTTCACATTATGAGACGCTGCTCTACGTCGTAATGCTCTTGGTAAATCTTGGAATACTCTTGTTGATGATGCATTTTTGGAATTTAATTGAGATTGTTCAAATGATCGGATTTCAAAATTTCGTGAATGGATAAAAGAATTCACATCCAAAACTTGTTGTTTTTTGTCATATGCCTGATCATTGATTTGACTCTTAATCGTTCGACTATTATACAATCGAGTCTTTTTCTTATTCAATTGTTTAGAATTGGTACTCATGATTGATATAGCCCAAAGTTTAACAAATTAGGATTGTCAGGAACGGTTAGTGGTAGAGTTGATGGGTGTCTTGGGAGTTCTATTTTTTTTTCTCACATCATCTCTCATGCGATAGTTGTATAACTCCATACAAAAAACTATCACAACTCCATCCATGCTATAGAGTCAGCCCTACAAATGATACTTCTACTTTCATTTAGTCTAGAACAATTAAATTATTTCTAATAATAAGATACACTATATAATGTGGGTAAATTTGTGTGGTCTCTTTGCCATTCTGTTATTATACTCATCATTTGATCCTCTAATATTATATCCAGCTCATCTTCGAGGTCATGACCTAACTCCTGTTTCTTTTTCCTTCTAAAATCATGAATCATATTAACCAATTTCAATATACCTTTCCCTCCTATTATAGCATTTTCATTATCATCTTTAATATCAATGTTTATAACATGTACAAGTCGTTTAACATCATCATTATCACTGGGATCTCTATCATACATTCTATGCATCAAATCATCAATTACACTATCAAAACATCTTTCTTCACATGTTATAACCAAATCAAATTTACCAAGGGGTGCATTTCTATGCCACTTTTCAGGTGCTTCTTTAACACTTTTATTTCTTTCCAACATATGTATCAACCCATTTGATTCATATAATTTCCTGCTTTTTTGACTGATTAAATCATCATACATTACTTGATAAGGAGTTCCAAATTCATAGACATTAGGTTTATCCACACTTGGTCCAGGCAATCGAACGGCAGTACCGGTACCAAACGAATGCACATCATAACCTGCATCCATCAATTGTTTGTGAGATTCCATGGATCTATTGTTATTCGATGCACATACTGTACATATTTTTAGACTATCTTCTATATGTTTTGACATGATGAGTATGAATGATATAAAGTTGAATTTGCCAACACCGATAGATAAATGGCAAATGAAGAATTAAAGGAAAATAAAATAGAAAAAAAAAATAATATTTAATGAATCTCGCCTTTCTGATATTTTGGTTGGTATTTTTTTTGCAGGTGGCAATTTTACACGACTCACACATTGGAGGGCACCAGTACCACCAGCAGCAGTTGATTTCCGATATCAATAAACTCATCTGGAGCATCCGTCAATTGTTCTTGTTCCTGTTGTTGTTCATTTTCAATTTTACTTACATTTAAATTAATAAACTCTTCTTCCTCATCCTGAACTTCTTCCCATGACTGATTGATTATTGAATCTTGTTGCACCGGTAATGTATGTGGATGGAAATGGACAATTTTATTGTTATTATCAAGACAACTAGTTTTAAAATCAATGTATTCGTCAATATTTGTCACTAATATACCGATCATCATAGAAGGATCTAATAAGCTAATATTTAGTCTGTTATAATTAGTTGTATGATATGAATCCATATTGATTGGCGTCTCTACCACTTGGGGTAAATGAGGATCAAAATAGATCAAATCAGTATCTTCATAACCTAAAAAGTAAAAACTTGAAGATGGTTTGCCTCCAGCGATTCCACAACTATATTTTGAAGCTAATAAATGGAAAATACTATTGTAATAGTAAGAATTTACTTTATCAATACCTAATCTTATTGGAAACAAAATCAAAACACTAGCATTTTTCTCTTTGGCAAACACATCTCTTATTTCATCATCAAATAAATCAGAATTCTCACTAATAAATACTCGGGGGATTCTGATACCATCAATTTCTTGATCTTGTAGTAGTTCACTAGTTAGACGTTTTATCGATAATGATGCTGCGTTGGGACCAAACCATTCCCCAGGTTTAACATGCAATGGCAGTAAACTGGCAACTCGAATAAAATTATGGATCGAAAATGGAGAACTAGTACCATCTTGAAATAATTTAACAATTTCCGGTTCATTCTTAGGATACAATTTCAATAGAGTATTTGCCAACAAATTCTGCGATGTTCTGATCATACAACCCCAACCGGCATCAGAGGTGAAATTTTCTTTATCGAATAAACTCTTCAAATTAGCAAAATTGGAATAAATAGTACTTCTATTGAAAATAATTGATGGGAAAAATTGAATTGGTTGAGGACCGTCTATTGATTTAGGTATTGGTTCAAATCCACAACGATATGATAGCCAAAGTTTTGATTCAATATAATCATTGGCATTATCAAAATTATCAAATGTTTGACCCAATACAATAATCTTTCTACTGATAACTTCTGCTTCTTCGCTAACACTTTCTTGTGATGGCGGGACTTCTTGACTACCGTTTAATCCATTAGATAAGTCTTTAACAAATAGAGTGAATCGACCTAAAACAGTATCAACCTCTTCATTGGATGTCTGTTCCAGTGTTGATTGGACAATTGGTTGTTTGTTCGGGTTTGGTTGATTCATATTCTTTAAGTTTATTGTGGTGTATAATTACTGATAAGGAGCAACTGATTCTGTGTTTCTATTAAAATGTATAATCTCCCACTTCGTGTGTCTGTGGGTGTTAATGCAGGAAAAGAGAAAAAAAGAGCGCAGATAAAGATTTTCTGGTGTCGCCTGGTCCCACGAGTTACGCGCAGCCATTGTAGCCAAAACTTTCCCGCTCCCAAAAAAAAAAGGCATCCAGATCGTTGTTGATTATTGCCATCGCAACTTTTTAGCAGAAACATACTAAAACTACCTTACAGAACAAGAAAAAGACATGCCGAAAAGAGGAAATAGAAGAAGAAGAGGTGGCACCGGTGGCGGTGGTGGTGGCCGAGGTGGCCGAGGTGGCTCTAGAGGAAGAGGTGGTGGAAGAAGAACTCCATCTGGTGCCAATCGTGGTAGACACCCACTGCGAGGCAATAAAAACAGATCTCCTAGAACAATAACACAATATGGGGATTTAATGGATGATGATAATATTTTTATTCCTAAAACCATGTCTGAAGTGGCATCAAATATGGGTAGAAGAAAATATGGGGGAATGTTTGAAGAAATAGAATATACTGAAAGTCATCAAGAAGATCTTATGCTGAGACAATTAAGAAATCGACCGGTTGAATTTGTTAAGGCAAAAGAAGTTTATGATCCTAATGTAATTCTTTATAAATTGGCAAAATTAAATAACAAAGATGATGGAATTGATATTGCTGTTCAAAGCATTTCATTGGACGATTCAGAAAATGAGTCATCGACTAATAAAGTTGATATATCACTGTCAGAGGAAATAGAAGAGTCAGGGGATGAATATGAAGATGAACAAGACGATGAAGATGATTGGGATGAGGAAGAATTACATAATGAGATAACCACAAAACTAGAAGCATTAGAAGAAGCGATGAATAATGTTTCCAGTGATACAGAACTGGAACAATCTGTGAGCCATATAGAAGAAGAACAAGATGAAAAAGTTGAAAGTCATATCCCAGAACCCGATCTATCTGCAGAGGTTGATGAACCTTTACAGGAAATTGACGAATCTGAAAATGAAAACCAAATGGAGTCCGAAGTTGGCACAAACACTAACACTCAAGATATTGAAACATTAGATATTATAATAGACCTCCCGAGTAATAAAGTCGAACTGCATATGTCGCATTCATTACCACAAAAATTCAAAACTCCTTCAAGCCCCGATGATGACAATGATGACAACAACAACAATAGCACTCCCGAATCAGAACCAGAATATGGATATTTAGAAGAAGATTATGAATTTGATGTTTCTAAAATTGAAGTTTCCAATGTTAGATTTGGTATTGAAAATCAATATCATATTAAATGTATGGAATTGACGGGACTGATTGATGAATATATATGGATTGATGAAAATGATGTGATTGAATATGTTTTAGATAATGGAGTTAAAGAACATCGATTGAATAAATTTTTATCATTTATTACCAAGGGAATGATTGATGAACAAGAACCAGAACCAGAACCAGAAGTTTATATTTCTGATAGCAATAGTGAGGAAGAAGAGGAAGAAGAAGACGACTATAATTCAGAACAAGATGATTATCCATATGATCTGGATGATAATTTAGAAGATTTAATTGCATATTCCAAAACCAGTACACAGGGACTCATACCATTTGAAGATCGTGATTTCTCCAATAATATTCCTAGCAAAAAAAGACAAACATTTGATCATTTAGATTTTGATGATGATGGTGAATTACAAGATTCATTAATACGTCAACTAAACAATTATAAAGCCAATAAAAAACTTAAAAAACATCAATGGGAACAACAAAAATTAGAAGAATCAATATTACATCATGATATGTTAATCAAATACCCTGTTAGTTTACATATTAAAGATATAAAATCTGAATTTGATCAATTATTAAAAGATGAATCAAGACAATCAATGAGTTTCCCAACATTAGATACTCATGGTCATAAAACAATTAAAAATTTAGCTGATTGTTATCATATGAGTGTTATAAAATCGGGGAAACAAGGTATAAGGAAATATTTAAAAATTGTTAAAAATAAAGCGACATTTAAATATTATCCTAATTATGAAAGAATTAATAGAATATTAAGAGGAAGACCAATTTTTCATAGAATTGATCAAAAACCTCAACACAAGAAAGGTGAGAAATCAAAATCAAAATCAAGTCGTGGTGATGCTTCTTCTAGTAGAGCTCGATTTAAAGAAGGTGATATTGTTGGTGCTGAAGCACCTGAAATTGGTAGTTCTAATCTAGGTAGACAAATGTTGGAAAAATTAGGATGGATACAAGGTCAAGGTTTAGGTGTTGATGGGAATAAAGGTATTAATGAACCAATTTTAGCAAAAGTTAAAACTTCAAAAACTGGTATTAAATAGAGAAGTTTATAGTACTGTAAGATATTATTACATTGGGAGGGGACAAATACTTATTCTATAAACTGTGATGTATTTCTTTTATTTATTTATTTGCGTTTATTTTTCTTTTTTGATTTCGATTTTGATTTCGGTGGTGGAGCTGCATGACCTTCAGATTTAACATGATTAAACAATTGATTTCTTGATTCAAAAGTAGTTCCACATACTGAACATTTTTCAATATTATTGATAATTGGTTTATTTTCTGTATTTGGTGTTGATTCTTTAGAATTTGTTTGGGATTTTTTCTTTGTCTTTTTACCCTTCTTGGTATGTTTTCGTTTATTATCCAGCCAATCATCATCAGATTCATCAATATCTTTTGATGATGATAGACTTGTTTGTCCTAACAATTGAGCTAAATCTTCTTCCACTTTATTTAACGTGGGTTTAGACTCCTTTTTTGGTGTTGCTGTAATATTAGCAACAATATCTTCATCTATTTCATCATCAACTTCTAAATTATCAAGATCAATATTGTCTGTAGATTTCTCCACTAGGTTGTCTTCGCCTGTTTTGAGTTCATTGTCTTGATCCTCTAAATCCTCCTCCTCTAATTCTTCACTAACATCAGTATCATCATCATCATCATCGTCGTCGTCGTGGAATTCACTTGATGCGGTTTCAAATTCACTTAAATCATCACCATCATGTTTATCTATACCCAATTCAATCCCTTCTTGTTTCATTTCCCATTGTAATTGACGAACATTTTTTTTATGTTTTTTAGAATCCTCATGAATTTGAAATTGTTGTTCATTTTTAAAAATTTTATCACAAACAATACATTCAAATTCATGAACCTCAAAGTTTTCATTATCATCATGGCCAAATTCTGAATCAGTACTATCGGCCTCTTCTTCTTCTTCATATTCTTCTTGTAACATTTGTTCTAATTCTTGTAATTCTTCAGGTGTCAATTTTTGCCAATCTTGTTCTGTGAATTTAGCATCACCTCCATTATTATTATTTTTCAATTTATTTAATTGTTGTTGTTGACGAATTTGATTCTCGTATTCTTGTAATTGTTTACGTTTATTCAATTTATTTAATTCTTCTTGCCCCAATTTAACTCTTGGATCTCTTTTTTTAATAAAACTTACAAATTTTTTAATGGTTTCATTATATTCTTTTCTTGCTTCATCACGTAATTTTTTATTTTCTCTTTCCATCATTCTTCTTGTTCTTCTATCCGGAGCCACGGAATATCGATATTCATCTTTCCAATTAAAAGTTTTACAAGTTTGAAATGATCCCCAAACATTATAAAATGGTCGAATTTGATCAATATAAGAACTTTGACTATTACCAAATCTTGGATACTTTAAAAGTGATGGATCAATGGCATTAATATTTTTATCATCATCATCATGATATTTCTCATACCCAGGAATTTTAGAATATTTACCATGTTGGATTTCTTCATGAGCTAATCTTGCAAATATTCTCGTAACAACTTGATAAAACCCTGATATTGAATCATTGATTTCCGTATACATTGATGGATTAAAAAAACGATAAATTTCTTCAGTAGAAATCGAAGGTAAATATGATTCTCCTTCAATAATTTCATCTTCATCATTTAATATTGATTGTTTATGATTATCATACCATGCTCGTTCTTGAGGATCACTTAATACTTCATAAGCAGCTCTAACTAATGAAAATTTATGATTGGCTTCTTCAACATTATCAGGATTCTTATCTGGATGAAGTAATAATGCCTTTTTACGATATGCTTTTTTCAATTCGGTATCGGTTGCCGTTGATGATACTTCTAATAATTCATAGTAACATGTTTTCATGACTTTTTGGTATGTTTTGTAGTTGTAGTTGAATTTTTGAAAGATCTAAAACAAAGTTGATCTGTCAAAAGGGTGGATAAGTTATTAATTTTTTTTTTCTCACCATTGGCAACACACCAAACAAAAAATACATAGACTTCAAACAGGTTGCCAAAATCTACCAACAAGAGCTAAGAATGAAATGATGACTACTTAAATACTACATTGTTAATCAATTGATACTTCTTTAATCATTATTGTAAGCATAAATTTATTTAGTAGGGAAAAGATTAAATAAAAAAATTTTAAATATCTATTTGTCATCAATAATTGTAGGCTACATATATAGTACAACACCTTTAGGCTTACCATCCTTTAGAATGATAATCATCAAAATCGTCTTCATCAGCCAATCGACTTTCTCGTTTCAAAAATATCCCTGCATCAATTACTTTTTCTGGTAAAGGTATTTTCGCCAATCTATTATCAATAAGTAAAGATTCTTTCAAAGATTTACTCAATTCATCATTATTGATTAGTTTATCGGTTAACTCACTGTCAGTGGTTGTGATTCTGGGTAGAATTGGTGGTGGTGGGGTAGTAGCAGAATCTGGTGGTTGTGACATAAATAGTATCGATGATGTTAGTGAACTAGGTGATGGTTTGAGTTGATCAGGTTGTGATAATCGTTTATTAGGTCTCATAGCAGCGGTGGTGGTTGTCGTGGTAGTGGACCCTGCACTGTACAAATTTACTGAAGATTTAGATAGTAAATTTTTCATTGAAAGATGTGATGAAGTAGTAGTTAAACTACTTATTGAAACATTAATGTCTGATATCCCCACTACACTCTCTTGTTTGACTAATGGTGTATGTAGTGCTGGTAATGCTGTAGGTGTTGTAAATGAGCGAAGTAGTCTAGGTTTATAAACATGGTTGTTATCGCTCCCATTAGGGATGTTGTTACTAGGATGAAGGGTGTTAGTGTGGTTGTTACTATTGTTATTGTTATTGCCATTATTGTATAATAAACATGATAGTAAAGATGGAGGACGTGGTAGTGGAACGTCATGGTCTAATTTTGGAAATTCTAGTGGTTGAGATTTAGGTGATAAGGGTGGATCATCTTCCCAATCTTCATCTTCACTTATATCACTGATATCTGTTGAATCACTATCTTCATTATGTGGTTCAAGTTGATTGAATAAAGAAGGTTTTCTAGATTCCATAATGATAGTAAGACTGATATGGATGTATCTTTTAAAATGGAATTAAAAAAAAAGAATTGAAAATATGAAAATCTGAAAAAAAAAATTCAAGGGGGAAAACGAAGTCAAAGAAGTCAGATTGGATGGATGGATAGATGGATGAATGAATAGTATGGGGGCGGATTGTAGGGAGAAGTAAAGTAAGATTGAAGGTTAAAGTATTGAACTTTTGAGAAATAGATTTAACTTTTTATTTTTTTCTTTCTCTTTTTCCTTTATTGAAAAATTAATCAAATGGGAAAAATCAAAATAAAAGAACTAACTTGTTTGGTTGAATAGTTTCTATCTGAGGCTTTGTTAGGCTCTTCACGTAGTTCACTCACGTAATTCTTCTTTCAATAAGTTCACTCTAACTTATACGCCTTTAAATGAAAGAAAAAAAAAGTCAAACAAAGTCACAATCTAAAATTTTTTGTATTCTTTGTTTCTGGTTTGTTCTGGTTGTTGGATTTTTTTTTTTTTTGATCACTCAATTTTAATTTTGTGTCATGAAATATTTAATTACTGTTGGGAAGCGCTTTGATTTGATTAATAAGAATCTTCTTTTGTTTGACAAAAGAAAGAAAAAAAAATCACGCTTAAATTCTTTTCCTGTTTTTTGTTCTCTGTCTTTCATTGACACCAATAGTGAAAAATAGAAAAAAAAAGGTCGTGCGTAATTGAGTCATTAGTGTGATAAGTATCAAATGGATAAAAGGAACTTCAACAGTATACAATAATAACAACCACCTTTGTAAACTACTACTACTGAAGAAATGATAATCACACACACCCACACCCTCACATATTTAACATTTAACACCACTATATACAACCTAAGGGGAGATGATGAAGAGGAGAGGACGGACGGGTTCATTATATTTTTTTAGACAAACGTGACACATCTAATTTCTTTTTTTATTTTAGGGTCATCCTACTCATTTATCAGCATCATCATCTTCCTTATCTCATCTCCTCTTCCCCCCTATTATATTAACTATGGTTTAATTGGTTGCAATTGATTGGTAATGTCTTGATATTGCTTGTCTTGTGTGTGTGTATACATATAAGTTGTATTGACTACGCGTTAAGTTTTAAAGTATGACTGAGGATTGTACATATTTTTGATTTTACAACCACACACACACAAGATGCACAGGGTACATACATACATACATTATATGCATGTAGGTACAATTATTAAGTTACCAAAAGCTCCACATTCTCTTTCCCTTCAATTCTTTTTTTTTCTTCTATTTTTATTTGATTTCTGTTTCATATTTGACTCTGAATCGATCTTCAGAAGTTGCTCTTCTTTGCAACCCAAATTAGCACACTACACTGTATTACTTCTTTTGTTAGTCAAAAATAGCAGTTCCGTTTACTCACATGAAATCTAGATCTTCAAGATTAGCCGAGATTGTGTGCATCTTATAATCAAGCTCTATTGTTGTTATTGTTGTTGCTATGCCTGTGATATGTGCTGGGTTTCATCTAGTCATGAAACATATATTGGGTGACTGAAACAACAAAATTTTCTAGTACTGGGCTGCAACAAAAAAAAAAATATAAAACGCTCATTCAATTTGGAAGCAACGGATATTCCATATTTGCGATTGAGATTTGATTTGTATTGTCACTTTGCAAACAGGATATTGTTAATGTTCCGGTAACTTGAACTACAATAGAAGGATTAACTACTTCTACACTCCCTAGTTTCAAACAATACTACACTCGGATATTACTAATTAATACTTGCAACAACACAGAATTGGTTCAACAGCAGTATTAAAAAAAAAACGCTCGGGTATTCGTTCCCTAAGGAGAACACAATCAAAGCAAAGGAAAAACGGAATTGGTTGTCTCTCTTTCTTTCTTTCTCAGGTGATATCATTTAATAATAAATTTCCCCGCGAAAACTAAACTTGGCTTGCCATCATCATCATCATCATCGCCCGCATTAGGAAAAAAAGATGAACAATAACCACACTGAATAAGAAAAAAAACTTCTTGGTAGTTGTTGTTGTTATCTATACTAAGAGATTGATGTGTGTGTTTATGAGTGGGGGAAAGTGGGCTTGTATTTTTACGTGTGGGTTAAATTTGTTGTCCCACTAGAATTGCTTCTCTGGCTGGTGTTTTATTAAAGTTGGTGGTTATTCCTCTCTCTGTCTTTTTTACCTCGTGATCAATTTTTTCTTTGCTGGGCTTTATTTATTTGGTCTTTTCTTTTTCAAGCTTTTGGGTTTTTTTTGCCGTTGGACTCTTAAACCTCTTCTTTGTTTTCTTTGTCTTTTCTATTACAATCAATTACAGTTATAAGTTATCATTTATCAATATCTACTACTACTACTACATCAACTATTAAATAAAAAAACAGACTACGAAATATTTAAAAATGTGTATAGCCATAGCTACAACCAATCATCCAGAATATCCGTTTATTTTACTTTCCAATCGAGATGAATTTTTCAAACGACCAACCATGCCAGCACATTTTCGAGATGTGGGGAATGGAGTCAAATTATTATCACCATTAGATCTTGCCAGACAAGAACACGGTACTTGGATAGGTGTAACCACCAATGGGAAAATTGCCGTACTAGTCAATTATAGAGAGAATGATCAAAGAGGTATGTCTAATTGTCAGAGTTTATTAAATTGTTTTTTTGTTACTAACAAGTTGTTTTCTGTTTAGAGGCTATTAGTGAAGTTTCACGAGGAATATTACCATTGGATTATTTATGTGGTAAAGAACTGGATAATGAATGGAAAGATAATTTAGCAGCAACATTTCGTGATGGCCGAAATACCATTGATTTAAAGAAAATTGGAGGGTTTTCATTATTATATGGGAAATTGTCTATAAATCCCCAAACTGGTAAAATTCATCATTTGAATATACTTAGTAATCGAGGTGATCAAGGTAAAGTATTTAAATCAAAAGAAACCAGTAAAGACAATGCCAATGGGGAAATTAATCTCAGCAGTGATACAGATGATGAGGGTGATGATATACCTCATAAGACAACATTTGGATTATCAAATTCATTATATAATAAACCATGGGATAAAGTCAAATTGGGAGAATCACTATTGAGTAAACTTATTGATGAATCCATAATAAACAATTATAGTCAAGATCAATTAATTGAAAAATGTTTCCAATTATTATCTCATGATACATATAATTCAAAAATTCTTTATAGTGATGATTTTGAAAAAAAATTTGCAGAATTAAAATATTCAATTTTTATTCCTCCAATTGTTCGAAATAATTATTATGAAACTGATTCCGTGGCGGTTGGGAAATATTACGGAACAAGAACTCAAACAATTATATTATTGGATAAATATGGGAATCTTAATTATTATGAAAAAAATATTCATAATTCTGATGATATTGATTTGAAAGATGTTGATATTACTTCACATTATAAATTTAATATTTTTAATGATCAAAAAAATGGGTGTTAAAAAAAAGCACCAAGAAATTTTCATTTTCATCTTTGACATATATTAATATTTAATCACTGGTGGTTATTATATTCATTTTTTTTAAGTAAAAGTAATTTATCCAAGGGAAGAAGTCGTGGTTGCTTTTACTATATTTTATAAAGTTAAGTAGATTTCATTTAATGACAAAAAAGTTTTCTTTATTTCATGACAAATACATTTATGATCATTCGAAAGATTCTGTTGGGTTTGGTCCAGTACAATTATCTACGGAGTTTATTATTTCATTTTCAAATTCCATTATTCTATATTCTTGTTGCAGGATTTGAATATGTATATTGGCTTTGTGTACAATTGGAAGTAACAATAAAACACAACCGGTAGGGTTTTCAAGAAAAGACTATCTAAAATATCTAAATCCATTGTAAACAAGTAAAGTAGATGTTTTAGACAAATTAGTCTGACATCAAGAAGTTTGGTTATCGCTTTGTAGTTGCAATTCGCTAAGACCATTGCAATTTCTCCAGTTGTGTCAAGAGAAACAGAAACATAAATAAGCCGAGCAATTAACATTAATTATAGAGAAGAGAGAGTAGTAATTCATTAGGGCTGAAGAAAGAACACAAACGCCAAAAGTTTTCGTATTGTCGTATATGTAATATATTTGATAAAAAAAAGACAATAGAAAATAGAATGTCATAAATCAATTGATATCTGTCGATACCATTATGTTAGTAATCTAGCGATCATCCTTGGGCTACATAACCAGCAGTTAGATCACGCTAGACGAAGAAGTAGTTAGCAAATGAGGCGATTCGGTCCTGGACTCTTACCAATTCCAGGACTATAAATAGGTTTGAATTTTTCTCTAATTTACAGTTGTTTGCACTTGTTTACACTTGTTCAGTATACGATCATATTCTACAAATTTATTCAACATAAACACAATTACTGAATGCCTTTTTTCCATGTTTACTAATAATGAATATTCAATTCAGATACTGTCATTATTCAGAAATTAGGGGGAAATTCACCAAGAATAGAATGCAAAGGAAATGAAATTTTTGAGATTTTATGACCAAGTTGGATACACCAAGAAGTCTATCATTGATGACTCAATAGTCACATTATAACACACTTTTTTACAGCTCAACAAATTCAATTATTGAACATTTTTTTGGGAAGAACGTAAATTATACATCCATAAAAATAGGAGTAATAAAAACTTATTACTCAACTTATTAATTATACCTAATTTTTATTGGTTTGTGTAATTGTCACTTCAAATATTTTTTTGGCAAAAAGATATTATTGGTTTTAGCCGTTGATTAAAGATCCCTCAAGCTCATGCAAGAAAAAAAAATTTTAAATTAATCTCGATGACTCGTAATCATTTTTTAATCAATTTTTTTCTTCTAACAAATGGCTCATTAACTATGTGTGTTTGGATGCGAATACTCAAATACTCAATTATCAATGAGTCTCTCCTCCTCCCAACAATTTTTTTTATTGGTCTTAATGTTTAATTCTTCTTTTCACCTTATGAATACAAAATATAACTACTTATTACTTTTTTGTTTTTGCAATTGTATAAATAGAAGACTGATTTCCTGTTAGACAAGCCCTTTCTTTTTTTTTTATCAATTGTTCTACATCCAAAAAAGAAATAAATCACCTATCCCGGTTGCTTAGTTAATAGGAAGATATGTCAAACTCCGTTTCAGAAGCTGAATCAAGAGGCCACAAATCTCTTGAAATTGAAGAATATCAAATTGATAATCACACTAACGATGAATCATCAGAAATTTTAGATCCTCATCAATTAAATAAAGTTTATCGTAAATTAGATTTAAGAATCATTCCAGCATTATGGTGTCTTTATTTTTTAACATCATTTGGTTCCAATTGTTATGGATTAACATTAACTATGAATAGAGCTGAAGGTCATTCATTAGCTCAACAATTACATTTAACTTCAAAAGATACTTCAACAGCACTGGCGTTATATTATGTTGGTTATATTATATTTGATGTCCCAATGAATTTAATCATGACTAAAGTAAGTCCTCAAACTTGGTTAGCAAGAATTGTCATCACTGTAGGATTAGTTTATACTTGTTATCATGTTTTACATAATGCTGGTGGGGTTATTGCTGTTAGATTTATTAGTGGTGTTGTTGGTGCTGGTACTTGGCCGGGATTAAGTTATTATGTCAGTTTATGGTATCCTAATGATAGACTGACAAGAAGAATTGGGTATTATTTTACGGCAGCACAAATTTCTGCTGCTGTGGCTGGGTTGGTCAGTGCTGGTTTCCAAAAAATGGATGGAGTTCATGGATATACGGGTTGGCAATGGATGTATTTAGTTTATGGTGTCATTACTATGACCGTTGGTATTGCCTTATTGTGGTGGTTACCCGATAGACCATTCATTGGGGTTAAATCAGAAAGTAATCGATTAGTGGAATTTTATAGAAAATTCACTACACCACCTCATCCATTAAATGAACAAGAAAAAGAATTACATCGTAAAGATTTAGAACATAGATATAAATTATTGAAATGGACTTGGAAAGATGTGGTTAATATTATTACTGATTTAAGAATTTGGCCTTTAATTATTATGTATTTTGGAGTTGTTGGAACTGGATTTGGTTTAGCAGTTTTTGGATCTACGATTATTGCCACTAATAATCCAAATTTAACTTCAATTCAAGTATCATTATTATATGCTCCAATTTGGTTATTTGATTTAGGTGGTATTTTAATAATCACTCCATTTGCTGATCGATTCAAAAAATTCCGTGCTTTAATATTCAGTGGTGCTTGTGTTATTATTATTGTTGGTATGGTAGTCACAACTTTTGCTCATGGTTCATGGAATAAATATGGTGGATTATTAATTGCTGGATTTGGATTGGGTCCTACAGTTCCTATTTGTATGTCATGGTCAGCTGAAATTTTCCAAAAACGTTATGGTGATGTTGGTAATGCTGTTAGTGCTGCTTTGGTTAGCGGTTTAGGAAATTTGGGTTCTGTTACTTCTACTTATGCATTATATTCTGGTTGGCCAGAAGATAAAGCTAGATTATATCGAAACTCAAACATGATGTTGGTACTTATGTTGGGAGTCAGTATAATTGCTTCTGGTGTTTGTCAATTGATCAAAGATAAAGTTAGACAACCAAAATAAAATGTGTTTCGTTAACCATTTAGGCAAAGACAATACTAATTATATGTCACATTCTTCTTAGATATATGTGTTGATTAATAATTAGATGTTAAGTGATAATATTATATAATTTAATTAATCTTAGAAAAATGTTTTTGAATATTCAATTGATGCCAAGAAATTGGTTATTTGCTTGACTATTCCAATTTGCAAAAACCAAAAAATAGCAAATTCTTGTGATTTCAGTCAATCGGGGTTAAGAAACACTTTCTCCAAAAAAAACTATGACATAATTCCGATTAATAGTTGTCATATTTCCGTTCAGTGTGGCTGTCCTATCAAAAGTTGCAATTTCATCATTCACGAACAATAATAATGAAACCTATCCCCCTCCCCTCATCTTTAAAGATTTACAATTGATTTAATTCATGCACAAAAGTCATGGTATATCTAACTAAACTTTGATCAATTTTTATGGAGCTGTTTTGTAGTTGGGTATCCACTGAAGAGCCGAGCCGGACATGTGTCATGGAGAACTCACTATTCGGAGCAGTTTCTTTTTTCCTTTCTAGCAAAACCAAGAAGTATATTAGAATGAATGAATTGAGCAATCTTTGATTTCTAAAAATAGTTTAAACTGGAATATTATTAATCGATGTAAGCTATTGAATAAACCAGAAGATAAAATAATTCACCATTAAGTTGGAAAAAAAAGGGGGGTGGGTGGTTACAAGATCTGAGAACTTTATGGTTTGTAATATTTTCTGCAATAGATGCAAAATGACGAAATTGATTAATCAATAACGAGGAGTAATAGTAGTAGCAATTTGAATATTGCTTTAACATTGACCATTGATTAGGGAGATTCAATAATTTCAGGATTGCCCAAACTTCTACTATTATTAACACGCTATTGGGTGTTTTTGTGTCTTGAAAAAAATACTCGGCATTTAGAAAGCCACTAGAAAATTCAGTTTTGTTCAATTTATTGTTCGTTGTATTAATAATCAAAATGAACCGTTCTGAAACGATATTTAAACATGAGAATATCCCCTTGTATTCGTTCTCAAAATAGATAAGTTATATACATTTTCTTGTTTTTTTCTTTACTTACTCATTCTATCAACATCAAAATTAAAACCATGAAAGCTGCTGTCGTTCCAGAATCCGTCACTGAGACCAAATTGGCCGAAGTCAAAGAAATCCCTAAACCAACCATTGGCGATGACCAAATCTTAATCAAAGCAGAAGCTGCTGCTGTAAACCCTACTGATTGGAAACACATAGTATTTCAAATGAGTAAACCTGGTGATGTCATTGGAAGTGACGTCAGTGGGACCGTTGAAGAAGTTGGATCCAAAGTCACCAATTTCAAAAAAGGTGATACTGTCAGTTCTTTCATTATTGGGAATATATCACCTGATAGTGGGGCTTTTGGTGAATATGTTATTGCATATCCTCAAGCCACTATCAAATACGACCATAGTTTAAGCCATTCCTCAGCAACAAATTCATCAACTATCAAATCTTATGAAGGTGCTGCTAGTGTCACTTTGGGTTTATCTACTATTGGTATTTCATTTTCCCATTACTTAAACATAGGCAAACATAAGAAAGAAGGTGATTCTATATTGATTTGGGGTGGTGCTACTGCTACTGGGATCTTGGCCATTCAAGTTGCAAAATTGGTTTATAATTTAAATGTCATTACTACAGCATCCCCAAAGAATCATGCCTTTTTGAAAGAATTGGGAGCTGATCATACTTTGGATTATAATGATCCAAATGTAATTGAAAATTTGAAAGCTCTTGGCCCTATTAAATTTGGTTTAGATACTATTGCTAACACTACAACTTTTCAAGGGCTTTACGATGCAACTGCTGGAACTCCAGAAGTTTATTTGGACTCTTTATTGGGATTGGATGGTAAATCCATTAAAACTGATCCATCTAGAGAAAACTCTGTTCATTGGGGTTATACATTGGCTTATCTCTGTGTTATTAAAGAGAAATCATTTGGACCTACCAAATTTGTCCAAACCCCTGAATTAGTGGATGATTATCTCAAATGGTGGAATGAAGTTTTACCAACATTCATTGGTAAAATTAAACATGCCAATTTAAAGATATTGGGAGATGGTTTAGCTTCTGCTAATGAAGCTTTGCAATTATCTAGAGACAGTAAAGTTTCTGCTCAAAAGATTGTTTTCACAGTTTGAGGAGAATAACATTTTTTTTTTGTATCTATATAGTAATAATGGTACAGTTTTAAAAAATTTAATTGGAACAACAGCCTCTGCTTTTTCATCTTGCTATTTTCTATTTTCGTGGCTTACTGGAACACCCAGTTCTTGACAAATTAGATTACATAGTAAACATACTGACGGGAAACACAAGGACTACTAAAAACCTAGTTACTTTCATAAATTCACAACTTCCTCACTATCTAAAGAAAATGTTGTGAATGATCTTTTAGTTCCAGCAACTTTACTCAGTTTTTTCTTCAAATCGTGTGCTTCATTCCCGGCTCTTCTGGGTTCCATTTCAGATTCTCTTGTACCAAGAACCTCGTTTACTTTTAGCAACCACGGCTGTGCAAAAAGCTTGTAGCTTTCATTCCCAGAACTATTTCGTTCAGGCTGTTTAGCAATATATTCTCCAAAATAGTTTTCATATCCATCATCTGAATCTTGGAAAACTGGAACACTGCCAGTGGTGTTACATGTGCCATTACTGTTTTTCTGTAGTTTCGATGGTGTGAGTAGTTTTCGTGAAGGTGAATTGGGGATTCCTGCTAGCTTATTTAAAGCTGTATTCATTGAAACAGTATCAGTTTCGAAATAAGTATCCATCATGGTTATAGATTCCTTAAAGTATTGCATTTTAGCAATTTCAGTGGCATCTGCTCGAGCCAGTGGATCCCATTTCAAGCAGCTTTGAATGACTTCAATTAAAGCTAATGAATCGGGGTGCTGAACAATATCTTCAATACTCATCCCTGACTCATCAGGTAACTTTATTCCTAATTTGTTTGTCAAAAATAATGCCTCAGTCCAATAACCACCCAAGGGAACTACATAGCTAGCATTAATTGCTTTAGGTTCGGGAACAAATGGAGTTCCTAAAATTTTCAATATTTTCCAAATCTGGTCTAATTCATTAGAACCAGGAAATAGAGGAACAAAATTGGCGGTCTCAACTGCTACCGCTCCAAAAGCCCAAATATCAATCGGACGTGAATACCATTTCTGTCTAAGTAATATTTCCGGTGACCGGTACCACCTAGTTGACACATAGGCCGTGTAAGGTTTGATATTTGAAACATGGCGCGCCAACCCATAGTCGCCCAACTTGATTATAAAATTGTCATTTTTACGGTATGATGGAATCGCAGCTTTAGAACCGTAAAAATGCAATGTTGGGATAACCAATATATTTTCTGGTTTTACGTCACGATGGAAATAGTTGCACTTGTGAATATGTCTAATAGCACAAAGCAATTGACTTAGAATGCTTTTTAAAGTCACCGGTGAAAACTTTATATTTCTTCTGCTTCTAATTAGTTGGTACAAGTTTTGGTTTAACGCTTCCATGGAAATATGTAGCTGATACTGGATGTCGTCAATAAACATTTCATATATTTGTACCAAACATGGGTGAGATGGTACAGACAAAATGAACTTGACTTCTTTTACATTGGAGTATTCTTGTAATAATGGTAATTTCTTTTTCATTGTTTTTATGGCAACTAGGTTCGATGTGTTACATTTGGAATCTTCCAATGGACATAATAAAGTACCCAGTTTATTTTTGTGCAGATTTAATAGGTCAAATTTAAAGAACTTGATTTTTGCCAAATCAACAGTCCCAAAACTCCCATTACCCAAACTACTGATAGTTTGATACTTCGAGTGATAGGAATGTACAGTTAGATGCTTGGGTGGGGAATCATAATCAAGTGGGAAAGAATGGTGTCGTGACATTGGTGTAGTTGACCGTAACAACTGAACCCAACCCTGTTAAAGAATATTTTCTTGATTGATTATCAGTAAACGATTATAATGCCAATATCAAAAAAAAAAACTGGAACCAAATCTCAAATGAATTATTAAAATAACAAAAAAAAAATTAAAATTGGGAAATAGGAATGGGAATAGAAGTTTGACAAAAGTTGGCGGCTACTGGTGATGATTTAAATATCTGTTGAAAGTGTGTGTTGTTTAAAATTTGGTTTTGCAACAATGTCTTTAAATCTCTACTACTCCGTTTTTTAATAAAAGAGTAAATAAGCGCGCGTGTTTATTACTTGAGCAATAATATTATTATATTTAATGTGGGGCGAGAGAGGAGAAGAAAAATAGAAGATGAAGAAGGGAATCTTAAATCTTGTATAATAATAATAATAATAATAAAATAGAGACAATATAACTACGCACAACAAAAAAGAAAACTAGAATCACCAATTACTACTTAATACACTCACACATTTAGATACACACCTAGAATTAATTTAATTTAATGAGTAATGTTGCCATTGGACAACCAAATATATTTAGCCATACGTAAATTGAATATTATAAGAATTAAAGATCCTGACACGTAAATTCGTATCCACAAAGTTTCCTCTTTTCTTTTTCTTTTCTTACTTTCCAACGTTTTTTGGCAACAATTTACTATCAAAAAATAAAATTACTCACTTTACGTCAATACTTTTTAATCATAATCACAGATCCAGAACTCTAAATGCAACCTTTTCAGCAGAGAGTTTATTATTTCTAGACAATTCTAACCCTTCACTTACGGAGTCTAATCCTTCATTTAATAACTTTAAATTTGTATGTTTAATACGATCAATTATTTGAGGGACCACCTTTTGCCACCACTGAGTAAAATCATCTAACAATTCAGGTGTTTGAACATAATTTTCATTAAACACAGTTTTCTCTTTTAAAGATGCCAAACAAGCAATAGTGTGCCCCCAATGTACTTGATCTCCTCTGGAATCATTGGCAGCGATTGATCGATAGTCTAAACCTGCTAAGGAATCAATAAATACTTCTTGAGACCCCTCTGTTGAGTCGTAAACTTTTTGAAACGTTTCTGGTGTTGCAATCGTATCAAGAGCAAATTTAATTTGGCCAATATTCTTAATTTTATTGACAACATCAGCGTCTCCATAATCGAAAACATAATCTGCCCCTAATTGTTTCAAGAGGGTGTGGTTTTTGGGTGATGCTGTGGTGATCACTTTGAGGTTATACACTAGTTTGGCAACCTGAATGGCTAGAACTCCAGTTGCAGTTGCTCCTCCCCAAATCAAAATACTATCCCCAGGTTGCTTTTTGTTGTCAATTTGTAAGTAATGAGAAAATGAAAGCCCAACGGTAACCAAACCTAAATTAATACTTGCTGCCCCTTCAAATGAGTGGATTTCAGATACTTGTAAATTAGTCAAATGTTCAAAATTCTTATTGTACTTTATCAAAGTAGCAGGATCAACAGCTACATATTCTGCAAAAGCTCCAGTGCGAGGTGATCTATTACCAGTTATAAAAGCACTTACAGTGTCACCTTTTGCAAACCCAGTTACTTGAGAACCCACTTCTTCAATGGTCCCACTAACATCGCAACCAACAACATCACCTGGGCTGCCCAATTGATAAACAATGTGTTTCCAATCAGTTGGGTTTATTGCAAAAGCTACTGCTTTGATTAATATTTCATTTTCTTTTAATTTTGGTTGAGGAATATCTTTAATTTCCGCTAATTGATAAGGTTCGAAGGATCCAGAAATGATAGCTGCTTTCATGACTTGAGAATAATCTAAAGTATAAATGTCACTAAATACCTTATATACTTGAAATCAAAACTACGTGATACTCCTCTTTATATGTATTTGATACCGTTCTTACATGGGAAGAGCCACACCTAATTTGCGTTCCAACCACAGTAATGCAAACCTTATTGTTAAAAAAATAAAGAATAGAGGCTCATAACCTTAAAAAGCTGCTAATTCCACGCCCAAAACGAATAGGTCTTGTAACTAGGTTCTCAATCTTGAAGTAGAGGAAAAGATAGGCCACTTTCAGCAAATACCATGGGAAAGCTTAATCAATAAACTTGACATTTTGAAATCTTAATATTACATGTATTGATCTTGGATAGATTCTTCAAACACTATAGAACTACATAATCTTCATTCTCTTCAATTTCATCATCTTCCTCTTGCGAATCCTCTAAATCACTTTCTTCCGATGAACTAGACAACTCAATCAAAAATTCATTCAGAGACCCCAAATTCAGATCAAATTGACTTTTGTCACCACCATTGTTGTCTATATAGAATTGGTAATTTCCAGTCTCATCGACAACAAACAATAATTTAGGATCAACAGTATAACTATTAACAATCGTTTTCACTGGTGTTGGCGTGGACTCCTCTGTAACCACAGTTTCATCTCGTATATACTTATTTGACTTTGTGGCAATCAGATCTTGTGTTTTGAGCGTAAACTGGTGGGTGAGTGGACACTCTCTACCCATAACACAGTAATTGTCTTCTTCAAAATCTGGACAATTTAACAAATGAAGAAACGAACATTTCTTACCTCTCAGGCAAAACCCACCAATTGCAAATGGCCGACAAGTCCAAATTTCATAATTGGGGTCATTATAATGGGCCGGTTTGAAATGCCGATACTTGCAATTGGGGTTTTGACATGACTTATCTAAGAAATAACGACACTGCGGCGTATTATTGTCATTTGGAGAATGGGATAATAAACAGTTTTTCGAATAACATTTGCCCAATAAAAATAGAGGACAAATTCTGATTTTTTCCTTATCATGATCATATTTGCAATTTATACCTTTGTCACACATTCCTTTAAACAAATTAGGGGGAGATTTATAATAAACAAAAATCACCCAAATGTTAGTAACTCAACGTCATTTAAAATACTTTAAAAACAATATCAAATACATACCTGTTCTTGTAAAATAACGACAAAGCTCCGTGTTTTTTCTAGATTTGTGTTAGTAACATTCTTTTGAAAATAAAAATGAATTCTATTCTAACTTACCTTTTTCTTCTGACTGGTGTCGACAATTTAAACACTCCTTGTGAATTTCTTTGGTATTTGTTTCCATTCCAAATACACTCTATAGGGTTAGTAAGCTGAAACATTCTAATGGGTACAAGTGCTCGTCCGTTTTCCGTCACTGCGTACTTGTCCCCATTAATCTTGATTCGATCACAATTGTCAGACATAGTTCGGAACTTTGGAATTTGATTTCTTATCTTCTCTAATCTTTTCTGTTCCTGTACCTGTTTTTTCTTTAGTAAAATTTTGGCTTTCAACTTTTCAGCTTCTTGCTGATAAACATTTATGTTGTAAAATGACTTACCTCCAGATGACTGAACACTTACATACCCCTGCTGGTCAGTGGAGCTTGTGCCTTCTTTTGTTGCCGAAGCTGTTCCGTTAGTACTACCACCTGTATTATTAACTACCAATGTCATATTAGAAAATTTTGGCTTTTGCTGAAAAAAAACATTTGGGTTTACTGGCAATTTCAATATTCTTTTATATGCCTGTTTCTGAATCTTGGAAGCATTCTGTTGTTGTTGCCTTTTCAATTCTTGCTTTTCTTGTATTGCTTTCTTCAAGGCTGCTATTTCCTTGTATTTTATCTTAAGAGCTTCTGATTCTGGAACTTGTGAAGACATATTTGTAATTTCTTGATTATCTTGAATTTATTTTTAGGAGTATAAAATAATGAAAAGAGTATACTAAATGTGTAGAAAGAATTCTTTCCGATGTTGTTTTTTTTGGGATGATGATGATTTTTGTTTTTTGCTTTTCTAGGTGGTTGTCAGTACAAATCTCGCCGCCATCCATTTGCGGATTAATTTTTGGTGCGAATTTTACCCACAGGCAACAACGAACAAACAAGAATATTCCATCCAGTGAAATTAGAAAACCTTGTGTAAGTCATTAATACTTAATTATTAGCACTAGAGATAATGTCAAATAACAAATCCAAAACCACTTCTCAGTTGCTCAAGTCCAAGAGTCCAACACCGGATGCCACTGATAGAAGATCACAAAAGAAAAAGTTAGTCAACCTACAAGATATAGACTCAATTTTAACCCAACTTGAAACTGAAGACTCTCAAAGAGATAGTAAAGTCAGAAGAGTCTGCAACTGTATGGCCAGAAGACACCCATTATTTGAATTTGCACCAAACTGTTTAAATTGTGGGAAAATCATTTGCACAAAAGAAGGACTACAACCATGCTCATTTTGTGGTTCCGATATAATTCCACCAAGAGATCGTGATGCCATTGTCAAATTGTTGGAGAAAGAGAAGGAGGAGTTAGTTACCAAAAAGCAAGAGCTGTATAATCCATCTCTGCAGAAAACGAAAAAGAAAATAGTCGTCAAGATGAATGCTGGAGAAAAATTCTGGGATGCACAAGACAGGGCATTCAAGTTGGCCGAAAAAGAATTGCAAAGTAAGAAAAGTACAGGACTGGTAGCTGAAAATGCATCCGGTACCAAAGAGACTAAAGATCAAGATTTGCAGAAAGCAAAAGAACGTCTAGATACCTTATTAGATTATCAGGCAACAGGGGAAGAGAGAACAAAAATTATAGACAATGCGTCTGACTTCGAGATGCCATCGCAATCGTTATGGTTGACTCCTGAGGAAAGGGCTCTAAATTTAAAGAAACAACAAAGATTAATGAGAGAAAGCTTAGTGAACAAGGAGAGGAAATCACGTGGGGAAAAGACTGTTGAAATGACTATCAAAGATGGCAAAGTAACCATGGTTGAAAAGTACGTTACTCATACCGAAGGCACGTCTCATGAAGAGTCTGAGTTAGAAAAATCAATCAAGGAGAAAAAAATGCAGTCACAAACTAGTAATCTGGTCTGGGATTATGAAATGGACAAATCCAAATGGGAGAAACCCATATACTTTGCCAGCAAAAACATACCTCAAGTTGACAAGAGTGAATTGAAAATTACGAAAAATAGAGTGCAGTTTCCAAAAGAAGATGCATCTGAAGTGATTGCAACAGTAATAAACTAGACTAGTTATGTACTAAAAAATATACAACATTACCTTCTCATACGTTGTTTGAAGCGCCTTGATCTAGGGTCATTGATCTTTAGCCTCTTGAAATTATTACTCACCGGCATTCTGGTTTTCTTTGTCGGACTTTCGAATACAGAAGCAATGCCAACCTCTCCATCTCTATTCTCATCATCTTCATCTGAATCCATATATGCAACAAGTTGTTTTCTTTCACCTTCCTCTAGTTTTGTGATATGGTCTTGAAGATTTACGTTTTCCAACGATGGCTTCGAGTTTACAGGTCGTGGTGCTATTTTAACTCTTCTCGTCAGACGTTTCTGGGTTCTTTTACTTCTTGGTGCAATCTTTCTGTCATTATTGGTCGTTGTTTCCGTTTCCTTAGATTCTTGTTCCTCATGACTCTGGAATTCTTCTTCAAGATTAAAGCTTTTTAGATCCTCTGCTTCTTTTAAAGATGTATTGTAAACTTCAGTCAACCTTTTCCCTATGCTTCTCTGTGTTTTAAATGGTGACGGAGAGACCAGGAAATTGATTACAGTATTATTATTATTATTATGGGAATCCGGAGTCTGTGGGTTCTGTCGATGCTTGTTAAGGTATGACGGTGTTTCGAATACTATTTTCCGACCCTTGATAGGAGTCGCAAACGGTTTATTCTTTGATTTAGTAGGCGTCTCTATTATGTTCTTCACAGGAGATTGCGGAGGAGGCATTGTGAATGCTGGCGGGGATGCTTTGTCCGATTTGTGTTTTAACGGAGATGAATCCGGTGGAGTCATTTTCAAATCAAATATAGATAGTACTCGACCATTAGCTTGTGGAGTAGGTCCTAGTTCACCTCTAGGAGAATAATCGTTTCTCTTTACTGGTGAAGACTGGACTGATGCCGGCTCGTTAGCAGTTTCTTGTTTGCTTGGTTTCTGTTGCTGTCCCAGTTTTATGGACTTGTATAACGAGTACAACTTATGAATCTCCACATCATCTTTTATATCCGCTTTCGATGGAAGTTTATTATGTTGTTTACGGAACGCATACTCCCATTCCTTTATTTTCAGTTTTATTTCAACGATATCCATATAATGAAATTTTGTTGGTATTAACGTAATTGAATGTACTATTTTGTTTTATAATTGTTTATATTAACTGCTCAGCTCTTTCCAATTTTTTAAGACCAACTCGCACGCGACTGGTGGCTGGTGTCTTGTTTTTTTTTTTCTTCTTTTTATATACATCTGTTCACGCGTTTATTAAATGGGTTACAATAATCTATGGAACCACTTTCTACTACTATTTACAAGTTATCAGCAAACTGGGCTGCTTCACGTGCCCATGAAGAAGTATTATACTTTTCACCAATCTGCACCAAAACACTTTTGAGGGCCATTCTTTCATTATCTGAATTGAATTGATGGTTATTGGTAGTATAGTCAGCAACAAAGGATGCACCAGAAGGGTTGCTCCAATACTTTGTGAACAAGTGTCTTAAGGCGTCTCTGTTGTCAACTTTGGAAAGAAATAAAGCTGTGACAACCCAAAAGTAAATCCGTTCATTAGTTTTGTTTAACGACTGTAGAATAGATTGCCAATCTCTCCAAAACCTATCCCAGAGTCCAGCTTGACCAAATGTATACATCATTTGTTCTCTTAACCAAAGAGGGAAGGTTTCCTTGTTGCTCGAATATTTATTTTGTCTCAATAATTCTCGGATATTTCTTCCTAGTTCATTATCAAACAGTATTGTGTTTGTGCCAGGTTCAAAATCACCTTTCCTTTTAATTATTTCATTGAGGTTGGCTGAATCCAATGCATTGTTATTTTCAGATACCCAAGTTAGCCTCCACAAGAGAGCCCCAAACTTATCAATGGTAAACAAATCAATACTATCCCCAGCAAAACACGTTATATTGGAGATAAAACCAGACAATTTATCTAGTTTTTCTCTTGGTGAATGTCTGGCATTCAAATCTACCAAAAATTCCATATACTTAATTGTATCTTTGATTATTTCGGTATTCCAGTCAATTTCCTGTTGTAAGGCTAAGTCCAAAGAAGAATATTTATCCCAAATTATTTGTTCTATTTCATTTGCCTCAACCACATTGGCATTTACTAGGTTAATTGCTCTGTACAATTCAAATTTCTTGTTATGTTCTTCAACTGAGCCTCCTTTAAAGTTTAGATCAAACTGTGCTTTAAACTTTTGTGAAGTATCGAAATTTCCATCAATCACATAGCTATCATAAATATTGCTTAAAGTATTCAAATTGAAATTGCGGCTAGAAGTATGAAATCCTCTTCTATCGCCGAAAAAAAGTCGATTTTGGTCAATCTCTGGTGCCGAATGAGATTCCTCATTTTCTTGTTCATCGGAATAAAGTTGTTCCAAATTCAATGATTCCCTTCTCTCACGACTTAACAAATGGATTACTATCCCATCAACACCAGTGCCACAGCTTACCCAGGAATTAGCACCAATCCCAAATGTACTTGCAGTTGCTGGTGGGCCTCTTCTCACTCTTTTGGCCAATCTTCTTCTCGTTACTTTGCTAATTGAGTTTGAAGACATTCCTTCGATAATTGGCAAATGTTTGTAAGTATGTTTGATGTATAATCTCAATTCATAAGCTGCTTTGTAAATATGCTTTTCAGATTTCCCAGAAGCAAGAATAACATAATTCTCTTCATTTTGTTCCTCTAAACTTTTTGGATGATCTTCTGGTAGTTGCGACAAATCAAAAATCTCAAGATCGGTTAAACCGTACTCAACTGTTAGCAAAGTGACAAACTCTTGCAAGCTCTGAGGTGAATTTTCAGGTAATTCAGGAACCTCAATTTTATTCAACACTTCCACAGGTGAACTGTTCTCTTCTCTCATATACCATGGAATAGTCGCTTCTGTTGAATCATCCTTGGAATTTTGAAGTAGATTTGTAGTTGTGGCAAAAGATTTGGCCAGAATAACAGAAATGGGTCTGCTAAAAAGTGAAACTGCTTTTGAAACCAGTCGACCCAAGCATTTTCCTCTTACTATCATTTTCCTGGAAAACACTTTTTGGTTTATATAGTTTACTTCTTTGATTGATTGTTGGAAAAAAAAAACTCGACCAAGTTAAGAAGAGATTTCTTCTGGGTTTGTGCACAGACACACTACACTAGAAACAAAATATGGTCCCTCGCAGAACACAAGCATCATGAAAAAAAAGTTTAACCATAAAAAAAATTGTGAAGCAGAATGAGATGCTCATCTGAACACGATATATAACAAACCTAAAAAATGGCAAAATTGGTTCATAATGTACAGAAAAAGCAGCATCGAGAAAGATCACAGACGCAGAGTAGGGCAAGATATGGGTTGTTAGAGAAGAAGAAGGATTATAAATTACGTGCTGCTGATTATCATAAAAAGCAAGCAGCATTAAAAGCGTTAAAAGAAAAGGCAAAATTACATAATCCAGATGAGTACTACCATGCTATGACACGGAAGAAGACAGATGACAAGGGAATTCTCATATCTGAAAGAGATAATGAAGTTTTATCCGTCGAACAAGCCAAATTGTTAAAAACACAAGATGTGAATTACATCCGAACAATGCGTTTAAACGAATTAAAAAAGATACAAAAAGAAAAAGAAGGTAAGCTATTTGGAGCACTGGGGAAACACACGGTATTTGTGGATTCAATAGAGGAACAAGAATCATTTAATCCGGAAGAGTTTTTTGATACAGATGCAGCCTTATTGGATAACAGAGAGAACAGACTTCGCATGAATCAATTATATGACAATTCAGGACTTTTAACACTGAATGATCTAGATATCGATACAAAAAACAAATTGGATTTGAAAAAATTGAAGCAATACAAACTTTTGCAAAGAAGATTGAAAAAAGAAAAAGAATTGAAAGAAGTAGAGTCTATAATGAGCAAAAACTTGGAGAAAATGAAAAAGGGTAACAAAAAGAAGGTTGTCGACTCAAATGGGAAAGTGCATTTCAAGTGGAAGAACGAGAGAAAACGCTGAGTATGTATTTAGTCTTCACTATTTAGGCTTCTATTGAGATAGTCAACAAACAATGGCACAATTCTATCAACGTCTATCGATCTCATTCTGTTTAGACCAATGTAAGATCTTCTTATTCTCTGGAGTTGAGCTGTACTGGCAGTTCCTGTAGGAATGGCCACTACTAAATTCTTATCTATTACTACATCCCCAAGGGTAATTTGCTGTTGTTGAAGGATTTTGGTTACCACTTCCTGTGTTTTCTTGTCCAATTCTTGCAAAAACGAATTACCCGAAGTTGGCTTAACTAAAGTAGCTGCGTTGGGAGGTGCCGCTTTTTTCAAAACCAAAGCATTCCAGATATCTTCAATTGGTATTTTTTCTTGTGGATCTTCAGAAAGTATAGTAAATAAGGGGGAGTCCCATCTTGTATCGCTATTTGGTTCTTCATATCTCATCTGCAACTGTTTTATCAAAACTGGATCCCATTTGTTTCCCAGTTCCTTGGTGTCATTCCATTGGATACATTTCTCAATAGGAGCAATAACATGAACAATGCAATGCGGAGTTACGTTACCTTTTGCTTCACAGAATAACTGGTATCGAAATCCCTTTATATATGATAATGCATCTAAAATCACAATATTTGTTCTTGATATATCCCTCTTCACAGCAGAAATCTGTGACCCTCTTGCCAATTTCTCCTTGTTCGAGTCTTGATATGTCTCGTGGTTTATACCTAAAGTCTCATCTGAGTGATAAGTTACGGTATAGTTTTGGCCCGGTTCAGAATTCTCTTTTGCTGTCTGAATTTTGATCTCAAGTTCTTTTTGAAGCAATTTTGCCCATTTCGTTTTTCCTGAACAAGGATACCCGGTAAATATAATCAAAGGCATCAGTTTATTGTTTACTTGAATTGACTGTAAATATTATGGATCAAGAGAAGAGCTTCAATTGAAAAAAAAAAAAGAAAGAGAGAAAAAAAAAATACTCATAATCAATTAAATTTTGTACCACATCTAATTTTTTTTATTTTTTTCATTTTTCAAGATTCCTTCCTCTTGTTATTACTTTCATATAAATCAGTTAGCTTTTCATCCCTATTTTTTTGGAATTCCTATTTATTATCTCATTATGACATTCGTTCCAAGAAAAACATTTCCTAACTATAACATACCTTTGAATAACTTCAAGGGTCATCACCAAAAAGCACTTTCAAAATTTGGGCATCTTGCACCTCAGTTAGATATGATATTGGAAGTAAGGGATTCCCGTGCCCCAATTTCTACTACCAATGTCTTATTCGATAAAGTATTACCAAGCAAGAAGAAACTTATTCTCTATAGCAAAAAAGATTTGTCAATATTGAAACCCAGGTTACTAGAAAAGTGGCACAAGCTGAAGAACGAGCAATACATGTTTGTGGATTGTCGAAGTAAGCGTGACGGTAAGAAGATCATTAACGAAATCAAGAAATTATACGATAGTATGGAGACACCACCTCCATTGGGATTGAGAACCATGATAATTGGGATGCCTAACGTAGGGAAGTCGTCATTGGTGAATACATTGAGATATGTAGGGTTAAGCGATGGAGAAAGTGCAGTTTCCACAAAAATAAGGAAAGTTGCAAGAACTGGTGGTCAACCGGGCGTGACAAGAAGTACTAGTGAAATTATTCGTCTTTCACGTGATCCTGAGATTATGGTATACGATACTCCAGGGGTGTTTTTACCGACAACAAAAAATGCAGAAACAATGCTTAGTCTTGCATTGGTTGGGTGCATTAACGAATCATTCATTGATCCTGTTATTTTAGCAGATTATTTGTTGTACGTCTTGAATCTACAAGATCCAACAGGAAAGTTGTACACAGATTATATCGATCACCCAACTAACAATGTGTATGAGCTCTTGGAAAGCATCGACCAAAAAAGAAATGTTTTGCAAATAGATAAACGTTTTGATGAATGTGGATTGGCAAACCATTGGATTAGCAAATGGAAGCAAGGTAAATCACTGAAGTATCGTGGTTTATTTGATGTTGCAGCCATTCACGAAATCAACGCAAAGGACTTTGGTAACTTAACTAATGCAGAAAGAGAGCGAATTGGTTTATCAAACGTGCAGCAAAGACTTCAAGAAAGATTCGGCGATGATGGTACATCTACTTCTAAACACAGAAAAAGAACTGCCAAAGACAGAGAGTTTGACATGAAAAATAGACTATTTAAACTTTAGTTTTCCAAGATATCTTCTATATCAAAATACTCGCCAAATTTCCCATCGTTAGGTTGTGGTTTAGAAGTTGCAATAAATGGCTTCGACTTTTTTTCCAGCTTGTGCTGAGTTTTGTATTTGACATCTAGCTTCTTCTGCAACTCAATGGTGATCGTATCTGCTTTTTTAGGATCCGCTGTATATAACAAATCTTCTTTCGTGTCCAATATAGAATCTAAATTGAACAAAGTGTGGGGCTCGTCGACTGAAAAATACCTTTCAACAAATCTATCCTTTTCTAAAAAGTTTTCCAAGGATTCTTCCTGTAGAGACTTGTCTAGTATTTTCCTAAAGTAGTAATTAAATCTTCTCGTGGCCGGATTTGAAGACAATAATAAATTATCCAAAGTGGTATTCTTATTGGGAGGTTCGCTAGTGGGTGCTGAATTCAAGAGACCAGCCATTGGATTATCAATGGTGTCAGCAACAAAATGCTCATCACGTAATTTCTTGCTCAATATAAAACTTTCCATTAACTGGTCGACTGAATTATCATCTGTGTCACTTAAGTCTGGGAAACGTCCAATTTTCTCATCTTCTTTCATGGCAATTCTGACCAATAAGAGAACCTCGCCAATTTGGTTACCAAGAGCAACTTTTCTTGGGAAAGCTGCACAAACCTGGACCTCGTCGTCTGATTTCGGCACGAACCTCACCAAAGCTATATAGTCCAATTCAATCATTGTAGCAACCATGGAATTAAAAGTCAACCTGTTGCGCTCAGAATCATTCTGCTGAGGAATCACATATGTTGCTTCTTCAGTAAAATATGCGTAAGCAAAGTTGTTCTTTTTCATAAATCCCAATATGTTGATACTGGGGGATGTTGGTAAAGTGGCTACTTCTGTCAATTCAGAAGTTAATGCTAGTATATCACGATGCGAATACTTAAAACCAGGAGTACATTCCGCTCGAGGAACAATTGTTCTATCCAGTATATCACCTTTTTCTACTCCCTCTTCATCGTCATCTTCCTCATCCAAGTCATCCTTTGTCCGTGTATAATAATATGTAGATCTTTCAATCTTTGAACTTTCTTTCAGTTTCGGATCTACGTAATACTCGTGTCCATGCACTTGGCTCTGTACCTTAATAGCTGGATACACTTGGATATCTAAATGAATTATATTTTTGATTTCCGAAGTATTTCCAAGTTCACCAAACCCCAAGTATCCCTCAGTACTACACCTTGGGGCAATCAACCGAAGAGCTGGACCCGCATTCATAAGTTCATTAAAACTCACTAAATTTGCATTGTTAAAAGTTCTGGAAAGATCTTGTAAGCTCTTTTGAGTATATTCATTGTGTTCATTATCAATTAACACAAACGTTAGGTTTATATTAAGGTTTGAAACCATGTTCACATATTCTGAGATTGATTTATTTTTACCCATGGGAAGTACGCCATTTGTGATAAGACAAATATTTCTTGTGAATTTATAATGACTATTTACTTTAAACCGATCTAGCCCTTGTAACAAAGCGTCGATCAAATCATACTTGTGAACTTCGCCTGTATCATTGTCATGGACTTCATTCATGGTAGAACGGTATGTTTTAACTTGTACTAATGACAACGGGGTGTTATCATAGATTATCTTGATCATACTTCCCGAGTAAACAACTAAACAATATCTATCTGACTTTCTGTTTCTCATCAATTGTTGGTTGAAAAAGTCAATCACAAATCCCAGTGCCCGCGTAAAATCTGAATCCGTGACATTTGGGTCTGCTATTCCCATATATTTGGATGCATCAACAACAAAAACTGTAAATTCCTTGGACATTCTAATGTAAGCTTGACAGGCAGTTGAGTATTGGAAATGGAATGGAAGTAGACACACACGTAGGACGGGCTGTATGTACAAGATTAATTTCTTTGATCGCGTGTTTATACTCGCATTCCGTTCAATTATGTGTAAGTCAAACGGATCTTGAAAATTTTCAGTGTTTTTTTTATGGGAAGTTTGCAAAAACGGCCCTACAAAGAAATTGTGATTGAAATAGACGTTTTCTTCAACACCATATAAGTTTATACATGCTACGATTCAAATCTAAGGTGAGAACATTTGCTACATCATTGGTTGGGCTTGAGAAGAAAAATTTTTCTAAAACACTCCTACTTCCCAAAACAAATTTTGGTCCAAAAATCCCCAAAGGAGATATACGAGAAGTATTGATCAAACAACTGTCTCAAGATATCTACAAATGGCAGAAAGAAAACAAGGCAAATAGACGTGAGTTTGTATTACACGATGGTCCACCGTATGCTAATGGTGATTTGCATTTGGGACATGCCTTGAACAAAATCACCAAGGATATTATCAATCGTTTTGAGTTGGTTTTCCATGATCGATTAATCAAATATTCACCAGGTTGGGACTGTCATGGATTGCCCATTGAAATGAAAGTGGAGACATTGGGTAAAAAATATGAATCGGCTGTTGAAATCAGAAAGGCATGCAGAGATTGGGCTAACGCAATGATAGATAAACAAAGGCAACTGTTCAAAGAATATGCCATTATGACGGATTTCGACAAACCTTACATCACCATGAATCATGCCTATGAAATAAATCAGCTAAAAATATTTTCTAAGCTTATAGAGAATGGTTTGTTATCACAACAACTCAAGCCTGTTTGGTGGGGATGTGATACACAAACCGCTTTAGCAGAAGCTGAATTGGAGTACAATGACAAACACAAATCAGTTGCAGTACATGTCAAATTTCCCGTTGTAAGCGAGAATCTTTATAAATATTCCGAACTGAAGGGTCATGCTGTTGAGTTTGGGAAACTAAAACTCTTGATTTGGACTTCCACTCCATGGACCATTCCATTGAATAGAGCAATTTGTGTGAACGAAAATATGACGTATACGTTAATACAGAATGTGACTGAGACTTTGGTTGTAGCTAAAAGTTTAGCAGAGCAAGTATTGAAGATCGACCCGAGCTACAAAATTGTGAATATTGATATTCCAGGTTCTGTCTTAACGGGCACTTTTTACACTAATCCTGCTTCTGATGATTCAAAGGAATACCCAGTTTTGCATGGAGATCATGTGATTGAAACTGCAGGTACGGGCTTGGTCCATAATGCTCCAGCACATGGTCGAGAAGATTATATTGTTGGTAGGAAACATGGGTTGAGTGTGGAATCAGCAGTTGACAATAATGGTAAATACATTGCCAAATTCTTACCACCAGGCTTTCAAAAATTGGGAGATGCAAAGGTGACAGATGTTAAGACCAACGTAATTTGTGCTAATATATTGAATGAAAGTGGCATGCTTTTCCATCTTGACAAGAAATTTGTTCATTCTTATCCCTACGACTGGAGATCCAAGACACCAGTAATTCAACGTGCAACCCCTCAATGGTTTGTAAATGTCGAAAAAATCAAACCGTATGCCAAAGAAGCACTTTCGAAGGTTGAATTTTACCCACAATCAGGTAGCAATAGATTGACACTGTTTGTTGAGAATAGAAGCGAATGGTGCATTTCTAGACAAAGAGTCTGGGGTGTGCCACTTCCAATTGTTTATGAGCGAGCCACAGGAGATGCTGTTCTAGACTTGAAATTAATTAATTATATTATTGAAAAAATTGATGAGTTTGGAACTGACGAGTGGTTTGTTGAAGAAACTGACATTTCTAGGTGGCTTCCTGATGAGATGGATGGCCTGAAATACTTTAAGGGAAAAGATACTATGGATGTATGGTTTGATTCGGGAACTTCTTGGAGCACTTTAAAGTCGTCACTCCAAGAATGTGCCACCACTAACGAACCATTAGCAGATATTTATTTGGAAGGAAGTGATCAACATAGAGGCTGGTTTCAATCCTCTTTGTTGAACAAAATCATTTATTCAGGCTCTAACGGGACATCGTTTCAGCCAATGGCGCCATTCAAGAAAGTGATCACGCATGGATTTATTACTGATGGCAAGGGCCAGAAAATGTCAAAATCCTTGGGTAATGTATTTTCACCACGAGAAGCAATTGAAGGATGTAAAAAACCTTTAACGCCATATCTTGGTACAGATGGTTTAAGATTATGGGTTGCTTCTTCGAATTACAAGCAAGACGTCAGTTTTAGTCCTGAAGTTCTTACACGGGTATCTGAAGTTGCTAAAAAGTACAGGGTTACTTTTAAGTACTTATTGGGTAATTTACATGACTTCAAGGACCCTGTTAATTATGACCAAATGAGTGCATTGGACAAATATATTTTGCATACATTATTTCAGTTGCAGCAAGCCTGTCTTGAATTTTATCAGGATTTTAACTTTTCACGAGTGGTAAGCTCAATAAACACACATGTCAACTCAATTTCTAGTGCTATTTATTTTGATGTTTCCAAAGACTGTTTATATACAGATTCAGCCAACTCAGTTAGAAGAAGATCGATCCAAACTGTGCTTAATGAAATGATGAAGACATATTTAGGGTTATTGGCACCTATTCAGCCCCTTTTGACTCAAGAAGCGTGGTCAGAGTATATTAGAATAGCTAGTTTAAAGGAGGACTCCGTGTTCAAGGTAGATAGCAAATTTTTCATTTTAAGTGAGAAGTACGAGAATGAAACCGTGGAAAAGTCTTTTAATGAGTTTTTAGAATTGAGAGATGATATATTTAGAACTGTCGAGAGTTTAAAGCAACAGAAATTCTTCAAAAACAAATTGGAACTAGAGATATTATTATCTGTCAAAGAAAACACAAATATATTCCGCTTTTTGAAGGAAAATTCATCATACCTCGATGACTTGTTTTTGGTTTCCAGTGTGAAATTAGTTGAGGGTGATTTGGATTATACATTCAGAGTGAATGATGAACCTGTTCTGATAAGAATTCAACACTCCTCGAAATGCAAGTGTCCTAGATGTTGGAAATACACTTCAGAGTCTCCAGACATTTTATGTGAGAAATGTGACAGCGTTGTAGAATCGTTCAACTAGATGAATTTTAGACCATATAATTGTAAATAGTCCTGTCTTGTATATAGTATAGACATGAAGAAATATCTCCTGTTATTGCATCTTTGCAAGTTATCTAGATATCTTTCATTTAAGTGCTGAAGTGTCTTTCAGTATAATGGTCGTGCCTCGCTGTCATGTCAAATAGGAATTTGAACTCTATAGTAAAATAGTCTCAAAATAGTTCGAAAAAATAAAAAAAAAAAGCACCTGACACTAAAGTCCTCGGAATTCAAAACATTAGATACACAAGACTATTATATTTGTTTATGTGTACTGATTTCCTATAGTATAAACTGAATTAAAGACCATGTCTTCCGTTAGAAAAATAGCTGCATATTTGGAGAGAAAGGAGGATTTATCCCAAGAATATAACAGTTTGAAAGAAGTGTTTAAAGATGAACCAGATTATGAAGGATTGGCAAATGTGTTCGAAATTTTGAAGTTTTTAGATCAATTGATCTATGAGTATCATGTCCATAAATCTTACCTTCAATGCACTAAGGGGCCAATTAATGATTTTGAGCGAAAATTATTGGCCGAAATGGAAAAAACTATTAAACAGTTGGAGGACGATGTTAGTTTACCATATTTAATAGAAAATGCTCAGAATTTGGCGTTGATTAGAAGAGAGCTATTTGAAAATGCACATGAAGGAGGACGACTAATTCATGCTTACGAATTACAAAATCCATCTTCTAAGATGATGATTAGATCAAGTCAACCACTGCGTCCATTCACCACTTTACTGGATCAGTTACATTCCAGCAAACTGACCCCATCTCACTCTAAGTCTCCTTTACAATTGTCTAGTAATGCACTGGAACACCATGCGTTGATACAAAGTCCCAAGGAGATGCGGAACTTGGCTAGAGCCATGACATGGTCCAAACGATGCACTGACATTGTTTTCGAAGCAGGAAAACTCGACGCAAATCTAACACAAAAGTATCAGTACATCAGTTCACATATTGAAGACGAATTTGGATATCAATTTTGCAGAGACTTTAGTCGTTATTTGTATCTACATTATATTGAAGGCGACGCTGCAAAGTTTCGAGAAGATTTTGACAAAGCATATATCAAATATCTTGATTTCAGTACACAAAAAGTAAGCGAATTGATAGAAAAAGATCTCAAAATAAACAGAAAGGTCTGTAGATATGGAATCTGGTTACGTGAGATATTTCAAAGAACTTACGGTAAAATAACAGAGCCACCCGAAAACTTTTTGTATACAGATCACTAAATATTATTGTACTATATATCAAATATATACTTGTAAGGGATGAATTTATCTTTTCCCGCTCATCAATTGAGTTAACAATTGCGAACTAGATGAAGGTAAAGGTGCTCCAGTATTTGACATATCTGAGGAAGCGGCAACATCTTTTCCAGCAAACAAGCCAGGTGGAGGTGGAGTTGAGGTGTTTACTCTATCAGAAGTTTTTAATATATTCAATTGATGTGGCTGATTTTGTTGCTGTTGAAGTTGTCGCTGCTGCTGTTGTTGCTGGAGCTGTTGTTGGTGTTGCAATTGAAGTAGCAAGAGCTGTTGTTGAGCTTGCTTTTGTTGCTCGTCATTTTTGTTTTGTTGTAATTGAGCAACCTGTAATGCTGGTGTCTGTTGCTGTTGTTGTTGTTGCTGCTGCTGTTGACGTTGTAATATTGCTTGTTGTTGGGTGATTGGATGGTTTTGATATGCTAGATGGTAGTTCTTTAATGGTCTCAAAAGAAACTTCTCAATTACTTGACGTGCTATGACCTTTTCTTCTTCAAGCTGAGTATCATTCAGGAAATTACCTTTAAATGAGAATAAAGGTAATATTTTCCCGTTGTCGAAACCCTTGAAGCGTACATTTCTTATATCTTCTAAACCTCGCAATTGTTCAGTCGTTGTTTCGACGAACTTGAACACTGAGTTATCGCCCGCATCTAATTCGTCAGGGACTAAGGTGTTGTTAGATTTCGTAGTCTTTGAACGGGGCTTGGTTTCCTTCTTCTGTTGTTGCTTTTGATCACGAACAATCTCACCTAATGTAGGGAAAGCAGCTGAATTCGCTAATGGAATGTTATTATTGACAGAAGGCGAATTGCTTCCAGATGTAGTTCCAGCTGCTGCCCAATGAGCCGTGGATGGTAAATGTTCCTTATGGGCTTCGTGGTGATCATCATCAGAACCAGCCTGTTTAGATTGGCTATTATTACTGGATTCTTCACCAAAAGAGGTTGTATGGCTTCTTGCTGTCATTCCCATCTTGATACCTTGTTGTGTTGATAAATCTTTACGGGTATATGAATCGGCTTCTTCACCAGGTTCATGTAAGAACATACAATTTGGATTTGGACATGGTTGGCCTCTTAAATACGATGAACAATATTTAGTAGTACCATGAGCAGCACGCAAAACTCTGCCATCACATAACGACCCATCCAATTCGGTAATACATCTCAAGGCATCCTCTTTTCTGGTGAAAGTCACATACACTACCAATCCCGGATTCTGGTGATGATGAGTTGATGTTTGCGTTGTTGGAGTTTTCTTATTGATGACAATCTTGGAAATTTTACCATATTGTCCAAAATATTTGTCTGATCTTAAAACTGAATGTAAATCATCAGGATTACAAGGTGGATTCAATCCAGTGACATAAACTAGATTTTTTTGAACTACTCTCAAACCTGCCAAGTGCTTCTTATTGACCATCTCCATTTCTTTCTTTTCCTTTTCTTTCTGTTTCTTTTCACGGTCACGCTTTTCCTTTTTCAATTGCATCAATTTGTACTCTTCAGCACTTACTGTCTTATATTCCACACTCTCATCGTCGTAAAGTCTTCTACACCCGGGACACCTTCCATTCAATTCCGGATTTTGTCTAATGTTGTTATAACAGAATTGACAAATTTGATATCCACAAGGGCAAGGTTTGAAATTTTTGTCGGATATATCCATTTCCTCAACACATAATGGGCTATAGATAATTATATATGTTAGTATACACTTGAACCAATAACTCACAGTGAATTAACTGTGCTTTATTATGTTAAACATACCAGTATTCTTCTTCATCATCACTGATGAAAGTATCGTCGGCTTGAATCATGATTAGTTAAATTTGTGTAGCTGTATAAATGTAATTAGTTATAATTGATAGATTTGCCTTCTGAAAACACCAAATATCTAAAAATTAAAAAACGATTTCAATATATACAAGAATCGCAGGAAAAAAAAATTCTCAACATGTAGTCGTGTGTGGTTCAACATTAGGTAACCAGTAGTGAAAAAAAAAAGCATTATAATCATCCATCTTTTTACTATAGAAATCTTTAACAATCCAAGCATTCCATAAACTTGACTTCTTACTTCGGAACATGTCATTTTTTGTTGAATTATGGGAATCTGTTTTTACGCCAGGTACTACTCCTGCATTGATTACAGCCACACATGCCTCGTTCATATTGTTAATAATATCCTTATTGGTATTAATATTCCTTACAAAATCAATACATTTTATTAATTTATTAGTCATAGCGGTGTTATTGTATGCGTCAGTATTTTGGTTCATTAATGAATTGCAGCAAGTGAAGTTACAAAGCAATAACGAACTCTCCCAAAAAGAACTTGAAAAGGAAAGTGAATCGGAGAAATTGTCTGCTAATGCTACTGAATCCTCTCAAACCACCGCAACCCCAGAAGATATCAAACCTAGAAAGAGAA
>OBUW01000055.1_pt1 | contig 90255 bp, 53 predicted proteins | sample 1475761 | NCBI WGS metagenome assembly OBUW01 (sample SAMEA2579908, study PRJEB22360) | human gut metagenome | biome: human gut; feature: human-associated habitat; material: faeces | place: Denmark | collected 2008/2010
AAAAAAAAAACGAAAGAATACTACCGATCCCCGAGCTTTATAGTGATGTTATAGCGACACAAAGAGCTAGACCGATAACAAGCGACATCCCGAGGAATAAACAAGCACTTTGCCCATAAAAAAGTATATAAAGCTTAGTTGTTTTAACACATTTAGGACTGGAGATGTAGAAATTGTTATACATCAAAAACAAGATTAAAATAACTGGTTCCAACAAATAGCCCAACTCACATAAATGCCAGTCGAAACCCACTCAGATTTTCAAGTTATTAAATTAGTTGTCAACGTTAAAGGAAAAGAACCATTTGATGTTCCAGTCAAAGGTGCAGACAGCATCACTGTCACGATTCCAGGTGGTGTCAAGTATCACATGACCATGCACTTTCAAGTCAAGAACAAGAAATATGAAGACCTCCGTTACATTCAAGTAGCTAAGAAAGCGGGTATCACCATTAGAACCAGAGAATTAGAAATTGGTACTTATGAACCATCAGAAGAAACCGTTTACACTAAAGACTTTCCAGAAGATGAAACTCCAGGCTCTTGGTTAGCAAGAGGGATTTACTCTTGTAATTCGACATATTACGCGGGCGATGAGGAATTGTTTTCTAATGACTGGAATCTCGAAATAGTTGCAAAGTAATAAGTAGTGTAAATACTTTCTTATTTTCAATACACAAATATTTATATTATGTCAAGAAAAATCCAGAAACCTAAAACTGCGAGATCACTTCCTTTGTGTGGATTGATAGTTGTGTAGGGGATGTGTATTGTTGGTAATCTAGTAGATTACAAATGGAAATACCGGCTATCTACTATTTTGGTATGAGGAAGCGCGAACGAGCTTTAGTTGTCTGAGGCAGTGTTAGGAAAGATAGCGATAAAGCTGTGTTCTGCTGTTCTTTCTTTTATTTTGTTACTAACAACAAAGTTACACACCATACGTTACAAAATGAGTATTCGTCCTGCTACCCACGCAGGTTCTTGGTATAGCAACAATCCTACAAAATTAAAGAACCAACTTGATCAGTTTTTTGCCAAGGCAAGATCATTGAAAACACCCCTTAGTGGCGAAGATGCCAGCAATGGCATTGATGGCGCAAGAATACTCATAGGCCCCCATGCTGGATATACCTATTCTGGTGAAAGATTGGCAGAATCTTTTAATGCTTGGGATACCTCAAAAGTCAAAAGGGTGTTTTTACTAGGCCCTTCTCATCACGTCTATTTCAAGAACCATGCATTACTCTCCCCCTTTGAATATTACGAAACACCGTTTGGCAACATTCCCGTGGATGTCTCTACCATTAAAGAATTGTTAGATGAGCAATGCAAACACGGACCTGTTTTCAAGTACATGTCTGAAGAAATCGATGAAGAAGAGCATTCTTTTGAAATGCATGCACCATTTATCTATTACAAAGGCGAAACAGCGATCCATGGCTTACCAAAAATTATTCCAATATTAATTAGTGGGATGGATGGTAAGTTACAAGAAGGTATAGTGAACTCATTGCTTCCATATTTGGACAATGAAGAGAACCATTTCATAATTAGCTCTGATTTTTGCCATTGGGGTTCAAGGTTTGGCTATACAAAATACTTGTCATCTGGAGAAACTACTTTGGATACGTTGAGTGATAATATCACATCGCTAGGTAGTTTGCACCGACCAAAAGGGTTGCAGATTTACAAATCAATTGAATTGCTAGATAAAATTGCCCTTCAAATTTCTACTAATGGCTCCTCTGCTGCTTGGTCTAAGTATATTGATATCTCCGGTAACACTATTTGTGGACAAAAGCCTATTCTCATTGTGCTTAAATTATTGGAAAAGTACAATAATAATTCTTCACTGCAAGGAAATACATTTAATTGGATCGGCTATTCTCAAAGCAATCCAGCCCAAAGAACGAGTGAAAGCAGTGTTTCCTATGCATCTGGATATGTTAGATTATGAATTAGCTAGAAGGGTAACCAGCAACGTATTGGTCACCAATTTCGTTTTCTTTTCTTTTCTTCTTTTGATTATGCTGCATCTGAGTAGTTTTTGTTAATTAGGCTTATACAGAGTTGATAGGTTAATGTATGGTTTTAGATAAGTAGGTTTTTGTTTTAAATGGATTTGGCTTCACTTATTTTTAGTAATCGCGTTAATACGTGTGCTGATATCTCTCTCCAGCTCCAGCTGAATTCTCTTTTTTTTTTCCCGTCGTTTCACAAATCAAATATAATTTGGTCCTCCCTATTTGTTATTCTTTTTTTTTTCAAGACTAAATTGAACAAAACCTTGACCTCGTCCACCCACCTCTTCATTATTATTTCATACAATACAATTGATATTCGAAAGATGAGTGACGGGAAATTGTTTACTAGATCAAAAACTACTGAATTACGCACTGAGCTTGAGCAAGCATTCAAGAAATCAAAACCTGTCGTTAGGGTTAAGGTGGTTCTCAAAAAAGTTTTGGCAAACATAATTTTAAATAACCATGAAGTCACAAACTTAATGAAGGATATTATCCCACTAATGAAAATTGATGATTTGGAGGTTAGAAAACTATGCTGTGAGTATATATCTACATATGCTACCACAAACCCAGATGCCGAAGATGCAATACCCTTTTTTTCCCGGTTTCACAGTGATCCAAACCCTTTACTACGAGTATTATCGTTAAAAACTATGGTGTCAATAAATCGGAAAGAGTTTTTAAATTTATCTATTACTTCATGCAAAAGACTGTTTTCTGATAAAGATCCCGACGTTAGAAAATCGGCAGCATACGCAGCTGGCCAAATTTATCAACATGATCCCGCTAGAGCCGAAAGAGAGGGTTTAATAGAATTACTTAATCAATCATTATACGACGAAAACTCCTCGGTAATTTCCAGTGCATTAGCATCATTAGGGACAGTGATTGAAAATAGCAAGACATTGAATTTGAAAATAGATAAAAACCATGCATTAACGTTAATAAAATTGCTACGTGCAACCAATGAATGGCAACAAACTTACATCTTGAATGCATTAATGTCATACACACCACAGAATGAGGACGAAGCTTTGAATTTGATTGAAGCAGTCTTGCCTTCTTTGCAGCACGAAAACTCCTCGGTTGTAATGAATGCGATTAAAGTGGTGATATACTATTGCAATTACGCAAGAAATCCAGAATTACGTTTACCCGTATTGCCCAAGAGGTTGGGGACGTCGCTTGTTTCTTTATTATCAAAACCAGCTGAAACTCAATTTCTCGTACTACGTAATGTAATATTACTATTATTGGGCAGAAAAGAGTTTGTTCATTTTGATGTTGAAATGTTCTATTGCCGATTTGATGATCCAATATATGTAAAGGACACTAAACTTGAAATTATTTATTTATTGGCAAATGAGTCCAATGTTGGCCTGGTTTTACGTGAACTCGAGGAATATGCCACGGAGGTTGACGTTTCCATGGCACGAAAGGCAATCAGAGCATTTGGGAATCTTGCAGTCAAACTAGAAAATGCAGCCGAACAGTGTGTTGAAGTGATTTGTGATTTGGTATCTAATGGAATATCCTATATTGTTCAAGAATCTGCAATTGTAATTAAAAATATACTACGCAAGTATCCGGGACAATTTGAATTTGCGATCAGTGAATTGATTAAACACTATAAGTTAATCGATGAGCCAGATGCGAAAACGGCATTTGTTTGGATTTTGGGACAATATTGTCAGAATATCAAGGAATCGAAATCTATTTTAGAGGACTTTATTACTTCATTTAAAGATGATCCGCTAGATGTACAATATGCCACCTTAACAGCAGTTGCAAAGTATTATCTAAAATTCCCGGAACAAGGAGAGTCGGTAATATTGCGAGTCTTGAAATGGGCAACAGAAGAGGTTGATAATCCAGATATCAGAGATCGTGGCTACATTTATTGGAGATTGTTGTCTTCGGAACATGCCAGTGGGCCCAACGGAGAGTTTCAATTGAATACTAAGAAAATCATATTGAATGATAATCCTGTAATAACATCCGAAAATGACAACATCAACCCTGTTATTTTAGAGGAATTGGAGTTAAATATAGGGACGTTGGCTTCTATTTACTTAAAACCAGTACAGACAGTGTTCCGATTATCAAAACACAAAGAACTTCCATATAGTCCTGCTCTTCAACGAAGGAATCTGTTTCATTCGGGGGTGGCTACGCCACAGCCCCAAAGTAGAAACCTGAAGGAACATTCTCCAGGAGCAGGTGCGGGAGTTTCCAGGCGAATGTCCTATAGAAGAACTAATAGTGATAATGGAAGTCAACGAAGCACCCACTTTGACGAAACCACAAACACTCAGCAACATATGCCAAGAGAGAATTTAGCACAAAAGTTTTCGCGTAAGGCATCATTTATTACAAATAGAATCAAAAGCTAAACTAAGTACGTCTACGTAGAACATTTAAAATCTGAACATTTGGTGAAAATCGAACAGTTGCATTCGCATACATTATAGTCTCTGTTTCCAATTCTGGAATGTCCGGTTCTGGACCTATAGGCAAATCATCTTTGAGCTGAGATAAATTCATTCCTAGAAATGATGCCAAAATCAACAACGCAGCTGGTCGTGACAGCACTCTCATTTGTTCCTTGCATGCACTGGAAACCACACATAAGGGACAACCCCACACGCACTTACAGTTTTTGACACGCGTGAAAGTGGCCCTGACTACTTCGTCTATGCACTCAAAACACTTGTAAGATAAACCGGTTCCACTTGGTCCTCCTTTAGTGTCATAAAAAACCAACCTTGCAGGTCTTACTCTGCGGCTCTGCCTTGTTGAAAACTCTTTTGCTGGTGATTTACACTCAGTTGATAATTCCGTATCAGCAGTTTGTCTACCATTTTCTGACGCTCCATTGATATAAACAGGTAGCATATTCATAATAGCATGAGAAGCCGCATGGATTCCACCAGCAGGTGAAAGCTTCTTTTCCTTTACAATTTCCAAAGTCTCTTGCGGAACATTCAACCAGAACCCTTTCGAAAAAGCTATTACAGGAGGGTTTTTCACTTCAACCACTTCTAGTATTTCCTCACGCCTATTCACTTTAAAAAACCCAAATACCTTCATGGTGATTTTAACCTTTCCAGAAAAAACTGGTATATCCAAAGCCTTTGGGGCATCAATAGGATAGAGTGGTTTCACAAATTCGACTTCTTCTGGATCAACATCAGTATAATCTCTCTGCAGTGTTGTCCAATCAACATTGACTCTTTCCACTTTTGCATAAAATTCTTTGTCGTTAAACTCTTTGACAAGGTAGGGTTGTCCCTGGTGAAGGAATATTCCACCCTCATACAATGTGAATGTTGTTCTCAGAAACTCTATTTCTTCAATGATTATGTTTCTGTTGTTGGTGATGTCAACAACTGCAAATGCAGGTTCTTCAACTGCCCGTATCAGCACAACCTTGTGAGGCTTTGGGTAATACTTTGGATTAGTTTTGAATTTCCCATCAATGTCCAAAATCAAATTGGTTTTCAAAACATCTTCAAAGTCCTTTTTGGAACCACCAGGCATAAGCCATTTTATATCATCTAGTTCAATAGGTTCTTCATAGGCAGCACACTGTAAATGTCTTTCTAGAATCATTTTACCACATTCCATATCTCTAACCCCCAGTACACAGAGATCTTCGTAATCGTTCCCTAATAACTCATGTGGGTTTTCTAAATAGTATTGGTCTATTGGATTTTTGCCGGGAACGAATATTGCCAAACTACCATTTGCATTCTTTCTTCGGCCAGCTCGTCCAAACTGTTGATGTAGATTCAGTTTCAGCATAGGAAATCCACAAGTAATGACGACATCCAAATGAGACAAATCAATGCCCAATTCCAAAGCGTTGGTTGCCACAATAGCTCGGAGTTGCCCACTAAACATTTTCTGTTCAATGATCCTTCTGTCACTCTTACTGTACCCTCCTCTGTAAGCCATAATATCACTCTGAGTTATTCCAGAATTTTTAAATGAATTTTGTAACAAATGACGCACTTCTTTCATCAACATTTCACACACAACCCTTATAGGGCAAAAGACTATTATTTTCAAGCTGTCATTCGCAGTTACCAAATTTACTAGCAATTTAGCCAGCTCTGAAATCATACCCACTCGAGGAACATATTTATCAACTGTGTCTTCCTTTTGTCCACGTTGGTTCATCAATGGTGGCGGATTCCAAACTATCAATTTTTTTTCGCAACATGGACTACCATCTTGGTCGACATGAACTATTAATTCATTTTCTGGCAATGAGCAAACAGTTCTAAAATGAGATACAGGATTATGAATTGTTGCCGAACAAGAAATGTATTGAATAGAGTCGTCTCTCAGTAGCAAATTTTTCATTCTTGATAGTCGTCCCATAACAAAGCCAACATTGACCCCAAAAGTGCCTTTATATACATGCAATTCATCCATAACGACAAATTTCAATGCACCAAGAAATTCCTTCCAGTTGTTAAAGCTATGGTTAGGAAGAATAGACGCGTGTATTGTATCGGGATTGGTAAAGATTATATCGGATTCTTTCGAGATTTTGTCTCTTTCTTTGAAAGGTGTATCTCCATCGTATGTGTTGACGATAATTGGCCGACTTGATGCAGTTGGTAAGTTCTTTAAAAACTCTCGAAAATGTCTTATTTGGTCTTGCGCTAAAGCCTTTGTGGGGAAAATAAAGAAAGCAGTAGTGTGTCTTCCCTTCAATCCACTAGAAATATCCCATAAAATAGAATTTAAAACTGGAATTTGGTAAATTAAAGATTTCCCAGATGCTGTCAGAGTGCTTACTATAACATGAGACTTGTTCGCAGGGTTCAATAATGTTTCCAAAGCTCCTGCCTGGTGTGAATACAACCCGTCTTCTAAGCATATATTTTTGGTTTTAAGTAATGCGTCCTTAAGATCAGGATGCACATACAGAAAGGTTTCAGTCGTTAGCTTCCTAAAATCCGCAGGACGATTCCTGTTTAGTAATTGTGTTGATGCTATTTGGTCGCAGTAAAATTTTGAATTTTCAAGTATCTGAATCATTTCGTCTGTGGAAAAATTGTGGCCAGAATCTGTAGTAACACTTTTCTTTTCTTGCAACACCTCCACCATATCTTGTAAATCAGGTTCTTGAGGAATCAGTTCAGCTGCTTTCTTCAAAAGGCTCTTTTTCGCTTTTTCTTGGTTTTCGTATTTGTCAACAAATCTTTCCAACAATAGGATGAATTTGTCATTTCTGCTTCTTATCATGCTACTTAATTGAGATTGAGTTAAAGGTTGCAACAGAAATCTATTATCGCCTAAAAAAAGTCCACTTCTTTGATCGGATTTATAATCTCCTGAATCATTTTTTAGCCTTTTCCTGTTATTTGACTTTTTCATTTTCCCTATTCCATGCACCTTGGCATCTTGAAAGGAGAAAATTAATATTTGCTTTGAATGACGCGTCTGTTCATCATACTTATCAGCAATTGGTGTTTGATGATATCCACTCTGATCTACTTTTACTTCCTCAATAAAGGACAACATTATTTGGTTTTCATCAACATAATCAAAAAATATCTCATCTTCAGGAAATAAGTATTTAATTACAGCTAGGTCCAAGGGTGTTATGGAACTATTCAATTTCTGTAATAAGTCTAATGACGGCACGACACTACGTGAATGCGACGATAAAAAAGTCAAGTGAGTGTTAATCTCTTGGAAAATCTTTATACTTTGTTGGAAAAAAGGAATCCAAGGAGTTGAATTATTCATGCTTGGGAGCAAAATGCATTTATAATGAACCACCTGGTCGCCTATGCGATAGTTAATATTCTTGATTCAATGTGGTTTGTAATGCTTTTTTTTTGTGTGTGTGTAATCCTTATTGTGAATAAATTAGTTTCGGGTTTCTCGTTGTTTCCGATTATTTGTTTAAATTTCATTCAAATTTTAACCGCAGCAACTTAGCAACCATTAATACTTACTCAATTAGCCAAGCAATCAATTACTCAATAAATCACAAAAAAGCCCATATTATAATAATCAAGGGGACATTATAAATACAGCGAATAATCCTGCGAACCCTTATCATTGCTATTCCCAAATCCACTTCTTCTTTCATTTTATTCATACAAACAGTGTAATAATAATCTTTTTCCAACTCAATTGTTAAACAATGCAAGCAGCTTTTTCCAAATTAAAACTTAAAAGTAAAGCTTCAGATATCCCTCAAGCGGATTCAGCAAGCACTTCAGGCAAACCACCTTCGACTAAACAAATTTACCAATCACGACAAAATTTTGGTGTGAATTTCGGAGCTTGTTTTGTTTTAGAAAAATGGATATACCATGAATTGTTTTCAGAAACCAACGGTGATGCTGAATTGGATGCTGTTCTGTCTTTATTCAAAAAGCTTGGTGAAGATGATACTAGATCCAGATTTGAAAACCATTGGAAAGGCTATGTTAATGATGATGATTGGAAATGGCTTTCTGAGCATCATGTTAACTCAATTCGTTTACCGATAGGTTATTGGGAAGTGGACGGTGGTGCTTATACATCTGGCACAAATTTTGACAAGTATAAAGGTGTTTACAAGAATGCATGGAAGATAATTAAAGATGACTTTATTAAGAAAGCATTGGATCATAAAATTTCTGTTTTGGTTGATATCCATGGTCTCCCAGGAGGTGCAAACAATTCCGGTCATTCAGGTGAGTCTGGTGCTGGAGGAAAGTTTTGGAAAGACGAGAAAAAACAAATTGCTATTGCTAAGATGATGGGGTGGATTGCTAATGACTTGAAATCATTTGATAACATTGCTGGTATTCAAGTAGTCAATGAAGCCGAATTTTCAGATCCAGCTAAAAAACAGTCAACTTACTACAGTGCCTGTATCACCGAAATAAGAAAGAGCGATAAGCTGGTCCCCATCGTGATTTCAGACGGCTGGTGGGCTGATCAGTGGGTTAAATGGGTTCAAGAAAAACAAGGTTCAGACGGATACATTGGTGTTGTTTTGGACGAGCATGTTTATAGGTGTTTCTCAGACGATGACAAGAAAAAGAAGCCTCAACAGATTATTGATGATTTACAAGGAGATGTTTTAACTAACTTGAATGACAACGGAAAAGGAGTTGATTTCATTGTTGGTGAATACTCGTGTGTTTTGGATCAGCAATCCTGGGATAATGATAAAAATGCCGATAGAGACGACTTGGTTAAAAAGTTTGGTCAACGTCAGTCTGAGGAGTTTGCACAAAAGACTTCAGGTTCTTATTTCTGGACATTCAAATTTCAGTCTGGTAATGGTGGTGAATGGGATTTCAAAACAATGACCGACAAGGGTGCTTTGGTTCCACCGCCAATTCCAAGTAACCAACCTCTGGATGATAAGTTTGAGGAAGCTTTGAATAATGCCTATAACGGTCATGTTGACTTCTGGAAAAATGAACATCCTGATGGTAAATTTGAACATGATAATTTCAAAGAAGGGTTTACTATTGCTTGGAAAGATGCCGATGCCTTTGCACAATTCGATGGTTCCAGAATAGGAAGAAAGGAAGCCTGGAAAAGATCCAGATTACAAGAATTTGCATCAAGCAAGGGGAAACTGGATTTCCTTTGGGAATGGGAGCAAGGTTTTGATCAAGGTTTAGAAGGGTTTTACTCTGCGTCAACATAATTTATAGCAGGTACTCAGAGGTTGTTTTGTATAATTGTCTACTCTTTTCATAATAATCATATAATCAAGATACAATAAAGAAGCAATCAAAACTTAGATGTTAAGCTACACTAAAATATTTTTATGTAATTTCAATTTTACCAGACAACTATTTGAGCTCTATTCAGTGATAGGTCATCACACTTTTCCAGTATCCAGTATAGTACACATGAACAAAAAATGGTCTTTGTAAGGTAATACGTACTATAACAATCCCTATCCAGTGGGCACTACTCTTCCGTAATCGGACTATCGCCACGCCACTGAGACTCGGGTATAAATACCCTCCCTTGACGCCCTTGTCATCAACTACTTCTATAGGCTTTCTATATACCACACTAGAGCAAAAACACGCTATTCAGCATTGCCTAGCTATCACAGTCTTAGCCATACAACATATTTAATCTTTGTGTAATTATGCTTTTTTTTTTCCTGTCTCCTTTGCATCTCACACTTCGCATCATCTCATCACCGATGTTATACGCTAACAAAAAAAATAATGAAAAAAAAAAAGTGAAAAAATAGCTCATCCTTTCGTATCAAAAACTCCAACAGTGAACAAACACCATGTCTAGTTTAGCTTCACAATTACAGTCAATCAATGAGAAGACTGCTTCTGTTGCTTTGGATAGAAAGCAACGCTCAAAGTTGCATTCACGATCATTAATATTTGATCCCAAACAAGCAGCAACTCAGGACTATGAATATATTTATGAAATTGCTACAGAAGGTCTTGAAGATTTATGTGAGTTAGATTCCAGATTCAATAAATTCAAACTGACATTGTTTTCTGAAACTTCTGTCAACTTGGATAGAAATTTACAAACAAAAGATGTTATTAGTCAATTGGATAAAAATATTGATGCCTTCTTGACATTAGTGGGGCCATATTATGGGTTGACATCATCTTTAAAAGCAGTTGAATGGCTTGTTAGAAGATTTCACGCAAATATCCATAATGCTGAGTTAATGATTTTAACTGCATTGCCATATTTCCAACATCCAGTATTTGTGAAGGTATTGAATGTGATTCCAAAACAAAACTTGCCACAAATATTTGAATGGCTTGTGGGATATAAAGATCAATTGAAAACACCACCTGCGTCGTCCATTCTTAAGGCATTTCGCAATGACTTTCACTTTTTCAACTTTTATAGTAAATTTTTGAATGACCAAATCAAAAATCACACTGTTTATAAAGAGCAATTGGTTTTCTATTTATCTAATACGGTCCAACTTTTGGCCTCCTTTTCCAAGAACATTGAGGAGTTGAATGAAACTCATATTCCTGTTGTTCTTGAGACTACTGCCTTAATGTTATTACCACAGCAAAAATCCAAATACTCCTCGTCTATAAACTCAGACTTGAAGTTGACATCATATTCGATTATTTCTGTACTTAGCTCAATTTTCCCATTTTCCGCTGATATATTGAAGTCGTTGACTGTAAGCATATTAGAAGATGAGGATGCCCTCAAGGGATTTACCAAGCCAACTTTAATTGTTTTATCACAATTATGGAAGCATTTTCAAGGAAACTTGGAAGTCATTGAAGCCTTCAAGAATTTTAAAATTGGCCAGCATGAATTGGGTGTTTTAGATGAATTAAAAAATGAAAATTATCAATTGAGTACTTTCATTATGTTGGTTTTCATTTCGACTTTCCCTTCTAATGAATCGTACAAGTTGTTGCCTTTCATTGATTTGTCAAACAAGACAGTTTTTGAAATTATAACCAAGTTGGTTTTACAAAACTCAACCACACAGGAAGACTCAATTAGATCTAATTTGACTAAGATTGCCCAATCTCTAACCAAATCTGATCCTAAATTGTTCCAAACAACTCTTGAAAGTGAGAACTGGAAAGTAGACGAGTTAGAATTGAAGCTCATGTCTGTACTTGTTGAAAGCAAGAATGACGAAGCTGAGTTTAATGCAGGTGATGAAGATAATGCAGTGGAAGATATTGAAATTGTAAAGACTGTCGATTTTAGTAAATTGCAATCTACTGCTAAGAGCTACTTTAATACAGAATACGATGAAGAGTTTAATTTGGTATTAAAAGAATTGAAAAGTGTTTTGTCCGCATCCGATGCTAAATTACACGTTTCTGTCATATTGACATTTTTGCAAAAAGTGTTTTCAACTCCTGAAGTGGCATTGACATTTGCTTTCCGAGTTGCATTAACTCCTGCAGTCCCCTTGTCTATCAGATTATCGGCCATCAAGAGTATTAGAATTAAAATTAAAAATGCTGCAAATGGTAAAACTGACTTTTACTTGTTGATCCCACTTATATTATTGGCATTGTTTGATAATTCAAAATTGATTAGATCGGGATTTGCTCAACTCTTACGATTAGTCATTGAAATTAAAACTAAACTTACTACTGGTGCTGCCTTATTTTTGGAAAGTGAGATTTATGGGTCTGTTTCTGATAAGAAATACCCAACTCCTCATGACTCCTTGTTTCTTTGCAGTTTGTTGAGTGAAGACAATGTTAAGGATACTGTATTAGACCCATCAAGAGTCATCAATATTTTATTTGACAGCATTTTCAAAGCAAAGAATGGGAAATCAAAACCAGGAAAGTACTTCAGATCATTTATCTTCACTCAGTGGTCGTTGTGCTCATTGCCAATTGTTTTAAAAGCAAATGCTTGGAAAATTGTGGCACAAGCTAACAAAGCAGGAACTGATGATAGGTTCTTTTTTTTGGATGGAGACATTGAGAATTATTTTAGCAAGCGTAACGTTTGGATTGATCAGGCATCTATTGCTGGCATTGCATTCTTTGATAATGCCGAAGTCTCAGTTGTTGGTTTAGTTGGTGGTGTTGCTTCAAATGATAAAAATAGTAACACAGAGAGTGAATGGTTATGTAGAGCATTGGAAAATCCATCAGGTAATTTACAGATGACAGCTAATAATCGTGTTCTTGAAACTTTTGACACATTCAAACCAATTGAGTCAAGATTGAAAATTGTCAATAAATTGGTAGATATATTGATCAACGATGATATTATTGAGTTTGATCCAATGGCAACTTTACAAGAATTAAATATTGACCGCAATTTATTCTTACAGGCTTTGACGAGTGTGCAAATTGGTGATCAAATCCCAGAACAAGGTATCGCTAAAAGAAGAAGGAGGTCTTCAAACTCTACCAAGCAAGCCATGGTGAGAGATGAAATTAATAACATGGCATCTGGACACTTGAAGAAGCTCACATTTTTGTTAGAAATATTGGAATCTAGTCTTCGAAAGAAAAGAAATGTTGCTGGCCCTGATTTGCTAAAGGTGTTATTCAAAATTTTGACTGACTTGGAATACTTAGGGAACGATGGTAACTTGCCTGTTCTTTATGCCCAAGAAACATTAGCATCTTGTATGCTTTTGAGTATCGTCAATTTAAAGTCGTCATCTAAGGAAGTCAAGTTTGATTCTAATTCAATCAGAGCAGATTTAATTGTTAATTCCATTAGGGCATCACCATCACCTCAAGTTCAAAACAGATTATTGTTAGTTATATCAGAGTTAGCATCTTTGGCTCCAGAAGTAATCTTGCATTCGGTGATGCCCATCTTTACATTTATGGGTGCTCATACTGTTAGACAAGATGATGAATTTTCTAGCTCTGCGTTGCAACAAACAGTTGCAAAAGTTATTCCTGCATTAGCTTCAAATGGATTATCTCCTGTGAATAATGAAATCGAGTTTTTGTTGGCTAGTTTTGCTACTGCATTCCCACATGTTCCAAGACATCGTCGTGTGAAGTTGTTTGTTTCCTTGACCAAAACTTTAGGCTGTGCTGAATCCATGCACTTAATTTTGTTTTTGATGGGTCAACAATATGCAAATAATGTTCATAAGAATAAAAATGGAGATTCGCAATCTGTTGTTGAGTTTGTGCATGGTTACATGAAATCGTTTTCTGCCGAAGAACAACTTGCAGGAATTGTTGCATTCACTAAATTGTGGAATGATATACCCCTCAATCAACTTGAACCTGGTTCCGAAGAGTTTGAAGTTTTGAATAATCGCCCAGTTTTTGGCACCACAATTGCGACATTGGGCCAATCCGGTTTAGCTGTGTTGAGAAACGATTTGTTGCAATTTTTAGATGAAACTTTGAGTTCAGAAAATAAGCACGAGCTTTCTTCTTTGAAGACAAAGATGGCTTTGGTTTTAATTGATGATGAAGATAGCGAGGTTTCTAAGAAAGAACTGGTTTTAGATAAATTTAGAGCAATTACTTCATTTGCCTTGGCCAGTTTAGACACTTTCACAAATTCACATGCTGATATCAAGTTATGTTCTACATTGTATTCATTATTGGGCAATTTATTAGATTTGTTACCTTTGAATTATTTTATTGATTCAATTGTTGCTTCATTGGATGTCGATACTTTGTCAGATTCCTTGTCGATAAAAGTTGCTAGAAACTATGCAATCTTGGCAAGTAGAAAATTTGAAACCGAATTGAATGTTGCCCACTGTGACCAAGTTGTTATTGAATCCGTAATTAACAATTTGTTACCAATATTGATTAAAGGAATCAAGAAAAATGTTGATGTTGAGTTGCAACAGGCTTACTTGGATACTTTTTCCACCATCGTTAATAAGTTTGGAGCATCAGGTACTGAATTTGCGCTGAGTGACGTTTCTAAAGTTCTTATTGAATCTTTGGGTATCGTTACTACAGACCGTGGTTTATTGAATGAGCAACCCGAAGTCATCATTGCTTCCATTAACGCAATTACAAGTATTGTCAATATCTTGGGAGTTAAGACACTTGGATTGTTCCCTAAAGTTGTCCCTCCCGCCCTTAAAATTTGGGAATCGACTAACTCATTGGGGGATAAGGAGAGTGCTAAATTATTGCAAGGTTCAGTGTTAGTTTTATTATCGTGTTACATCAAAAAGATTCCTGCATTTATGTCAACTACGTTAGAAGCTGTTTTGCTTACTATTTTGTCAAGTGATTTGATTGATAACCATATCAGATCAAGTGTTTTAGATTTGATTGTTGACCACATGGATTTGGCTCAAGTTTTGAAATCCTTATGCAACGTTTGGCTTACCAAGAAGTTTTACACAAATGACAATTCTGGTAACATTGGTTTATTCTTAAAAACTTTACAAGCTACAATAAATAAGATGGAGAAGAAGCAAGCCACAACTCAGGCAACATTGTTTATGAGATGGCTTATCAGTGCCTTTGAATTCAGACAGTATTCGGAAGACAATGACAACAAATTTGATAACAACACCATCCATAGATTAGAAAGCTCTTTCCATGGATGTGCCATAGCATTTGTCATGAAATTGAATGATAAGAGTTTCAGACCGTTGTTTGCAAACTTGGTGAGATGGGCTGTCGATGGTGAAGGTGCCACCTTGAAAACTAATGAAGTGTCTAGGTTGTTGGCATTTTTCCGTTTCTTCAACAAATTGCAAGATGAATTGAAGAGTATTATTACTTCATATTTCTCATACTTGTTAGATCCAACATCGGCATTATTAAAGAGATTCAGCGAAGGTAGTCTTGTTGCAACCAATTTAAGAAGAATAATTTTGATTGGGTTGACTTCTTCATTCAAATACGATCAAGACGACTACTGGTCACAACAAGGAAGATTTGATAGCATATGTTCTCCATTATTGAGCCAATTGTCCAATATTGAGGATTCCATTGGTAAATACTTGGTAAAATCAATTAGCACATTTGTTACAGATGTTTCCTCAGACGAATACAATGAAACGTTGGTCCACGAGTTGATCAAGTATATTTCTAATGCCAATGAAAATTCTGCTGCTACCAAGATCCGGAGTATTCGTACATTGAAAACGATTTTCCAGAAAATGGGAGAGCAGTGGTTATCTTACTTGCCAACCTTGGTTCCATATATTGCAGAGTTATTAGAGGATGACGATGAAGAAGTTGAAATGGAAGTTAGACGTGGTTTGGTTAGAGTTATTGAAAATGTTTTGGGTGAACCATTAGATAGATATTTGAGTTAAAAGTAGGGAATGTAGTTTTTGTTAGTAAACAGTTGATATTGTTAGTCGTGCAATTTTGTTCAGTGGAAAGAATCTTCTATCCGATTCGATGGGAGAGAAATAGTAGGAATTGAGGGAGAGTAGAAATAAGCTGGAAAAAAAAAAAATAGGACTGAAAGAAAAATTTCACTACCATTTATATTTTTACTCTAGTATCCAATTTGAATACCGTCAACTGAATTATCAAAATGGTATGTTGTTTCAGAATTCAATAAAGTTTATATAAGAACTCATTACTAACAATTGACGTAGTCCTCAATACTCAGATCTGCTAAATCTTTACAACCATTGTTCGATAGAGTTTTGGTTCAAAGACTCAAACCAGCTACCAAAACTTCCACTGGTATTTACATCCCAGAAAAAAACCAAGAGAAATTGAACCAAGCCACTGTTATTGCTGTTGGTCCAGGTATCACCAATACCACTACTGGTCAAGTTATTCCAGTTTCTGTCAAGGCCGGTGATAAAGTTTTATTACCTTCATTCGGTGGTAACCCAGTTAAAGTCGGTGAAGAAGAATACTTGTTGTACACCGACAAAGAAATTTTGGCCAAGATTGAAGAAAATTAGATTGAGCTAAAAAAAAGAATCTGAGAGATATTGGCATATATAAGATAAGTCGTTCTTGTAAATAATGAAAAAAAAAATATAAGACTTATATTTATTACCTGTTTATACTTGTAGATCTGTGCACGTGACCTCTGTCTTGGGTTGAGTGGAATAACCAAGAATTAGTAAATCGGAAATTAATGAAAATGACAAGCAAATGTTATTATGTGTGTGTTGTGCGAAGCAAAAAGGAATCAAATTTGAGAGGAATCCCTAATCAGCAAAAAAAAAAAATAACTTAAGAAAGAAAATCGTGTAGTTCTTGCTCTTGTTGATTAAAATACAAAACCTACTTTGATAGAATCAATTTATCTTAACTTGTCTAATATATTGTATACCTTCACCTCATCTATTTATTCCAAGTTAAATTTATTTTCATGTCGAACAAACAATCTAACCAACGTTTTGCCCAATTCAAACTTGTGCTTTTAGGAGAAAGTGCAGTTGGTAAATCATCTATTGTACACCGTTTTGTCAAGAACACATTTGATGATATGAGAGAATCGACTATAGGTGCAGCATTTTTAACACAAACAATAACTATACCGGAATCCGAGACGACGATTAAATTTGAAATATGGGATACTGCAGGACAGGAGCGTTACAAGTCGTTGGCACCAATGTATTATAGAAACGCCAATGCTGCATTATGTGTTTATGATATAACTAGTCGTAGCTCATTTCAAAAAGCCCAAGATTGGATCAAAGAATTGAAAAAGCAAGCTCCAGAAGGTATTGTTATTGCTCTAGTTGGGAACAAGTCTGATTTAGACGATGAAAGAGAAGTCGAATCAAGTGAAGTGCAAGAGTATGTTCAAGAGCAAAATAGCGATGGCTGTTCTATAATTACTGCTGAATGTTCTGCTAAATCTGGAGATGGGGTTTTGGATGTATTTAACAAAATAGGAAGAGCTTTACCTGTGGACGAAGTTATAGATGCTAGTAGATCAAGACAAGGTGCTGGTGCTGGAGGAAGAAGACCAGGAGGTGTTGATTTGAATAGACCTAGAGGTCAAGTAAATCAAAGCAACTCTTGCTGTTAGAATTTGATATAGTTATTATTATTCATTAATCATTATTATTCGAGCTTCTATTTTTACTTGATCAAAGCGAGTGCATGAACAAACATCTTCTCTTTCAACAGTAATCCTCTATAACACATTACACTACATTGGACACTAGATGACAAAAAAATGAAGATAAGGGAATTAAAAGATATATATTTTGAAAATAATTCATACACAATATACAACTTTTAACAATTCTAGTTTTTCAAAACTTCAGCGAATTGACCTTTAGATGGTTTAACTTTAGCTTGTTCAACCTTGGCAGAACCAACTTTTTCAGCAGCGTAAGCCTTGGCGTATGGGTTCAATTTCAACAAGACTTGTTTGTTCTTCAATGGGTTCTTCTTCAAGACGTGAGATTTCTTTTGGGTCTTTTCACCAGCTGGTCTAACAACGGCTTGGACTTCAGCGGAGTTAATCAATCTGGTAACATCAGTGTTAGAAATGATGTTAGATGGCAAGGTGTAACCAGATTTGATTGATTTGGTGGAGTCAGAACCGTAGACAGAGTCCAATGATTCGAAAGCACCTTGGGTCCAGATGATGAATCTACCCAAGTGAGCACCTGGAGCCAATTGCAACAAACCCAAGTGTTTGACAGAAGCGGTTTCGACACCTGGAACGTTTCTCAAGGCTTTAACAATACCGTTGTCTTGAGCGTAAACAACCAATGGACCTCTTCTTTGGGTGAATCTTCTACCTCTCAATTTACCTTTACCGGCTCTCAATTTCTTGGATTTGATAACCTTGACAACATCTTTGTGGGCACCAACAGCCTTCAAAACAGCAACGGCATCCTTGGTTTTGGTGACGGATTCGAATTCGTTAGAGACAACCAATGGTAATTCTTTAACTTGTTCAACTCTGTGACCTCTAGCTAAAACCAAAGAAGTGACAGCAGAAGCAGCAATGGCAGAAGCGGTGGCATAACGTTTTTCGTTATGGTTAACTTTGACATTCCATCTTCTCCAAGTCTTGGTTGGAGCAAACATACGACCACCTCTACACATGTTACCAAAAGCAGCTTGACCGGAACGGTGAGTACCACCACCACCAACTCTTGGAATTCTGGCAACAGCTCTACCGGTACCCCATGATTCAGCAGAGGTTTGGTGACCGGCATTTTCAGCGACAGCGTAAGCTTGTCTCTTGTTTTTGTTAACTCTAACAAAGACAGAGTGGACTAAGTCTGGTCTGACTGGAGCAGCGAAAACAGCTGGTAATGGTAATTGGGATGAACCTTGTTCACCTTTAACGGAAATAACAGAAACTTGTGGTCTTGATGACATTGTAGTATAATGATGATAAAGAAAGAAAGAAAAAAGAGGAAAAAAGAAGAAGAAATGATGGGTACAGCTTTGAAATAGTGAAAAATTTTTTCTTCTCTTCTTTCGAGACACAAAGGGTTAGAGTCGTGCATGCACAAATAATTTTGCTAGTTGAATGTGGTTTTCCTGCATACTTCACAAGAACTTGAATAGTCTACACGAATAATGCAGATCTTTGTTCATCATAAATGTTAAAGCTTACTTTTGGGTGCAAATATAGTAAAAGGAATCTGTTTGTTGTTTTAAAAACTACTACAGAAAAAACTAACGAAAATATAAAAAAAACACAATGAAGAACTGAAATACATCATCATCAAATTAATCTTTCTTTTTTTTTTACTTTAAAGGTGGCAAGACGTTGTCAACAAAGTATGAGTGTCCTGAAGTGACATTCAAACCAATGACATTACCACGAGGCAAGTATTCACAAACAGTAATTTGTCTCCAGGCAGTAGAACACATCATTTTAGCACAACCAACTTGAGTGGTACTACGCCATACAAGTTGAGTAAAGTGTCCGGTAGACTCAGTGAAATCGACATTGTTCCAATCAACCATGGAGATTTCATCATACCAAGCATCAACAGGACTAATTCCACCCATATAACCAGCAGCCAAATTTTCACCGTATGGACCACCAGAATGTTTCAAGTTAAGATTGCTACAATCGAATCCAGTGTTAGCGTAATCTTGAGCGTATTCGGCTAATTTGTTACTCCAACTAAGTGCAGGCACACCATGGAGTGCTCTCTTGACATTATGCTCTTTCAAAATTTCCTCGGCAAATTCAACATCGGCGGTAGGTGTAGCGTCTGAATCTTCACTAGCAGTAGATGAAGATATAGTGGAAGTTGTCAAAGTTGACGAAGATGGAGCTGGAGCTGTAGTTTCGACATATGAAGTGGCCGAACTACTGGTTAATGAATTGACGGAGCTAGTAGTTGGGGAGGTAGAGTCCTGAGTTTTACTAGTGAGTTGTTTTGGTGGAGCTGAATAAATTGTTTCAACAAATGATTTGGTGGCCACAACGGTTTGACTAGTTTGGGTGACAAAAAGAGTTTGAGTTGAGGCAGTAAAGAATTTGGTGATAGTGGCAGCTTCTGTAACTGCTAATAATGCAGCAGCATTAAGTAAAGTATTTGTTATCTTCATAGTTGTAGTAGCGAGTGGAAAGGAAAGGGCAGTGAGAACGGTGGGTATGAATTGATTAAAATTTTAAAAAAAGTAAAAGTAAATATACCCTTTTTCTTAACAAAAAAAATGGTATCTTCTAGGGAATTATATTTCTATTTAAATGATTTTTAAACAGATGCAACCGTTGGTGAATTCCCAAAAAAAAATAATATCGATCAATTTTAGGGAGTATGTGGGTGGGTTGGACAAGACCAGTAACTAAGATTTTTTGCAATCAGATATAGTCCGTTGTTACACAAAAGAGGTAGGCTGTACGTACGATTTTTTTTTTTGGCTTTTCACGTTTTCTTTGTTGTTTAAAATATCTAACACAAAAGGTTATATATTCCAAACGTATCTATTGTTTAAAAACACACTTTAACAATCCAGAAACAAAAATAAATTATCGTTCTAGATTAATAACGCCAGAATCTTAGATATTGTTTATTTTTTTTTTTACTTTATTCTGTCTACAGAATTAAGGAGTGTAAACACGGAGTGATAGATTGAATGTTTTTCTTTTTGGGTTAGTTTACGTTATACGGAGTTACTGGTAAATCTTATGATGAATGGGAGACTTGTGGCATGATCTGGAAGTAGACCTAATTATAATATACCAGAGATCTCCGAATGTCAATCTCCATCTTAATCGGCATCACTGCACCGATCAAAAGAAAAATTATATATGAACATATGCAAGCTTGCGTTTCTCTCCTTCGTATTTTATTGCGAGCAAGAAATCAAAAACAGATACAAAGCAAGGATAGGAGAAAATATAATAAATTAAATTAAAAAATAGAATCAATTGGTAAGTTGATGGTTATTTACTATTACTGGCTAATTCACAGCTAGGCTGGTTACGAAGATTTGTCCATAAGTTTTAGTGAGAGGTTATTTTTAAAGATTATTTCTGCTTGCTTTAAAGATTAAATCTCGCGTTTTTTTTTTTCTATCTTTGTTTCTTATTGTTCAATGGAACTAATTAACTATCTGCCGTTTTTTGTTTCCACTTGTTCCATTCCTTCTTAATATAATGGTATTGAATATCAATCAATCCATTCTAATGGAAATAAGATATACAAAGAAGGATTGGGAGCGGAGCAGAACATTAATTTCAATACAAATAATGTTCAACCATAATTAAGTATTATTTTTTAGTTGGTTAGCAACTTTGGTTTCCCGTTTGGCCATATTATTTTTTTTTACAATTGTTACAATTTTGAGATAATTTTTGTCTATTTTAGTTTCAATTACGGAAGGTTAACTCTTGGCGATTGGATTTAAGCATTAATTGATATTTGTTCAGATGGATGAGTTATTTTTTAATTCTCCAATACTCACCATCACGACACGCCAACTAAATGGAAATAAAAAAAGTGGGACAAACTTAACAAAGTTCATTTTTGAATTACCGGTATCTCTCCATTGTTTGAATGGAAATTGTTAATAATTACCTGTTTTTTTTTTTTTGAGAAGTATTAGAAGAAAAGGTTGTTTTCATCGACAGTGTTATACTGAAAATGATGGTGTATGTAGAACGTTGTAGCAACTACTAGGTGGTTTCTGCACTTGAAAAAGTAAATGCAACCAGCGTCCAAAAAGGAGAGCTTCTCAGTTGCCTATTGGGAGAAGTTCAATTACAAATAATTTCACAAAAAAATCACTCAATTTCTAAACCTATTGTTACTAAAATTGCGGTACTTGTTGAAATAATCGTTCTACTTGTTCAATCCATCGTTCTACTTGTTTTCCAATGTATACGTCAACTTCTTTCTTTGTTTATATAACGTAGGTACACTAAAGATTATGAATTTGCGTTGCTTATTTTGTTTATTTTGTTGTGATTATTGCCAAATCGACTCCTTTCAAGGATTAATGTTTAGATCAATTGGTTTTCTTCAAGCTAATATTGTATTCATACTTAACAGTTGAAACTCATAACTCTTTTGCAAAGAAGTAGAAGGCGGGTTATGAACTCCACTAATGAAAAGAATACAAAACTTCTTAGAATTAGTATTTCTTTTTAGTTTCGAACATTTTAGGCTTTCATCTTATTTGGGTACTAATTGCAAGATTTTTTTGGATTTTATGCAGTCTGGTGCTGTTTTGCTTTTGTGTTGTTTTTGGCTAACTAATAGTAGCTCTCGGGGAGTGACAATAAGTTTTCCCGAATGAGTACTCAACTATCCCAATTTAGAGTTTTGATACCAATTGGTTTGAACAAGAAGTATGTTCTGATTTTAAAATAACGTTATTTTTTGTATGTCGTTGATTGTTTTCCGCTCTGTTGTCAAGATCTAGATTTCCAAAAATCGACTTTTTCAATCTCTCGGTGAAAGCGTATCGTGCAAGTTCACAATGCGAATTATACTTCAATCATTGAGTAGATGAGGTAATAACGTGATTATGAATTGTCGTTTTTTGGAAAATTGTAATTATGAAAGCGTTGATTAAGTGTTGCAACTGGACAATTTTGTATCATTTTCTGGTTTAGCACTGGTTTGGAACAATTTATGAAATTTTTTTTGAACTACTTGCTTGCTTTTTACATTTTGAAATTGCTTGGCAGGTTAGTGGATTGGAATGCATCTACTAACTTTGCTAAACTGAATTAGGAAGAGATGTATACCAATGGAGAACTAACAACCATGTTGGTTTGGAACTAATGTGCATCTTTGATTGGTGTTGAGATGAGGCATATAGGAACAAATTGATTTATAAAAATATACAAATCGATAATGTTTTTGGTTTTGAGTCATTCATAATCCCCTTGGAAATTGAAATCCTCTCTGGTTCTCAAATCAATATGTGTTCAAATTACAACTTGTTTTTCTAAAGGTTTTTTTGCCAAAATTTTATCAAAAAAAAAAAAAAAAACCTACTGTCATGCTTAACCGTGAAAGTAATTGAAATACATCTCTCATACTACAATAGTTAGGTTGTAGGTACTATTGACTTTTGGGTTCTTAACAGGTGCAAATTGGTTTTCATAAAAGTTTTGTGTTCACGTGACCAACACGTGCTATGTATTGTGTTCTTAAAAGTAAACCTTCACCAAGTCTAGTACTACTTCAAACGCACAGGCGTTTCTCGTAATCATTTTTATGGTAGCGCTTATATACTTCAGGCGGTTTCAATTAACAACTGTTATGTATGAGAGTATAGCGAATGAATGACAAACTGTGGTGGTTACTACTTCCTAGGTCGTGGATAAAACCATTTTTCGCAACGGAAAAAAGAGGAATAACTTCAACCAATAGCAATAAAGCCGGATGGGATTTCCTATTAACGGAATTACTTTTCTCAACAAAGGAAAAATTTCAAGTATTTTTTCTTTTGCCGTACATTCTTTTATATAATGGACCAATACCAACAACCACTTAAAAAAAAACCAAGAAAATTATCGACTGATATTTCATACATCGATTAATAAGGGGACTGATTTCTAATTAACTGTCATCTCAACTACTAGTTTTTTTCTTGGATAAATGGTTCTTCCCTGAATTTGATTAATGTGATAGCAAGGCTAATTAATTTAACCTTACATTCATTTCAAAGATGAATAAAAGAAGAAATTCATTGACGTGAGTTATCAGTTAGACATTTTCTTTTTCCAATTTTTCTACTAAAACCAAAACCAAAAAAAAATTTGCAAATCAATTAATAAATTTGAAAACCAATCTTCTTGACACGTTTGTGTTATTGTTTCTAATCAATTTAATATTTTTCGTGGCATAAATAACTGAATCTAATTGGTTGAAATTGAAAAATTAGTTCAGTTTTTCTTTTTTTTTTAGATTTGTAGCCTGTCTAATTTTATATACCGGAACATGGCTTTAACAGGATTGTGTAGAGGAAAAGAAAAAAAAGAATACAATCCAATTTATCAGATGGAGTCTTAGTTAATAAATTTATACCCAATGAAAACTCACTTGTTTGGAAAAAGAGGTTTTCCGATATTATTGAATTTCTTTTGTACAGTACTAACCATATTCTGTAAATAAACAGGTAAACTCAAATCTACAAGCTTAATATACAAGATTTGACTCATTACTTAACTCAATTTGTTATCTGATTAATCTAGCCACAAAACAAAAAAAATATTATTCCCACCACACGACACCCCCTCTTCCCACCCTCATCTGAAAAACTAAAAGATTTACAAAACCACATATTTGTCTAAAACTGCAATCATTTAATTGGTTTAGAAGTAGGACAATGTACATCGGGCCTAATCGTTCCCGGTTGTTATTACATATTCACTAACTTTTAACGATAATTAAATTATTGTATTGTGAAATCTGAACAATAACTCATTCTAATTTAAATTTTAATTTTTTTTTCTTTTTCTATTTCATTATTGAATGTAGATGTATCCTATCACCTTATTCTAATAAATTAATAAAATGTATAAATATTGAACCCATTCCCTTTGTTTGTAGATTAAATGAATCCTAATTCTCTCTTTTTCCTTTTCTTCTTTTTCTTCTTCAGATTTTGGTGAATCTCCCTCCTTATTGAAAGAAATTATCAAATCTTTACATTTAAAGCTTTGTTTGTGAATTAGAGTATTGTTTTTTTGGCGCAAAAAATAATATTTCCATTTTTTTATATTTAAATTCAATATTTCCAGCTTACTATAATTTTATTGTTGTTGTATCTTATCAATTATTCATTAGTTTAATTACTTTGACAGAAACACCAAATAAAAAAAATAAACATTAACAATGGTTGACGTATTTAACGTTCAAATTTTCTTCATCGTTTTCAGAGAATCTTTGGAAGCTATCATTGTTGTTTCAGTGCTTTTGGCATTCGTTAAGCAATCTATGGGTGGTAGTTCCGACCCTCAATTGAAAAAACGATTGTATCGTCAGATTTGGCTAGGGGCGGGGCTAGGGGTTCTAGTCTGTCTTATTATTGGTTGTGCTTTCATCGGTGCGTTCTACGGTTTAGGTAAAGATATTTGGGGTAATTCCGAAGATCTATGGGAAGGTATCTTTTGTATCATTGCCACGGTCTTGATCACTGCTATGGGTATTCCAATGTTGAGAATCAACAAGATGAAAGAAAAATGGAGAGTCAAATTAGCTCAAGCTTTAATTAAATCTCCAACTAACAAAAAAGATAGATTTAAATTGGGTTACCTTGGTAAGAAATATGCTCTTTTCATTTTACCATTCATTACTTGTTTGCGTGAAGGTTTAGAAGCTGTTGTCTTCGTTGGTGGTGTTGGTTTGAATAGTCCAGCCACCTCTTTCCCAATTCCAGTCATTGTTGGTTTAATTGCCGGTATCGTTGTTGGTGCATTATTGTACTACTTTGGTTCCAGTATGTCCATGCAAATTTTCTTGATTATTTCCACCTGTATTTTGTACTTGATTGCTGCTGGTTTGTTCTCCAGAGGTATTTGGTATTTCGAAACCAACACTTACAATAAAAAAACTGGTGGTGATGCTTCTGAAAACGGTTCTGGTCCAGGTACTTACGACATTTCTAAATCTGTTTGGCACGTCAACTGTTGTAATCCAGAAACCGATAACGGTTGGGATATCTTCAATGCCATTTTGGGATGGCAAAACTCTGCCACTTACGGTTCTGTCATTTCCTACAACATTTACTGGCTCTTTATTATCTGTGTTTTGTTGTTAATGGTTTACGAAGAAAAACACGGCCACTTGCCATTCACCAAGAATTTGACTTTGGTCCAATTGAACCCAATGTACCACATCAAGGGTAAGAAGAAGTTAGAATTAAACAAAGCTGAAAAGGATGAATTGTTCACTAAACTTCAACAACAAAACTTTGGTCAAGCTGCAGAAGTTGATGAAACTTCATCAAACAAATTGATCGAATCCAAAGAAAACAAATAAACTTAGTTAATTATTATTCAACAACTAAAAGAATAAGGCAAGAGACTGTGATTTGATTGTTATTGGGAAAATATTGGTTTCATTTTTATGTTGTCTTCTGGAGATATTAAAAAAATAATGCACACACACACACAAATATATATTTTTTAATATCAAAAGGACAATCAATTGGATGAATAATATTGACCAATTCTAATTGATATCTTCAACCATCTTGATATTATTCTTGTGAATTTTGATCTAACTAATTTTACATTCCATTTTTTTATTTTTTCGTCTTTATATTTTCATTTATTTTTTTTAATTTTGGTCATCAAGTTTACAAAGTCGCCACACTTGATTTTTTTTTGTTAATTTACAAATGCTTTAAATGTGATTTTTTTTTAAGATATAATTTTAATATAGGGGGTTTTTAAGGGTTAATTTTTTTTTTTCATATTGTTTATATATACTATAACATATCCATGTATGCTTTTTCTTAATGTACATTCAAACGGGTCAATAAATCAATCCAAATTAAATGTAGAATGAAAAATTAACAGTATTGCGATTCCTTTTTATTCTTATCTTAAAACAATATACAAACTCTAAACAAAAAACTATTTCATTTTTTTATAATCAGCAAAAGATAGCTTCTTTACAACTTTAGCAGGGGCAGCAGTTTCTGGCACCAATTTCACATCATGCTTCCTATTGTCTCCATTGTCAGACACCAAAGACACTTTTTCAACCACTTTCAAATTGACATCTTCTCCTGTAACTGTCGAGGCTTCTACTTGTTTGATTATTGGTTTTAGTTTTTCTTCAATGCTTTTGTCAATAATTGCAACTAATTCCGGTACTACTGGGACAGGAATCTCAACTGCTACTGGATCAGAATCATCTTCACTAGATACTGGGGTTGGTTGTTGGACTGTTGTTGTCATTTCAACATTGGACCGAAGGTTTGCCAATAATTGTTGTTTGAAAGGTAATTTAAATAGCATAGGTGGTTTCTTCTCACCTTTACTATCGTCAGCATTTGCCCCCATTCCCATAGTTCCAGAACCAAGATCAGCTCCACCATCTTTAGCTTCTTCTAATGCAGACTCTTCTTTTTCTTCAACTTTTTGTTGCCCATCGTTATTATCAGACCCTAATTTCTTCTTTACTGAGAATAGCTCAGCTTGAATTCGTTGATTCCGTTGATTCAACCTTTCCTCCCATGAAACATATTGTTTTTCTGGTCTTGGCAATATCAATTCTTCCTTGGACTTTGTTATATTAACATTACTCAAAGATGATGCCTTTCTTGTTGATCTCATCAAATAGGACGTTGCCTTTTTTATTTTGAAAATTGCACACAGTGAAGAATTATTTGACGTCGAGCATCCACACTCAACAAAATGCAATATATTATCAATGTAAGTAATCAATGCTGATTTTTCTTCATTTGTCAAATTCTCAAATTTCTCCAGATTATTATTGGCATAAAGTTTCAAGATAGGATGATCCACATCCCATTCCCAAGGTAATCTCAATTCTTCATCTTGATTCTCTGATTTTAATGTGATTGGTTTGGAAGTAAACACCAAAAATCGAAACTTATTTTGTTCTGGTACATATACCGTCTCTATTCTGCAATTGGCTGATGACGGACACGCTTTACGAATAAATCTACTTTCATTACCAACAAATCGAGAATCCAAAACAATATCCAAAGTCTCATCACTGTATTGCGTTGGAATTGTTGTTTTTAAAACTTTCGGTTTTGGACTACCCCACATACGATATTGGTTGATTGAATCTCGACAATAGTTTTTAAACAAATCAATTTCTCCCAAGTATTCAATTATTGGAGTATTCTCTGGAATAGTGAGAGAACCCCCACCACTGCCACCACCATTACTGGATATAAACAACGCTAATTTGGAAATACCATTAAATTTTTGCTTCTGATTATCTGTATAAGGTTTGACTTGAATAGTGGTTTTGTTGAAATTATTCTTCTTTTTAAGCTTATTATGTTCTTGTAAATATTTAGTATAATTTGGTAAATTAATTTTACTCCATTTGATCGATTTAAATTGATTGGGACTCATAATGGTAACGTTACGGAAATGTTTACCCTGCTGTTCCAGTTTGGGCAACTTGAAAAATTGACCCGCAAAATCCAGTCCTATATTATCAATGAATTCTTTGATTGCTTGTCGCTTGTAATCGTTTTCCTTTAAATTATAATAAACTGATTGGTATGATTCTGCTGTTATTCCATCCTCAAGTAATTCATTGTCTTTGTTTGGCAAATCATCCATCTCATCGGGACGAGGACTTTGAAATTTTGGTGCTGGAGATCCACTAGCCGAGTTGCTTGAGTTTGTGTTCGTGCTTATCTTGTCTTCTGTTTTCCTTTTCTTATTGTCGGCCTTTTCGGAATTCAGCTGTTTTCTTTTTGTCCCCTGTTGTTGATTTTGTTGTTGTGGCAAGGTTTTGACTGAAGCTTGGTTACTGTCCTCGCGTCTGTCTATCTCCAATCGCTGCATTGTTCTCAAACGAGATGCCTCGGGATCAAACTTTCCCCATTTGCTTTCATCACAATAATAACACTTGTACATATCTTCTGGAACTTCTTCTGCATTTTCATAGCCCATACACACACAATGCTGCCATCTAAAACAGACATCACATTGAATTGTGAACCCATCATCATCCTCAATTCCACAAATACATCCTATTAACCCCGAGTCGGGATTGACTTGATAAGTTTCCAAAGGTGGAGGAACATACTTCTCTTTAGACGGAATAGCAGGCTTACTTGTAGAATCAGAAGCCACCTCTTGCTTGATTTGTGAGTGGTTCATATCTATCGGCATCTGAACAAACACAGGCATTGGTACTGGCACTGGCACCACTCTTGCCTCCACCATTTCCTCCTCCTCGTCCTCTTCTTCAGGCTCCGTTAATTGGTCTTCCTCTGATTTTGATACCGCTGGTACAACTGAAACAGGAACCACTTGAGCCCTTTCTTTAACTAAAACTGGTTTCTGCTCGACAGTCTTTAACGGGAGTGGGTTGTCAACAGCAGCAGTTAAAGCAGCAGCAGCAATAACTGCATTTTCAGTATTTCGTTCCTTAGATCTCAAATCGATACCTCTTTGAAATGCTGGTGTGGGAGATGGTGTCGCAGATTGATTTTGTTGATTCTGTAGTTGCTGAAGTTGTTGTTGATGATGCAACTCTAGCTTTGCTATGGTTGCCTCAGGAGTCGATCGTGATCGTTCGTGGTTTGGTTTGAAGCTTCCCTTTTTAGGTAACCCAGAAGTTGGAGAAACAGACTTTTGTTTCATTTCGTAATTACCAGACACTGCTGGTGGAGACGGAGTTACAACAGGTTCAGGTGGATTCATCAAAATACTTATGGAGCTTTTCCGAGGCTGTGAAGTTACTTTAACGGCAATGTCAGATGGAGTGTCGTTAACAAGCATACTGATTGAAGTTCTTTTCGGTTGAGTTGTAGGTTTGTTCTTCTCATGTGTGACTGATGCAGACTGGGGGTTGTTAATGATATCGACAAATTTGACAGATGGGGGTGAAGATACTACACTGGTCTCCTTATGCTCGGATGATTTTCGTGTGGATGATCCAGAATTAATATACTGTTGGGGAAGGGGCTGCTGCGGTTGTTGTGGTAGTTGTTGAACTGTTGGTGGGGATGACATATTTGATGTTGGTGAATGCTGATTCAGCAGTTCATGTTTGGCTACCAGGCTTGCAAACATCAACAAAGTGGAGGCGTCTTGAAGTAATTGTTCTTGGTCTTTATTTGTCATTAAAATAAACACTTATAAAGACTACTATCTAATAGTATCGACAAACCAAACAAACAAAATAGAAAACTAAAATGAAAATCTTCCAGTATTTTTTTTAATCTCTCTTGAATATAGGAATAATTAATGAATATATATATATAAGTGCGTTGGTGTGTTGGTGTGTTTCTTTTGTAAATAATGGTGATAAAATAAAATGAAAAAAGAAAAAGCAAAGAAAACTTCCAACAAACTTGAAGTTAGATAATTAAACGATATAAAAGTAAGGATAAACTATTTCAGTAGTAATTTGTATGAAGTTATTCTACTTTTTTTTTTCCTTTTTGTTTATTTTATTTTTTTTCTCTTCGTTCACACGCATTTATACGTACACACATATAATTCTACTCCCCTCCTCCTTCCTTCCTCCCTCCGCTCCGCTTCTTCGTACAATTGTTAGGGCCACACACACATAGTAAATATTATGTGTGTATCATCAGCCATCTATTTCATGTTGCTTTTATTTTCTCAGACTTACACATTTTGTCTATACGACGAGAGATACTAAAAGAAAATATAAAACTAATGCAAGTATGTTATGCTAAATTTACAGAACTGTCGATTTCTATTTTACTCGTTTGTGTGTTTGTTTGTTCCAAACCAATATGAAATTTACTAATTTTCTTCTCTATACGATCAACTACTAAAAGCCCAATTTTCTGTGGTCGTATAGACCAATCAAAACCTACCCAACCCGACCGAAACCTGCAAGAAATGAATCAATGGCTACAAAAACTACCCAACTAATCCGAATTCACCACTAAAATTTGAAAATAATGCAACCCCGACCATTCTATCCTTTGTACTCGTTTTTTTTATGTTGGTTGTGGCTTGTAGTTTTGCAGTGTTATATTTTTCTATTGCTGTCTTTCCAACATATGCAATATTTCAAACATAGAAATGGGGTTCATGCAAGATCAATACAACATATCATTTTGATCGTCCAATGTTAACATCTTTACAGACTTACATGGGTACGAACAATTCCCATTGAAACAATTCAAAAAAAAAAAAAAAAATGAAACGAAAACCATACATTATATTATGATCACAACTATTTACATTAATCTAATCTTAACCTCCCCAAGATAATAAATAACCACTACTGATGCACATATGACTCATCACATAATAGATACGACCAGAATCATTGGACTAATTGGACGCCGCTCCCTTTTCGTTTTGCAATTTCTCCAAATACTCTAGCTCTTTCTTTAACGTATCCATCGCATAATATACTTTACTCTGGAGATAGAATGAATTCCCTTGTTCTTTTGAGTTCACATTGAACAAATATTCGTATTTCTCTTCAACTTTATCTAAACTTAACTCGCTCTTCTCTAAATCCAAAATTTTCATTGCTTCTTCTACAGGTATACCTCCAGCAGAACTAGCTTTGGCTGGTCTACCTGCGGCACCCGCAGCAGAAGCCTTGGCAGCTTGTCTATAAGCTTCAGTGAAAGCACGACCAAAGACGGAAGCACCAGTGAATATCACGTTAACTAATAATCTGTGAGCCATTTGAAAAGGTAAAACAAGTTGAATTTGAAAATGTATATGACTAGGTAAGGGTTGGTGGTGGTACTAATAATCGTTAGATAATCAAAAAATTTTCTCTTCAAAGCAAGGATCACATTTTTTTCTCAGTGCCTCTGTTAATTAGAGGTATGGATATCAACCAAAATACACGACCTTTCAAGAAAAAAAGAAAGCAAAAAAAGGACAACCATCACTGTTTGTCACTTTCTGTTCATATAGAGAGATATAAAATACATATTCTACATGAGAAATTGAATGTAGCACCATGCTTTCATCTGGATAATCATCGATATTTCACTAAATTACCAGAACTTTTATGTTGTATAAACACATGTAAATGCCGTTATTAATCTAAAAGACCGAAACGAAGTATTGACTGTGGCCGAGTTGTTAGCAAGGTCAATCAAAATACTTAGCTATTGGGTTAATAAATAAGACAAGTCTTAAATAGTATACATCTATGATATACTACCAGTAAGACTCGCCATAGTCTTTATAGTAAAGTAAGTTATATTATAATAAGTATAGTATAACCACTACTGATGATTGGAGAATTGGAAAAAAAGGGTGGACGAGGGAGATCTGTTCAATTTATAGTAATGAAAATGTACTGCATATAGTTGTCACTGGTGAAATTTTTTTTCTTGCAATGAGATTTGCCTCATCACAAAATAATTTACCCGCCTTTAATCTCTTCACACGACCTGTTTGGATCTGAAAAGTTGATCCTTTTTTTCATTAGGGTTTCTAGACATTGTTGTCAAGATCTGCACAATTAGGTATTTGTTATTCAATGTCGTCTACATTATCAAGTAAAGTAGAACCATTGAAGAACTGGTTGAATAAAAACTCATTTTGGCGAGAGGACTTGATCATAAAGGAATCACCTTATGGAGGAATTGGGGTGTTCAGTCAAGGTCCGATCGATATCGAAGAAGACCCATTATTGTTACGTATACCGAAAGCCAACTTGTTAGCTCCTAAGAACTCTTATATTTATAATCTTTTAGTTGATTATGAACCTGAAAATCCCGATATCATACTATCGGAAGGGATGTTTGGATTAGTTCTTACAGTGATATATGAGCTTCAGTGTCATGATTCTTCACCATGGTTTGAATATTTACAAACGATTGATTTTAATAATTCCCAAATACCCGTATGTTTATGGGACACAGTTGATAAAGATAATTCAAAAAATACCCAATTGGATCTATTGAATTTCCTTGACCCTCAAGAATTGATTGATTTTTATGTAGAGGCCATTAGATTTGCTCATAAGAATCTGGATACATTGCCAATACCGTCAATATTAAATATAGATAACCCAGACTTGAGTCCAAAACTATTGAGTGAGAAACATAACGATAAATTAATTGAATTTGGTAAAGTTATTCAAAGTGTGATTTCTAGAGCATTCCTGATTGATAATTATTACCAGTTGGCATTAGTTCCTGCAGCAGATTTATTCAATCATTTATCACCAAAAACTAAAGATGGGAAAGTAATTGATCGCGAAAATATCCACTTTGTTTGTGATGGAACAGTTTGTGAAGTATGCGGAGAACAAGAATGTGATCATGAAGAGGAGGGGGAGGTCGTTGATGACGATGACGACGACGTCGACAATATCGAACAAGAGCCACGGAAAAGCAGTGATGATTCTGAAAGTATCACATCAATTAGTATGGACTATATATATGAAATGGAGCAAGACGAATTGAGTGACGCTGATACAGATGTTGATCCAGAAGAAGCATCCACATTATCCATGGAAGAAGAGATTGCAGTTAATGGAGCGGACCACGATTTAGCTAATGAATTATCAGATAGCTCAAAATGTTGTGATGTTGTTTTGATCCGCGAGCCACAAGAACAACATGAGTTTGAAATTTTTAATTCGTACGGTAATGAACTTTCTAACGCCCAGTTATTACAAAAATATGGATTTATAGATATGGACGACAACCCCAATGACACATGTTTACTTTCAATTCAATTTTTCAAGCAATTGAAAACCTTGAAAGAGAAATTGGGGAATCCCAAAAAAGCAAAAGAGTTGGATCAAAAAATCGAATGGTTGGAAGAGATAGGGTATGAATTAATTAATGAAATCATCAGCGCTGAAGACATGGAACATAATCACGATGAGGAGGATTGTCAAGATGAAAGTTGTGATCAGAAAGATGCAGAAGTTATTTTTCCCGAGTCATGGCCCCTTTCCATATTTGTAAAGAACATAGATGGAAGTTGTTCACCACAAACTTATGCGATTTTGAAATTAATTGAATTGAAACACCCTTATTTTGTTCAAAAATTAGAAGCCATTGATAATGAAAAAATACTAATTAAAAACATTCAAAAATATCTCTTGAATCATACTGAAAAGGAATTGAAATCATTCAATAAAACAGTGCTGAATTGGTGCAAAAATAGATTACAAAAGTACCCAGATTCAATCAGGTCAAGCAAACATAGTGAACAGATATCAACAATCATCAATCAAGAAAAACGCATCTTGCATAAATTTATAGACTTACATAGTTAATGATAGTGCTGAAAACAAGCACGATATACTGCATTTGGAGAAAACAAACATTTTTGTAGATCCGATACACCTTTTTAATCAAACCCTTGGTTCCCAGAGTATGGTTGAATCAATTCTGAACTTCTATTACAATATATCTTGACGACAAAAAGTGAAGTAACAAAAAGGAATGCGTTCAAGCCTAGGTTTAGTGCGAAAGTGGCCATGACTAACGCGGTTTCAATTTTCTACTAAACTAGAGTTAACCTTTTTTTTTTCTGGCTTTTCCTTGTAGTTCTTTCTTTTATTTTTTTACTACCCTTACTCATAATTCAACACGTACCCACTGACACGCAAGTAATCAAGAATTTTTAACAAAAAAATGGGGGTTTCAGATGATGATAATATTCTGTTTGAATATGATGACGATGTAGATAACGATGAATCAGAAATTTCTTTTGTTTCAGAGGACGAAAATGACGGAAACAATCTTGAACCTCCCAACAAGAAACTGAAATCTACTTACAATGGGAACGGGGTTGATGACGATTCTGTTGTAGCTGGCTTTAATGGAACTATTTATAGACCTTGGACATTTGAAGAATTCATAGAACAACGTTTTTTGAATCCTTTGAAGAAGTTGGAAAAAGTACATTTGAATGGTTGTACTGAAGACGATTTATTAATCATGTTACAATATAAGAAATGGAATCTGGATGAAGTGATAAACTCTTTTTTTGAATCGCATGATAAGCTTATGGAAAAATGTGGGTTACCAGTGGGGAAGCCATCAAACAACACGTTTGAAGAGGTTGACAACTATGATTGTTTTATCTGCTGCGAGCTGTACCCGAAGACAACTGTTTATTCGTTGACGTGTGGTCATCAATTTTGTTTCAGCTGTTATCAACAATATATTGGGAATGAAATTGTACGGGGAGAGCTCATCACATGCATGGATCCAGAATGCCACTACACCATACCTCACAGAGATATCGATCAATTTTATGCCCCAAAAGACAAGGAAAAGAATTTGATTGTCACTGTTAAATCTTTGTCATCCAATCCTTTGTTGCACTCAGCTGCTCGTTATTTGGTGAATTCCAAACCAAAGTATACCCATTGTCCTGCCACCGACTGTACCAGTTTTGCAGAAATATTGGATGACTTCAAGTGTTCTTCGTCTCAACTATTCACCGAGAAATCTTCTGATAGGAATGTGGATTTGTCTCGAGTGCCTATTATTGGTTGCAGTGAGCATCACGAGTTTTGCTTCAATTGCAAGTATGAAAACCATTTACCGTGTCCATGCTGGGTAAGCAAAAGGTGGATCAAGAAATGCAATGACGATTCTGAAACTGCTCATTGGATTGATGCAAACACCCATAGCTGTCCTAAATGCTACTCTTCTATTGAGAAAAATGGAGGGTGCAATCATATGACGTGTCAAAAATGCAAATACGAATTCTGTTGGGTGTGTTTAAAGGATTGGTCTGATCATAGAAATAACTATTCTTGTAATCGTTTCCGAGACTCGAGGGTTGAAGATCAAATTAGGAAGAATAGAAGTAGACAAACATTGGAAAGATATTTGCATTTCTACAAGCGATACTTCATCCATGAAAACTCAATGAAAGGCGATCAAAGAATTTTGAAAAAAATTGATGATGTGACTCGTCTTTACATGGAAGATAGACGTGAAAATGGCCTGACTTATTTATCATGGAATGATATTCAATTTTTGCCCGATGCAATGAAATCTTTGCAAAATGGTAGAAAGACTTTAAAATGGACGTATGCCTTTGCTTACTATTTATCCAAGTCCAATTTCTCAGATATTTTTGAGTTTAACCAAGATTTTTTGAATAGAACTGTTGAAGATTTATCCGAGATTTTTGAAAAGATTATGGACAAGAGAAACAAAAACAAGGTCGGCACAATTTTGAAGAACAAAGCAAAGATCATTAATTTGAGTGAATTAGTCAACGCCAGACGAACTACTTTAATTGAAAGCGCTGAAGAGAACTTACAGAAGGGTTTGTTGAGTTTTCAACCGTAGGTCAAGAATCTAGTTAGATAGCTTCGTTCGTTTATTGAACGAGTGGTAGAAAGAGTTAGCATTTACGTATGTAGGCAAACTTTGAATATTGAATACCTTTTTTGTATTAACTCCCAAGAGACTTGTAGTAACAAACCTCTTGGTTGTAGTTTCTTTATCCGTAAATATCTTTCGAAGAACAATTCTTGTTTATTTTTCCGCTTTTAATTTTAGTAGTTTAGCGGGTGGTTAATTAATTAATATGTGGTATCGCTTTAATTAGTTTTGTGTTCAAGCAATAATTTAAATTTTCTTATCAGTCGATAATTTAATTGGATTGCGGATAAAATAGGTTTGTAATCTGTGCAATTGATTTTGTAATGTTTTCAATATTATAAACGGTCTAAGATCAATTTTCATTTTGAATTTAAATTCAATTGGATGATATATATAGTGTTGCTAGTTGATTAGTTTATTTTTTTTTTTGATATAAATTAGAACAATAATCAATACTAAAGTATTTGTGGAGAGTGGAAATTGTGTTACATACTTGAAGATGCTATACAAAAACATACAGCAAACTCCGACAACTATACAGCCACACACAAACCAATTCAGGAATCACCAAAGAGATGAAGACGAAGAAAGAAGTAGAGCTAAAAGTAAGGATCCAATTTGTCAGTCTACAAAACTACACTTACAACCGGACCAAACCAATCCTATACTAGGGCATGCATACCAAGGTTCGATACGTTCTAGATCAACAAACGATACAAGTATATTAGCAAATCTAAGAAAACCACTGAACAAAAGGACAGGAACAGAACAGCTATTATTTACGGCGATTAATCAGAGCCATCAATCAAAATCTAAATTAACAAGATCAATATCGTCACAAGGAGTCAATGCACTCCAACAACAACAGCAACACATTCATTGGTCACCACATCTACCTCCTCAAAATAAGAAAAATATACCTATGGTAAATAACGAATTGCCAACAACAAACCAGAGTCGTCCACAATTTAGACGATGGAATCTGTATAATGTTCCGGAAATTACGTCAAAAGACCCGGTATTGAGAAACGATAACAAACCAGAAGATATCACCGAAAAAAATAGTATATCACCTTTGACTGTACTTAAAGACCAATATGATACCAAGAGACCCATGGTCAACAATGTTATTACCAATACATCAACCGATAATTCTTTTAGCTCATTATCTAAAGCTAATGCAAAGGAGATCAACCCTAACAGGAAATCCCAAACAACATTAACTAATTCACATAACCAAAACTTGTATGAAAAAATGAAAAACATGGCACACACAGGAATGAGTTCCCTATTTTCTTTAACAGGAACTGAAACCCAAGAAAAAAGTGTCAAATCATATTTGCAAAGTGACCTGGACGAAGAGTCTGATGAAGACGAAGAAGAATTGTGGGATAGGAAAAACAACGACAACAACTTAGATTCCGATACCCAGTACCCCATCGAGCAGGTCAGTGCCCCTACCACTAGCGATGAACCAGAAAATCAAAGGGTTGATTTTGAAGAGCTCATGATAAAGATAAGTGGCTTTCAAGAAAACTTTGTTAATAAGTTGCCTTATACAAATGTCAAATTGAGTCGAACCCAACAACGACAATTAGATTACAAGCAGTTGTATGAGTATGAATCAACTGATATTGAAAACGGCTCTGATTTGGTTTGCTATGATTGGAAAATTCAAAATGAAACAATACTATCCCAATATACATCAATTCGATTGAGGTTCTCTTCAAAACAAACCACTAGCAAAAGGCAAAATAAACAACACGTGGAAAATCATATGGGTGTACTTGGATTCATTGACAGGTATAGAAATAACGCTTCTGGTAATACACCAACACGCAATTCGGATACATCATTTGACGATGTGAATGCAAAGTTAAACGATGTATGGACACAAGAGTTTAGTCGCTTGTTTGCACATAACGCTAATGCCACCACCGTACAAAAAGACACAAGTACAACTTCCAACACGGTATCTGATATTGAAGATAAAAATATTTATGAAGACAGAACAGCTAATATGAGTAATTTAGCGAAAGGCGTGAAACTAAACGGACTTTTGAAAATATAAAAACGTATATGAATTATTTATGATGACGATGTAAGTATATGTAAAACTAACTAAATATTTCATTTTCCAGGCACCTTTGATTGGTTTTTGTAATGGGGCTGAACTTCGTACGCATTAGGTTTTGACTTTTTTTTATTATTGTTAGATTTCGGGGGTATCTTCCTGTTTTTATCATCCTCTTCATTATCTGAAGAATCACTAGACGAGTCACTGGAACTTGAACTATCTTCTTCATCACAGTTCCGATCTGATGGATGAAATATACAGCATATTTTTGTCTTTTTCTTATTTAGATGTTCATTATCAACGACGTTTGCATCCCAAGAGACGTCACGAGCTTGTCTTTCTTGAGCTCGTAGCTTTAAAATAGGCGAGGCAGTCGTTGTAGTTGTTTGTGAAACTATTCCTCTTTGGTTTTCTCTTTGCTGAGACATTCTAAGGTTTTATGATTTTGAAGAGAAATATTTTAATGCCAATTAAAAATTCTAATAAAGAGACTCGGAAGATTTAAATAGTGTATCAGTATTTTATGGGTCGTGATCACGTTGTTCAATTGTGTCTTGGCACTATCTCCGAACAACCCTGTAGATCTGTAAGATAAACACACCACCAAAAAGCCAGGTCACGTGGATTTACATAAGCAGAAAAGAATAGTGTGAGAAACAAAATGCGGTTTTTAACTTCAACTAACATACAAGAAAAACAAAGTCAACATTTCATCAAGTAAAACAGTTATACCGACATTTTTTTATTTTTGCATACCATCCATTATGAGTAAACGTGGTAATTATCCATATTTATCAGCAGATATGTTCCCGCAGAATCCCAATATTACAACGTCTCTGCGAATTACCAGCACAACTTCTCGAACTGGATCAGTCATATCTAATCAATCATCGTCAATATATATTCCAAGACCAACAATCAATTATGGATATTCATCATCGTCAACTTTAGTCTCAAGATTGAAGAACATCAAGGTTATGGTGAAAAGGCTATTCAAACCGAAAACTCTTGATTTTGAAACGGCAATTTGGGAAATATTTCACTTGATTGTTAACCCCAAGAAAATGTACCGATCTCACTATTATTATAAGCAACAACAACATGAACAATTGGGGAACGGGAACTCATATACCAGAGATGATCCCAGTTTTTTGATTTTGTTGACAGGGTTTTTATCTTTAAGTGCAATTGCTTGGGGGTTGGCATACCAACCTAGTTTTAAGGAAATTATAAAGTTGATAGTGTACATGGTCCTAGTTGATTTTTATCTAACAGGGATTGTGATATCGACAGTAACATGGATATTGGTTAACAGATTGTTTAACCCAGGTGTCCAATTTAGTAGTTACAACATCAATTATATATCATGGGGGTTCTGTTTTGATATTCATTGCAATTCATTTTTAATAATTTGGTGTTTGCTATATGTGGTGCAATTCATACTATTACCTGTGATCCGAATTAAGCATTCAATTTTTGCCTTGCTTGTGGGGAATCTGTTATATTTCGGTAGCATTGGCTACTATTTTGTTGTTTCCTTTTACGGATACAATTCATTGCCTTTTATCAGTGCAAATTTTGGAAACTACAGTTCGTTTAGTAGCAGCGCCAACAACAACAATAAGAACAACCCCGCTCGAACATTACAGTTGGTTGTTGTGGCAGGAATTTTGCCAATTCTAGCGTTAGGATGGTTAGTTACACTACTTTTTAGAATCAATGTGGCAGATAGCATGGTCGACATTTACTTTAACTAGTGATTCTAAAATAAATGCATATATGTATATAAATACGTATTTTCTTCTAGTTTTTATTAAATTCTAAAGAGTTGCTAGTTGCTCTAATCTATCACCGGCAGCTTTAATTCTCATACCAGTTCTATTACTCAATTCGTAATCACCCTCTCCCACAATCTCTGCTCGTTTGAGCCAGCTCTTACTTTCTTGGACAGCCTGATGTACATCCAATTTGGCAGTATTCTTAGTCCTCAATAGCCAAACAAACATTGTTTTCTCATACAATGCAGTCGGATAAATATATGGACTGTATGTCATCTTGTGGAACCTGAATTGATGAAGAGGTTCGGATATGACATACTTGGAAATAACATGATTATCTAACAAACCCAACCCATCATTGATACTACCCAACTGTCTCAAAGTTATTCCTTGCAAAAAATATCTAATCATCGCTTCGTCTTCTGTTTCTTCTATCAACGCGTATAAATTTCCATTAGTGTTAGCAGAGTACTCACTATTAGGGGCACCCGAGTAACCTAACAATTTCAAGGCAATCTCCAAATCATGACTGCTCATTCGATTATAACCATTCCAAAAATAAATCAATTCATGAATCAAAGATGTTCCCACTATATCGGCAGTAGGCAAATTTGGATACTTCTTTTTTCTAGCTTCAATATGTCGACTCTTACGTAATAAGAATTTGTCAAATGGCATTTGCTTATTGCTTCCACCAATACCACCTTTTTTGCCAACAGCATTGTGTCCATGACCGGGCACATAACTCAAAGCAAGATCAAGATATTTATCGAAAAGCGACGAGTACTTGGCCATTTCCGATTCTTTATTGTCAACTGAAATGATATCCATTTTAATCATTCTATACTTTTCCAAATAACAAGAAGCAGCCATAAACAAATACACAGCCTTGGACCAAGAGTTAATATCAATCAAATAAATTAAATCTCTGGCTGCATTGTCGTACTCGTGTTGATAAATATAGATTGTAGCACGGTCAAAGACCAACAATGCCTCAGCCTGTTGCATTTGGATTTCATTGGCTGGATCATCAGTGAAATCTTGCATTGTTTTAGTAGCCAAAGCTAAATCCCCTTCTGCGGCCAACATTCTCCCTTCTTGTAATATCCAAAGAGCATTATGAGGAAACATTCTTCTGGCTCTGCGCAACAACTGACTCGTGTACAATTCTGGTCTCTCTAAAATTATATCCAACTCTGCTTCCGAAACAGTTGCTTTGTTATCCAATGAGATGATCTTTTTGTCATTTCCTTGATCTGGCAAACGGAATCCATTATCAACAAATTGCACTGGCCCATCATAAAACACTAGAATAAATAACAATGCCAATTCACCATGTATATTTCTACATGTTATAGCGGTTCTCCACAATAACCTCAAACCAACTTCCCTATCTCCTCTAAAACCAACAATTGACAACACTTTCCCAATGGCAGGTGGGATTAAAGACAAGACAACTTGCAATATACCGAAACATAATTGAACACCAGAATGAATATATTCATCAATAGTGGACACATGCAAATGATTGTCGGAAGCGTTTTGGGCCAGACTTGGTGATGTTTCAATTGATGAAAGCACAGACTGTGCACTAGAGTGGATTTGAGGTGGAGGGAGATTGAGGGTATCTTCAATATCAAACTCTTCCAGAGCATCGCAGTACTCATTGTCACTGCTACTACTATCATCCTCACCAACATCATGGCTGTTGTTGTTGTTGTTGGCATTATCAACTCGTTGTTCCTCATACTTGGGATTGCTTTGTTTGGCCAAAGTCAACGAGCTATTCAGGTCTTCAAACAAGTTAACACGTTCAGGGTTCACATTATTTGCTAAAGTAGCCCCTTCGATTCGGGATTTCCTCATCAAATAAATCTTCTCCAAATTCTTCATCAACGAAATATCTTGCGGTAAGGAACTAGTGGAGCTTGTTTGCGAACTATAGCCAGGTAGATCAACAGTACTTATAGAAAAGTTTTCTGTAGTTATTATGCTGTTTGACTTAGTACCATTTCCTTGCATTGCTGCTTCTTTTTTCAATTTGGCCAAGTTTTTGTTGAAAATTGGTTCCAGCTCCTTGATTTTTTTATACACAGCATCCAAAGTTTGATAAGCACGACGCAACTTAAACAACGCCTTGGCACTTTCTACCATCCCGTTGTTTTCTGTTAACAACATCAATAATGCATTTAATAAAGTGGACTCAGCAAATGTCACTTGGAACTCAGTTCCTGGGGGGTAAATCATGGAAGTAGCCAATTGATACTTGAGGTTATATTTTGAATTATTTAACGAGGCATTCTCGGCTTCTGATAATGTTTTATGGGCTTTTGCCATAACTTCTGGTTCAAACCCTAATGTAGCTTCAATAAATTCCATTACTCCTAATGCTAATGGGAAAATAGCATGTGGTTGTTCAGAATTATTGTTTTTTGATGCTTCATTCTGTAACAAGTCTGTCCCTGTTTTGGTCCTATCGTCCAATAAATAGTCCATGGCCTTAAGCGCTATTTCAAAATCGTACACCTGAGTCAATATTTTGTCATAGTTGGATTCTGAGTTTATTGCTGACGATGTTGATTGCTGGGAAGCCATAGACCCCAAGGACAATATTGATGCCTTTTTTCTTAAACCTTTAAGCATAGCGGTTGATCTGGAAATGTGAAAAATGCTTATTCGATTATCAACAATGTACTATTGAAACCTATAAGAAAAGAAAGGAAACTAAAATGATATAAAAATATGCAAAAAAAAAAAAAATGGAGTAATGTGTTGTCTATAAATCAATATTTGTCGAAAAATTATTCTACGCGGAACGATCTTTGGAATTGGAGTAGCAAAAAAGAAAAACAACAACACCAAACTAAGCGTGCGGGAATTTGTCCTCTACTTTTGTTTGATCGGTTCAATATAATACAGTATTGTATTCTACATTGAAATATTACTTGCTACAGAAGAAACAGTTGGTCTGATTTTAGCAACAATAGAGTGTGTCGTTGTTCTTGACTGGCTGAATTTGAAACCAGCCGGCGTCATAGTGCAGAGTATTAACACGAGTGTAAGAGATAACAAAGAAAAAAAGGAAAATCTGAATATGGCGATAAAGTTTTTTTTCAATTCTTTACGTCGGCGGTGCTTATTTTTATCCACATGCACATTTGCTGCCACCGCCGCCTTGTGGAATGATCGGCCCCAATTAAAATTCTCCGTCATGCATTTTGTTATTTTTTACTTTTTCATCTGATCTCTGAAAGAAAAAGATAGGGGTAGCACACAAAAGCTTACTGACACGTCGACGACAGAGCCATCACACACAGACACTATTATATGATACAGCAAGTTATCACAAGAGTTTAAACTGAAGCATATGATCTGGTTTTCTTTCGTCTTTTTTCCAATCTTGTTTCAAGTTTTTCTAAATTATATGTGTCGCCAAAAATATTTGAGGCAAGTTTACGTGTGACGATGTGACTTTTGAAGTATAATAATAGCACTCGACGTGCTTTTTTTTGTTGTTGTTTTATCTATTGTCTAACATTTTGTGCCTGTATGATGAAAGTTTATATTCATAAATACATTCAAAATGTGATTCCATAGAGTCACAATAAACTACAAAAGAGATGTAATGAAAAGTTTTTTTTGTAGTTGAACCTAAGTTTATTGTTTTACTGTATCGGGCAAATTACTTTATGTGGCTGAATATAAGTTGGCGTCACTATTGTCACTCTGAAGACGATTATTAGTCTGATTTCTTTACTCAAATAGACAATACATAAGTTTGTTGGTTCCTCCAACCACTGTTAGTTAACTTAAGGTAGTCTTGTTAGTTGCACTTGTACATTCTCTGGTCAAACTTCTTCCACCAGATTCACTAGAGATGTTGGAGTAATGGTTGCAAAATATAGTTAGAGCAAGTTTCCGCTATCACATAAATGATACAGCGATTACTGCAAATTAGTTACCTTATTCTACTGCTGAAGCCAACTCAGAAAAACTTCCTGTTTACTTTTGATTACCCGTTCATATATATATATTGATACAATAAAAATAAAAAAAGAAAAGAATACCCTTAAGAACCCATGTAATTATACAAAAAAAAAGACGTCATTGTTAAATAAACACAATAACCGTTGCTTGATGACCAATGAAAAAAAAATTGAACAAACCAAATAAACTCATATTATAAATATTTAAAAGTGTACCTCAACACCAGCAATAAGGATATATAGATACCTAAGTATACGTATGTGTGTGTGCGATTATCTTTATTGCCTTTTGTTGAGCTTACCCCATAAATTATTTATTTTCTTGAGTTTCGACTAATTTGTTAGAAGAAGTTTCGTCAATTTCTTGAACATCACCAAACTTTTGTTTTTGAAGTTTGGTGAACAATTCTTCCTTTTCAGCTTTGTTTAATTCTAACTTCTTCTTACCTTTGATGTGGTACATTGGATTCAATTGGACCAAAGTTAAGTTTTTGGTTAACGGTAGATGTCCGTGTTTTTCTTCATAGACCATCAATAACAAAACAGAAATGATGAAAATCCAGTAAACATTGTAGGAAATGACAGAACCGTAAGTGGCAGAGTTTTGCCATCCCAAAATGGCGTTGAAGATATCCCAACCATTGTCGGTCAATGGGTTACAGCAGTTGACATGCCAAACAGATTTGGAAATGTCATATGTACCCGGGCCAGAACCATTCTCAGCCGCATCACCACCAGTTTTTTTATTGTATTGATAACTCTCAAAGAACCAGACACCTCTGGAGAACAAACCAGCAGCGATCAAGTACAAGATACAAGTGGAGATGATCAAGAAGATTTGCATCGACATATTGGAACCAAAGTAGTACAACAAGGCACCCACTGCAAGACCACAAATTATACCAACGATAACTGGGATTGGGAAAGATGAAGCAGGACTAGTAATACCGACCCCACCAACGAAAACAACAGCTTCTAAACCTTCACGCAAGCAAGTGATGAATGGCAAAATAAAAAGTGCGTACTTTTTCCCAAGATATCCCAATTTGAATCGGTTCTTCTTATTTTCTGGAGATTTGATTAAAGCTTGTGCTAATTTAACTCTCCATTTTTCTTTCATCTTGTTGATTCTCAACATTGGAATACCCATAGCAGTGATCAAGACTGTGGCAATGATACAAAATATCCCTTCCCACAAGTCTTCTGATTTTCCCCAGATATCTTTACCCAACCCGTAAAAGGTACCAATAAAAGCACCACCAATGATTATACAAATAAGAACACCTAGCCCCGCCCCTAGCCAAATCTGACGATACAACTTTTTCTTCAACTCTGGACCGTTTGCTGAGGAGCCCATTGATTGTTTGACAAATGCTAAAAGCACTGAAACAACAATAACTGCTTCCAAGGCTTCTCTGAAAACAACAAAAAAGACTTGAACATTGAAAACATCAACCATCTTTGCTCGAAATAGACTTGTTTATACCAGCAATAATAACTAAATATGTAATAAACTTAAGAAAACACCACTATGTATACCAATTACTGTTTCAATGCTCGGTTAAAATGTACCTAATTTAACAGGAACAACTTTCTTAAGTAATAATTAGAATATAGCAGGGGAAGGATTCTTTAAAGTTTAAAGAACTGGTAAGAAAAGAATACTAGAACCAAAACGTAAAAGAAAGAAAACAAAAAAAATATCAAAAAATGTACATTTGAAGGAAATCGTTGACTATATATAGAAATAATAGTGAAAAAAATCTTTTTTAAAATCTGGTAAATTTAATCGATGGCCTTTTTCTTGTCCTTGATGTTTCTATCTTTTAATATTTCTGCTCTACACATGAACTTAGAAAAAGGAAAAACGCCATTGTACTAATGTGGATTTGTTCCTTCCATCATTTTAATTAGTTTAGTGTTTAGCTATGAAATATGCAGATAGAAGTAAAATTTGCTCATGGAAAATAGTAATTCTCTGGTGAAATATCAATTGGATTAATATAATAATTATATATTTATTGAAATTATAATGACACAAAACTGACATCTCATTTCACGAAAAGTGAGAAACGTTTTTTTTTGCGTCTTAGCTCCAATTCGTTTTTCAGCTAGTCTGGCTTTTACAAATGCAACAAGATTGTATAATTTCAGGAGTATTGTTTTTCAGACCAGCTTAACAAGCAGTAACGACTTCATATCCTTACGACCTGTCCCCAAGATATCGTTTGGCCTCTCGCACATGGAAATCAAAAACGAGATGAACCAGAAAGTCGCATAAACTTGAACGAAAAAAAAACAGCACAATTATGCATGCCATCACCGTATTTATTGAAGCTGACCAATCAGAGCTGTTGTAATTGCCATTAGTCATTTAAAACCTCACAAAAAGTAATAAAAATAGACTAGGAGTACCAAGGGTTAAGTATGCTGCAACTAAATTTAGGTCAACATCTTAGGGGAGTAAAGATTGGCAGGTGGTAAACCAGACATTATTGTTGAATAATAACAATAGGCCACTATTATTATTAAAGAAGAAGTCTATTCTCAAAATAATTTTATTTTATTTTATTTGATCAGTTTATCAGATTACAGTTACTAAACATGTTGTATATACTACCCTGTTCAGTTTTGAATTTGTGCTATAGTTTTAGTTCATCAACCCAAACTAAAAAACTATCAAAAATAGCCGTGGGGTGTTGTTCTAGTATTTTTGTGGCTGAAAACCAGATGGTTCTTTCCTTGTGAGAAAACAAAACACATGCATTTCTCGATTCATAATTTATATTTCTCTACATACCGATCCTAAATCACTGATGAAGGTGTTTCAATATCTACCATAGATCCTGACTCAGGAACATCAACTTCAATGGCAATGCTTTCGTCTCTTTCAACCACCTCGTTACCATTGTTGTCTTCTACCAGCGACTGCTGAGCATTTTCGCTTATTCTTGACTCTTCACTTTCGCGTTCCTTGTTTGAAACTGCTTGATTTTTGATGGTGTTAGCATGTTCGTCTTGTTGTTGGATTATTTTTGCAAACACACTCCCTAATTTATCCTTGTTCAATTTGATTCTATTGTACAACTCATCTTGAACTAGCAGAACATTGACTAATGATATCAACTTTAATGTAAAGACCGAGAGATCTTTTTCAAGGTTCCAAATCTTTTCCTTTTTCTTTGCTTCTACCTCTTGGTTTCTTGTGGTCGAGCTATCTTCAGTACTGGGTTGCAGGGTTTGGTCGTCATCGTCAAACATACTTTTTTCTTGTAGATAGGATTCATCGATTTTTTCAGTGTAATCTTCGTAATTAACATCTTCTTCATCGTCTCTATCCAAATCCACATTCAACAAATGACCAAGTCTCACTTCTTTTATCAAGAACAATTCTAATAGCTGAAACTGCATGTCTCGTTTAATAAGCAATAGCTGCATGTTACTATTGAAGAATTCTTGGAAATTGTCAAAACTGTTGTCAGCTTGGAATCTAACATAAAACACTTTGAACGACAACATAAAGTCGATATATCTTGATATCAATAAAGTTTTCAAGTCAAGAAACTGCACACTATTTGTACACTCATAAATCAATCGGATAGTTTGATTGACTAAATCAACGATTCCATCAAATTCCAAATCTATAGCATAGTGGCGCTGTTCGTCCTTTTCAATTTCAACCAATTTCTCAAACTTCCACGATACCACGACTAGCGTCAAATCATATAAGCATGTCAAAGCAGGCAAGAATTGTGGTAGCTGCTCCAAAAAGTTATGCTTCCATTTCGACATAATCAATGCTAAATCAAACTTTCGTAACACTCGGTTCACCAAAGACGACAACAAGTCTACCATATTGGACAAGTTGGCAATGTTGACGAAGTCACCCATTTGTTTGATTTTTTGAAGTATTGGCAATGCTACTTCAAGTGTCTTGATTAGCTTTGTTTGCTCTAATACCTCAGTATTTGTCGAACCGATATCATCATCCTCCGACTGTTGGTCACTGATGGTCTTAACAACTTCCTCACAAAGTTCTTCAAGTACAGTCTGAATACTAAACTTGATATTGGTTGTCAAACCGTGAGAATCAAATAACGCAGTAAAGTAGCTAGAAAATTCAGCAACGGTGTCAAAATCCTTGAAATACTTGATGATCTCTGAACTTATTTCGTCGTATTGGTCCAATTTGTCTAACTTGTTAGATATATTGTACACTGATTGCCGACCCTTTAACAAGGTTGTCCAGATATTTAAAAATACCGGAAACATTTTCGAAGATCGAACACACACATTTTGAATTTGTGGCAAATACTCAATCAACCGCACCAATTGGCTCTCTACTTCTTCAGGGTTCTTCTTAGTGTAAACATACTCAACAAACCCTTGAATAAATTTGAGCAAAATCAACCTCTCGTCAGAGTTTAAGTCGATAAACTGTCTAAACTCCTCAATTTCCTCACCTTCAACAAACTCTTCTTCCTCTTCGTCTTTCTTGGAAAATTTTATCAGAGAGATATCCAGTAAAAAGTATTTCACCAACATCTCCCAATTACCCTCGTAATGACTACTCATATTTTGAAATACCAAATGTAAAGGTTTGTCAGCGACAAACTTCAACAAATTTATCAAACTTTTGATATCTAAACAGAATGGTAAGTCTGTTTCAAATTGATTTGGCTTGTAAGTTTCGATAAACAACCTATACTTGTCGTTTATTCCAGTCAAGTTCTCTTCATTTAAGATTGTGACAAATCTTGCTCCTTCTATTTGTAGCTTTGAAGGACCAGAAAAGGGGAAATTTTCAATTACCTGCCTTGTATCTTTCTCTTCTAAAAACCCTAATCTTAATAATTCACAACAAATTCCTAAGATATTCAACTTTACTTGGGCATCACTATCAATTTGGCTCATCTTGATAATTTGCAGTTTGTACTTTTCGGAAAACTGACGGAGACCCAAGGTCAAATCAGCTGGTGAAATGGAACGGTATAACTTTAACAAGCTTCTGGTGTTTTCAATCCTTACTTGGGCAATTGGATCTGACAACAACCACCCAAAGTATCTCAAATATATGCCTTGACAGAAGAAATCAGGATATATTAAGATAAATTCACATAAATTCTTCAAACATGCTAAACGAATTTGGGGATCAATGTCTCTATACCTTCTGTCAATGACGATATTTCCAGTATCATTGAAATACTCCAAAATTGTACGCTTTTGAAGTTGACAACTTTCTATTGTTTTGCTTATTGTGTTGTACTTTGATTTGTTTGATTTTTTGATTTTTGACAACTGACGCTGTGATCTCTCGAGACTACTTTCCACCGAAGCTATAATTTTACATAATTGAAGCTGAATGGCAAATAATATTTCTGTAGAAGTGTATCGCAACAGTCTAATTGGACTGCTTGACAACGAGGTCACCCAAGTCAAAATATACGACATCAAAGGAGATGCCAAAGATTCTTCTTCTTCTTCTTCTCGATTGTTGTCATATTTGTACAACAAACCCTTTTCATGGGCGATATCAATAATCTCCTTAAAAAGCTGCAATGCATTTTTCTTAAAAACTGGTACAGCTTTAAATGGATATTTGTGAGATGATTGATCGCCAAAGGCAATACCAATTTCATCCACAGTATCAGCACTGGATTCTAAATTGCTCAAATCATGAGGCTGGAATAAATGCAACGATCCACAACTTCTCAAAATAAAGTTGATTAAACCAGTGATAGATTCATACTTGTCATCCACTTGATCTTCTTCATATTCTTCAATCCAATCAAGAGCGATATCTTGAATGTTCACCTCGTTGCTAGATAACGCTTTATACAAATAATTTTCTTCCAATTCTTCTTCTAATTGCTTCAAAGACTTTTTAGATGTCTTAGTTCCAGACTTCTTCCGTTTCTTTGATGCAGAGCTACTCTTGTTATTTGCCTTTCTTTTGGTGGGTCTGGTGCTGTAATCATCTTCTTCGGGTTCGAAACTCTCCTCAACTTCAGAATCACTGGACTCCCTATAGGACACAGGGTTAGCAGCTTGTCTTCTTATCAGTCTTCTAGCCATGTTTGTGGAAATATCTGAATCGGATTTATGCCGTGTTTGGTTGTCCTGCCTTTGGAAAGAAAAGTGAAAACCACAATTGGCTATTATTACAACCAAATGAAAATCAAAACAAAAAAAAAATTACAAATTGAGACGCGTTGCGACGGTCGTGTACTTATTTCACTTTTTGTTGAAAAGTCGTGTGCTTTTGGACAATACTTTGTCAACAGAAAAAATCTTTTCCAAGAAGTTGGAAAACAAAGACTAGAAAAAAAAAGACCTTAAAGAAGTGAAAACAAATCTAGATTAAAATTTCAACACAATTACATATCATCAACAAGAGAACACAAACAATGTCAGCTGAACCCGAAATACCAAAAGTTGAAGTTCCCAAGTTAGAAGAATCTGTTACTGAAGATACTCCAGCCCCAACAACAGATGACCAAAACAACCAGACGCCGCAAGTCATTGATGTTGAAAAGCTACAACACGAATTTCAGGAATCGGCCAAAAGATACTTGGTGGAACAAACAGCTCAAGTGATCGTTCCATCATTTGCCAAGTGGTTTGATTTGAGCAAAATACATGACATTGAGAAAAAATCGTTGCCAGATTTCTTTGTTGAAGATGGCTCCGGTTATAAATCATCACAGGATTACAAGTACATTCGAGATTTTATTGTCAATACTTTTAGATTAAACCCCAAGGAATATTTGACAATTACTGCTGTTCGTAGAAATTTGTCTGGGGATGTAACCAATATAATAAGAATTCATCAATTTTTGGAGCAGTGGGGGTTAATCAACTACCAAATTGACCCTAAAACCAAATCATCAGTTTTGGGCCCACAATATACTGGCCATTTCCAAATCACATTGGATGCACCACAAGGCTTGGTACCATTTGTTCCAGAAAATGCCGAATTGACAAAGGCAACTCCATCAAATGTTACAAAGACTGACAACTTGAACAACGAAAATATACCTACCGCAAAGGAAAATGAGTTGCCATTGAATTTGGAAATCAGACGTAATGTCTATGCAACTGGGGAAAAGAAGACAAATTACAAAACTAACAATATTGTTCATTATTCGTGCAGTATTTGTGGTAAAGATACAACTGAGGTCAGGTATCACAACTTGAAAATAAAATCCTACATGTACAACCCAACATCAACCATAAACAATGCCAGTGTTTTATGTGAAATTTGCTATGACCAAGGCTTGTTTCCACTGAGCTTTCATTCGTCTGATTTTATTCAATTGAAAAAAACCGAAGAAGGAGAGAAATGGAGCGAACAGGAAATCTTGTTATTATTAGAAGGTATTGAAATGTTTGGAACTTATGAACCACCATCTTCTACTGGCCCAGTAAATGTCAATGCAAACTTGAACAATCAATGGGATAAAATCAGTGAACATGTTGCTACGAAAACCAGAGAACAGTGTATCATCAAGTTTATCCAATTACCAATTGAGGACAAGTTCTTGACAAAGTTAATAAAAGAAGAAAACGAAAAAGACACAACAAAAAGTGTAGTATCACAAAGCTTGGTACAGGATATTGCTGCCAAATTAATTTCTACTACTGAGGGCCGTGAATTTATCCTGCAAAATGCTGAAGAAAATTTAAAGCATGCACAATTGGAGCAAACAAATTTGGTGAACCAAGTAATTGAATTGACATTGGAGAAGTTCAATTTGAAATTGAAAAAGATTGATGAATTGCAAGCTAATTTGCTCAAGTACGAAAATCAATTGAACTTAGAGAGAAAACAGATTCTTCTCGAAAGATGGGTCCAATTTGAAAAGATATCCAAGTTGAAAGAATCAAACCCCGAATTATCTACTGTTTTGGATGACTTGCTTAAACCAGTCAAGATCAATGAAATACACAAGTCTGTCAAACAGAGTAATCAAACCGAAAATGGCGACGATAAAATGGATGTTGATGAAAGCAGTAATGAAAATGATGACAACACTTCCAAGTTGCCCGTGAGTGTCAAAGAACCCAAGGCTTACCAATTTTGGTCTGGCTAAAAACTTCTGTATCTAATAGGTATTTTTTTTATAGTTTTGTATTTTTAATAATAGAGAAAACATGGTTAAATCTGACGTAGTAGTACATTATTTAGTATATGCTAGACAATATCATTTTAAAAGAATATATAAACAAACTAATAAAAACAAACCGAACGTAACAACATAATACTTTTCATGATTTGGTTCTGCCTCGACTTTGTGATTGACTATTTATCTTTACCCCTTCAAGTTGTGAATGATGGTTGTTATTTGTGGCATCTGGAGACTCTGATTCTTTCGAGAACACTATTTGTGGTACTGTAGAAGTTCTACTTGATTGCATATCATCTTGATTTAAAGTAGGCTGGGGAGTCTGCGTACCAGATTCTGCACCTAACGTGGTATCACTTCCTGTTCTGTCTGCTTCCACTACATTATCGTGGTCTATTGGTACTGAAACACCTGGCTGCATAAACAGTGGATTTCTAGCTGCAGCAGATATACTCAACATTGGATTCTTTGGAAGTACAGCTACTCCAGGATAATGCCGTGTATCAATACTAGAACTTCCGATCGTGCTTGAAAAAGACGTCTCCGATGAGGGTGTGGAGGGTACCGAGGAGTTGATTTTTGATGCCAATATGTTTCTAATACTCTTCGAGTTCTCACTCTGTCGTACTGGACTCAAGCTGGGAGCTCTAATACGAGAGGTACTTCGGTCACGACGTGTCAAGGCTCTTCTTATAGGCAATGTCTTTTCTGATTGGGTAATCAGTTGAATATCATTACAGTTTTTAATTTGTCCCTTTCTGTAAAAATCAATAAACATCCTTCTGTAGGCATAAGCACAGTCCTGTCTGAAGACCCTTATCAAACCAAACTGGTCAGTGGTGACAATGATATCGCCACTCTGAACAGTATCCTCAAGTTTGTGGTTCTTTGAGTTGCAAGTGAAACAGATTGATGGGCTGATTCGACAGCTTTCCCCACGTCTTTTGAGATCATATATCAAATCGTCTGATAACAATAAATGCTTTTTGGTGGACTCAGGCGCAAAAATAGCGACGTTGCATCGAGAATGATGTGCATGGAAGCAGGTGTAACTATTATTTTCATTGGCCACAAAGTCGTACTTTCGATCTTTATCTTCCTCTAAGAACTTGTTCAAAAATTTGTTCAACGATACAAACTTTGAATATTTTTCGTGCTTGTGGTGAAAGTCTGAAATGTGTTGTTTACCATCAATCATAAACTCCTTCAATGATTGTTTGAGTTTGTTATTGATAATTGAATTGTTGTTTTCCCAGATATAACAATAGTGGTCTTCAGATCCAGAAATAATGTATTTTTGGTCATCACTGCTGTGGGCAACAATCGACGACGAGTTGTTTGTTAGTCCTCGGAATCTTGTTATTAATCTTTTTTGCGTAGTGGTTATGATTCTGACCTTGGAATCGTTTGTTGTGACCAAAACAGTCCACTTGTCCAATTGACCCGGTACACCTGAGCCCTGATATAGATCGTTATCGAAAACTTTGATCCCAGTAATTTTATTACCATTTTTATTAACAAATGGATGAACTATTGATCTCTCTTTGATCTCTACTCTAAATACCTCAAACAATCCCTTGGTTTCAAGAATAAACAAAGAGCCATTGAATCCGCCAACAAAACAATGTAGACCATCAGGCGAAAACTCTAATGCAGTAATCAACACTTCATCGCCCAAGTTCTTACTATACGAAACCGAGTTTTCTAGAACTGACCAAAGACGAACCCCGTTATCAAGAGACCCACTAAGAAAGAATCTGTCATCCAGCGGATGAAACTTTACCGAAGTTACAAAATCTTCGTGCTCAAAAGTCTGAAGACACCGGTCACGATCTACGTGCCATAGCTTGACAGTCTTGTCCATACTCCCAGTAATCAAAAAATTATTTTTGCTCCATGCCAATGACAACACACTGCTGGAATGACCTCTGAACTCGCGCACTGGCTGTCTATGGAACACCGGTGCTGTATCAAAAACACTATCTCGTTTGTTGCTGCGTAGTGGTTGGCCATTCTCCTTCTCGAGTTGGTTGAATTCCATTCTTGCAAGTGGAGACGAAATAACCTTCCATATTCTTATGACAGAGTCTCTTCCTGCTGCTGCTAAATATTTCCCATCCTTGCTAAACTCCATGACAAATATTTCTCTTCTGGTGTCTCCTCCGAAATCTTCATCATGCAGTAATCCGTCGTGCTCATCTTCTGTTTCAGCTTCCGCGTCACCACTATTAACAGCCGTCTCATTGACATTCAATTCCTGGGCCAAAAACAAATTATTCACAACCCTCGGACTCTGTTTATTTCTGCGAGTGGTTTTTACGTATTTGGGACTAAGAAATGATTCATAGGTAAGACCAACGTACGGCGGTTCTTGATCAATAGGGATATCCATATCCAATCCCTCAGTACTGGCAGGAAACATGACCTTTTCACTTAGCGTATGATTATCAAATGTTGAATTATTACCTGTGACAATTTTCTCAAAAGATGCTGGCGAGTCCGAATTGTCTACTGTTTCAAACATGGAGTCATCAGTCTCATCGTCTATTATCGAGGTACTATCATCCATATCATCATTATATAACGACGAGTTATCGTCATCAACAAATTGTTTGCTATATATAGAATCTCGTTTACCATTTTTGATGCTCGATCTCCGACTAGCCAGTGAAATTGACTTTAATTCAGATTGAGTTAATGTTTTGGACAGACCCTTCAGATCTTTAGACTTTTTGATCAACTTATTGAAAAATCCGGTCTTTTTTTGAGTTATATGGGAATCACTAGTGTTGGAGGTGTGTAAAGTTTCCGATGATGCCATTATGCTGGATAATAAATGAAAAGTGGTATGGAAAAAAAAGTGTTCAACAGCAATTATGATTTATTGCTTATATTGACTTATAAATATACAAAATATGGATTCAGGTTGTTGATCTTGGATTATCCAGTACAACCGGTATCTGTTGAAAACAATAGGAATTGGCGGAGAAGTGTAAGTGGGAAAAAAAAATAATCACAGAAAACAATGACATTGATTATTGGGCAACGGAAAAATGGTAATAGCAAGCAAGATTTTCTAACCATTACTAATGTTTGTAATATATCCGATACTTTTTTTTTTCCACATGAATATCTGTTAGAACAAACTTCACAAAAAAGGTATTCATCAATACGGTCTATGGGGATTTGTTTCTACGCCAGAAGTACTTTAACAACTTTTATTAACTCCGTGATTGTTCTGGGACAACTTAATGTCACGAGATTTTTAATGTGTCAAACAATGCAGCATCAACCATTGTAACTTTAACAGCTTATATTAAACTACTATACATGCAAATATGTCTTACAATCACTCTATTTAGGTTTTCTTCTTCTTTGACCATTCCAAATGCAAAATCAAAGAATGGTAACCTTTACCATTGAATGTATCCAAGGCCCTTTGAGCAATTTCTTCAGTTGCAAAGGAAACATAAGCAAACCCTCTGGATTCGCCAGTTTCTCTGTTTCTCACAATAGTGACTCTTTGTAATGGACCGAATTTGGCAAACAATTCGTTTCTCAACATATCTTCATCAACAAACGAGTTCAATTGACTGACCTTCAATGTGGTAGAGTCGTCTCTTGCTTCTCTGGTTGGGACATTTCCATTAGCGTCGGCTCTCAAGTGTCTTGGAACATATTTACCTGCACCAGCTGCACCGGCGCCACCTTCACTAGTAGGTTCTGGGGTAGTGCCACTTGGAGTAACACCAGCAGCAGCTCCCAAAGTATCCTTAAATGGACATTTGGCTGTGTAATGGTCACCGCCACACACTCTACATTTGATAGTTTGGACAGCAATTTTTTGAGCTCTTTCGTGCGCTTTGTCTTCCTCTTCTTTCTTTTCGTCTTGTTTCCAGGATGTACCCAACTTCAAATCCACTTTTTCCCCCAACTGTGTGGTACTGGTATCTGGTCCTGGTGGCGAGTTCTTTTCTTTACCATACTTCTTCCAGTTTTTACGTTGAGCAATTAATGGATGTACTTTTTCTTGTACTTTTACTTCTTTTATCTTTTGGGTTATTTTGACTTTTTTACCATCTTGGTTGGTTCTGAAGGTAATCACAGTTTTGGTTCCGTCTGGGTTGGCTATAACTTCTGGTGGAGCTGAAAACTCATCTCCGGCATCTGCCCATGAGTCGAGTAATCCTGTGGACATTATAATGGATGTTTTAGATTGTGGTGTAGTGGGTTCGTCAAACAAAGATTTAGTGATCTGCTACTTGAAAATTTTTCCTCTTCCACTAACAAACTGAAAAAAAAAAATTCCACGCAAGATATTAAAGAAGGGGTAGTGCGAGGGTCACAAATTTGCATTGTAATAAGCCATTCTAATACGGAGATGTCACACATCACCAAGGAAGGTTAGGAGGAATGAGGATAGATCTGTACATTTACCAACTAAGAGATTGTGATCAGTATCTACCTATTATCATTCAGAGTGGTTGTGTCGAATTCGTAGTCAAATTTTTCATCACACTCAATGAGAACGCGAAATATTCTTGTTGAACAGAATAGACTACTTACTCTAGGCAAAGATGGAAGACATATCTGAAGAGCAAGAGTTCAAATATGGAGAACATAGTTTACAAAAGATAAAGGTCTTTAAGTACAGCTCGACCAATGCAAGCACATACATATATATCCACGGAGGTGCTTGGAGAGACCCCAGCAACACATTCGATGAAATGAGACCTGTTTTAGGTATCCCCAATGCTAACTTGATAGGAATAAATTACCGTTTGTCTCCAGAGATCAAACATCCTGAACACTTGATTGATATATTAAGAGCATTGAGATTTGTCAAGCAGAATTTTGACGTCAGCCAAATTACTTTATTGGGGCATTCGGTTGGAGCCACTATGATTCTTCAGTTGTTGCATTACAGACAAATTATACGTGATGGGTTGAAGCACACACACAAAGATGATTTATCCAGCCTAGACAACTTGTTTGCTTATGTCAATGACAATGTGCTTTTGCTGCAAGTGATATTTTTGGATGGCATTTATGATGTAGTTGAGTTATTGAAAGAGTATCCTGATTATGCATCGTTTGTAGATGATGCATTTGTGTCTAACAAACATTTCGCCGACTCAACCCAACTTAGTTCGGCAAATGAATCGTTGGACTTGCCTTTTTCTTTGGTTTCAAAAGACACAAAGTTTTTGATTTACCAGTCCTTGGAAGATGATCTTCTTTCGATGAAACAAACACATCTATTAATTGACTATTTGTCTTCAAAAAATCAAGGGTTCACATTGCATGTAGGCAATTGGGGCAAACACGAAGAGATATTTGGCAAATACAGAGAAATAGTGTTTTCTGGTAACGTACCTTAAAGGTAAATGTATAAATATTAGTCTATAAACGTCTCAATTTTAATCTATAATCGTAAGTCATTAAATAAAGTATAGTAAACAAAATTAGGTTAATAATACAAATTTTCCAACGAATTCCTGATTCCTGGTCTTAAAAAGTTCAACATGGCGGTAGTAGAACAAATTTAACAATAATAATACAAAAAAAGGGTATAGTGATCTCAAACATAAAATTGAACAACTTTTCAGTAAATCTCAACTCATATCCATAGTACATTCCACTTCTATCTTCTCCGTCTTAAAATATCCTTTGATATCCATTTCGTTTACAATAAAATTTTACACAATTAACATATAAAACAAAAATCCAATATAATGGCTTGGCCAAACAAAAAAATAATTGAATATAACAAATAAACACAACAAACTGTAATCTTTTTCTTAATTCCCTTTGGAAATACATCCTAAACGTACTTGATTCTTAGCTGATGTAGATTAAAAACGGGTTGGGGATCTTTCACGATCGTATGATCCACCTCTGTCGTTGAAGTTATCACGATCGTATCCACCTCTATCATATCCGCCTCTTCCCCCTCTGAATCCACCTCTTCCACCTCTGAATCCGCCTCTGTCAAATCCACCTCTTCCGCCTCTAAATCCACCCCTATCATAACCACCTCTTCCTCCTCTAAATCCACCTCTATCGAATCCTCTATCGAAACCACCTCTTCCTCCACGAAAGCCGCCTCTGTCATAACGATCGTAGCCACCTCTTCCTCCTCTGAAACCACAATCAAATCCTCCTCTACCTCTACCTCTGAAACCTCCTCTACCTCTTGGTGGTGGTGGAATGTATGGGCTGGTGTCTTCTTCAGCACCAATAGTGATATCTCTGAAGACAGCTTTGTCTAACAATGGAATAGCTCTATCCAAATCTTCACGGCTCTGGAATTGCATGCTACAAGTAGTTTCACCGTTATCAAAGTTAGTGAAAACCTTGACATAACTTGGTTGACTATCAGTTTTTTCTCTAACGAAATCTTTGATATCCTGCCATGCAGTACCTTCTGCCAAGTTGGTGATTAAAAGACGGTATTTACCACGTGTATCTTCTCTTCTTTCCTTAGCAAATTCAATTTGTAATTTTTCACCATTGAATTCGGCATCGTTAAGTAATTCTAAAGCTTGTTTTGCATCATCTTCATTTTCAAATGTAACAAATGCATAACCTTCCATCAAACGCACTTCAACAACAGGTGCAGCTCTGGAAAAATGATCTTGGACCTCTTCACGAGTAACATCGTTTCTCAATGGTCTGACAAACAACTGTTTAGTAACTTCAACTGGACCATCCATTTTTTGATTGATTGATCTATTGAGGGAATTAAAAAAACAAGAAGAAAAAGTAAGATGGGATGAAATTTTTTTCCTTTGAAAGTGGCGACGAGCCAGCAAAAAGTAACGTTTTTTTTGTTGTTGTTTTTCACACACACACGACTTTTGACAGGACCAACGTTTTGTTTAATACCCATCAAAAAAACATCAATACTTGCAAGTAATTAAAATTCTAAACAAAAGTACAAAAGGTAGATGCTATATATTACAAAAAAAAACATTTAAATTTAGAGAATAGGAGAAATAAATTATTATCGACGGTGATATAATTGTACCAGTGGGTGGCAAGAAAAAAAAAAGACAATATTAGGTATGAATCAAATAAGAAAAACAAAAAAAACGATGCTTGCAATGGAGTAAGAATAATAAAAGTCCTTTTGGGATTGGCTAATAACAGTGAACTAAATCACTTAATTGAAAATCTTTTTCAAGAATCTTCTGAACGAACCTTTCTTCTTTTCTTCAGTCTTTCCGTTTGTTGTAGTTTTCTTAACTGTGTTTTTCTTTTCTGGTTCGGCTTTCTTTGTAGTTGGGCTGACCTCTTTAGTTGGGGATTCAACCTTCTGTGATTTCAATTCGTCTTCAGGAACATTAATCTTTTCAACGGTGACAGACCCGTCAACACCAGCAGCAAGTTTGGCTTCTCTTGTCAATCTCTCCTTTTCTGATTGGGTTGGTTGGATTTCTTCAAGAGTTACACCAGCACCTTCACGAGCTTCAACAGCTGCAGTGATATCCTTCTCGCTACCTTCAGCAGCAATAATGATTTCTTCTTCGTCTTGGGCTGTTTCGTGAGTATTTCTAGATTCTTTGACGACAGGTGATGCATCAACTTCTTTGGCTTCAGAATCAGGTACTACAGCATTTGGATCTAAAGTCTTTGGGTGTTCCTCAGTAGTATCAATTGGCTCATTGGCATAATCGGCTGGGGCAACGTCCTTTGATGTTGCAACAACAGGTTCAGGTTCGGTTTCAGTTTCTTGGACTGGAATTGGAGCAGCAGTAGTTTGGTCAACAACTGGCTCAGCTTTGGTTTCTTCAATTGGAACTGGAACTGGGACTGGAGCTGTTGTGGTTTCTTTGATATCAGATTCTGGTTCTTTTGGCATAGCAACGGAGTCGACTGTTTGGTCAAGAGACTTTTCTGGCCCCGTACTAACTATGTTATCATCTATCTTTGATTCTGGTAAGCCAGTGGTTTTAAGTTTTGAATCGAGTTTTGGTTCTGTAACAGAATCTTTTGGTTTCTCGATGGATGTTTGTGGTTCATAGATAGGTGGTTGTACAGGATCTTTACTGGTAATATGTCCCCCGTTAGTTGTAGATCCTAAAGTGTCTGGATGATCAGCCAATGCAGTAGTAGCAGCAATTGTGGCAGCAGCTGCACCACCAGTACCAGCAGCAGCTAAGCCAACAGCGGCGGCCTTTGAATGATTATTCTCTTCAGCTTGAGTAGTTGGCTCTGGAGTAGCTTCTTCAGTGTCAATGTCACTAGTACTATTGGCTTCGCCAGCAGCAGCTTCAGCAGCTCTTTGCTTCTTTCTAGCTTTGTATTGCGATTTCTTGACCTTTTTCTTTTGTTTCTTTCTTTCTTCAGGGGTTAATTCGGAGCCTTCAACTAAAACACCTGTTGAAGGAACAGCAACTAGAGAATCTGGTTCGGCGTTTGCAGTTCCAACTTCAGTAACATTCTTATTCAAAGCTTTGGCATCTGCATCCTCAACCTTTTCAAATGCTGATAAAGCGTCTTTTTCCTTTGGAATAACAATTCCTGGTTCACCAGCAAGAGATGGGTGGTGAGGTTCTTCTTTAGGTAACACTGTAGTCTTTAAAGTATCTTGATTGTCAGAACCTGTTTGTGCCTCGGCGTTGGCAGTTCCAACTTCAGTAACATTCTTATTCAAAGCTTTGGCATCTGCATCCTCAACCTTTTCAAATGCTGATAAAGCGTCTTTTTCCTTTGGAATAACAATTCCTGGTTCACCAGCAAGAGATGGGTGGTGAGGTTCTTCTTTAGGTAACACTGTAGTCTTCAAAGTATCTTGATTGTCAGAAACTGGTTGAGCTGTTGGTGTAGTTACAGGTAAGCCGGATTCAGGAATTAAGGATCCTGGAACAGCAATTAACTCCTTCAAGTGATCTTTGGAGATAATGTTGTTTTCAATACCACTTTCGTCTTTGGTGATGTTTTCGTCAGAGTTAATTCTCCATTCACCATCAACAACGTATTTATAAATAACATCCTCAGCTTTAGGTGGTAATGGGACTTGCAATGAAAAGGAGCCATCTGTTTGTTTAACAAGTGGTAAAGACTTTGACCAGTTGTCGAAAGTACCAGTGACAATTACGTCTTCGGGACCCTTTGGCCTAAACAAGAGAATCCGTTAGTATCGAAAGTATATCGTCTCGGTGTCAACACTCGAAGCCGTGTGATCGGTGCTGGAATGAGATTGCTATTCGGCAATAAAGCCATCGGTGTTTTCAACTAGCATTTATTGGCAAGATAAAACCACCAATGGCATACTTGAAGTTGCAATTATCTTGTTTCCTGAAACAAACTTCTTCACGGCTAGGTAGATAAACAAAAGTTAAATTATCCAGCAATAGTTACATACCATTTAAATGTATAATGAAGTGACATGGTTCCAGTAAAACTAATATCAAAAACAATTACGATTGAATATGTATTGAAAATGAATATGGTAAAAAAGAAAGACAAGGAAAAGTTTTTATATAAGGAAAAAAAAAAAATAAAATAGAAAAAGTGGGACTCGAAGAATGTCAGGGAATTAAAAAAAAAATAAACAAAAAAAAACCGGGCAAACAAGAAAAAGCTAATTTACAATAAACCCACCACATCCAGTCGTCAAAAAAAAAAAACAATAAAAAAATTCTCGACGTCAACGGTAAAAGTTTAAGCCAGCTGATATTATCCAGATAATTTTAAGGGACCCAATTTGCTATCGACACAGCTAGGGTCGAGAGTATTGCTTGTCGGAAGCAACTTTATTCGTCATGTTTATGTTGGGTAAAATAGTCAAAAATGGATGATGATACTTGTGCAAAAATTAAATCTGCATGTACTGCATGTAATGACCCAGTTTTGTGTAAAACAGCAAAACAAAAGCCATTACAGTCAAAGATGTAGCCACTTCTACTAATACAAAGTATCGCTTTGGTGGTAGAGTCTGAACGACTTGTCTCGGTACTGCAATGTAAAGACTCGGACAACACTACAACTTATCAAGCTTGTCCAAACAGAGATAATGACCTATTTAACCAATTTGGGACGAAAGTTGCTATTTCTGGTAAGCCAGCTCATGCACAATTTCATAAGTTACTTTCTCACTCTTTTATTTTTTCCCATGATATCATTTAAAACTTTTCTTTTGCATTAATTCGAAACTAACTTTTAAAACAGAAACCTATGTAGTAGAAACTTAAAAGCTTAATAACACCGGTAACAAAACAAATGCGTGGACAAAACTAATCACAACTAAAGAGAGCCACATTCTGAAATAATAAACTTCAAAGATCTGAGATCTTGTAAAGGCTAAAACTGAAATACCGATCAATTTTGTCAACGTGACTCCACTTATCAACGAGCCTCCAACACTGCACAATGCGTTATGTGCTTTGGTATTTCTGAATTCCGCATTCAAGCTGGTTATTGAACTTCTTCGAGTGTTTTCTGGCTCAGCATTGACGAGGTTATTGTACAATTCCTCTTCGGCAGGATTATCAAACATCTTAACTTTGGGCACGCAATATGCTCTGGTCAAGTGTATGGTAAACTCAACTGCAAACCCGACACATATAACCAAATTGACCAAAGTGACTGCATTTAGGGATATCGACCACAATGCTAATACTCCACCGATGTTAATCATAATTGCTGTGATTGTAATTGTGAGAATACTTGCAGCTCTGAATGAGCTCAACAAAAATGTGCTAATTACGTATATGATTAGCATTGCTACTGTTAGTAAAGCTACTGTCAACAACACAATGTTCTGGTATTGTGTGAAAAATATGAAAAATGGGGAGTAGGCAAATACGTCCATTGAAGGAATCAACTTTGTAATTTCTTTGACAATGTTGTTTCCACTTTTGTATGCATTGATAAACTCATCTTGGCCTCTTAGTGGCGCAAAGGATGTTCGGAAATAACTCGAGTCGATTTTCTCGGTGGTTCGGGATATAGCCTGTCCATGTGCAGCCTTTCCTCCCAATGGACACGGATCCGATGGTTCCTGTATCCAGTCATTAAAATAAAACATAAAGTCTCTTTCAGGGAAAGTCTTCATACTTGAGTCATAAGGAGGATTGTGGTTTAAATAACATGATTGGCATTGACGTTGAGGGGCATTAGGTGAGCAAAATTCTGGAGTCTTTTCGAAGACGGTGCTCTTCTTAAATCGACAACATTGATCCAAATCAGGGTTCAACCAACTAAAGAAATCATCCAACCAGTTGGATGCAGGTTCAGAAAGCATTGATATATCTGAACGTTTAAACTCTTGTTCCAAAATGTTGGCCAACGAAAATTCATCGCATGCAGAAAATCTACCACAGATTTTCTGTTGATTCAGTCTTTCGGTATAATCCAAGTCCTTGACAACAAAAAAAACTGGAGGACCAACGTTCAAGTAGTCATATACTGAATTGAAATAGTTGACCAAATAAGACTTGGAAGGTATGGCAATTCTTTGGTCTAATCCTAGCTGGATTTTAGGAAACAAACTGAGGGAAATCCCAACCCACAACACAAATAAAGTTATGACTTTGGGCTTTGTGGTTTTCTTTAGCAAAAATGGCGCATAGTGATCTCCTATCCAACGAGAAAAGTTGTACTCAAGATGTACTGGTTCATCGATTTCATCATTGTCCTGTAATTGGATTGGAGAAATTGTAACCCAAGGAACACAATCAACTCTGTTATCTTCTAGTCTGCGCTGGTCTAATGCTAATAGCCCGATAAAGCAAGTCATCTGTAACGAGAAATTGATTAAAACCGCACCAGCTCCGTAGTATGCAAAATTTTTTACTGCTGGCATACCCACAGAGGTAGCCAACAAAAACATGCACACCTGTAAAACAGCACTTATAAAACACGAAGGTCCAATATGTTTCAAAGCTTGAGAAATCCGTACCTCCAAAGCCAAATTAGGATTGCCCTCGCTTATTACGTGCAATTCGTGGACTATCAAGAATATGTTGTCGATACCTATTGCTAACACCAAAAACGGAATCACCTCAGCAATAATTAATGTAGATCTTAATCCAATAATAGAAAAGAATCCCACTGACGCCGTTACAGATAATAGAATTATAATTATACTCGAGAACCCTAATGTAAATCTTGTTTTCACCAATGAGTACAAGTTGGCGCTTGGTAGTTTGCCACCAAGGGCTAAAGAAGCATATATAAACATAACCAAATACGATATGGCAATAGTTTTTATGTCTGTATTTGAAGATTGATTAAGTTCTTCTTTAAGGGAGATCTCGGTGCTGTAGGCAATATTCAAATTTGGATATTCTGTTTGCAAGTCTGCTGCCCACTTCTGGAACAGATGTTCATAGGAGATTGTGTTGGAAGTGTAGTTTTCATTTTGAGTATCGCTGTTTACCAATACCGTTACCGTGAACGCCTTGGCTTGGGAAATGTCGTTACTATCAAACAAAATATTTGGCTTCAATGGCTGTTGGAAAGTGGGTAAACAATTTACTGGAGAGTCAACACAACTTTGCAATTTTGACTTCCAGTTGGTTTCTGTTAAGCCTGAAATATCGCCTTGGAAGTACTGTGTAAATGATTGCAAGGCACAAGTTTCATCTAATGGTTTAAAGCAAATATCAGATAAGCGAACATTCTCATTCAATGTTTCCAATTGAGATTCTTTATCAAACCACCACTTGACAATATCCCAATTCAAAACGGGTCCATCGTCTTTTGAGCTTACAATAACTTGTTCAATTCTAAACCATTCACCAAAATTGGACTCAAAATACTGTTGGTTCTTGTAAGCAGGGTCATTTGGACTAACCCAAAGCTTGACGGGGTCAGTTTCTAGTTGCAATTTAAAAAGTCCCAAAGAAAGCAAAACCACAACTGTCAAACTAGTTCCAATTGAGATACCCGGAAATTTTGAGCAAAAGTAACCAATATTTGCAAACCAATCTTGAATTTTCAGTCCTATTTCACTCAGGAATTGTTTAGCCCGTTTCTTCCCAAGTCCAGCATAAAATAAAGGGTTAATCATGGTGCTTTCGTCATCTTCGGAATCTTCTGCAATTGATCGTCTTCGTTCTTTCTTCAATTTTGCCAAGTATACATGATATCCTCCTAACAAAACTATCATGCATGACCAAATGATTATGATGCTAAACGAAAAACACGGTAAAACACCAACAGTACATTTTTTGGTTAAATCTTTAGCATGTGGCAATTTTGGGCATGATTCTTCACAATCAGTACATGCACATTTGTACTCTTTGTCATTACAGTCTCTTAATGGTTCATTTCGCAAAACAAGACCCGAGTCGGTTTCTGGAAGTTTGTATACGAAGTTTATTTGGTAAGGAGACCCGCCCAATAATGGTTTTTCGTCTCCTAAAAACTTTAAAAATTGCAGATAATTCTTTGCACCACCACCAATCAAATCCATTGCGTAACCGTTGGTTGCCAGGAACTTTACGTTTTTGCACGAGTCAAAAAACTGGTTTGCCATTCCTGGTTCCACATACTGGTTTATTTCAGTTACTATTTCTTTGCCTGTATCTCTAGCAGTTTCAGTTTTGATGATTTCAACAAATTGGGATTCATTGGGTGAACAACTAAATTGGCAGAAGAAGTCATAAAAGTTCTTTCTGCATGCTGGACATGACGAAATTAGTGGGTCGACTCTTTTCAAGTTCAGCTCCAAAATATCAATTTGTTCTGGAGAACAACAAATGTAGTCGAAATCCTTTCCACATATTGATTTTAATTTCTCTCGTGACTCCTGACTTGCCTTAACAGCAGGGACAAACTCGGCACATGGTAATGGTTTGCCAAACACCGACTTTTTACCGCAATTTCCATAAGTGTTGCAATATCCAGGCTTGTGAGACAGTGATACCGACGCGATTGCTAGGTTGATTGTCAATAGTAATAAACTGATAGCCCGCATAGCTTGTAGAATAAGTGAACTACTAAAGAATTCCATAAAAGCCAAAAAAAATGAATTGAGGAGGAAAAAAGGGGGGAAATAGTCGGTGTAGTAGCAATGGTCGTGCGACAAGTTTTATAATACACATGGTCGAAAACAATGTGGGCAAGCACAGACGAGAGGGAAAATTAACGTGCATTAGCGTACTAAAATGATGGGCAGATATTCCTTACCATCACAAATATGGAAATTGCCGAACATTGTGACTTGTTAAAAGAGTGCAATGTTATGATACATCACAGTTAGTGATAGATCTCACTCGCGACAAGACTAAAATCGGAAAGATGAAAAAAAAAATTGTCGAACACGCGTTTCTACCAATACTTACCCAACGATGTTGATTGGTATATCTGGTACCTTAAGCTCGGGAAAGACTGAAGTCGCTAGATACTTGACTTTCCAAGGGTTCAAGCTAATTTCATTTAAACAGGAAGGCCATGAATCAGATGCCACCACGCCAGAGGAGGATGAAGTGTCTCACCAAATTACGGATTTGACAGTCGATGCAGACTACAAAATGGAAGTTTTTAAACATTTCGATGATTTGAGTGCTTTAGATAATTATGTCACGGTTAATTGGCAAGATAATTTTGTGATTTCCCATATACAAGATATGAATATGTTGAAAGCATTGCAGAAAAGACCATTTTTCCTTCATATATCTATCGATGCCCCGGTCTATTTGAGATATCAAAGATCAAAACTGAAAAATAATTTCACGTTGGAACAGTTTGTGGATAAAAACGATCAATTGTTATTCAATGTTGCTAATCCATTGATTGAGATTAATAACCAGGCACAGGTGAAAATTATAAATACATCGACTTCGATCAAAGACTTGTTTATCAAGTTGTCGGAACTTAATCTTTTAAACGGTTCTCGATTGAGACCTACTTGGGACTCGTACTTTATGCGATTAGCAGATTTGGCGGCGTTAAGATCAAACTGTATGAAGCGTAGAGTCGGATGTGTTATTGTTCGCGAGAACCGAGTGGTTGCTACTGGGTATAATGGAACTCCTCGTCATTTAACCAACTGTAATGAAGGAGGTTGTTCCCGATGCAATAAAGGCCAAGGAAGTGGGGCACTGTTGGCCACATGTCTTTGCTTGCATGCTGAAGAAAATGCGTTGTTAGAAGCCGGCAGAGATAGAATTCGCGGTGAGAGTGTATTATATTGCAACACATGTCCGTGCTTGACATGCTCGATAAAAATTGTCCAAAGTGGGATTAGAGAAGTTGTTTATGCCCAGAGTTATTCCATGGACTTACAAAGCCATAAAGTGATGAGCGAGGCTAATATTATATTAAGACAATTCCACCCTCCAAAAGATGGAATATTTATATAGTGTCTATATCTGTTTATATTCGTAAGGACCTGGTTTTTCTTCGGCGTCGAATTTAATCTCTTCAATGACTTTACCGCCAACCAACAATTGAGCTTCAACCTTATCGCCCGGCTTAACTTGACCAACACCTTTTGGGGTCCCAGTCAAAATTAAGTCTCCCTTTTCCAATGTCATAATTGCTGACATGTGGCTCAAAATTTTATGAATGGGGAACAACATCAAGTCGGTTTTATCTTGTTGTTTGACTTCACCGTTAATTTTCAACACCAACTCAACTTTGTATGGGTCTGGGATTTTTTCCTTGGCGATGAATTTAGACACTGGCAAAAAGGTGTCGAACCCTTTACCAATTGACCAAGGCAATCCTTTCTTTTTGGCTTCATCCTGAACGTTTCTTGCTGTCATATCAATAGTCAAGGCATACCCTTCAATGCTGTCAATAGCTTCTTCAGGAGAAAAAGTAGATGGCAAGTTTTTCAAGTCTTTGTTTAACGTAAATGCCAATTCCACTTCATGATGAACAATAACTCCCTTGGGAACCAAGAATGGGCCAGAGTCGGGCTTTAATACTGATGAAGATGGTTTTAAAAAGAAAAATGGCTGTTGCGGGGTGGCATTGTTTAATTCCTTGATGTGGGCAGCATAATTACGGCCAATACAAAGGATCTTTCTGGCGGTGTCTAAGTATTTCAATGACATTTCAAGTGGGTGTGTTGATAAATAGTGAAAAAAAAAGAATGAAAAAGTGGAGATATAATTGGATCTAAGAGAATTAGTCACAACGAGAAGATTCCGCGAACGTACTATTTCGGAGCCGAACCAAAAAGTTATGTGTGGACTTGTAAGGCAAATATTTGGTGCATTTTCCTGCCAAATTTGGCCAAAAAAAATGTATGGGTTACACCAAGAAGGATAAATTTTTCTCCAACCTCAGTGAAGTGAAAAAAATAATCAGATCATCTCTTGCACCATAAACCCATGTTGTTAAGACGCAGCCTACGAGGCCTATCTAGATCATGTCGTATATATACCACAACAACGCCACAACCGTACTATCCTGTGCATAAACCGTACACCCCTACAACCACCACAGAACCAATAAATATACTCCCAGAAAATACATACACCCAGCCAACACCCAAACCTGATGACCATATAATTGTTGCTATGTCCTCTGGTGTTGACTCTTCGGTGTGTGCAGCATTATACAAAGACTATCCAAACGTGCATGGGCTATACATGGCCAACTGGTCGCAACTGGCAACATGCACAGAACGAGATTGGAAAGATGTGCAACGAGTGTGTCAAGATCTAGGTATTTCCAGTTGTGAGAGAGTTAACTTTGAACACGAATATTGGCAGGATGTGTTTATGCCAATGATAGAGAAATACGAAAAGGGACTAACGCCGAACCCTGACATTGGGTGCAACAAATTTGTCAAATTTGGGAAGTTGATTGATTACTTGCATAAGAAATACGACGGCACAGGCAAAGATTGGTGGTTAGTCACTGGTCATTACGCCCGAATTATGAAACACAACGAAACTGGGGAGTACCATTTATTGCGAGGTTTGAGTCAACGGAAAGACCAAAGTTACTATCTTTCGTCGATCCCACAATCTTCGTTATCGAAAATCTTATTACCCATTGGCCACTATATCAAACCACAGATTCGGGAATTGGCACATGACCAGTTTAAATTACACACAGCAACAAAACCCGACTCCCAAGGGCTATGCTTTGTTAATCCGCAGCAGTCAAACTTCCGAGAGTTTTTAAATGATTATATCCCAGAAAACCCAGGTGACATAATCACTGAAGATAGTAAGGTTTGGGGTCAACACAAGGGGCTATGGCATGCTACGATAGGCCAGAAATCTTCAGTTTGCATGCCGCAAGCAGATCCACAATACCAAGGCATTTGGTTTGTCAGCGATAAGAATTATGAGAAAAATCAAATCATCATAGTTAAAGGTCACGATAACCCCAAGTTGTTCAAACAAACTGTGGAATTGACGCAGTTAGAATGGTTACACCCCAAGGAAAAGGTGTTGTGTCTCCAATCATTGCAATTTCAGTATCATTCATTGCTGAAGTCAATCCCTGTTACAAGAATTATTGAGCTGCAAGATAGGTTAACCGTCGAATTAGAAACCCCAGTTCGTGCTTTGGCGCCAGGTCAAGCTGGTGTGTTGTACAAAGGGAATCAAGTATTGGGAGGTGGAATGATTAATAGAACCATGTAAATAGAGAACGGTAACACTACTTTCAAAACTTGTACTAATAAAATAAACTTATACGTAATATACAATAAAACACACTAAAATCAAACATGAGGAAATAAAAAAAAAAAAATTGAAAACCACCCTAAACAAAAAAATAAAAATAAATAAAAAAGTAAAATCGGTATAATTGCTTAGAAAGCAGTTATAGTTGGATATAATTTAGTTTCATTAACGTCAACCTCCTTTTGTTCTTTGCTCTTTTCCTTTTCTTGTTGTTCGATTTGGTTTCTCAAATAGCCAAGAACAGCATGAATCATTTCTCTGTGCTTGGCAACATCCTTCAAATTGAACCCATCAATCGTCACTTCTTCAACTTTATTGTCATCGATGTTTAATTTATCAAACAAGGTGTCAAGCTCGTCTTCTGAAGAAGTGCTGTAATCGTCTTCCTCTGAACTGTCGCTGCTGTCTTCTTCATATAATTGTGCAGATTTCTGGTAGGTTGAAACACCGCCAAACTCTAATGCACTTGGTGGTTGTTGTGCCACACCAGAAGAATATGGCAAAGAACGGTTGATTTGAGGATAAGATGGCAAGTATCCGTTATGGTTATTAACCAACCCTTCTTTGTGTGATGATCCACTGGTGGTGTATGAGCCATTGCCAATGGTTGGCAAGGAAGGATACAATTGGCCACTTGCTTGTTGAGTTGGTTTCTGTTGAGCAAAAGTAGAACCAGTATGTTGTTGTTGATATTGGGTTGACATGTTTTGATATTGCATGTCGATGGAATTCGATAAGGAGTTGAAGAATTTTTCAGCTTCATAGATGTTACCGCCATATTGTTGTTGTGGGTGTTGCTGTTGAGGGTGGTGGTGGTGCAAGTGGTCGTCCAAATGATTCAACTTGTTAAACACATCAATGTTATACTCAGTGCCGGCTTTCATCCTCTTGGTGGTGAACTCAGCAGAACCTGCGGTTCCAACAACGCCTGGTTGCTGTGGAGCTTGAGCCATTTGTTGGAAGTTGAAATCGTTCAAAATACTATTAACCACATACATGTTGTGTTGAGAATTGTTTTCGTATCTTCTTTTTCTGGAGGTGTCGTCGTAGTTCAATCCATCAGCAGGGTTACCAGAATAGTAGTTCAATTGCAAATCGGATGCGGTAGTTGCATTCATCGAGTTTGCTCGCTTGTTGGCCAATTTCTGTTGTTGCTTGGCCTCTTTTTGTTGTTGTTTCATCAACTCTCTTTGTGCCTTTTTTAACTTCTTTGGATGGTCTTCAGCGTGAGTCTTGGAATGTTTCTTCAAATCTTGAGGTCTCTTGAACGATTTGGGACACAAGTCACAATGGAAAGGCTTCAATGGGACATGGACTCTCAAGTGAGAAGTAATGTGATCTCTCTTAACTGTAGTTGTGCCACAATTTTCCCAAAGACAAGTCAATGACAAATTGTTCGAAGACTTTCTACCAACATGGTCGTCACACAAATGATCGTACAAAATTTCTGGAGTCTCGAAAATAATGTTACAGTTGCTCCACAAACACTTGAAAGGACCTTTCAAATCTTCGTCTCTGATTTTCTTGTATGTCTTTTTGAATGGCTTGACTGGATTTTGTTGTGGAGCTGGTTGATTCTGATTCAAAATGTTGTTGTTTGAGTAGTATCCGTGATGGTCGTGGTATTGCTGTGATGGTTGGTTAAACTCTTGGTGTTGTTGTTGTTGTTGGTAGCCATAAGTTGGTTGGTGTAAATAATAAGATGGTTGGTTGTTGTAGGCTTGGTTAAGACTTGGGTGTAACTGAGTTGGTAATTGTTGTGCTGGTTGGGTATAAGATTGCGGAGCTGTGGTGTTAGATTGATTAGCACTAGGAGCAAAAGCTGCTGGCTTGGTGGTGGTTGGTTTAACCAAATGTTGTTTGGCATCAGTGATAGGAGAATTGGCTGCAGATTGAGAAGTGAATGAGGAATGGGGACTGTTACCCATAGCATTAATGTGAGGTGATTGGGACGAAGTAAAAGATGAAGGTGACGTAGCATTATCTACATCAATATCTGAGGAAGGTGATTTCTTGGAACCATGGTGACTTGCAGTACTCTCACTTGCACCGGTATTGCTATCAGCATTTAAGTATGTTACGGGATGAATGTTGTAATTCATTGTCTAAAAATCTCGTTTGTCTAGGTTAAAAACTTGTATGTAATATCTATAGTTGGTGGATAGTATAAAATTAGTTAGTTGTTGAAAGAAGAACAAGTAGAAAAAAAAAAGGTGTGACTTTTGTAACGAGAAAAAGTTGATAATATATATATAATGTATAATAATTTCTCCCTAGAAAAAAAAAAACTGCGAAGCTTAAACAACCATTATAAAAAAAAGAAAATGGAAATTCAAATATTTCCATGCAAAAATAATAAACCAATGAATGATCTATTCGTAGTTATTACTTTGTCTGGGAATGGATTGCCAAGAAAAATTTAAAAGTTCAACAATCAAAAACTTTTTTAGCTTGGGTTTCTTTTTTTTGAAACCAAGAAAAAAAAAGAGAGGAATTGAACAGCATCACACTACCTACTAAATGCTAAATTTGTCAGTATACACGAGGGGCTGTGAGTGAGTACACACACTTTTTTTCTTTTTTCTTAGCGCCAAGGATTTAATGAAACCACGCCCCCCATAAAGTGAAATGTCTACTCTCAAGTTTCCAAATCACGTAATTTTGCTTATTGTTAGAGAAATTGCACAGGGCTTTTACGGCGGACATGTTCACATCCCCTAAAGTGTTTAAAGTTTGTCTATACGGAGAGCTTATGTTAAGCCATTTCTCGGCTCTACTTGCTTGAAAGAAGTGACGTTGGCTCATGTCATTATTGGCCGTACCAGCCGAAGATCTGGGATTACGCATATAAGGTCGTAAAAGCGAAATTACCGTCGAAAAAGTAAGCTAACTTCTGGGATGAGTTCTTTTGGCGTAAATATATCTAGGTTTGGGGTGGGTAGTGTCTGACATGGACCTCCACGTGCTTGGTCTTAGCTCCAAATAGATCTTGGATCATGTCCAGCTAAGCCCACACAAGAAAAATACTAACCATCTGTGTGTCATTCACTGCATACTTGTGCATTGAGTGTGTACTCTGTTTATGGATGCAAAATAATAAATCACATCGTGCCGAGAATGTAAAAGCTAGACGGTTTCTGTCAAAGTAGGTGTAATAGTTTAATTACAACAACCAAAGATGTATAAAATGTAACCGAAAAACAGTCTTTCGACAAGAAAAAATGCAACTCCATAGTATGAGGATGGTCAAATGATGGCTTTCTGCTATAGTTGCGTAGTTATTGCTTTTTAGGATAGTCGTAAATAAGGAAAGCCGATGGTGAGGGGAGACAACAATCGAACCATCTCCAGCACTACATCTACAAGAAATTTGTCTTTTGTCATATTTGACTTGGCTGATAAAGTCTTGCTCTACATGTATTTGCAGAAGTAAAAGGGAGCTCAACTCCTCTAGTAATAATTCTTTTTTGAGAGAAGGTTTGATTTACTTAAGGGTTACAAACTGCCATGAGAGAGAGGGTTTGCTCATTGTTATTCTGTCCAAAACAATAGGCTCCGGCTGCCGAGTCGCTTCATGATCTAGATGGCACAAGGAGCATTCGGTATTATTGGGTTAACGACATAACTGCGTGTCTCTACCAATTGCTTAGAGTCAACTGATTTAACCATATTTTTTTCGGTGAAATCCTTTTGTTGCTGACATTAATAATCCACAACAAACCAAGTATACAATGTCGAATCAACCTTCAAGAACAATAGTACAGGAAAATAACGTTCTACGTTTGAGGCCCGGATCCGAACCAACTCCGTCATCATCGAATCAACAACCACCACAACAAGAGCAACAACAAGAAACCACATCAACAAAGAAGAAGAAGAAGAAGGCACCAAAAGTCAGATGGACAGAAAGCACAGTTGATAACGAGCATATGAACAAGAAGAAAACCAAAATATGTTGTATATTCCATCCACAGCGGTCATTTGACGAAGAGGTTGAAGACGACAAACATAATCATAGTTGTTCGAGTTCCGATGAAAGCAGTGATTCCTCAGATAACGAAGGCGATAAAGGTGAAGACGAGTCTAGACCTAGCAATGGCATACCCAAACCAAATGCTTATGAGTATCAGCCACATTATGAGAACCGATCAAAACTTCCTGAACAAGGATAAACATGGATGTTATAGGTAATATATATCATTAGACTATTAAATTATAAACTATGTAGCCATCAAAACTACTATGCTAGCGAAGGTAACCAAAAAATAAAAAAAAATCAGTCTTGCTGTTCAGCAACTGCTTTAACGTGTGAAATAAAAACGATGACATATGCGAGTGTGGTGAATAAATAAGGTGATGCTATTACTCAGGATTAGTGATTTTAAGCTTTCTTGAATAATCTTGATTATCACCAAGTGATTTGTTGGAAAAGTTTTGATTCAAGAACATTGTGTCTGGATCTAATCTGGAATCTATCTCATTAATTGGGAACATAGCTCCTCCATCTGCTTCTGGGTTGTTATTGGGCGATGAGCTCATTTGACTGCTTCTCCTGCTCATCAATTTTCGTCTTGACGAGCTTCGGTTGACTCCACTCTCTTTATTCGTATTGTCGCCTGTAAAATATGCAAATAAAGTCTTTGAGGAACTGTCTCTCTTTAATGTAGAAAATGACGATTGCTTGCTGTATGGAGCAACAACTGTTGCATGGTTGACCGACAATTCGTCAGAGCTGTATTGGTTCTCTTCGTCACTGTACCCGTCGTGGTCGTTGTGTCTGCCACCTGCTCCACCAAAGCAGCAGCAGCAGTACAACATGGCACCGACTATCCCGACAACAACTATTCCAACGGCAGTAAAAGTACCAGCAACCTTACCCTTGTCGTCAAAAAATGCATTCTTGTTGGTCTTGGGGGAATCCGTTGTTGATGAGCTGGGCACCGACAGGGTTGGCGCAACAGAAGCGTCCTGAGACCGCAAATTAGATATTGATGCTGATTCAAAACTTGTGGTGCCAGTTGTCGAATCCAGAGTTGATTGGGTCGTGAATTGGGTTATGTATAGTGTTTTGATCTCTTGTGTTTGAGTTCCATTTACTGTTTTGATGGAGTAGGCTGTTGTTTGTTCGATTTTTGTGGATACTATTGGTGTTTGTGAGGAGGATTTCGATGATGAGGAAGTAGAAGATTTGGATGTGGTGCTGGGAGACACGGTAAGTACTTCTGTCGAGTACTGTGTGACTTGAACAATATTGCTTGAACGATGAGTTTCTGTGATTTGTGTTGTTTTGGTAACCATGGTGGTGGCTGGGGAAGTGGAAGAAGGGGGTTCTGAAGTAGTGGAAGTAGAAGTGGATGGTGAGCTTGAGGTGGTGCTAGTGGATGTTGAGCTTGAGGTGGTGCTCGATGTAGAGGTGGAGCTAGTACTTGTTGATGTGCTTGTTGAGCTTTGTGTTGACTTACTCGTACTTGTCTCTCCTCCGACGGTTGCTGATGGTTGTCCAATAATCAAGTACCCAAAATAACCATCTCCAGCACAATTTTCCTGGTCTTTATAACCTGGACATCCAATTTCACAATTCGACATATCTGTAGTGTCTGCTGGGACATCGTTGGTACAGTAGCAATCGTTTCCTGACAAGACAGCAACAGCATACCCATCCTTTGAACAGGTGTCTCGACAAAGCCCATTTGACATGAACTCGCTGCTTGTTTTTTCACCGCCCAAATTTGTCGAGGAACATCTACTTAACGATAGTGCATGGGTCAACGAGATGTATAATAATATGACCAATAATGTGGGATGTAGTGCTGGCATTGCTTGGTTTCGTAATGTCATCACTCAAGCCTGCAAATGAATGGTTGGAAAAGTGGTAAGGAAAAACTAGTCGGCGACAAAAAAAAAAGTATATATAATCAACTGATGAGCAGAAATAGCAAAATTAAAAATAAAACACAGTGTAAAAGATAAACAAAATTAACTCAAAAAAAAAATAATTATTAAGCCCTCTTTTATGTTCCAATAATCCCGAATAGTAAATCTAAAAACAACAAACAAAAGGAAGCTTCTTTCACAAAAACAATGAAAATGGAAACCAAATAGCCGCGTTGCGTTTGAAAATTTCAGAAACTTCTCGCTGTCCTCTTCAATAATGGGAATGTGAGAAAGACTTGGTTGTATAAACCTAAGTGGTGAACAAGTGTAGTTATTAATAGCAGGGTAGTATGGTATTGTCTCGAGGAGATCTGGTTGCTCGTTTTTCCCCCTTTAATCTAAACTATTTGTAATTTCTTAAAATAGCAACTAACCAAAAAAAAAGCGAGAAAACTGGTATATTGGAATCTGTGTAGTTTAAGGAAAAAATAAGTGATGTTACGGGGGAATAGGAGAAAGGGGAAGTCGAAGTATATATATATGAGTATGATTTATCAAAATAGCCTTTGGTGCTTAGGGGGTGGAAATTATAGCACAAAAAAAATCTACCTCCTTCCCAAAATATCTCCCGAACCATATGACTGTGGGTTTGACCTGCTAGCTTGTATAGTAGCATCTGATATATCAGCAAACACACCTTTTTGTGGATATACCGCTAGCAAATTCGGTATTGAGATGGGTGGTGAATGTGACCCACATGGTGGTTTAGGGCCCTTTGTTGGAGTTTTAACTTTTAAGATTTGTTTGTTTTTCCGTTGATTGGGCTTTGGTTGCTTTTCTGAAATAGGAAGTTCAATGATTCTTTAATCAGCCACACTAACTGTAGGCCCGCTATGCCCGGCAATGACAACAATTTCGGCCTCGAGCTACACATGCATGTTTGTTAAATCCCAAAATTAATCATTTTCATACGTTTAGAGTGTTACCTGCAAGCTTGCTTTCTGTTTCATATATGCAAAATGATTTTCTAGAACGGGGAAAGTAATTAGTTGATGGGTGGATTCTCTATTGACGAAACAAAGTTTAGGGTGAGAATTGTTTCAAGTTTTTTTTGGTTCAACATTTATTGCGAAAATTTTACAAAACGTTCGAGGTTGTCCAACCCGATTACATAATGTAACATAACCAGAGATCTAATATACACACTTTAGTTGATGCATGGTTTACACAAAATTAACTATAGCAAACACCTCTCCTTCATTAGATTGATGGTGTAGTTATCAAGTCCTTGAGTTAGCTTATGGACTCGAGTCCTGTTTCTACTAGCAATGCCTTTGGCTTTGATATGGCTCACGATTTTATCGATTTCGGGTGCTGGAAAAACAGTTGGGTTTTCAAATTCTGGGAATAGTTGGGTGGTGTTCTTTACCAACACGGTCCACCTTTCGATATCTTGTTGTGAGAGCATTTGCCATGGCGGGGGTATGTTTTCAAAAGTATGATTGTTGGCGAACTCAACTCTGGCCTGCAATTCGTGTAGTTTGCCATACAGACTTCGAGCAAGCATCTTGTAATTTTCGGGAATTGTTTGTGCCGAGTCGGTGTACTGGATGATTTCACATGGTAAGTCGAGCACCCGAGTAGCCTCATATACCATGCCTCGCACAACAAACACTAGCTGCTTTAAGTGCCTTATATCTGTATACTCTTCAACCAAAGTATCGATAATGATGGTGAATATAGGAAGTGTTTCATGGATCTCTACTGTTCTCTCAAAATACTGTTGTAGCATCAACATGGCTTTTTGTGGCTGGCCGCTACTTTTCAATCCCAATAGCCAACTCTTAAAATCGTATTCGTTAGCACCAGTAAACTTCCCACCATTAGCACGTGCCAGATGGAATATCACTTTATTTCGTATCATATCGTCGTGCTCCCATTGCGCATACCCCAAATCATTCTCAATAAAGTAGGTCAAGTCGGCTGTTGTCGGAGCTACTCTAGCAAAGTCGTCGATAATTCTCAATAGTAACCCTCTCAGTATGGGTATGCCATTTTCCTGTATGAAACTGATAAATGCTTCCTTCAAATGCACATTGTCGATAATGTCGTATACTTTACTCCATGTCAGTAAGTTGACATCTATTCCCAACTTTTGGCTCAATTTTAGGTACTTTAATGCCAAAGTAAACGAGCTTGTGTTTGATCGGATTCTTGAATGCACTTTAATGACTTTTAGGAGGTAGTTGATTGTTTCGGTGTTGAGCAAGTGTCCCTCTATGTTCATCACAAGCAATAGTTCTCGTGCAAACGAGCTTTGGTTCTTGTCGTGACCGAAATACTTGATCAACCAATTGAATGTGGTGGTAGACCGGAATGGCCTAAACTTTTCGTTAGTGGTTTTGTGTGTGTATAGTAGGATATGGGGGATAATGCCAGACTGCAACGACAGCGAGTTTCTATAGTGAAACTTGCAATGAGTTAGGTGGTAAATGTATTGTTCGAAGGAGTCTTTGGTTAGTGGCGACGGTATGGGTGGGATTTCGTGAAATGCGTGGTGCGGCACATCATAGACCTTGGTTTGCTGGTCTAGGATTCGACGCATAGCCAGTTCGTTTTGGTAGTCGATATTTTTTAGCTGTGGTGGAGTCACTTCCAACAAGTACTTTATCAATTTGTCGAACTCGGCTTTGTCTTTGTGGAAGGTGGCTAATATGTCCTGTGGGTTGGTAGAAGACCGTTGCGACCAATTCCTTGATGCCTGGGCACTATCGTACTCTTCTTTAGCATTGAACGTTTTCAAGTTGGGGATCTCTATTGGTTTGAGAAAGTCCTGGAACACTTTTCTTTGGAAATCTGTGTAGAGTGGTTTGAGTTCCGAAAGTTTTTCGTTGGGCAAGTAGTTGTTGGTTTTGTGGAGTAGCCGGCCACGACGATGGGGATTTATAGTGGGTCTGGTCTTGCTTGATTTGGAAACATTGTCGATCTGCCGTATAGATTTCCCTATTCTTGAAATCGTCTCCCTAATAGATAGCATTGAGGAGTTGTGTGGTTGTTATGGGAGCACACTTTTTCTTTTGGGCTAAAAAAAAAATTCTCATCGAAAAAAAAAAAACTTCAACAAAACACATTACTCATCAACCATGGCATCTCCTCAAAGAGAAGGATTCAGCATCCCATCATCTATCTCACATGCTGCTTTAGGTCAAGTTCAAAGCAAGTCGCTTGGTGTTAAATACAACTGTGCACAGTGTGCTGCGTCGTTTTCGTTAAGTAAGAGTGATACCATCAGATGCAAAGAGTGTGGACACAGAGTTATATACAAAGCCAGAACAAAGAGAATGGTACAGTTTGAAGCTAGATAGGTTGAATATATTTACATAAGGTTTGCTATTGGAACTATAGAAGGCCTTCCGTGGGCACACTGAAACGGAAGCTTGCACCGGCTGAGTTTGTTTACTAGGTCTTGCATTTCGTCTTTAGTCAAGATGTCGCCGAACATTATTGCCGATCGACAGGCCTTGGAGTTGATCAACTCAGTTATGATTCGGGGCAAGTGGTACGACGTTTCGAACCAGTTGTCAAAGTTGGGGCTGATCCGCTTGACATGGTCGTGCAAGTCGTAGCAGTGTTGTAGCAAAGAATCCTTGAGAAACTCTGCGTCGTCCTCTACTTTTGTAAGAAGTATTAGTGGCAAATGCGTAATGACCACTTGAGCGGTGTCTGTGGTGTAGTAGCATATGCCAAAACTATTAAAGTTGGCAGCATACTGATCAAACAACATAAGCTCTGAAGCATGCACGTCGAAAGCAATTGGGCTGTGTAGTCTCAATCCCGGGTTGGGCTGCAGCACAAATTCTTGTAGATACTGCTCGACTCTGATTCTTTCGTCGCTTGCGTGCTGGTCCAACACCACTAGCTGGTCGTCAGCCGCCAATAAAATAAACTTGCGATCGACCTGGTTGATCACTCTAAATTTTTCTGGTGCCAAATCGGTTTGCGAGGAGGTTAGATGAGGGGTGGTGTGGGTGGATGTACATTGGTGTGGGAGGTGTGCGATTGTTGGTATTCTGGGTAGGGGTGCTTCCTTTCCGTGGTATGGCCGATTATCGACTAGCCCATCAATTTCATTCTCTTTTAGAAACCCCAACTTTGTTTTGGTGGTTAGAATGTACTTGTCGGATGTGCGATGGATAGGGGGAGTCAGTAGTAGTGGCTTTGGTGGTTGTCTCCTATCTAGGAACTTGGCAATAATTTTGTAGATGATGCGTAGTACGATATTCCATGTGTATGAGTCTTGAACCACCTCCCGTTTGCCTGGGTATACTCTAAACATAAATGTCGGGTGCTTGTAGAACGGTTTACCGGTTGTTTTTGTCCTGAAATCGATATCATTAAACCCAGAGCTGGAAAACAAGTCGTTTAGTCGTTTTGATTCGCCCAAAGAAAGTGTGACTCTCCTGTCGTTGACAAACACGTACTGGTGTTTTGCGGTGATTGGCTCCCTCCCAATAACCCCCACAACTTTGATATTCTTAAATTTTGCACGCACAGGTTCAAACTTTGTTTTTACTCCAAAAAGCTGGAACAACAATGGCGAGTGTCCGCATATTGCAACTATCTGATCAAGCTGGAGGGTGGTGTGATTGACAAGGAAGATTTTTAGGTTAACACGAGCGTTCGGGGTTAGTGATTCTAAAACCGCCACCTTAATTGCTTCAACAAGTTTGGCGTGTGGTGTAGTCCTTATTTGTTCTCTTCGTACAGGGATATTTCTAAACATGTTAGCTGCAATGACGACTGTTCCTTGGGGGTTGATATCGCCGATCTGGAAGTACCCGCCAGAATACTCGTTGTACAACTCGGCCACCAGGTTGTTTAGCTTGAACGGTGTTGTGTAGTCGGGTGCTTTGGATATGATGGTTAGGTTTGAAATGGCTTTTAATGCAAAGAGTGCCTCTCCTTTATAGTTGTGGCTGTGCCATTTCGAGGTATAGTGTTGTAATGTAACCTTTTCCAAATCGTCAGGGGTGATTCCAGTGCCATTGTCGTGGATGTATACACTCAACGACGAGAGATCTATCTTGATAGTTATTTCGTTAGCTCCCGCATCTAGACTGTTTTGAAGAAGTTCTCGTACAACCAGGTCCAAGGAGTGGAAGATGGTGTGTGAACGTATTTGGGTGATAACAGACTCATCTAGCCGTAGAATCATGGTGGAGAGCGGAAATAAAATTTTTTTTTTGTTGAAACCAAAAAAAACCTTTTTCTTTTTTGTCAACAATCATGTCAGACGAAACAGTGCCACAAACGGTGTTGCCTTTGGAAGTAATAGATAGGTCAGTTGGTAAGAGGGTCCGGGTGTTGATGACTGGAGATAAAGAGTTTAATGGAAAGTTGATTGGTTTTGATGATTATGTGAATATGGTTTTAGAGGATGTCACTGAAGTCGATGGAGGTGCTCCAATTAAGAAGATGCTATTAAATGGTGGCCACATTGCCATGATCGTTCCTGAGTAAGGTGTATAGAGAATGTACGTGACTATAAATGTTGATTTTTTTGCCACTGAAACATTCTTTTTTCTTTTTTTCTTCAACAATGCAACTTACCATTTCTTTAGACCACTCTGGTGATATTATATCTGTTGACGTACCTGACTCACTTTGCTTAGAAGATTTCAAGGCGTACTTGCTGGCAGAAACGGGGTTGGAGGCCAGTGTTCAAGTGTTGAAGTTTAATGGCAGGGAGTTAGTGGGCAACGCCACGTTGAATGAATTACAAATCCACGACAATGATCTTTTACAGTTGTCCAAGAAACAGGTGGCTGATGACACCCAGATTAGCGACCGGATCGAGATGATTAGGAACCAGGTTTTGGCGGATGCCAACGCCAGAGAGCAAGTGAGATTGACACAGCCCAATTTATATGATGCGTTGAATGATCCTGCTAGGTTTAGGGGCATTATGATGGAACAGGTATCCCAGTTATCTCAATCCTCAAACTCCCAACAGGCTGAGTTGTTGCGTTTACAGCAAGACCCCGATAACCCAGCCAACCAAGAACGTATTTTAGAACTCATTAGAGAGGAAGCAATTGAGGAGAATATGAATTTGGCATGGGAGATTTCGCCCGAGAGTTTTACCAGTGTGAATATGCTATACATTAAGGTGAAAATTAATGGTGTTGAGCAGGTGGCTTTGGTGGATTCAGGGGCGGCAATTACCACTATTAGTGAAGCCATTGCTGAGGAGGTAGGGCTTACTCGGTTGATTGATAGACGGTTCCAGCCGCAGGCTGTTGGTATTGGGACGCAAACTGTTGCTGGTAAGATCCACAGTGCTCCCATTGAGATTGGCGATTCCAAAATCGAGTTGCCATGTTCCTTCCATGTGGTGGAAACGAGTGTTGGGATCTTGTTTGGTTTAGATATGTTGAGAAGACACCGGTGTACGATTGATTTAGAGAGAGACGTGTTGGTTATTGGCAAGCACATTGAAGCCAAGTTTTTGAGTGAATCGGAAGTGCCAAGAAAGTCTTTGGGCGGGAATATATTTCAAAGAGAGAATTAGTATGTATAGCTATGTAATGCTTCTTTGAGGCGTTCTTTCTTGAACGATGTAGTGATTGGCAAGATATTGTTGTCGAGCAAGTAACGGAACAAGGCCTGGCTCTTGGTTAGGTGGTTGGCGTTTTGTAGTTTCTCTATCAATGCGTCTGTTTTGGGGTTGGGGTTTCTGAGTGGAGTTAGTGGACCATATGCTTCGACGAGTATGCCATGGTTCTTGCAGAACTCAACGACCTCCAAATTGTCTGACCCGAGGTAGTACTGTATCTGGTTGATGGCGGGGGTGCCTATCTCAAGAAGGGTGTTTAGCTGGGGGATGTCAAAGTTGGACACCCCAATGTATCTCACCTTTCCGGTTGCCTTGATTGATACAAACTCTTGCCATAACGATTGTATCGTGTAGGGGTCGTTTGGTTTTGGGGGAAAGTGGAGTAACAACAAGTCGATGTAGTTAGTGTTCATCTCGTCTAGGGCTTGCTCGACAAAGTCGGTGGGGGTAAAGCTTTTTTTCTTGATCATCGACGAGGTGACGGAGTATTTGGTGGTGATCCATAACTTTTCTCTTTGGAAGCCAGCTATGGCGGTGCCGACTTCTGGTTGGGTGGTGTATACTTCGGCGGTGTCAATATGGTTATACCCGATCAGAAGTGCATACCTAAGGATGTCAACAATACGCGCCTTGTTTTCTGCGGTTGGCTGCCCTCTCTTTAGATCTTTGATGGAGGTGCCGGTGCCAATACCGATAGTAATTGGGTCACCCGAGACGGTAGTAAGAGTCATGGTGTGGTAACAAGTGTGAACTTTTTTTTTTTTGTTGTCGCTAAAAATTTGTAACTACACACTCTATAAACCTTGGAGAGCCTCTTCTTCTTCGGCAGTAGGTCTTTTCTTCAATTCCACTGGTTTGCCAGTAATTCTAAAATAAATATCCTTAACATCGTCTGTAGTGCTTTCGAAATGTGACGAGGCGTCGTAGCTCTTGGAGAGGTAGATCCCGTTTTTGGTACCGTCGTCAATTGGCTCGTACAACTCGGCAATTCCCATTAATGTGTCGACTCTTGGGCCCAACAATTTGAATGCCGGTTCTAACTCGACGTGCGGTGCGTCGGTTTCAATGATGGTGGAAACAATAGCAAGGTAGTGCCCCTTTGGAACGACACAGTGGACGTCAGACAACACGGCAACGTAAATGTCGTGCTTTCTGCCGACTTGGTTTTGCGGGATAATCAATTGCAACGAGTCTAACTCAACACCCGGAACGGGGTGGTCCAAAATACAAATGGCCCTGATAACTTTAGCGCCAGTCTTTTTAACGTTTTCAGGGAAGTAGGTTGGGTCAGCAATAACAATGGGTGCTCTGGCGGTACCTTCTTTTGTGACCACACCAGCAAATTTCTTGTCGGGACCTTCGCCCTCGTACAATACCTCGTCAATTGGGGTATCCAACATGTATGTGCCACCGTAGATGGCCGATAATCTGGCGAACCCTTGAGGTAACTCGCCCAATCCGTATAATGGATAGATGTACGGGGACTTGCCGTACTTGGCGACAGACGAAGCATACAACATGATTCTTTCGTAAGTAGGACGGGCGACTTCGTTCAAGTAGTCGTCGGTCGACCACAAAGCCATGGCGTGTCCAATAAAGTCTTTGGTACCGTTTTCCAACCCAAAATAAGTGTAGATTTCGTTCATGGTGTTTTTGTCCAAGTCGAACCCTTGGTGGGTCGATGCGTCGTCTTCGTCGTAGTTTTGGATAAACTCTAAGAACCTCTTCATTCTTCTTTTCTCAAAAATGCCCATCAAGGACGAAGCCAATGCTTCCTTGGCGTTGGAGGGGACTTTGGCGATTCTGCCGTTTCTGTAGACGTAGCTCGCAGCAATCTGTTTGAATTCCATGTACCGGGTGACATCAGTGTTGACCAAGATGTTGGTTAACTCGCCGTTGGCCATCAAGAACTTGGGGATAAGATCAACACACCAGTCTCTGTCTCTGCCTTTGAGTTCGGGTTTTTGGGAGCTTGGTTTGAACTTGCCGTATAACTGGGAGAGGTTTAAGGAGGCCGATTCGCCACCGTAAAAGTCTTGTCTGTCGATGTGCAACACCTTTTTGCCTTCAACGGAGAGGATACCGGACAAGACACATTCGGTCAAGCCAGTACCTAAAACAATAACGTCGTAGTTTTCGTCCATGGTTGGGTAAAGGGTGAAGTGTGTATTTTTTTTTTTTTTGTCGAGAGAAAAAAAGCTATTTAAACTATGTTGTGGAATTTTTTGGCGAGCCCAGCCTTTACGATTTTGCTGATTTCTGCTGGGTCTTTTGTGATTTTTGTAAAAATCTCGTACCCGGTGGGGGTGATCAAAACGTCGTCTTCGATACGCACACCGCCAACGTACCAGTACTTGTCCAATACGTCCCTGTTGATGAACTTGGCTTGGTCGGGGTTGTTGAGGACCTCTTCTAATAAGAAGGGGGAGAAGTAACACCCTGGCTCGTTGGTGACGACCATATTTGGTTCCAATTTTCGTCTAATTCGCAAGTAGCACAATAACGGGTCAGGGTCGGAGTAGTTGGCGCGGCCACCCACATCGTGCGTATCCATACCAAGAACGTGGCCCAACCCGTGGGGGAAGAATCTAGCACTAGCTTTAGCAGCAAACAACTCTTCTGCCGAGTATTTGGAATTAAAAATTCCTAGCTCTAAAAACCCCTGAATCAACACCTTGTGGGCTTGTAAGTGGATATCTTCCCATTCCACGCCTGGCTTCATCATTTCGTAGGCGGCAGACTGCATTTTCAACACCAAGTTGTAGATTTCCAAGTGTTCTTTTGCCCAGTCTCCGTTGACGGGGAAACATCTGGTTACGTCACTGGCATAGCACTCCCACTCGGCCCCCGCATCGATCAATACTGATCTCTTTTCGGGGGTAATGTCGCCGTCGTTTTTGACCCAATGTAAGGTTGAGCATGTTTCACCGCTGCAGCAGATCGGGTCGTAGCTTTGGTTTTTTGCGCCTTGTCGTAAGGCGTGGTACATGAACTCGGCGTGGATGTGTGTTTCCTTGGTTTCGATAGGGAGGGCTGACATTACTGCTAAATGGCAGTTGTCGGTGATTTGGGCGGCGTGTCTCATAAGCTCGATCTCGTAGTCGTCCTTGAATAAACGGGACTCGTCGAGGGCAAAAAAGAAGGCTGGGTCTGATTCAGTCAAGTAAGGTTTGAGGTGGGGGTGGCTGGTGTCGGTGGTGTAGACAGTGCCCAAATTTTTCAAGTCGGATTCGATGTCGGCAGCAAACTTGACCTCGTCGACGTCGTACTTGGCAAGTGCCTGTTCTGGCGACAACGGCAAACCGGACCACATGATATCTTCATGGTCGACATCTGGGAGGTAGAGCACTAGCTTGTCGTGGGTGTACAACACATGGGACCCGGGGATGTTGCATCCTGTCAAGTAGAAAAAGTATCTGTTTTGTCTGAATGGTTTGGTTTGGTCGCAGTACTTGTAGAGCACCAAGTCCTCGCCACTGATGAAAAAGGGTGCCTTTATGTGGGAGTACACTTTTCTGGCATGGCTTCTGGCAGGGTATTTCAGTGGTGTAGTCATTGGTGAAGAGTTTGCATAGTATAAGTATTTTTTTTTTGTTGGTGAATTTTTTTTTTTCTCGACAGGTTACTTTTTTCTTTTGCCACACAACTATGGAAAGATTACAAAGATTATTAGGCCAAGGTGCCGGATTAGGAGGAGCAGCACCCACACAGAGTGATGGGCCTGCGATTGACAATTCAGAGACTGTTTACATATCGTCGTTGGCGTTGCTCAAAATGTTGAAGCACGGGCGTGCTGGTGTGCCAATGGAAGTTATGGGGTTAATGTTGGGAGAGTTTGTTGATGATTTCACTATACATGTTCACGATGTGTTTGCGATGCCGCAGTCGGGTACTGGAGTTTCTGTTGAGGCGGTTGATGATGTATTCCAGACAAAGATGATGGATATGCTTAGACAAACGGGCAGAGACCAGATGGTTGTTGGATGGTACCACTCGCACCCTGGGTTTGGGTGCTGGTTGAGTTCTGTGGATGTCAACACCCAGCAGTCGTTTGAGCAATTGAACAAGCGTGCTGTGGCTGTGGTTATTGACCCTATTCAGTCGGTCAAGGGTAAGGTTGTTATTGATGCGTTTAGAACGATTGACACCACCACGTTGATGATGGGCCAAGAGCCACGTCAGTCGACGTCTAATGTGGGCCACTTGAACAAGCCGTCGATCCAGGCATTGATTCATGGGTTGAACCGCCACTACTACTCGTTGAACATTGATTACCACAAGACAGAGTACGAGACCAATATGTTATTGAACTTGCACAAGAAGAACTGGCAGTCGGGGTTGAAGTTGGTTGACTATAACCACAAGGAGGTTGAGAATTTGGACAACACGGAGAAGATGGTTAGCATTGCCAAGTTGTATAACCAAAGAGTGCAAGAAGAGAAGGAGTTGACTGAAGACCAGTTGAAGACCCGGTATGTAGGTAAGCAAGACCCGAAGAAACATTTGTCGGATACTGCTGAGAAGTTGATTGATGAGAATGTTAGTTCGTTGCTCACCAGTAATATAGATGTTGTAGCCATTCAATAGTGCGAAAAAATAAAAATACACAACTTTAAAAAATACACAACTTTTTTTTCACCATGAGCAATCCATTTTCCAAGCGAAGAAGAGTAGACGGGGAGATCAATCGGGAGGTACTTGATTTTGATTTTGCCAAGATATGCCTGCAGACGCTATCGTCGACCAATGTGTATGCGTGTTTGGTGTGTGGGAAGTACTTTGAGGGGCGGTCAGAGTCGTCGCCGGCCTATAAACATGCGGTGTCGACCAACCACCAGATGTATATGAGTTTTGCCACTGAAAAGTTTTATGAGCTACCTCAGGATAGGGAGGTGCTGCCAGTTCAGGATGTGATAGACTACTATAATCCCAGGTATACTCCCCGCGATATAGACCTCCTTCCTAGGATATCGTTTGATTTGCACAAAAAGTACCTTGTTGGGTATGTTGGGTTGAATAATATTAAGAAGAACGACTATGCGAATGTGGTGGTGCAGGTACTAGCGCATATTGAACCGGTCAGGAACTATTACTTGTTGGAGACGCCCACAAACCCCTTGAATGTGCATCTAGGACTCCTTATTCGAAAGATGTGGTCGCCACACTTGTTCAAGAGCCACATCGCGCCCCACGAGTTTATGAATAGTGTAACAGAGGAATCAAAGAAGAGGTTTACGTTGGAGAAGGGGCACCCGAAACTGTTTTTGCTCTGGCTATTGAATAGGGGTGGGCCGTATGAGTGTTTGAGGGGGAAGGTAGAGGTGACGAGTACGCCGATAGTGCCACACGAGGGAAAGGATAAGGTTGAGTTTGTTACGTTGGAGGAGAAGACTACTGTGCTGAACTTTTGGTTTCTTTCTGTTGATGTGCCTGGTGAAGTCGATTTGCAGGAGTTGATGAAAAAGTATGATGGGGAGACCAAGACGCAGGGGGAGAACGATGTCAAGACATATAAGGTGGTTGTGCCACCGAAGTATTTGGTGGTGGTGTTGGAGGGTGTGGGGGTGGTAAAGTTGCCCAGCATGTTGGATGTGAGTGGGACAAAGTACGAGATGGTTTCGGCGATCAAGAAGAGTAGCGGGTGGGCAGTTTCGTTGAGAAATGAAAGTGGCTGGGTGCTGATTGAGGATCTACAGGTAAAGTCGCAAAGTTCTGAGTTGTTATTTCTAGACAAGAACTATATAGTTGTGTGGAGGTTAAGTAGGGAGTAGGAGCGGCTAAGCAAAGCATGTTTGGTACACACTATTTTTCCAAGTCTTGTAGAGCTTAAGAGCTGGTTGATGACGATTATGTAGCCAGCGAGTTTGAGGTTGATTATGGGGTGGTCGTACAATTCTAGCAAGTCCAAGTACTCCTCAAATTCGACAAGTTGTTGGGAGTATAGTTTGGGTATGTTGGTGTTGGGGTGACGGACCGCAAAGTTGTTCCAATTTGGCACTTCTGCCAACAAGTCTAGTTTGGAGAGGGTGTCAACCCCAAAAATGGTGGTGGCAATATCTTCACACAATATACACAACACCCAGATATCATAGAACTTGGTATCGATGATCTCGTTGATGAGTTTGGCTGGCTCGTCGAGGTTGTTGGCGACGGTGTTGTTGATTTCGTCGAGTGTTCTGGTTTTTTGGTCGATAAGGAGCGGGAGTGTGTTTGTGGGCGATGCATGGAAGGAAGTGGTGATGATGCCTCCTCTGCCATACCCCTGTTCTGTCGGCAAGGCAAGTTTATTCTTGTGGGCAAGGACAAGGACAATTCCAAGTGATATGGGGTCTGTGGGGATAATCATGCCCTTGCAATTGAACACGTTGTGAACAGCCACTGTGAACTCTTCCAGAAACGGGTAATTTGGCCCTTTGTGTGGCAACCTTTCATCTTTATAGGTGACTAGCGGAACAACATCGAATAGAGATTTGATGGTGGCGGGTACATTCATTGTTGGTTTTGGTGGTTTAAAAATTTTTTTTTTTTCGTGCATTCTAAAAATATATACTAGAGATCATCGGTGGCGACCAAATCGATTGCCATATCGTACCATGTAGTTCCAGCATATTTACACTCACTCTCGCCGAGGTTGTTGAATCCGATTTTTTCGTAGAACGGGATCAAATTTTCCTTGTTGATTATCACAATCTGGTCGCCTACGTCTTGGTTGGATAATTTTTGGATATAGTCATGCAATAACAATGCACCCAAGTTTTTGCCTCTCCAGTCGGGGTGGATGACTACGGAATGGATACCTATATTTCGGGAGCTTTCGATGTGGCCAGAACCCGGGGTTTCTTTCGATGGTAATTGCATGGAAGCGTCGGTGATTTTGGTCGAGGCGATTTTTGTAGCAATGACATGGCCAATCAATGTTTCTTTGAGGACAGAGGAGTGGGATGGCAATTCGTCGTCGTCGTCGTCTTTGTCCTGGTGTTGTTTCTGGAGTTTTTCAGCGACTTCAGGCAAGTTGATAGCATTGTATTTGTAGTCGTACTCTCTGACAAACAAGCCAGCACACAATTCAGGGGCCACCGTCAAGCGGTAGTTGAACTTTTCACGGGAACATCTCTCTTCGGGTGGGAAACCTTTAGCCTCTAACTCGACACACTGGTCGATGTCTTGGATAGTGAGTGGTCTTATAGACAAGTTTGGTGGGAAATCGGACATGGTGGGGAAAAGAATAAAGTTTGGTGGATGGGTAAAAAAAAGTGTTGAATTTCTCACGCGAGTGGGAAAAAAAGGTAGTTCACCAAGATCAAAAAGAGAACCCAGAGGAAACTGATGCGCGGGAGTAGCACCTTGATAAGTCGCAGTGAAAAGCCAGGAATTAGTATAAGATATTGACGATATAGAGATGTACACTTTTTGAGTGTGATATTTACTCTTGTTTTTGCTGAACCAGTGCACGTTGACTAATTCTTACGTGTGCAGTGAAGAGAAAATTTTCATATTTCCTGACCATAGATTCCAGCGTGTGTCCCAGAGTGCAAGCGAATTCCAGTTTATGATAGAGTGCAGAGAGTTCGACAAGTCCCAGATATATGAAATGTGTGAAGAAGATAGATTTGCAAGCCGAGAATGGAGGAGTATAAATGTCCCAGCCACAGAGATACGGTACTGTTAGCCCCGGAGATGACGTATTTCAACCAGCAAAGACACGATGAGGTGGGGACATACCTGGCCAAGCAATTATTCCATACAAGCCGGACTACGGGGGTAGTACTTTTTCTGGGCTAGCAGTTTGGTGGTAGGTGTGGCGATGGCTAGTGATTGTGGGGTTGTGCTAGAGCTCAAGGTTCAGCAATGTGTTTGAGCCACTGACGACGTTTACGAAGGCCGATTATTGTGGTTATTCTTGCATCGAGGAATATGGGAGTTGAAGTGATATGGTGGGACGTGGATTATGCAAGACCCTTTTGGTGAACTATGCGGTGATGATGTCAGTTGTGGAAGTACAAACTGAGACTGACAAATAACTTGATGATTCCGTTGGGGGTATTGTTGATGAATAGCGTGTTGAGTCGACCAAACCAGTGTGGTTGTTTCCCAGTCTAACACGTACATTTACTACATCGAGTACCTCTTGTTGGTGGTTGCACTAGTGGTTCCGGCAAAAACTCAGCCCGTTGAGTTTGCAGAAGAAAAGAGTTATATGATGGATACGAGTTCAGATATATCACTACCAACCCCAAGACGTCGAGTACTGTTACGACCCTGAACCACTAGCCATACCGTGTCGGATGTGGCCGGTCAACCATGTGGGGCTCAATGATGATGGGAG
>OBUW01000062.1_pt1 | contig 82619 bp, 51 predicted proteins | sample 1475761 | NCBI WGS metagenome assembly OBUW01 (sample SAMEA2579908, study PRJEB22360) | human gut metagenome | biome: human gut; feature: human-associated habitat; material: faeces | place: Denmark | collected 2008/2010
GCTATCACAGTTTCTGAAGTCATAGTGGTTGCAGAAGATGATTTAATGGAGATTTCTTGAGTTGTGGGATATTTTTTTTTCCATTATCTGGCGATGCGATGCGCCGGTATCATCCTCTCATTTAATGCGTTTCAGAAATCAACAACCAAAGTAGACCCATACATTGAGAATGTGACGTATTTTCTTCTAATATGATGGTCGGTAGAATAAGATTTTCAGATCTGACTGATTCCATTTTACGTATTAACTTCAATAGGACGGCATTCAGCAATGACAAAAATTAATACCAAGACAAGAGGGGAAAAGAAAGACTAAACAAAAGCATAATGCTTGGTATGTAAACTGAATCACTCAATATTGCCCTTCCTTAATGTTTAACGTGATACAATCATAAATGGAACGAGCAAATATTAGTGTTAAATCAACCCAATACTGCATTAACATACAAGGTGTTAACCAACTTTAAATGATATTACAGTTTATTAGTAGAACTGTTACTAACTATTTATATTGATTTTATTCTGATTTTGAATCTATTCTTAAGATTTGTTTGGTGATTTGCCAAAGAGTTTTCCTAGCTTCGAATAATGGTAGTATGACGACATAGAATAAAGAAAAGAATAACCAAATAATGATAATAATCACACAACCAAGTAAAAAGTTTGGCGAAAATACATAGGGGGAACCTCCCAACGGCACAGGAATGATAAACACGAATATTATAGCAAGAACAATAACCAAGATTGTATACTTTTTAAATTGTTGATCCAAATGTTTATGATCAATTTCGGCATTTAAATCCATATCCAAATCGGAATTTGCAATTTCTGTTTCAATTTCCACGTTTTGATCCTTGGTTTCGTCGAGCTTAGTGGTTCCCGAACTTTCTTGTTTGATTAGTTCAGTATTCTGTTCAGCCAAACTGGTCTTGTTTCTTGTGTTGTCAAAGTCGAAATTTGCTGGCCAAATCAAAGATAAGACAATAGATATCACCCCTCCCATGACCAAGGCGGTGACATTGCCAGCAAATGATACCCATTGGTTTGATAAGTTGTCAACAGTGATACTTCCAGTGTATGTTTTACAAGTAATCAACCAAACAATAAATGCTAGAACCATACCACCTACAGAGCCACCGACGGCACCTGCCTGGTTCAAATCTTTCCATGTAAAAGCCAAGGCTATTGGAAAGACACCTGATGCTGTAGCACACCCAAGAAAATTGAATAACCAGCCCATGGATATTTTTGCAGCGCCATAAAAAATGGAAGCAAGACAGGACGAAAATATAGCCCATCCAAATACAGAATACTTTGCTACTTTAACAACTTGTGGAGGTGTTGCTGTAGGGTTGATATATCGTTTATAAATGTCGTATGAAACCAAAGTGGAAGTAGCAATTAATTCTCCCGCATACGATGAAGTGACAGAAAAGAATATCATGACGATTATCATTGCCAGTCCTGTCTTACCCATCAAATACGTGGCAGCAGCGGCTGCAGGAAGTCCTTCGCCAACTTCAAAGTCAGTCAATTTTGGAAAATCTGGATAGACAGAAAGAGCTCTGGCACCAAGACCCAAAGAAGCACCCATTGCAAAGGGAATAACGAACCAACACAAAGCAGCAAAAAAATATGCCCTAGAGGTAATTCTGGGGTCAGCTGCAACTGCTCTTTGAAGATATGCTTGATCAGCAACAACCAAACCAATACCGGTGATAACACTAATCACGGCGAATATGGCACCCTGCTCAGACCTAAAAGTGAGATATGATCCTTGGTAATTGTTTTCGACTGGAGGTAAAGATTCCAATAACTCCCACATCTTTTGTGCTGATCCTATTTTGTCATTCGAAACATACACTTCGAACATAAAGACAATAATAAAAATTAATATGATAAATGTATGTGAAGCATCTGATATGAATGTGGCTCTCAATCCACCAAATGAGACATATACGGCAACCCCAAAAGGAATTAAGAAAAGTGAAGCATATTGACTAACACCGGTTACAGCGTGAAGTACAGCAGACCCTCCAAGAAGAATACATGAGCTAACGATTGCATTACACACAAACCCACACCAAAGGAAAGCTAAGTGGCCAGGTACACCAAATCTAAAGTACCCCATTTCTGGGAATGTGGTGACCAAATTTGCATTTTTTTTGATTTTGCTGGAAATAACTGAAAAAATTGAAACTTGGAGAAGTCCTCCAATAGCATAATAGTATGACCCACAGAAGCCCATACTGTAGCTTTTGACTGCAGATTCTAGTAAAGTTAAACTCCATGTCCAACTCAGCAAAATACCAGCTAACAAGAGACCAAAACCAACACGTCTGCTACCAGATACAAATTCGTCAACCTTGTGTGAATTATACTGACTAAATTTGTTTTGTAAGTGAGTAACATAATTCATTACAACAGCGAAGAATACACCACCGCCAATAATTAAACCAAAACCAGCTCCTTGTGATAATGATGGCTCCATTATGTGTTTATATTTGGTTGAAGAAAAGACTACTAAAAAATGGATACAAGAAATGATAGGGTATTTACACCTTTATATAGACCCCGTTCTACTAAGAATCCTATTTCTTATCTAAAACTCAATTTTATTATCAGGGGTAGTAATTGTCGTGGATCTATCAGATGAAGCCATAGTTGAATCACTTCTATATCAAATTAGGTGATTAAACAATCAATAAATTTATTCCTGGTTTTGTGTATCAAAGATTCTTGTAAGATGTAGAGATATTGTTCAATCAGAATATGCAAAGAGGAAAATTTTCAGCGGTTCCGGAAACCAATCTAAATTGGTATTGACGTAATAGATGATTGCATATATTGTCACCACTAAAACAATTGCTGTGAAGTAGATAGATTTAGTGGCTGTACTCTATACTTGATTATACCTGTTCAGATTAAAGTGCTATTGTGGCACATAGTAGGCCGATCTCGCCCGAGGAAAAATGTGGCGTGCGACTAAAAATGCAATCTAACGTCTAAATGATTGTCTCATTAGGATCTGAAAAAAAACGGCAATTTTTAAAAAGAATCTTATTCAACTGCTTGGATGTAAGGCACTTCAAGGGCTAGACAATGGAGGTATACGTATTGCATTTCTATTGTCGTTTTTGTCAACTGAATTCTATTTTCTCAGCTTCATTTTGAATTAAAACCTAATTGATAAGTGGTCTTACATAACGTATAGAATTCTTTCTGAACACGTTAGATTTTCAAATTTTGGCTAAAGTTGACTGGAAATTTTTGATACAATACGTTTATTTACGGATTGCCAAAGTTTATTTACTCGTACTATTTTCGTGCAACTTCTCCTTGGTTGTATCTCTTGTTCCTTCTTCTATAAATAAGCAGACGGTTGCCTGGCCTCTCAAAAAAGAAAACAGGAAATTATCCACTTTCAGCTTCCAAAATCAAGATAAAGGCCGGCAATAACAATGTGACTTTGTTGAAAATACCATTGGCGTGATAGGCATGGTTTAACCATTTGCATAAAAGATTCTTTTTCTTGGTAGTTCTCTCTAAGAATAAATATGCCAAACTATATCTAATTTGTCAAAAAATTAAAACATTCAATTTATACTAGTATAAAGTTCGGAAACTAACAATAATTTGTAAGATCAGGCTTCGCTGTCGGGTGGTATCATTTATTGGCGGAAGCTCCATATAATGTGTGTTGCCTTCACATTTTCATCAACACTTCTCGTTCGGTTTGGTAATGGAAAACGCAAGAAGAAAAAAAAAATGCCTTGACTAAAATCAAAACCAACACAATCAATACCACCTCATCGTTTTCAAAATATTATTACCACACTTTACATTTCATAACTGATAACACATACCATTACATTATGCATATATAGCTTATAGAAATGGCAAACTCGACAAGTAATCCTGCTATCATCATGGCTAAAGACGATAATTCTGTTTCTGGTCAGCACAAACAATCCCTGCAAAACCACCGTTCTAAACAAACGAATAAGAACCAGAAAAGACAAAATAGACAAAGTCGGTACGATCATTCTAATGACCACGAGTTGAATATTATTGAATCACAATTGAAGAATGGGAAGAAGGTCAAGGGCTCCAAAAATCAAATCTCGATCAACCATTTATTAGACTTCCAGTCATACCGCGATCTGGAAGAATATCGCAGCAATCAGCAACGGAACAGAAGACGTAGAAGCAGTAGTCATAAGAGGCCGTATTCTCACAATAAGATTCAATTAACGGGGATGAGGTTTATAAACGTTAACTTTAAATTTGTTGTTGATGGTCGGAAAGATTATAGAGTCCAAGAATTAGATCCAAATGTCCCTGTTGATACGGACGATATTATCCGAATCATTGCTCCACGGGGGAATTCGTGCCCAATTTGTTTGACTGATGACTTTGTAGCACCCAGAATGATCACTTCGTGCGGTCATATTATTTGTTTGAAATGTGTCCTATCCTTGTTGGGTAATGAAGTTCCGCAGGCTAAAAAGAGAGAATCTGCGGCCATTGTGGAAAAATATCGAGAATGCCCGTTATGTTTTTCTATCATTAGAAAGCATGAACTAAAACCTGTTTTGATGAACAATGTCGATGAGCGGTTTGAAGTTCCAAAAGTTGGCGACGAAGTGGTAATGACCCTTATGGCTAGACCGATGGATCAAATATTAGCTTTGCCTAAATTGTTGGCATTTGATAGTCATATTAGAGGTTTTCCTGATACAAAACAGTTTGAGCTTTTGCCGTATCTGAGAATATTTAGAGGAGACTCGCAATATATACTTGAAATGTATGAAGAAGAGAAAAGAGATATCATGGCTGCCTATGAAGAAGAGAAGTTGGTGTATGGTGATGACTCCAGTTTGGTTGCTGAGTCAATTGCTTATATTGATAAAGAGGTTGAACAGTGGAACAATAAATTGTTGCAAAATGTTGTGAAGGAGCCAAATCCTTCTCACACTACGGATAATAGTCATTCAATTTACTATTTCTATGAAACTGGGTTCAATGCGGGCTGTACGTACGTATTGTCACCATTGGATATGAAAGTTTTGAAGACAACCTATAATGATTATGCAACGTTGCCTTCATCATTAGTTGCCCAGATCGAGAACATTAGATATGAAGAATTGACTGCTGAAACTTCAATGAACAGGTACAAATATTTGAGCCATTTGCCTTTGGGTTCTGAAATAGGATTTTTAGAATGTGATTGGAGCAATAGTGAATTCACTAGTACCGAAACTTGGGAGATTTTTAAAGATGATTTGTTGAAGAGATCAAATAATTCAAAGAGAAAGTTGCGAAAAGAAGAGAGGGATAAGAAACGAGCAATGAATGAAGAGGAAACAAGAACTAGAAATTTCTTTTTACACGAAAATGGTGAAGCCGAAATTGAACAAGGTTATTCTACTTTAGGCTTTGGCAGTTTAAGTATTGTGGATAATAGGGACTTACCGGCATTATCTGACCAACATGTGTCAACCGAGTCTGAAAAAGAGTATGAAACAACGGTATGGGGTACTCGTATACCAAAGAATGAAGCGGTTTCTTCTCAATCAGCAATCGAAGACGATGACTGGGAGGCAGAAGAGATGATTCGTAAAGCAAAGGAGGAGATGTCAAGACAAGAGCAAACTGGGGGTGGTAAAAAGAAAAAGAAAAAGAAGTTAGTTTTGTTGTCGTCATAAATATTATAGTTTCACGATCACATTAGGTATTTCATTTTCTCTTTGTAGTACTGTTACGTTATGTGATGATATCTGGTATATATTTGGAGAGTACTTTGGATCAGATAGCGTGTTGCCCGAATCAAATCAAACACGGATCTATTCATTTTTCCTGCAAGCTTAGGTGTACTCCACAAAAATCCGTTTGTAGAACGTCCTAGTTTTCGCTGAGAGTAGAAGCATTTCCATGACTCTTGCGTGTTCAAAACAAAATAGTTTGAATAGCTTTTTATTACACGGTAATCGATGTATTCTACAAGCTTTTGAGTTAGACCCAGTGGCTTGTTAAAGGCTAAATGTGAATAATAATAAATCAATTCATTTCATTGCTTTGTCAATTGTTGTGGGTATTTGTCTCCCTTTATGTTGATACAGTTAACGCACAAAATAAGACAAAAGATTTTTCAAAGTTTCTATGTCGACAACTGAGATACTTGTTTATTACTTTGTTCAACAGCTTAAGTCTTACAATGGCCTTGTTGCAAAAATACTCATATCTCATGTGACTTTGGTGTAGAATTGATGATCTCTAGATTGCCGTACTTCTTGGTGTAAGCGAAATTGGAAAAAAGAAAAATAGAAAGTTTTATGTTGATAATTTCATCACTTGATTTGTTGTGTTTTTGGTGTGTTTTTTTTGTATTTTTTTTTTTAAAAAAAAAGAAACTATTTCTTTTAAAGCTGTATCACAAACCATTTAATCAACACCGAAATTAAATAACAGAAAGGCATACTAGCGGGATGTTTAAGAAATTAGAAAGCTTTACAAATCCTCAACACAGTGATATTAGAAATACCCCAAAACAAGATCCTCAACCATCATCTCCCGCATCTTTTGTAACAGGCAATGGGACCGATGTGAAACAAGCAACAGATCAGCATGAATACAAGAATCCTTTTCCCACAATATCAGCGGTAAATTCCGCTTCTGCAAATACTTTACCATTACGACCATCTTTTAGTCATCAACCACCAATCAAGAAACCGCGGTTAGAGTCTTTACATCTGCGAAACACCAGCCCTTTTTCTTTAAATCATAATATCAATAATAATAACATGAATCCTCAACTTTTAGCTCGTCCAATTACCAAACCACGCGAACCCATCGAAGTAATTGCATTATCAGATAGTGATGACGACAAAAAGCCTGATAACGAGAGCGATGATGAAGATATCGAAGTTCTAGATGAACAACAGGTAGCAAATATTTCTTGGAAGGATACGTCGTTTGATCAATCTAATTCGATACCTTCAACAACCACAAGCCATCAACAAGTTACTGAGAAGCTTAAACCAGAACCAGTATTACCAGGGTCCTTTGTGCCGCATGACCAAGGAAAACAAATGCCAATTAAGAATAATGATGGCAATGGCAATGGCGATGACGACTTGGAAATAGTTAGCTCTCGATCCTTTCAAGTGAATAATGCACCCAGTACTGGTGTTTATAATGTACCTGCTCCCGTACCTCAAGTTGGCAATATGCAAGCTGATGCAATTTTTAAAGAAGAACTTGAGAACAGAGCAAGACTCAGATCAAGCGATTTAATCAATTTGCAAAAGCAAAAAGACAGTATTTCACGCGATCTTGTGGTTTCACAGGTCGCTATTGAGAAATTTAAAAAAAATATTGGCACTTTAAGTAAAGCCTTGACTCAGGCTGTAAGTTTAGGTAACCATGCGGATGTTCAAAAGTTGAGACAAGCTATTCAAACACAAACCGAATTATCCAAAGCTCCAAAAATGAAACTAAATAAATGTCAGGAGATACTAATCAAAATTGAAACCATGATTTCACTGACAAAAAGGGAGTTAGAAGTGATCTACCAACGTGTTAGAAATGTGGGACACCTTGCTAACTCAGCTTTTAATCCATATGAGGCACAAATAGTTGCGGATAGACAAAGAGTTAGGGTAGATGAATCGGAAATCAAGGATTTAATCGATAATATTAGACCAGATGAGGATTTAGAGGAAGGATTGGAGCCAACACCTCCCGAATTAAAGGTGAATTTGTTGAAACATCAGCGCATGGGGTTGACATGGATGAAAAGAATGGAAGCATCAAAAGCCAAAGGTGGCATATTGGCAGATGATATGGGGTTGGGTAAGACTATTCAAACATTGGCATTAATGATGGTCAGCAAGGGTAGTAATCTTATTGTGGCGCCTGTGTCGTTATTACGTCAATGGGTGGCCGAAATTGAATCTAAGACAAAGTCAGACGTTTTTCTTTCGGTTGGAATATATCATGGAGATGATAAAAAGAAGATGAAGGATTTCGACCTAATGAAAGAGTACGATATAGTATTGGTTTCATATACTACACTAGTTCAAGAATGGAAAAAGCATTTTTCTGAAGATTTGAAAGAACATCAACATGAAAGAAACTATTTTCCAAATCGATCTAGAGGTGGTAAGTCTTATGTGTCACCGTTTTTCTCGAGAGAGTCTCAGTTTCATCGAATAATTTTAGACGAAGCACAAGCAATCAAGAACAAGCAAGCGTTAGCATCCAAAGCAATGACGTACTTGAGGGCCCAATACCGATTTTGTTTGACTGGTACGCCGATGCAGAATGGAATTGAGGAACTATATCCTCTCTTACGGTTTTTGAAAATACAACCCTATTGTTCTGAAGAGAAATTTAGAGCGGATATATTAACGCCAATCAAAAGCAAAACTGACCTTTACGATGAATATGATGTCAAAGAAAGTATGAAAAAGATTCAAGTTCTTTTGAAGTCCATTCTTTTACGGCGAACAAAAGATTCGCTAATTGATGGTGTTCCAATTTTGAATTTGCCTGAAAAACACGTTTTGTCAGACTATGTGACTCTTGAGAATGATGAGTTGGCTTATTATCAAAGTATTGAACTGAGAGTACAGAAAGCTGCTAAGAAGATTTTGGGTGAGCACACTAAAAATGCTCCAGCTCTTACTTTACTTTTGAGGTTAAGACAGGCTTGCTGCCATTCGTATCTTGTGGAGATAGGTGAATACAGGGCTAAAGTCAAGGATTCGGAAGCAGAAGCCTCGGCTAGTAATTCTAAGTTGGACTGGAGACTGATGTTAAACAATGCTCGCAACTTGAAGGAATCGGTTAAACAGCAAGTTCACCTGTTGATTGGCTCATTGAATGGTGAAGGCAACATTGAAAATACTCCTGCTTGTCCCGTTTGTTTTGACAATATTGACATTGAATCGTCTCTTTTAATTTTTGGTGAATGTGGTCATATTATTTGTAAAGGATGTTGCAATACGTTTTTTGAAAATTGCAATGCTGGAGATGACGATGATGAGCTGCCGCATAGAATAGGTGAATGTAAAGATTGTCAGAAAACCGTTAAAGAGCACAATATGACTGAATTTCTTATTTTCGATATGCTTCATATACAGAAATTGGAGATGTCACAAGTTCAGAAGTTTTGCTCGCAACATTACCAGCACAAAATCAAGTCAAATCAGACGTTGATTAGAGAATTCATCAAAAGAGATAATGGGTTTGAACTGTCAGCAAAGATTCATAAATGTTTGGAAATGATTTTAGAGCTCTTCTCCAAAAATCCCGGTGAAAAGGTAATTGTGTTTTCCCAATTCACCTCCTTGTTTGACTTAATGGCATTGGTTTTACAAAATCAACACATTGAGTTTTTGAGATACGATGGTACTATGTCCATGGATGTGAAGAACAACGTTATTAAAGAGTTTTATCAGAGTAGCAAGAATGTTTTGTTACTTTCCTTACGAGCTGGTAATGCAGGTTTGACGTTGACTTGTGCCAATCACGTTTTCATTATGGACCCATTTTGGAATCCGTTTGTTGAAGAGCAGGCTATGGGCAGGGCACATCGAATTGGACAAACACGTGAAGTTTTCGTTCACAGAGTTTTGATTGCTGGCACGGTTGAGAATCGTATTATGGAGTTGCAGGAACTGAAAAAACATTTGATCGAAAGTGCTCTTGATGAACGTGGTATGAAATCGATTTCTCAACTAAATAGAAGAGAACTTGGGTTCTTGTTTGGTTTGAATAGTTTAACTGGTTAGAAATGTAAAAATAGTAGTGGTGTCAGTTTTGTTTAATCACGTGATCATCACGTGCCTAGTTTTAAGACTGGCCAGTTTTATAGATTATTAATAAATGTTTATACGCAATAAGACTGTGCAATCTTGGTTTAGTGAGTGGAAATGACCATAATTATGCAATTGCGTTCTTGCTTTCGGTATGTATGGTTGTATTCAGTTTAGGATTGAAAGATTCAAAAGTTGTTAAAGAATTTTACCCAAAATTTAACAAAAATATTTAATCTTTAGACACACATTGTTCGTTAAGATAACCTTGGTCTTGTTTCCCTACCAAAACTACTCTCCATTGCCAATAAATATGATACAAACTTATTCTCGCAATCTCGCTTAAAATCCGAACATTAATTACTATTGGATTCGCGGGTACGAGAAACTACAGATTTCTTAATAAAGTGGTACGATTTATGCTATCCATCTCGAATAAATGCTTGTTTGCATCTTTATGTTTGTTGCTGCACAAATGTGTTTTATTTTTCCATCTATTAAAGTCAAATCTGCATCTGCATTATTATACACACTGTTCGAATTGAACAACAGTCATTTTCTTTCATTTTCTTCTCGTATTCTCTATCCGAGAATCAACATCTGATGTCAAATACCTTTTATTTAGAGATTATAAATATGTCACATTTGGATTGCCTTTTTTGGTTCAAATGATTTTCTTCAAGTCAAATCCGCTAAAAGATGATGTCTTTTTCTTTATTATCAATAGTTTCCATTGCTTTAGCTGCTACCGTGAGTGCCACTTCAGACGGTACAAACGCATATACTGCTTACCCAAGTGTTGCTAAAACTGCATCCATAAACGGTTTCGCTGACAAAATCTACGACCAATTGCCAGAATGTGCCAAAGAATGTGTCAAGCAAAGTACTAGTAACACCCCATGTCCATACTGGGATACTGGTTGTTTGTGTGTCATGCCTCAATTTGGTGGTGCTATTGGTGACTGTGTTGCTAAAAACTGTAAGGGAAAAGAAGTTGATTCTGTTGAATCTTTGGCCACTTCCATTTGTTCATCTGCCGGTGTCGGGGAACCATACTGGATGATCCCATCAAGTGTTTCTGATGCTTTGGCTAAGGCTGCAAATGCTGCATCTGCAACAACTTCAGTTGAAACAGCCACCAAATCTGCGGCTGCTGAGCTTGCCACTACCTCCGACACCACTATTGTTGCATCTACTTCCCATGAAAGCAAAGTAGCTGAAACATCTGTTGCACAACAAACTGCTTCAACTGAGAAGTCCTCCGCAGCAGAAACTTCCAGAGCTAAAGAGACGTCAAAGGCTGAAGAATCCTCTAAAGCTGAAGAAACTTCTGTTGCTCAATCTTCTTCTTCTGCTAATGTTGCTTCCGTGTCTGCTGAAACAGCCAACGCTGGTAACATGCCAGTTATTGCTATTGGTGGTGTTATTGCCGCATTTGCTGCCTTAATCTAAGTTGAATTATAATATGTACTATTGCTAATGTATAATTAATATATGTTCTACTGTTAATAGGTGATACCAATAGTAAGGGTTCAAAAGTATATATCCCTAATAAGAATGGAGAGCAACGTGCAGGAGTTCCCAAACATTTAAAGAGTTGGCGCCATTTGGTCTCGTCACATTAGCATGCGTTTACTACTGGTTGACTGTGAGACTATAATGGTCATGGGCTGTTTTTAAAGTGGCTATACTCTAAGCTATTATAGTATTCCTTATGCCTTTTACTGAATAGATTATTTCTTATAAGTTTGTCCTTTTACTATCAATTACAGCAACAGTTGTGTTATCCAATGTTTTCATATTTGGTTTTTCATTAAATGATGAGATTTTTCTTTTTTTATTTTTTTGCCGCTGATGTATTACTAAGCCCAACTGTGGCGTATTAGCGATGACAGGAAAACGCATTGACAAGATTGACTTTTTTCTTGCCGTGTGATCTGCAACCATTGTTTTAATAATTAATTAAATTTCATACACATTCCATTCTCATCGAGGGTTTTGTACCAATATTGACATGTTGTACTGTATCCATGTAAGAATTCTGTTGAGTTGAATATATGGAATTACATTAGAGTATCTGCCATATCCAAACGCCCCTACTTCCTTTGTTTCTTGGCGAATATTATTTTATGTCAATTTTGTTCTTGGCAGTCGTATATTTTTAGAGGATCCACCTTGAGCACAAACTTCAATGATATTAACATTACCAAACCATTAGGTGCTTCACAAACTAAGGATTCCAACCAAGTAGGTTTATGTAGCGTAATATCCATCACAATAGCCATCAGGTGGTCGAGTACCTCCACAGCTGGCTTTTCTTTTTTTCTTTAATTTGAGTTTCTAAATTAGAGATCACGTGGAATCACTTATTTGCGGCATTATTAGCAATATCACAATGATATCTGGCTTCTTCTTAGACTTTAAATCTAACTATAAATTAAACTAAAAGTCCCTTCCATGTAATTATTATTTGTGATATCAAAACAATCACAATCATAATGTCCAAAGAGGCTGAATTTGTTAAAACAATTTCCAAGGAAGGTGATCCACAGGTGGATGTTCTTGAAAGAGACGCTGAGTCTAATTCTGAAAATGCTTTAGAACCTGATGTTGAAGAGCTACCAAAGGTGGTCAGAGAGATTGTTCCATTGGAAGATGATCCTACCATTCCGGTGCTTACTTTCCGCTACTTTATACTATCAATAATTTTCATCATACCTGGGGCATTTATTGATACGATGAATTCTTTCCGTACAACGTCAGCAGCATATTCAATTTTTTTTGTTCAAATCGCATCACATTGGTGTGGCAAATGGCTAGCTAGAATTCTTCCTAAAAAGCAAGTTGGTTTTGGAAGATTGTCGTTCAATTTAAACCCGGGGCCCTGGTCTATCAAGGAAACGGCTTTGATTACAATCACCGCAAACAGTGGTGCAACGGGGAGCATGGGTACCAATCCTTTGGCGTTGGCAGAACTTTTCTATGGTGAAACTGTCAACCCTGCTGTTGCCATTTTCTTCATGTGGATGATTGTGTTTATTGGTTACTCATTTGCTGGTATTGCCAGAAATTTCTTATTGTATGACCCTCAATTCACATGGCCACAAGCTTTGATGCAAACAACATTATTTCAAACCCAAAGTAAAAGTGACAAAGATGCCAAGCAAGCATCAAAGCAAATGAAAGTGTTTTTCTTTGTCTTGATTGGTTTATGTATATGGCAGTTTTTCCCGGAATATATATTCCCCATGACTTCTTCGTTGGCTTTTCTTTGTTGGGTTGCGCCAGAAAACTATACAGCCAATTTCATTGGATCTGGTCTTGGTGGAATGGGGTTTCTTAATCTTTCCCTTGATTGGTCAAATATCACCTCGAGTATTATGTTGTATCCGTACTGGGTGCAAGTAGTACAATTCGCTGCGTTTGTTCTTGGGGCATGGATATTGATCCCAGCTGCCAAATGGGGGGATCTTTCAAGTTATCCTTACGGGTTAATGTCAAACAGTTTGTTTTTAGGTAACGGTACCAAGTACCCAACTACCGAGTTGCTCACGCCAAATTTAAGATTGAACGAAACCCGATACGAAGAACTTGGGCCAGTGCATCTTGGTGCCCAACGTGCTTGGAATATGTTTTTCGATTATGCTGCCTATGTTAGTGGATTCATGTGGGTTGTTGCTTTTGGTTATAAAAGCTTGTCAGGGTCGCTCAAAAGATTGGTGAAGTCAAGAAAACAAAAGGGGTCCATAAATTTGCAATACACTGATAGGTTGAATAAACTTCAAGCAGCCTATGAAGAAGTTCCATTGTATTGGTACGCTATTCTTTTCTTATGTGCATTTGTCACTCTTTTAGTGATATTTGCAACGGACTCGTTATTCATGCCGTGGTGGTGTCTTCTTGTTGGAGTTGCCTTTGGTGCTGTGATTGTTACTCCTTTAGTTTGGTTGTATGCTCTATCCAACTTCCAGTTGCCCATTGGTACCTTCAATGAATTATTATATGGTTATATGATTCAGAACAAAACGTCAAGACATCCAGCTGGAGCTATGGTGTATGGTGCAGTTGGTGGGGATTTGTTTTACAGAGCCCAGTATATTCTTAATGATCAAAAGATTGCCCATTACATGCACATTTCTCAAAGAGCAGTATTTTTCTCGCAGATATTTGGAGAATTAATTGGTGTACCCATCAACTATGCCGCCTTAAGGTGGGTGATCCTGTCCAAAAGAGATTTCTTGGATGGCACAAAAGTCGACAAGCTTCACCAATGGACTGGCCAGACCATTGTCAGTTACAACACTAATGCTGTGCAGTATGTGATTTTGGGACCAGATAGATTATTCAAAAACTATCCAGTATTGCCATATGGATTCTTGCTTGGTGCTGGTGCTCCACTAGTATTATATCTTCTTCACCGATTGTTTCCCAAATCGAAATTGAAGTTCCATTTGTGGAACACCACTGTATTCTTTTCTACTATGAGTACCTTCTATGGTAACCTTTCAACGGGATATTTTTCCAGATTCATTGGAGGGACCATAACAATGTTTTGGGCATTCAGATACAAGCACAGTTTATGGAAAAAGTATAATTATTTGTTGGCAGCTGCTTTGGACACTGGCCTTAATTTGAGTATCTTACTTATTTTCTTGTTCTTCTCGGCAGGTAAAACAGTCAATTTCCCCGAATGGTGGGGCAACAATGGCAAGAGTGTGGAGAGATGTTTTGCCATGAGTTGAGCGTACAGTATTATTGTGTATTAAATAAAAAAGTATAAAATAATTAGAGAAAAAAAAAAGAACTGAATTAATTTTTAGCTTCTCCTGAGTCGTTATTACTAGACCCATCAGCAACACCATCAATATGAGGTAATGGTTGGCTTATAGTAGTAGAACGGATAGGTTCCAAGACGTATGGGTTGGTTTCAGGATCGTCATCAGCATAATAGGCATATTCACCAATTTGGGCCAAGTCGGTTCCCAACATTTCCTCGTCTTCGTGGAGACGGATTCTGAGAAATGGGATTCTGTCCATGGCAAGCAAAATAATGGACGTCACAGTGAACGACCAGGCAGCGACTGCACAGCTTCCTGCTAACTGATACCCCAATTGTTTCCAGTGGTGGTTCATCCACCCACCATCAATCTCAGTTCCATCAATCATGGCAACGTAGTCTGCAGCAAATAACCCAGTCATAAAGTTACCAACAAATCCACCAACACCATGGAGTGCCCACACGTCCATACCATCATCAATCTGCAACAAGTCCTTCAAGTCTACTGCAAAGTTACAAATAATGGCTGGAACAATCCCGAAGATTACTGACGTGTAAACGGGAACGTAACCAGCAGCAGGAGTGATACCAACAAGACCAGCAATAGCACCCATACATAAACCAACAGTCGACCACTTACCACCTGTTCTGAACCAATCGACAAGCATCCAAGTCAACCCACCAGTTGCGGCAGCAAGATTGGTATTGACACAGGCGTACCATGAACGCATGGAAGAGTTACCAGTGGACCCACCGTTGAAACCGTACCAACCAAACCAAAGAAAGATTGTGCCCATAACAATGGAGGAAACCGAATGTGGCTTGTATTTTGGAACTTTGCCCTTGGCAACTGGGTCATGTCTCTTACCCAACCAGAGAGAGTATGCCAAGGCAGCAAACCCAGAGTTTTCGTGAACTGGACCGCCACCGGCGAAATCCAATGCACCTAAGCTGACCAACCAACCATTTCCACCCCATGTCCAATAGGCAATAGGACAGTAAACAACAGTCAACCAGATAAACAAAAACACCATCATAGGACCTAATCTCGCACGTTCACACCCAGCACCAGCCATCAAAATAGCAGTGACAGCAGCAAACATCCCCTGGTAAAGACAGAACAAGATATCGGGCACGGTTTTAACAATAGATGGTGCACCCAAAACATCCTTGAGACAAAAGTTTTGCAAGGTCCCTAAAAACACAGAGCCATTGTGGGCAAAAACCAACGAGTACCCCCACCAGAACCATTGGAAGGCTGCCACACACGCAGCCATCAAAGCAGCCCACATTAATGATAATGCATGTTTCTTACGGGAGATCCCTGAATACAAGAGACCCACACCAGGAATCATAATCCATACCAAAACACTTGCAGTGCCAATCCATACCATATCGGCACGATCAAATTGTTCATTTAAATCGACTTTAAACACATCTCCACCTGTGCCTGTTCCAGTGAAATTTCCAGACATATTGGTTATTAACTATTCAGAGTATTGAAAAGGAAAAAAAAATCTGTGCGACGTGTTGTGGGAATGAAGGAGGATATCATGGGTGCTTTATATACATCTCGAATGCAGAATAAGATTGGCGAGCTAAAAACCAAAACGGTGGGAATCACAATATCGTAATTAATCATCCACCAATCACAATAGGGATTGTAAGATTTTTCACACTGATAAACAATTTCCCAGAAAAAAAAATTTAGAATTGCAAAAAAAATGAAAAAAATATAGATAAGCAATATACAGGAATAATTTTAGAATTGAGAAAATAATATTTCTACTGATTATGTAGAGGAGTGTGTTGAAACAGCCGTTGGTAGATTTGCAGATTCATTTCAGTGATTCTTCTAAGAAGAGATGGTAGACAATGTGCAAGCTGTACGAAGTGGGGTAAATCTGTTGTGGTTAAAAGGATATCCACATGCAATTGAAAGCCTTTTTCGTAAAACCTGGAAAAACTCTTGGTGGTTCAACAGGCTTTTACAGTTACACAAAATTCAAAGAAACAACTCTTCGTATTCACGAAACTTAAATTAGCAGGTTTATTATCGAGACATTCAAGCCAATCGTTTGGGTATTGTATTTATAATGAGCATCACATTTATTTCGAAAACAAATGCACCGAGAATGCTAAGCAAAATTACAAGGATGTAAATTTTATAGTGGGCAGTTACAGATAAAACATCATGAATATCTGGAAAAGTTTGATACGGGATCGTAGGTTGTCTTCACATCGATAACAGTGGTTATAGCTTGGTACTTCATGGTATATACAAGAAAATCATTCTTTTAAGATTATTTTCTTGTTACATGTCTTATTTGACATGAGATAACATACAACAATTTGATTGGTTGATACAATTCCCATAATTCTCTTACAAATGCTTGACTTTGATTGCTCTAATTTGTTTAATTTACATTGTAGATATTGCTCCAATGACCTTTATAAACAACAAATATCAGATATTTCCTCGTTCTAATATACTAGTGGTTGATACGACCGATGTTAATATCCGTGTTTTGGTTTACTATTAACCGTGGAAATACAATAATCAGAAAACGTGCACGAAGACAAAAAAAAATGGAGAGCGTCCAAAACCAAAACAAAAAAAAAACCACCAAATGAAGGGAAAAGAAAATTTTGTTCCCCGATTGAACCGGTTACAATAACGGCAACGAAAGCAAAAATCAATTAACTGAGTTCTCCCCATAAATCTCAACTGATTTGTTGTTTTGAAATTTCAAACCTTAATAGATGACTGACCAAGATTTTAATTTTGCAACAACCATATTAACGTCCAAGACTCCCCAACAGGCGGCAGCAATTATCCCTAACGTAATAACTGGCTCCACTGGATTGAACAAGGATTTAATTACATGGTTTAAACATTATAGCTCAACATTGGAAAATTATACACAGGGGTTACAGCAATTGATTGATGAGGCCACCAAGATAGCTGAGCGTAGCAGTATTGGCTTCAATAACTTTCCCCGTAACTGGAACTGCTTGGTGAATGCTGTTAAGACCGAACACGATAACAACGAGGCTGTCAATAAACATTTGCGACAGGAAATCATCAATCCATTAAGAGAGTTGATAGAAAAAGATGTTCGTATTTCTGAATTAATGATTAATGGACAAGAGTTGCAAGAAATAAGCGGTAACTTGAATAGAGAAGGAGAGATACAGTGGAACTACAAAGCACCACAAAGTTTTCAAAATTTGGAGGACTTTAAAAAAATTGAAATTCAAGTGATGTTTGATATAATTTTGAATTTCTTCCAATTAAATAATGGTAAATTAACCAAGGACTTGAAAAATAATGAGAACTCCACTAATTATCTTTTGGGAAGCTTCAAATTGGATGCAGAAATGCAAAACCAATTGAACTATTTGGTTAACACACAATTTGCAACTCCACAGAGAGGATTACAGCAGCAAGGTCAACATCTTGCTCCTGCTGCCGTGCCAAACAATAAACAAAGAAGAAATAGCTCATTTGCCAAACTGGAAAAATCGGCATCTCCAAAGAAACCTTCAAAACTAAAGTCCAAAGTTGGTTCAATTTTTGGCAGAAAAAAGAAGAAGGAAAAATTCACTGGAGCTGATTCAATTGCTGAAGATGAATCATTATCTGAGGTTTCTTTGCCACCTACAAGAACTAGGAATTCATCGGTGTTGTCTCGCAGTAACTCAACTAGAAGATCTTTTATTGACCGCTTCCATAGAGATGAGTCTAGCACTGGCATTAGCAGACAACATGAGCAGCACCAGCAGCCTTTGAGTGATCCTTTGCCTCACGCAGAGAAGCCTCAACCGGAAATTCCCCAATCACCAGAAGCTCCACAGGCCAAATCACTAGAACCTGTATCAGAAGTACAAAAAGAACTGTTCCCACCTATGCAAAACGGGTCCGAAAAGAGAAGTGAAAATCAGCAGTCGAGAGTTGATGTACCCTCTCAAACCTTGTCACCAGTTACTCCTACTCACGATGGATTTGGTGGTTCTGTTAAACCATTACCAGAACCTGTTGATTCTCCAAATGTGATTAAATACAATGACTCGGACGACTCTTCTACAGAAGAACGTAGAGGCTCGTTACTTGAAAAACACAATTTAGAAGTACAACCTGTATCTTCCCCATTCACTACTCAACCGCCAGCACCTGTGCTACAAGCATCCAGATCTAGACAAAGCAGTGATGGCATTTACTCGTTTGAAGCGGGTGATGATTCCAACCCAATCTCGGCTACTCCAAGATCCGAGCAAAATGTGTTTGGACAGATGCCAGACCCAAATTTGTCTCCTGAAAAGACTCTTGCTCCACCACCACCACCTTCGAGAAAAGTTTTGCACCATGAAGAACCAACTGTAAGGGATTCAGCTCTTTTCCACAATTTACCTGCTGCCTCCCATTCTGGAAGAGATTCGGTAATGGCTCCATTAGCAAGTCAAGACACGGGTCATTCGTTGTTGAAAAATGATTTCAAACACGAAAACTTGGCATCCACCCTCGGATTGAGCTCTTCTATTGCTGAAGTCATCAATGCCAGCTTTAAGGATGGACAGTTGATTAAATCACAAGTAGTTGGTGAAGTGGCCTTCAATTATAATGGTAATGCTTCCGATCCACTTGTGATCACTATTCCTAATAGTTTCGATAAAGTACTCGTGAACAAGACTTTTATTGAGGATTTAGGTCAAAGCAAGTATAAAGTGAACCCAACTTCAATTACGTCTAAAACTCTTGGTGGGTTGAAATATCTTTTGAAACCAACACAGGTACCAGTGATAATTCAACAAATATGGAAATTTGAACCTCATCAGTCAAGTTTGATGGTTAGCATTCGTTCAACTACACCTTTGGTATTGGAAAATTTTGTTGTCTCTGTAGCTTTGAATCAAGACATTGAAGCAACATCTGCTTCCTCAAAGCCTCAAGGTGCGTTTAATAAAGAGAAAAACAGAATAACATGGAGATATCCACAGTCCCTCGCATTGAATGGTGAAGAGCGTTTGATAGCTAGATTTATGACTAATGGATTGGGTTCCGAACATGAGTCTGGTGTGCAGATTAAATTTCAAGTTAAGGATCCACAAGTCAAGTACTGTAGTATTTACAGTGAGAATGGCGAAGAGATTCCTACGTTTAGAAATTTGGTTAGCGGTAGTTATAGTGGTCATCTTTAAGTTATCTGTTTTGAGATTAGTCTCTTGTTGAATTGAAAAAAAAAAACGTGAAAAAAAAAAGAATATAGCAATATTTTTGTATTTTTAAATAAATACACAGCTCTCGTGTATATCACTATGATACTTCCACCCCTATTGATCAGAGCTTACTCGTTCTTATTTTTCTTCTCTTCTGGTGTCAAAGAGTTGTAAGCTTTTTGTAAACCTTGAACTTGTTTCTTAAATGTATCAATATCTTGTTGTTTCAATTCAATCAAGTGCTTCAATTTCTCAATTTCTGTAGCTTCATCATCGGTTGCTGGCTTTATGTTTGCTTCACGGTAAAGCTTTTCCTTCAAAACCATTTTTCTAACAATAGTGACGACAGTTCCAATTGCAACCTGCAAATATAAGACTGCGCCACTTAAGTAAAGGTTTCTTTGGGAATAGAACTTACTGGCCAATCGATCGTAATCAATTCCAGGGAAATGTGGATTGGTCTCAGCGTCAGCATACTTGTTCAATCTTTGTATGCAATCTAAAAGTTGTAAACTCATCAAAATGATAGAAAATACAATCCCAACACGAAAGTTTTGACTCTTTTGCAATACAAATGTCAAGTCAACGATTTTTTGTCGGACGACATAAGGTAATGGTAAAACTAAAACTAATAACGTAATCATTTGACCAATCAAGGTGCAAAAAACTAATGACATTTGAAGACTCATTGTATTGGTTAGGGTTGTAATTGTTGTTGTTATTGTTGGGAGGCAGTGGCGGCGAGACGGTTTGCTTATTTGATAAGATGAAATTTGGATTGTTTTATTATTTTTCTGGAAGAAAGAGAGCAAAAAAAAATTATAGAACAAAACGCAGTCCCTGTGAATTATTTATTCTGCTTTCATTTTTTCTTTTCGTTTTCTGTCCTACACAGTCAGTACACATAACTTATAAACCGGTTACTCTTCTCGCATAATTGTAAGCAACAAGACTAAACAAAGCCATACATCCAACAATTCCCCAAAACCAGGCTAAGCCTTCATAATCTTGACCAGGAACCAAACAGTTCATACCCCAGAGCCCAGTTACCACATTGATTGGCAACACGATTGTACCCAATATTGTGATTTTCCCTAACACATCATTTGTATCGTTGTTCACTTTGGTCATATCAATATTTATTTGAGCCAAGTAATTCGAATGGAATCTCGCTAACAACTTTTCATAATGGGCCAAGGCCTGCAACATGGTAACAATATGATCTTGTATATCACCTAAATACATTCCAATTTCCAGCAGCGATCCTTCCAGTTCGTTGAATCGTTTGCTGAAAGCTTTAATGACATCCGCTTTTGACGATAACAATCTCATCACGGACATGACTCTTTTTCTGCATTCTCCAATTCTTCTCAACATATCACCTTTACGCTTCCAGCCAAGAATTCGAGATGAGTTAGTTCCACTGGAACTGGATACCGATTTCGCTAATCTGGGCCCCGATTTATGGTCTACCATTGATTTCGACCGTTTTCTGAAAACAAATACATTTTCTGGATGGTCGGATTCTTCTTCACTTTCATCTTCAGAATCAGATTCTCCTGAATGCATCTTCAAAATTGCATCCTCGATCGCATTCACTTCGGTTTCAATTGTTTCTATCATGGGGGCAAAAGAATCAGTGATGTCATCTATTAAAGCATAGCATATCCAATCGGAAGTTACCGATAAATAATCTTTCAACATTCGAGCACGTCTACGAACATTAATTGGATGAGGGGTTGCCGAAAAATGAAAAGTAATAACACCAGTTTTGAAAACGATAATGTACATGTTTAACGGCAGAAGCTCCCCATCTCGAATTTTTTTGCCCTGCGATTTAATCGATGTGCTAGTTGGTTTTTCTAAATACGATGAAAGTCTCCTCTTTCGACTGAAAAGGGACTTTAGCAATTTGAAAGGCGATTTCGATTCAAATGTGCTCCCGTTATCAGAACCGTTTTCGTACATGTCTTGTAACTTGTTCAACTTCTTTTCTTGTTCTTTTGCTCGTTGCCGTCTTTTTTCGTACACTACATCAAATGAAGTGAAACAAACAAAGTAGTATGATTTAAACAATTCTACTTTCTCTCTTGCCTCACCAAGAAATATATCTTCTGTAGTTAAAGGATGAATACCAAATGTTTTGGAAAGCACTTTCATTTCCTCTTCTGTTGGGTCGAAAACATCGAGCCAAAATGGTTCACGGCGAGACAAGCTATCATTCACAGATGACGGAGTGGGTGTTTCCGGTCGCGACTTGGTCAACGGTGCTAAGTTTGTTGAAGACACTGAATCCGGTTTCATATGAATAGATGGTGGTTTTGATCTGGTGGGTGGGAAAAAATCTTCAAGGCTCTCGTAAATTTTTGACTTGTCCTCGATCAACCCCAGCATTGTAGGCGAGTGTATTGTTTTAGACAAGTCTTCACGGAAATAAGTGAACCGGCAAATCTCTTTGTCAACTTTCCCCTTGTTCACATCCTTTAAAATGGGTGGTATATTCTGCTGTGATCTCTCCCATGGTTGTATTGGGGTTGGTCGGATTTGAAAAGGGTTATTTTCCAGACCTAAGGACTCAACCTCGTTCACCTTGAAGCTGTCTATCAAAGGTGTACTCTCTGTGGCATCTTCATTTTCGCTGTGCACAACATTGCCTCCAAAATTCACTGTGGGTTCCAAGTCTGTCTGTACTTCCTCCAATTCTTCCTTTATAAATTCTTCTAAAACATGCAAGTCAGGCCAAGCACTGGTAGTTTTCACATCTTCTCTGAAATCAGGGAAGCATACATCATCCAAAGATGTTGAGTCGCTTGAATGTTCCGAGGAAGGGTTAGATTCTCCAAACTCAGAATACGAGTACTGTTCATCGTCTCGATCCTCGTAATGATCCTGCCAAGTATTCGATTTAGCAAACAGTCTCTGTTCGTTGGTGAACTTGTCTATATCAATAGCAACTGCAGTTGGTGAGATCGGGTCCTCAATTGTTGAGGATCTTCTAATAAGTGTTTGTAAATTTCTATTCGTTAACGGTAAACTTGGTGGATCTTTGTTTGATTTCTGGTTTCGGAAGGAACCATTTGATTTTTTTCTTCTTCTGTTTGTGGGTGATGAGTGTGCATTTGCCCAATCAAAAGACTTCCGATGGTCTATAAAAGTACCTGAATTGATTAATTGGTCTAATGAGCTAGTGCTGTTTTTTGTTCCGTTTGCGTGATTGCGTAGATTTGACGAGTCGGGAGACTGGTCGTCTGTTGGGACATAGTTGGTAGCTGTAAACGACATATGTTTCTTTGGTTTACCCATGATGTTGTTGTTTCGGTTCAGTAGTGAGTGATAGAGAATAAAAAGCAAACATTATTGAAGGATTTAATTTTTTTTTTTGTTTTTTCAAGCCGCCTTGTTTGCTGTGTAATCATATACACACATATTTATTTATTTTTTCTTCGCTGCCCTTGATCTTTCCACTGGATTTAGTTGTCGCTAATTTCAGATGATGTAATAAACTTGTGTTGCGCATTGCCTTTCTGAGATTGGAAATTCCGTTTTATGAACCTTTTATCTTTATTTTCAACAACAGTGGCAAGTGATGTACATATTTCAAGTCTTGAATCGTTGGCTATGGTATTAGCTGTACTGTGGTGGATAAGATGAAATTATCATTGTTAACAAAGAAAAGAGACGCAATAATGGAGATTATTTTTATTATTGTTTTTATAAACAATTTCGAGGCTCCATTTAAATTATTATTGGTCTTATTATTGTCTTTGCCTATTGATCACAAAAGGATAAAGAGTAAACGATGTTATGAAACTAGTTTTTTTGTCCAATTGTAATAATAAGGGCCGGGCAGTTTTCTGAATACGTCTTCTTGAAACAAGTCTAATTTCTGCCTTTCTTTAACAGATACTAACTACAGAAACTCAAACAGCAGCCTTGGGCGTGATTCTGAGCATATTTTGAGTCAAAATTATAGACTACTTTGTTGCATTTTCTTTCAAAAAGTATATATATAATCAGTGTTCTACATATTCTCCAAACACGTCTCTTTGATTCGACACACGTTTCTCTCAGTCAAGCTTCAAAAATATCATCTACTCATCAGCATCACTAATTTCTTCTTCCCCTTCTGCTTGTGGTTCGGAAGCTTGTTTTTTAGTCTCTGCCACTTCTTTCTGTTCACTTTCCTGCTCCTTCTCAATGACAGCTTTCCTTTCAGGCTCCTTTTTCTGTGGTTTTTCATGTCTTTCCTCTTTTTTGTCTAATTTCACTCTTTTGTTCAGGGCTCCGCCATTTAAATCGTCTAAGGCGTTTTGAATCTTGTTAGTAGCTTCCAACAACTTATAGTAAGTGTCTTCAGTCAATGATATTCCCTTTTTACCTGGTCTCTTGACGCCATCCCTATCGGTATAAAACTCTCTAATATCTACTAAATTGACGTTGTTGTATTTACGAACAGTAACCTGTTTCTTCAGATCCAACAAAATCTCTACTTCATTTGAATTGGATGCTGGTGCTCCTCTTTTGAATGCCATAATGAATGTTAAGATGTTAATAAGAAAAACGGAGAGTCTTTACGCGTTATGACAGAAGCGTTCAACTTTTTTTTCACGCTTATATTTTATATGTAAACTTTTTTTTTTGTCTATGAAAACTAGCCAATATAATATACAAAAGCATTTCAATGATTGCCACTAGGCCATGTTTCATTGAAATGTTCCGCTAATGATGTCTGTACCTGCTCTACCAATTTTCCGTCGTTGAAAACCCCACTCCTTACATCCCAGTAACATTGTACTGCAGACTCCAACTCGTGCAAATTAGACACTCCTAAAACTATGCCAGATTTATATTTAAACAACCATTCTTTAATTGCAAATCGAGTAGCCAAGTCAGCTAATTCAACATTTTCTTCTTTCAATTTTTCGGCAATATCAGCAACTCGTTGTTTTAATGCTGGTGATGCAGGATGAAATGAATGTGTTATATCTGATCTCAACATCGACATGGAAAGAATCGATCCATTCAAAACTGTCTGAACACCGCAGTCTTGTAAGAACTTGTCGTGGTACTCAAATAATAATGTATTTTGGATACATCCATTACAGTATGACAACACTGCATCCAATGGAGCAATTTCATTTTTACATCTAAGAGCAATCTCATATAAAAATTTCACCGGGTAGCCTGAAATCCCAAAATTTTTAATAAGCCCTTCACTTTTGAGCAAATGTAATTCTTTCAATGCATCCATAATCTGATCCGGTTCAACAAACTCGATATCGTGCATATAAACCAAATCGATGTAAGAAGTGCCCAAACGTTGCAAAGATCTCTCTACAGACAGACGAACACTAGCTCGGCTGTAATCAAATTCATCCAACTTGACTCGACCAGCTTTGGTGCAAATATAGTATTGGTCTCGAGAAAATGATATCTTTTGTAAAGCTTGGCCGATAATCTCCTCGGAGGGTCCATAATATGGTGACGTATCAAGGGCATTTAAACCTAGTTGAAAAGCCCGTTCGATCAATTCTTGTACAGGAAGGGAATGTGGGTCGGAAGAGTATTGATAATTAAACACGGCCCCTCCAATTATCAATGGTGGTAAGTTTTTGATCGAGTAAGGGTCGAGAACTTCAGGTTTACCAATTGGCTGAAGCATATTTGTTGGGGAATGGTAGATCTAATGGCAAGTGTTTTCTGTAAAAAGATGAAAAAAAAATTTAAAGAGAAAAAGATAGTCCGACATTATTTGAGTTGTTTCAATAGTATTAATACATATCATTACACAAACGAAACGGAAAAAAAAAAAACTGAACGTGAAATCAATACACTACTACCTAGAATAAATCATCTCCTTCAACAATATAGTTGCCAGGAACTAAGCCAATCATACCTGATGACTGAAGGCAGTTGTCACCTAATTCGCATACAAACCAATTATCTTCTTGTTTGTGAATAATGTACATTTTCCAACCCTTTTTAAAGTACAATTCGCCCTCATTTTGAGGCTTGAATGAATATCTTGCAATGGCTTTTGTAACAAATGGTTTTTTGTTGACTGGAGTAAGTTTTATTGATCTTCTTGGCACTGTTGATTTGGGTCGATTGAAATTAATAGACTCGTGCCGTTTGGCAACTTCATCGCTATCATCAATAAAATCTGACTTGGGACGTCCATTTCTCAATGATCGTCTAAATTGATTAACGTCTCCATTACCACCTGCATTTAGATCCTCGAGAGCTTTGGCAATAAAATCTATTGAAAAATCCTTTATCACAGGAACCTTTTCAGGCTCTGGTATCTTGGGTATATTTTTGAAATCGTTTGTTGCTCTTCGACTTATTTTCTCTTGGACTTCTTGAAGTTGTTTTTCTCTTTTCCTGGGTGATGCCCAATTTCTTTCCGAACTATAATCTGAAGAGCCATTGCTGGATTGTAATCTTTCATCCTTGGAAAATATATCATCTGAATAGTTGGAATGATAGTCGGAAGGTGGTTTCCGAGTTGGCGACGGTGTTTTCGTTCTGTTATTTGTAGGTGGTAATTTGGGTATCGGTAGCTTCGACATTTCTTTGATAGGAGCATGAACACGGTTGGGGTCATACTGAACTGCATGTGGTTGTGTAAAAATGTTATCGTTTAATTTATCGTCACTTCTCTTTTGTTCCACTTGTTTTGATGTATTCCCATTTCCGGTGTATGTTGAATATGTTCTGGTAAGTATATTTGAGCAGTCTGGATTTGGAAAATTCAGTAATGTGTACCCTACTCTAGGTTCCTCACAGCCTGTCATATAATCCACAAATTCAGGGTCATTGAAAATCTTGTTGCCCGTACCATAATTGCCACTGAACTCTTCAAGATCTGTTATAGGTTGTATCTGGGCAAACATTGGTCTTGCAAGATCCACTGCCAGATCCTGGTCGACACATAATGTGGCAATATTATTACAGTAATTGAAACAATTGATTTTTGTGACTTGTATTCTCTCGACTTCTAGTTTATAGAAATCATTTAACGATATACTCCAATCTCGCTTGTAGATTTCGTTTATTTCTTTGTAATTTACTAATGCCATATGATAGTGTTTCCGTGTCAGGTTTATTTGGCTATTTATTTTGTTAAATTTCAGTTGGTTTTTCTCTAATTCTCGACCCCATGTCGTTTGGAGCAGTAGTCGCAATGACTTTAATTGGGTGCATTCTTCTTGGTATTTTGATTTGTAATATTCCAATTCTTTTAGAGCCTGTTGCCTCTTTATTAGTACCTTTCCCATATGGTGTTCCAATTTGTTGACTCTTTGTGTATAAAGCTGTTGGAATGTCTGTAGCTTTTCCAAGTTGGTGTGGATTATTGTCTTGATAAACTTGTGGTTGTAATTAATCATCAGTTGGTTCTCAATAGAAAGCTTGTCTAGTGATTGTTTCAAAGTTCCTGTTTCATTGGTCCCTAATATACATTTGCTTTGGAGCTTCTCTAGTTTTTTGGTGTATTCTTTTTCGATATTGATTTTCTCTTGATAAAAGTTGATTATTTCATTTAATGTATTTAATGAATCTTTAATTCTAGTTGTGACGATTTCAAAACTTTTCTCTGGGGAGTTACCCCAAAAGTTATTCACAAATAGGGTTTTTGACAGTTGTGGATTAGATACTCGCATCAAGTTGGGGTTAACATCAAGGAAGAACGAGGTAGAAGATTGAATTGATATTGTAGAAACTGAAAGGAATAAACTAGCAAATAAAAAGAAAAAAATGCTTTAAAGAAAATTTGATTTAATGATGATGCTTTTAGTAATTTCTTTATTGTCTAATCGCAGCTATCCTATGTTAGTGTGTTAATTTTTATTTATTTGTATGGTGTAGTTTTAAATAATTTCAGATTTGGTATTTCCAAATTAGGCGAATTAATAAACAAAGCAACTGGTCCTACTTGTTTCAATATCGCACGCGAGTTCTTGCAACCTATACCAGAAGCATTGATCATGATCAAATGGGACAGCTTTATGGAATTTCTCATTTTGATATTGTCACTTGGAATAACCTGTAATTGTCTTGTATGTGTGTTATTTTTATGTGGATTAGTAAATACCCACTTTCACTGGTGTATCACCATTTTCTGATTTTTTTGGTGTAAATTTCTGACAAAAAATATCGAGACAGTGTTTTGCTTTGAATATGGACCTTTTCCTCATCATGAGAATTCTTTACATGAAAACAACATATAAAAAAAGCAGAAGTGTCATTATACTAATGTTGTTCACGACACAGATACGGGCAATCAGATATTTCTTAAGAGGGGATTTAATAGTTTTTGAGTTCAATTTAAACCAATCAATTTTGCATATTGATCTTCTTCAACGCTTCGAAAAAAAAAAAAAAAACTAGTTGTGAATTACGGATTTACAAAAATTATGAACTATCGAAGGTTACAACGAATTGACATCGTATATGACTATCACACGAGATGACCAATTGCTTAATCATCAAGCCATGGGGTCGGGATGCCACAAAACAAAGAATCAGGTAGCTCATAACTTTTCACGTGCCGCCAGTTCCATTTGTTTGTCCAGTATATTCCTACATCACCAGTTGTGGCTAACATTTTTATCCGAAATAATTTTTTCAAACTATGGATAAAAGGCTGTTGCACCTGACCTGCATCTCGGGAAACACAATCTAGATGATGAAGAAGTAATAAAAGCAAAAAAAAGAAAAAAACTACCACCAAATCCGATTATCTACGCCTTAACCGCGGACCGAAAATGCGAAAGTTCATAGATAATATTTGCGAGTGTATTTGGTACAAAAAAGAAAAAAAAAATTTCTACGGGGACATACTTAAAGAATGTCGATTCCTAATTTCACAACATATATACAAAATAAAAAGTATCAGCTTTTCTACACAGTTATTCATGATATAGCATGTCGTTGGAAACATTTCGAGAATCTAAAGCATACAAATGGACCTATAAGGTCATATCATTTCTTATAGGACAATGGTTTTTCATTTTTCTTGGGGTTTTTATTGCTCTAGCCCATTCATATCCTGAATTTGCCAAACAAGGAGGAACAATTCGAGCCGAGTATTCTATTGGTTACGGGGCTGTTGCAGTGATTTTCCTTATCAGTGGATTATCCATGTCCACCAAACAATTATTGGTCAATGTTGCAAACTGGAGAGCACATTTTACTGTATTATCGATGTCATTCTTGGTAACTAGTGCCATTATTTATGGAATTGCTCTGGGTATAAAAGCTAGCCATAATGGGCAAATTGACGACTGGTTATTGATAGGTTTGATTGTCACCCATGCGTGTCCAACAACTGTGTCTTCAAATGTGGTTATGACGAAACAGGCACATGGTAATGATATTTTGACGTTGTGTGAAGTTTTCATAGGGAACGTTTTGGGTGCATTCATCACACCGGCATTGTTACAAATGTACATGAGAGGTACTTGGGAAATAGGTAATCCAAGTCATCAAACCCAGGGGGATTCCACAGTGCAAGAGTTATACGCCCACACAATGAAACAGTTGGGATTATCGGTTTTTGTGCCGTTGTTTGTCGGACAAGTTGTCCAAAATATTTTCCCAAAACAAACCAAATGGTGCTTGACAACTTTCAAGTTGAACAAAGTCGGGTCCTTTATGTTGTTGTTAATTATGTTCCAATCGTTTTCCACTGCTTTTGCCCAAGATGCGTTCACCAGTGTCAGTCATGCCTCCATCATTTTCCTAGTGTTTTTCAATATAGGGATTTATTTATTTTTCACTGTCTTGACATTCTTTTATTCCCGTCCCTTTTGGATATTAAGAGTATTCAAAGAAGAGCCAAATGATTCGTCAAGTAAGCTTTATCGATATAGCTATGCATTCTTCCGTCCATTTTATTACAACAGAAAAGACACTGTTGCTGTCATGTTGTGTGGTCCAGCAAAAACAGCAGCTTTAGGGGTATCCTTGGTTTCTTCGCAGTATGGATCACATAATCCAAAATTGGGTATAATTTTAGTGCCGTTGGTTCTTTATCAAGCAGAACAGGTTATGACAGCTAATGTTTTGGTGAACTTTATGAGAAAATGGATACACGCCGAGGATAAAGTGCCCGAAGATGAAGAAACTTCGGTAGGATCTGACAACGATCCAAAGAAATAGAATGTACTTTACATAGAAATGATTATTATTTATTTAGACATTATTACTTTGCTAAATCTGCTTAAAACCCAAACTCTCCTAATTCACTTTCAAGTCTTGCAATCGTTTCGTTTAGTTCGTTTTTATTGGCTATCAATGAATCCAACTCATCAAACCGTCTCGCTTTGGTATACTCTTTGATTAAATTTTCAACAAGGAACTTTTGCTCATTCATCACCATCAACTGTTCTCTCATTTCTCTAATCTCTTTCTTAGTAAGCCGCGGAGGAGATGGAGTTCTTGGAATCTCCGTCTTTTGCTTGTACTTTTCGGTAATCTGTTTATATTTTAACAAATTATCCTGTAAAAATACTGCGACCCCTTGATAGATGTTTGTAATGACTTTTTCATACTGCTCATATCCAATACGAATCACAATACGTTCATTGTCTCTTGTGAAAAATTCATCTCTAAATTGAAAAACTAAAATTTCCAATTCTTTTAAAACGTGAACCAATTTGTTACGCAACTTGCTTGAATCGTCATTGTCGCCTACGAGTTGCTCATACTGTGGCATCAACTTCTCGATCTGTTGTCTTTGTAGTAACATCGCTTCATACATGGTTAACACTTTATTATCACTATCAAGATTTCTCTTCCAATCAAACAATAGAGAATTCTTGCAATCAATACAACATCTGAACCGTAAGTTTTCATCTATTTCCTCGTACTCGTGTGTGTAATTCAACTGCGGCAATTTTTCAACTAGTTTCACCAACGGGACATTCATTGAACAACCTTTGCGAGTGCCATTCGGATCATCACAAACAACACTACCACATAAGCGACAGTGATGCCGTCTTATAAATAAATTAAATTCCACAAAGCAAATAGAACAATTCTTAGTATTGGGAGACCAATTTGCAATACCATCCACTGAGGACTTGTTCATTAATGAATCTGTCAACTTTATAAAGTTGCGCTGTATTCTTGTTCGATGTAATTGTTGTGCTTCGACTTTTGCTAAACGTTTCTGTTTAAACTGTTCCGTCAAATCAACACTGTTGACTTCAGTAGATTTCTGTTTATTGAAAAAACAAGTCTCACAACATCTGCACCATACTCCCCGAGAGTCATACTGTGGAGTCGTCTCACCTTTATCTGGATTCCGTAATCGTACCTTATAATGAGTATGTTCATTGCAAAACAATTCTCCACATTTGCGGCAGTTGACTATACCGTTCTTGACACTTAGTGTCGTGTCACAAAGGGTGCATCGATTTACTGATGACAGTTGCTTCCAATGTGATCGTTTGATGGGTGACCCAGGGGCATTATACTCCGAATCGCCAATACTAAAGCCTTGATCCAGAAATGAAATCCGATTGATCTTTCTTGGTGGGGTGCTGTTGGTCTGCATGTAATGAAAATATCAATGTGGCCTATAGTGGCGAACACACCTGAAAGGAGGAAGAAAAAAAAATTAGAAATAGGGTAAAACAAATAATATATTATATTCTCTACACTCTATTTAACCTTTACCAACACAACCGTTATATCGTCTTCTTTCCCACCAAGATATTTTTGACCTGTTAATCTCGACAACTCCTGAGCAAATGCACTGGGGAAATTACTGTCCTTACTTACTTTTACTACTTCTTTAACAAATTTGTTGGCTACATCGTCCAACTGGTTGGTTTCTTCATGATCTTTAAGAAATAATTCTATATCTTGGGGTATCACATTATCTGTTACCCCATCTGTAGCAAACATTACCACGTCTCCACTTTTCAAGTCCCAGGTGTACTCGTCAGCAGCTTCAGGCGAATCAATTATATATCTCCTACCTTGCAATTTTGCTTGTCTTACAATTTCCTCAGGAATTTTGGCCAATTGAAATGGCGTGTTAAAGTTATGCGTCTGAAAGTTGGTTTCGTTAATCAATTTGGAGTCTCTGAATAATCCACACCACGAGTCGCCTAGATTAGCAACATGCAATTTCAAGTCAGACGTGAGCACACCTAAACAGGCAGTTGTTCCTCCAATTTCCACTTGTGGAGAAGACAAAACTTCTTTAAATGCCAATGATAGTAACTGCTTTGGATTACTCTCAGTACCTGATTCAAATTGTCTCCTAAGTGATGCACAAAGTTCACGCGAAATGGCTGAAGAATCATATCCTGCCTCCGACCAACCTCCCACACCATCAGCAACTCCAACAGCTATGCAACCAGCTTTCTCGTTGGAAACAAACAAATTATCCTCACCTGATGGTGATTGCAAAGATGGACTTGGCTGTTTCTTCTTAAACAAATTGGATTCTTCACGGTCTTTAGGCTGAAATGCCACTGCTATATTATAATGAGAGACACTTGTCAAGGCACTATCATAATTCATTGATGCTGCAGATGCTGTTGCCGACGGAGAGGCAGCAGTAGAATAATCTCTTGCACTGCCTTTGCCATAACCACCCCAATAGGACCTCGATGAGGATGCAAAGGACCTTGCGCTTGTTTTGATAAAACTAGAGCCTAGGGAAACTCCATTCTTCTTGGAGAGAATTGTTAATAACATCGACATCAACACTACCAAACAACAGAGTCCTATTATTCTGCGGGATAACATTCAGCTCAAAAAAAAAAAATGCGTCTTTGGTTGTGGAAAGGTTCTATTTTGAATTATAAAACTGAACCTAGTGCGACAACCTAGTGCTACAAAAACCAACACATCAGCTCTATCACGTGACTGATACTGAGAACCAATCAAAGCATGAAAAAAAATTTCTTCCAACAAACAACGCTAATACCAAAAAAAAAAATTAAAAAAAGAAAAAGACGAAGTAGGCAGACTATAATCACTAGAGTAAAAAAACAACTGTGCTTTCAAAGATGTCCACATTTAATGTATTAAGATATTCCCTTTTGGGAGCTGGTATTGTTTACGGTGCTTACACTAGATTCTCAGTGGATTCCGCTTTTAAAGCCGAACAAGCAGCAAAGAAATGGAGACAAGAAGAGAAATTAATCCAACAAGCCAAAGCTGAATATGCCAGATTACATGCTCCTACGAAAGATACCAGCAGTGCCTCTACATCCGGCTCAATCAACTGGGAAGATCCAAACTTGGACTTTGGCAAGGCTTTAGAATCGTTAATTCAAAAATTAGATTGAATGTAATACTCGTATGGCTTATTTATTTTCTTTGATATTATAAATTGACATCGAAAACATGGAAAGAAGAAAAGCAATAGGCATTGCTTTTGTACATTAGTTTTGTTATTATGATATATTTCATGGCGGCCATTTTTGATGAAATTTCACTAATAGAATAGGCTACTTTTTTCTAAAATATATATACATATTCCGGTATTCTGGTATCGTAGATGAGTATTTGCATAATACGCATGTAGCTAACTAGATTAATGAAGAGGTCCAGTTATAATCGTACATAAATTCTTCAGGAACCTGTGATTTTGCAAGTTTTTTTTTTGTTGATGGTGTGGAGAAATGTTTATACCAAAGGCAAAAAAAAAGCAACCTGCTTTTACTAACCCAGTTTCGTCTCTTATTATCCTACAAAAACTACCATGGGAAAACAGCTTCCGTTTGCAGATGCAGCTACAATTGGTATGTTGAAAACGATACAGAGGGTTAGTCTTTTGTTATAGATTCCATTACTAACAGTTTCTTAATGTAGTTCGAGCACATCAGAAGGATGCTTACTTTGAATCCTCCTACAGAACACAGTTACAAGAGTTGTTTCAGTTTTTGAAAGGACAGCGATTTGTCAATGCATACCCTCAAGAAATAACAGTTTTAGCGAAAGCGGTATACTTACTGTTAACCACTCTATTGGGAGCTAGGACGTTGGGTGAAGAATATGTTGATTTGATATATGTGAACCGAACTGGAAATCGGCTCCCGAAACTATTACCTAGATTAGGGTTTATAGTATCATATGCCTTGGTTCCGTATATCATCAGCAAGATTGTGAAAAAATTGAAAAACAAAGAAGATGATTGGGTAAGCGAGGCCTTATCAAACTACTACAAGGTCTTGGATACTATTTTGAATTTACATGTTGCTCTATTTTACTTTCAGGGAGAGTTTTATTCGCTCTCGAAACGTTTATTTGGATTACGCTATGCATTCGGACACCACAAAGAACCCGAAAAAATGCAAGGACGAAACTATTCTTTACTAGGTGGGATAATTGTTTTACAGTTTATTGTAAAGTCCCTTGTGGAAATGAAGAGTAAGGAAAAGAAACAAACAGAAGACACAACAGATGATGCCAAAATTAGAAGTATTAGCCAATTATCCCAGCTCAGTGAGAACTACTCAGCTGAATATATTATCGATTTATCAGATGAAAAACAGTTGCCATATTTACCAGAAGCATCAAGAAGCTGTATGTTGTGTTTGTCACCAATGGTTAATCCATCAGCTGCAAATTGTGGTCATTTGTTTTGTTGGGACTGCATTGTGGATTGGATTCGAGAACACCCAGAGTGTCCTCTCTGTCGTCAACAATGTTTGGAACAACATTTATTGCCCTTAAAGTAAATTTGTTATAATACATAAAGAGCAAAACACGTCCAAAAATTGTAGTTTTTTTTTTCTCTTTAATCCCCTAATAAAAGAATAGTTTGAGGGATTCGCATCAAAAACTGGAATTTTTTGTTGAAATTCCAAGATCTTCACTAAAAAAAAAAACAGAAAACAGAAAAATATAAAAATCAACATTTTCATCCATTGTTGATACGAGTCAAAAACCGAAGAGTAATGTCTGAACTTCCAACAGACCTCGAGGACACCTACACCAAAACATTCAAACCCAATAAAAAGAATGCATTTGAGTTTTCCGCAGTCACAGATTTCATAACAAAGTACAAGAAAATAGTTTTATTTATAGTAACTTTTGTTTGCTTGTCATTATTTACCAACGTACCGTATATTCCTCATTTCAGACAAGCACCTCCCAAAGTTGTAATTATTTTGGCTGCTAATGAAGGTGGTGGAGTATTGAAGTGGAAGTCACCACAAGAGTGGTCAGTCGAGCGATCTTCTATTGCCAATAAGAAAAACTATGCCAAAGTGCACGGGTACGGCTTGACAATTAAAGATATGACTATTAAAAAGAGATACTCTCACGAGTGGAGGGAAAGCTGGGAAAAAGTTGACATTTTAAAGCAGACAATGAGACAGTTTCCTGATACCGAATGGTTTTGGTGGTTAGATTTGCACACGTATATCATGGAACCACAAATTTCCTTGGAAAAGCATTTTCTTAACAATTTGTATAATGCTACTTATAGAACCTTGGACACATTCAATCCATTGAACTTACCAACAGATCTTCCTTACGTGGACTACAACCAGCCTATAGATATGGTCATTACTCAAGATTGTGGTGGATTCAATTTGGGTTCGTTTTTAATTCGAAGATCAGAGTGGTCGGAGATGCTCTTGGATATATGGTGGGACCCTGCTATGTACGAACAAATGCACATGCAATGGGAACACAAAGAACAGGACGCTCTAGAAACCTTGTATTCAACACAAGCTTGGATAAGAGAGAGAATTGCGTTTTTACCTTTACGCCAAATCAATGCGTTCCCACCAGGCGCTTGTTCAGACCAAGCTGACGATCCACAGTATTTTTTCCAAAACCATGACTTTGTAGTGAATATGGCAGGGTGTGAATGGGGTAGAGATTGCTGGGGTGAAATGGAACATTATAAGGCGTTGTCGAAAAAACTTCATAAGAGATGGTGGAAGTTTTGGGAGTAGTAGAATTGTACTTTGTAGTGTGCTTTTTTAATTTACATAGTTACTTTAACAGCCGTTAGGAAACAGCGACAAAGAAGAGAAAAAAAAAACTTCGAGTTCAAGAGAGAGAGAAAAAAAAAATCAAAACAATAAAAAACTGAGGAAACGGAAAAGTTCTATTCAAACGTCAACCATAAATCTAGGTTTAGCGAAATATAATAAATCATGTCTGATTGGTTGAATGAAAATGCATTTGCAGATAGCAACAGCAATGACGATTTTTTGAATTCCATTTTTGATCAGAGCCAAGGAGAGCAACAAGCTCCACAGGTTGCGCAGGTTTCTACATCAATGTCAAACCCACCACTTCAATCACAATCAGCCCTGTCTACTTCAAGAATCTCACAAGCACACACTCCAATGTACCAACAGTCTCCTGTTACTGCTCACACTATACCGCAAAACAGTCCTCAAAGTATGCCGAATCAAGTAGCACAGCCTCAACAACAAATACCACCACCCCCTCTGCAACACTTACAACAGACAACCGCCCAAATGCTTCCTCAACAGCAACAGCAACAGCAACAACAGCAGCAACAAAAACAAGAGCAGCTATACAGAATGAAGCAACAGATTTACCAACAGCAGATGCTAAAAAAGCAGCAAGAAAACATGTCTCGTCAGCCTTCTCCCATGAATTCAGCTGGGCATAACACACAACAAAATACGCCAATCACCCAGAATGCAAAAACACCTCAAAATAATTCAAAATTGCAATCAATGCAAATGGAATTGTTTTTTTCTGTTTTGTATGACTTTTTGCAGCGGAGCGGGATCTCCATTCCCCAATCATTAGCTATCAATGGTAAGAGAGTCAATTTGTTCATTTTGTATATCTTGAGTCAAAGATTGGGTGGATACAGGGTCATGAAGGCTTTTCTACTTATGTCACCAGAGCAGCAGCGTATGCAGCAACAGAATCCTTGGGCACTAATGGCCGACAAAATGGGGTTTCATGATAAAGGGGAGGACCCCATGGCCAAAGAAAGAATTGCTAGAGAACTTTGCAATTGCTATAGTAACTTTATTTTACCATATGAAGAGTATTATGCAACGCCTGAAGGGAATAAGGATATTGAAGCTAGCAAACATAGATTCCAACAGCAAATTGTTCAGAAATATCTGTCCAATGTCCCCACACCGGCTCCTAATCAACAAAGTCCAATGATAAGTAGCGCTCCAACACCACACCAACAAAGGAAGTTATCCCGTACTAGCAACTCGGTGAATAACTCACCAAATGTCAGCTCTCCTTTCCATAACACCCCTCGACAAGTTCCAGCACCAGCACCGGCACCGGTACAAACGGCCGCGTCTATGCCTCCGCCAACACCTGTTACAGCCAAATCTCAAACAACAAAAGCAGATGCCCATATTTTGAAAAATTATACTCCTTTCAAAAAGATTGTAGAAACGCATGGTCCATTCAATATCAAAGAGCTCTCGCAATTGTCTACTGAAATCGAGGTGACAAAACCAGTTTATCTTTTTGCTCCAGAATTAGGAATCATCAACCTCCAGGCTTTGACAATGTCAGTAAAAAGCAATAGTGGGATCCAAAGCTCAGAAGTTGTGAACGCCCTTAACACATTGTTGGTTGCTACATCAGACGTTAATTATGCTTTTCAAATAAAGGATATCATGGAGTTATTAGACGCATTATCTTCTTTGGGGAAGGATGTTTTGAACAAAATTGTAGGAGTCAACACAGAAGAGGATTGCGTGAATGCTGATGTGACAAAATTGTCTGCCAATGGTCGGATTGATGATATTTTTAATCGTTATGTTAAAGGACAAGGCGAAGATATACTGTATGTGGTTAATTCGCTTACAGGGGAAGTTGTTTCTGACGATGAGGATATCGAGGAACTTTTTTCAGTATGTGATGACGGGAATCTGGAATCTCCTATTGACAAGCTGACTGATCTGTTAGATGTGCTTGAGTTTCATTTGGATGATTATCTTACAGCATTGAAGAATTTCAAATCTGAAAACAAACACCATTTTAGCAAACTTCAAACACGAAGTGCCACGGATGATCAAATATTGTTAGTCGATGAATTGATAACTATAACAATGATCTTGAGAAACATTTCTTTTGCTGAATATAATAAAGAACCTATGGCAGGAAATCGTCTTTTCAAGGATTTATTGTTTTCAACTGTCAAAAGCGTTGCTTTAAACAATGACAAATTTGTGTTTAGCCGCAAACGGTTATGTTTACTCAAGGATTGTCTTTTAATGCTAGACAATATTTCATTGTTTACTCATTTGCATACTTTAGAGGAAGCATTTTTATCATTTGTTTTAGTAGCATCCTTTGGACCTAAGATTGAAGATCAATACAAGATCCCACGATGCAATATTGAAACCCATTCGTATTTTGCCTTTGGTCTTGATGCCTTCACCAAGTTGATGGTCAGAGAGCCATACAATAGATCATTAATTCAGGCAGTTTTGAATGGAACTTTGAATTCCAGTATGACAGGGTATTCTGTCAGTTTACAGGATCAAGAGTACACAAGAAAGTTAATCAAGGCTTACAACAAAGATTATAAGTCAGCATCACTTTTGAGTCAAGCTTTCCAGATGTATATGAGTATATTGCCTTTCGATGCCAACACATTTGAATTGTCAAAATTCATCTTCATGAGGAGTCCAACAATTTCACAGATGTTATTTGGGGCCAAATTGTTAATAGACATGGTTCCAGTTGACGATTTGAACACACATCATAACAAGTTGTCTCTTTATTGGTTATTGGAAAACCGGGAGTTATTATTGGGTAATTTTGCCAGGATAGTCGTCGCTTTATCTACAGAAACTGGAAAATTCCCACGCGAATCGCCTGAGCACAAGGTTTTGTCGCTGGTATTACGCAAGGCCCTCGTTGTTATCAATTCATTGGTCGACAATGCAGTTTTGGCTAAGGAAATAGGAGACCTGCGACACACCGACTTGATGGAGAGTTTGACAGATTGTTTGGCTTTCCCAAGAATAATACCCGATGCCATTTTGACATTGGACACGTTTTTGGCACCTACCATTGATACCAATTTAGGTAAAGAAGTTGTCAGACTACTTAGGTATTTGAAGGATTTAAAGGCTTGTGAGGGGATCTAGATGTATCTTCGGTTTGGTTTTTTTTTTGTGATTTGTTCTTATCTATAATTGTTGTTGTGTATTGTTTTTATTTTGTAAATTTTAATGTATAATTAATCAAAGCGCAAGTGCGCAAGAATATAATTTTGTTGCAATCATGTAAGCACCTTTATCTGTAGATTGCAAATATTACACTTTCCTAATTATTAATGCCCTGATGTGTATTCGTTATCTTTTTGCTTGATTGCTTATGCTTGTATTCCATCCCCCTCTTTATCATGTTTACCAATCTGGGTATAACGATCCCGAATTATTGACATGTATGTTGTCAACCACCAAATTCGTTGTCTATATAAGATGATCCAAATATCCCATCAACCCAGTTATTTTTTTTTTAATTTATTACAAATTCAACACACAAACTACTACTAAACAATAAATATGGCTCCTCCAACTTTAACTCAAGCAGCACCAGCTGCACCACACTTAGACACTCCAAAGATGTTGGTCGGTGAACACACTTTACCGGCTAGTTGGTGGACATCTGAAAGTATCTTTGAATTAGAGAAAAGGGCAATTTTCCACAAATCCTGGATGTTTTGCACCCACTCATCCCGTTTCGCTAAAGCTGGTGACTACTATGCGTTTAATCTCGCTGGAATTAACTTTTTCGTTATCAAGTCCAAGATTGATGGGCAATTGAAAGCATTCCATAATGTTTGTCGCCACAGAGCTTATCCTATTGTTAGAAAAGATCAAGGTTCTAGTACTGTATTGGGATGCAAATACCACGGATGGAGCTACAATTCCGATGGGATCTTAAGAAGAGCACCTCATTTTGATAACGTCGAAGGGTTTGTTAAAGAGGAAAATTCATTGTTTCCAATAAACACCCATGTAACTCCTCAGGGATTAGTTTTTGTTAACTTTAGCTCCGATCCAATTCCATTTGATGATTGGTTCCTGGGTTTGACTACTGAAATGAACGAATTTGATTTTTCAGATTATGAATACCACATGTCCTACGAATTAGATGGAAAATTCAATTGGAAAACATTGATGGATGGTTATCAAGAGTGTATGTTACTTCTGGAGTTGGCTTTGTCAGCTCCATTTACTAATTTGTTGTCTAAAACCGAAACAAATACTAACAACTTCTAACAGGCTTGTATGTTATTTTATTCAATTCTTTCTTAACTGTGTGGTATTGAAATGAGTGTGATTGCATTAGATTTGCTTCACCCAAAATGATTACTGTACATGTTTTTTTTTTTTGCTTATCATTTACTAACATATATTTATTAATAGACATTGTCCAACTACCCATCCAGGTCTCAATACTGCGTTTAAGATGGAAACCTATAAGGTTGTCCCTAAAAACAGATATTGTCGTCATTTTGCAAAAATCGTACGTCAAGAGAAACCAGTAGAAAAGCAAGATTCTTCTTCTTGGTTTGGATTCAAGAAGGAAACAAAGGAAGTTAAAGAAACAAAACCCAATCCCGGTGGTGAATTTGATGGATTATGGGTTTACTTGTTTCCTAGCAACGGAATTAATTGCTACTCTCCAGCTTGGTATTCCATTAGAGTGTTGCCTATCACTGCAAAACGCACTATTTTGCAATACGATATTTATACCAAAAAGGGTTTGGATGACGAAGAGAAAAAGGAATTTGTTGACTTTTTACAACAAGTTGAGTTGGAAGATTTTGACTTGTGTGAATTGACTCAAAGGAATTTGAATGAAAGGATTTATAGTACTGGATACTTGCATCCCGAAAAAGAGAGGGGTGTGTTGTATTACCAAGGTGTTGTTCGTGATATGGTTAAAGAACATTTTGCTTTGGAGCAAGCTGCTGGCCAATCAATTGATCCAGCCGCAGTGGGTACTAACCCTAAGAATGGGGAAGTTGAAGAATTAGAAGGGATTTGCAAGTCGCTTGAATGTGGCAAGGAAACTGTTGATTGGTAAGATTTGCCACAGCAGTGTTTATATAGTTGTCTTCTTGTTAGTATTTATATTGTAATGAATTTTACTTCCGTGTGACTATTTATTAGCAGGGTTTGGAATATATTTAAACTACTAGTATACAGCTATTGGACAAGCAAACACCTTATTCATCTTTCTTAACCTTTACCTTTGAAACGTACCCCAATGCACTTAATCTTTCTGGTAATATAGGATGAGAATAATGGTAAGAGGAAAACAACCAATCGGCATTCATACTTGACAAGTTTTCATTGGATAACTTGATCAAAGATCTGCTCAATTCCTCAGAATATCCACAGTCACTAGCATACTTGTCGGCCTCATATTCATGCTTTCTTGAAATCAAGTTCAGGACGAATGTCAAGAGACATTCCACTGGTTGGAAAATGTCGTTGAATAACATAAATCCGATCAAGATTGGTTGTTGCTTGACAAACCCAAAACTTGTGTATAATGATTTGTTATGAATGAAAGCAGAATACAAGGAAAAAATCAAAAACAAATGGCCTTGCATCATGGTTATCATCTTTGGCAAATGGTTCAATTTCCAGTGACCAATTTCATGAGCCAAGACAGCAACAGTTTCTTCAGTTGAATTGTGTTCAATTAAAGTGTCAAACAAAACAATTTGTTTGCTCCATGGCAATCCTGTGAAATAAGCATTTGAATGGGACGATCTTTTTGATCCATCAATGACAAACAATTTTGTCAATGGGAATTTTTGTTCTAAAGCTAATTTTTCAATGGCGGTTTTCAACTCACCATCTTCCAAGGGAGTAAACTTGTTAAATAATGGCATAATCAATGTTGGAACTATGGTCATAGCAATCAAGTTGACTACTAAAATGAATCCCATGAGATAGAAAATGAACTTATCATCAAAGTAATCAATAATTTTCAAAAATCCGGCAATAACTGGCGATCCCAAAACTATAGAGATACCAATTCCTTTTAACATATCGCTAACCCACAAACCAATTGTTTGCTTGTTGAATCCGAATCTCTCCTCTAACACAAAGTTTTTGTAGTAGCTCAATGGTAATCCAATCAAAGTTGTCAAGATTTGGGTGGTGAAAACAAAAAAAAGCGATTGAGTAATAACACCACTCATGGCCTTAGGTAAAACTGCAGCACTACTCTTCATGATAGTCCCAGCCAATGTCCAGGTTTTAGGTAACAAGTCATATTTAAAGATTGCCAAGTTCTGCAACAAGCTGAACGTACTGGAAAAGACTGAAAACTGTGCTTTAGCACGGGAATACTCTTGGGATTTGTCGAATGTTTCTTGTGAAACTTCTTTTTCAATTGACTTTGGTGCTGTTTTCAGTTGTAACACTCTATATTGTCTAAGATCTAAATAAGTCTCGAAAACATATTGGCCAATAGTAAAGCCAACAATAATTGTTTTCCAATTAATTGATGGTGAGTCAAGAAAGGCAAATGACTTGTAAAAGTTAGTATATTGTTGGTCATTACATTGCAAACTTATATACATACTTCTGCTAAAGAAATCATAGTTATTTAACAAAAATGAATAGTTGTTGATAAAAAAGAAACAAACTGGGCAACATTTGTTTTTTTTTTTTTTGCATATTTTTTCGTGTTGTGCTTATTTTTGCCATTCGCTTTGGGAAGGACTAGCTGTCTTCTTTCACAACGAATTCTCATTGTCTCTTCAAATATAAATATATCTACTTTGTTGATTTTTTTTTTTATATAAAGACACAAATAAACTTTACTTTAATATATATATAGAATAGTTACTTCAATGCGATTGTTTAGTTGGATTCAGCAGCTAATTTTTCAGCTTTAGCAACGACATCTTCGATACCACCAACCATATAGAAAGCGTTTTCTGGCAAGTTATCGTATTTACCTTCCAAAACATCCTTGAATGATTTGACAGTGTCTTGCAATCTGACTAATCTACCTGGGATACCAGTGAAAACTTCAGCAACAGCGAATGGTTGAGACAAGAATCTTTGGATCTTACGGGCTCTTTCGACAGTCAATTTATCAGCTTCAGACAATTCATCCATACCCAAAATAGCAATGATATCTTGTAAGGATTTGTAAGCTTGTAAAGTTTGTTGAACACCAGTAGCGACATCGTAATGTTCTTGACCAACAACAGAAGCGTCCAATAATCTGGATTTGGAATCCAATGGATCGACAGCTGGGTAGATACCCAATTCAGAAATACCTCTAGACAAGACAGTAGTGGCATCCAAATGGGCGAATGTAGTGGCTGGAGCAGGATCGGTCAAATCATCAGCTGGGACATAGACAGCTTGGACAGAGGTGACGGAACCTTTCTTGGTGGTGGTAATACGTTCTTGCAAAAGACCCATATCAGTGGCTAAGGTTGGTTGATAACCGACAGCAGATGGAATACGACCTAACAAAGCAGACACTTCGGAACCAGCTTGGGTGAATCTGAAAATGTTATCAATGAACAACAAGACATCTTGACCTTCTTCATCTCTGAAGTATTCAGCAATGGTCAAACCAGTCAAAGCAACTCTAGCTCTAGCACCTGGTGGTTCGTTCATTTGACCGAAGACCAAAGCGACCTTGGAGTCACCTTCCAAGTTGATGACACCGGTTTCTTTCATTTCACGGTACAAATCGTTACCTTCTCTGGTTCTTTCACCGACACCGGTAAAGACAGAGAAACCACCATGGGCTTTGGCAATGTTGTTAATCAATTCTTGGATAAAGACGGTCTTACCGACACCAGCACCACCGAATAAACCAATCTTACCACCTCTGGCGTATGGGGCCAACAAGTCGACAACCTTGATACCGGTTTCCAAAATCTCGGCAGCAGTGGATTGTTCAACGAATGATGGTGGTTCAGCGTGAATTGGTTTCTTTTCCTTACATTCAATTGGACCTCTGTCATCAATTGGTTCACCAACAACATTGATGATTCTACCTAAGGTACCTCTACCGACTGGGACGGAGATTGGGGCACCGGTATCGTTGACTTCGGTACCTCTGACTAAACCTTCAGTACCATCCATAGCAATAGCTCTGACGGTGTTTTCACCCAAATGTTGAGCAACTTCCAAGACCAAGTCTTGGTCACCGTTCTTCAAAGTCAAAGCATTCAAAATAGCTGGCAAGTTTCCTTCGTCGAATTGGACATCAACAACGGCACCAATAACGGCTCTAAACAAAAAAAAGAAATTAATGTTAGTATATTTTATAAATCGTACTGAATCATGGAATTCTATTGGTTGGAAGTCCCTCGCACAGAAAAAAAAATGTTGGAAAAAAAAAAACGAAAATTTTCTTGAAAATCTGATTGGACATGCCAATTATGAGAGGCAATTGATCTTCAATAGAAAGCTGAGTTTGTATTATTGGGTATTATGTGATTAATCAATTGTGTAAACATTACCTGTCTCCATTATATTCTCTCATGCAATTGCCCCAGAAATAGTATAAACAATTCATTCAAAAAATTAGGGGCAGGATAATAACCCAACGAATCATGTATCTCCCTTCTCTTCTGTCATTCATAAACTTCCAATTGAATCCTAGAATCTCCAATTAATCTCATTTCAAATTCTTACATACCTGACTTTACCATGGGCAGCAGCAGCAGTAGCTAAAGTTCTAGAGTTGAATAAAACATCACGTTTGACTGCTCTGAATGCAGCACGTGAACTGGCATTAAATAATCTTGGAAGAACCATCGTTTAGATTGTTTCTTTAAAACTTTGGCTTTTAAGATAATTCTATGGTTTTCTGTAAAAAAAAGAAAGAAGAAAGGAAAGGAGAGAAAAGAAAATGGTTGAATATATATATAAATTTTTCACTGTCAAAAGAGCGAGCACTCAAAGGTTCAACGAATTTTTTTTTTTTCCCGTTCAATACTTTCTCCCTGCGTGTAAAACCCAGAACTGACCAATAAAAGTCAAGAAAATATTTAGGTATGGAGACCGATTTTACTTTTTTTTTTCCTCGTTTGCTTCACACTCAGTGCTTTCCTTTATGTCGCGGTCGTGCTCATAATTAAATGAGAGACATCACTATGCTAATGTCGCAAAAAAACTGTATACATTTCACTACTACACATTCATACAAGATTCATTTTGGTTTCTTCAATCAATTCCTTTAAAGTGGAGAGTTGTTTCCGAAGTACTAGTTTGCCGTGTATCAGCTTCCCTTCCATAGCGCAAACGCATTCTGAACATAGTTTTGATTGGGCTGCTTTTTTCTTTATGATATTCTTTTTGGCTCGTTTTGTAGGTCGTTGTGGAACCTCTTTTTCCTTCAAACTATGAATACGTTTCGATCTTCGTACTTTTGTCGACTCGTCATTATCAACGTCTTTTTTGGCTTTTTCAATTAGACTGTTGAACTCGTCCACCATTGCCTTTCTTTCATTAAGACTGGCAAGATCATGAGATGCTTGTGAATTGGCAACCTTCTTAGCCTCCTCATTCTTATTTGGCTTTGTTTCAATCTCCTGTGGAGAAGCATCGGGTGTCAACAATTGTTTAGAGTTTTCTGGTTCAAGAACAAAATATTGGAAGCCAATATGGGTTTTGCATGAGTCACAAAGATCGTCTTCGTCGTTGTTGTCAACAGAGGGTTTGTATTCAACAGTTGACTTGTCCTTCAACTGTGCTAGTAATTCCTCTAGTCTGGAAACATATCTTTCAAAGCTCCATAAACTTCGCTTTACCAAATCTAAGCTCACATCGTGTTTCGCATTGAATCGACTTAGAATATTCTCCAACAATTCGTAATGGTTAAACACGTTTTCTTTCTTTATTGGCCTGTAGTCATTAACAGATTTTTCCCCAAACTCTAACCATTCGTCAATGGCAAAATTCACCGCTTCGTTGAAATTAAACCCACAATTGAAACCTGCGTGGTACACTCGAGGATATGTTATCACAAACTCATTAGGGTTTTGGTCTGCGTATACACAGGGTATGCCATGTTCCACCAACTTCAGCGGCGACATCAATGTTACCAACTGATGTAGCAAGTCCGGCTGTCGCTTAAACAAATCCGGAGCTGAATCCCTCATTAGCTTTTCAAATTTGTCGGCAAACAGAGAAGGAATACCATACCATTTCTTTGTAGCGCCAAAATGACAGTAATTGGCCGATAAAGTGTAGTGATCTTCAACATGCCAGCAGAATGTTGATAGCAACGACCCAATATAAATCCAAGGTATGGTCATTCCAGATATGGAGGTGTTAATAAAGTTGAGCAATGACCCATTGGAAAACGGCAATTTGTTCAAGTTCCATGGGTGGTTGATGTAATACTGTATGGCAGGGTCAGTTGTATCCAATGAAGGGGTGTCGGCCATAGGAAACCCACTAACTTCACCTGGTCGCAAATTATGGATATCTGCACCATATTTCACCTCCAAATCGGACTTTTCAGCATCAACAAAAGACCAAAACTTTCTTTCAATGTCATCTACAGACAACGGGTTGTTCTGGTTGTAGTCTCTAATGAATTTGGCATCAAAATCCTGACACATTTTGTAAAACTCAGGGATCGTATACTTGACATCCACATCTTCGTCGAATCCATACTCTCCCGTCCCGATCAAACATTTATCACAGTACCAGCTAGTAGCAGGGACCAGCTCCAAAGGTGGGTTCAAACATTTCATATGATACGGATTATCACAGTTGTCGCAAAGCAAAGTCTCCAGAGGGTGGTCGTGCTGTCCGCACACCAAACAGCTATCGTATTCGTCCTCTGAATCACTTTCAGGAAAATCATAGGTGCAATTGGTGTGCAAATAAGTAGCATAATATTTGATTGTAGAATCGTATTCACGTTCTAATGCTGATGCCTTAACACCAAACCGAGCTCCTAACTTTTCCCATTTTTCTTTATCCATTGGTTCACCAAGATTTTCAACTTCTCTATACAAATCATAGTAGTATACTCTGGTGCCTTGAACATTAAAATACAACTTTAGCTGGCGCTTTCTTCTCATCTTCAAAAACCGGTTGATATTTTCTCTGAAAAAATCTCTAGATCGGGTTGTAATCCCCAAATCACTGAGTACCTGTTTCCGAACATGGAACTTAAAGTCAGGGTTGATGTGGAAACTTGGTTTCCAATTTGGAGGAGGTACAATCTTAACTAGGCCGTAGGTAGCACCTAGCTTCGAAACCTTGTCACTTGATAAATAACCAACAGGATCATTAAACTCTTGGTCTGTTGGAGTCAAAATTGGGCATGGAGTTAATAACCTCTTATCAAACAGCATCTTGGAAATACCTTGGTGTACAGCAAACGTTTGGCAATCTTTGACGTATATAAAATTTCAACCAAAATAAATATAAATTTCGATTTGCAAGGACAATATTGGTATCAAATTGTTCTGGCAACCTATGCGTCCACGAAATAAGCTAAGACAAACTATGTTTTCAGTGTTGTTCTAAAGTATCCAAAATAGCCAGGGATAACTATATCTAGGACAACCAGATAGTACCTCACCAGTTTTTTTTTTTTTTTACTTCCTTACTTTTTTTTTTTCTCTAATTTGCACCAGCATAAAATGTGGTCTCCATTTGATTATACAAACGCCAACAGTTGATGATGTAGTATAGATGTTTACAAGGACAGCATCAGAAACTGGTTAAAGGGGGGGGGAGATATGCTTTACCAGAACATGGTTATGTGTCATCAACTTGCTTCCGTCATTAGACTTCCTAACTTGGATGCAACCAGAATCGCAATTTTAATAGATCTTAGAATTGGGGGTTTGTAGTTGTTGTCGCTGATACCTAACTTTAATGGAAATCCTGCGCATCATTTTTTTTTGTTGTTCGCCTCGCTTTGTTTTGCCTCTGTTAGATCTAATCAGTATAAAATCTCCACGAAATTTTTCATTCTTTTTTTGTTGAAGCTGTTTTTTTTTCAACTAGAGATAAATCATTAATCATGAAAGACTACACGATTACAGTATTAGGATGCGGTGTTATGGGCACAGCTGTAACATCAGCTATTTTGAAATCCAAGTTTGACCCATACCCAAAGAAAATCATAGCATGTACCATTCCAAGCCAAGAACAAAGCTTGAAAGAAACCTTTGCTGATCAGCCATTAGTTCATGTTTCTGCCGGAGTTGAAAACAACAACAAGGCAGTTACTGAGGCAGATGTTATTATTTTAGGATGTAAGCCATATATGTATGAAGGCATTTATGAAGAAGTCAAGGAATCATTAACTGGAAAACAATTATTAATTTCATTATTGGCAGGAACCACTATAAAGGAATTGTCTATTTTCACTCCATATGTTGCCAAAGTCATGACCAACACTCCAGCTAGATTTGGTTGTGGAACTGCGGCAATTGCATTTGCTCCAAAAGTTAGTGAAGAAAGCCAAGAGTTGGTAATGAAATTGATTGATACTGTTGGTATGACTGTAAAGATTCCAGAGAAGAACATGGACATTGCAACTTCATTGATTGGGTCCGGACCAGCTTTTTGTTTATTGATGATGGAGTCCATGATTGATGGTGCAGTAAGAATGGGTATGCCATACGATGTAGCATCTGTTGCTGCAGCCAAGGTGATGGAAGGTACTGCCCGTATGGTCTTGGAAACCGGCGAACATCCAGCTGCGTTAAAGAGCAAAGTGTGTACTCCTGGTGGTACTACAATTGGTGGCTTGTTGACCATGGAAGATCGTGGATTAAGAAGTGCTATTGCTAGAGGTGTTGAAGAGGCTGCTAACATATCTGCTTCATTTGCCAAAAAGTAAAAATAAAAAAATGTATTTCTCTATTTAATATCTTTATTTTTGAATAAAAATGCACCACTTACAGTTGCGATCTCATTTTGAGTGAGTCCTGTGTTTGTAGTTTCCAAAAAGTGTTTGAATTTGGCACCATGTTCTCTGATATCTTTGTCGGCCAACAATTTAAACATTTGAGTCATAGATGGTTTTGCCCCGGTTTCAAATCCTTTCTTTTCAAGTAACTGTTTAAATTCAACCATCAACTTGTACAACTCTGGGTTTTCGGCAACCACTTTACTGACCTTTTCCAATGCCTGGGCCTGTTCTTCAGCAGTGGGCCCTTTGTCAAAAAACCTCAAGCTAGGGGTAGTGGTAAATCGACGATATGGGAGTATCCTAGGGGCTCTGGCAACAATTCTAAACATATTTCGGTACTTGTAAGAAAAAGGTGAATGGAGAAACTTCTCAGAATTTTCATGTAATATAAGCCAAAATTCCAATAACGCTTGATTTGGACATGAGACACGACCGCAGCTTTCAACTATTTTTTCGATTTTTTTTTTCAGTCCATTTTTGCCAACATCTGAAAAAAAAATATGAAAGGCGACCAGCAAGAAAAAAACAACAACAACCACTACCACTGTTTATCATACAAACATACAACCAATCATGTCTCACGAAGGTCAAGAAGAATTATTAGATTATTCAGATTCTGAAGAAATTGCTGTTTCAACCACCACTCAAGCTTCTGGTGAAGCTCAATCTAATGATAAAGAAAGTGATAAAAAAGGATCTTATGTTGGTATCCATGCCACCGGTTTCAGAGACTTTTTATTGAAACCAGAATTGTTGAGAGCAATTGGGGATTGTGGTTTTGAACATCCTTCTGAAGGTATGTAATGTGAATAGACTAAAGGAGGGCGCTTTGCTCCTTCACTTGAACGCTGATTACTAACATTTTCGAATTATAGTCCAACAAGTTTGTATTCCTCAATCTATTTTGGGAACTGATGTTTTGTGTCAGGCCAAGTCTGGTTTGGGTAAAACTGCTGTTTTTGTATTGTCAACATTGCAACAATTAGACCCAGTTCCAGGTGAAATTTCCACTTTGGTTATTTGTCATACTAGAGAATTGGCCTACCAAATCCGTAACGAATATGCCAGATTTTCCAAGTACATGCCAGATGTTAAAACTGATGTGTTCTATGGTGGTACCCCAATTAAAAGGGATATTGAAAAATTAAAGAACAAAGATACATGTCCACATATTGTAGTGGCAACTCCAGGTAGATTACATGCTTTAGTTGAAGAAAAAGCTATCAGATTGAACAATGTCAAGTCGTTTGTTATTGATGAATGTGACAAAGTCTTGGAATCCATCGACATGAGAAGAGATGTGCAAGATATTTTCCGTGCCACTCCTCACCAAAAGCAAGTTATGATGTTTTCTGCCACCTTATCTCAAGATATTCGTCCAGTTTGTAAAAAATTTATGCAAAATCCATTGGAAATTTATGTTGACGATGAGGCCAAATTGACCTTGCATGGTTTGCAACAATACTACATCAAATTGGATGAGAAAGAGAAGAATAGAAAATTGTCTGACTTGTTGGATTCATTGGAATTCAATCAAGTCATTATTTTCGTCAAGTCCACTAGAAGAGCCAACGAATTGAACAAATTGTTGTGTGCTTGTAACTTCCCATCGATTGCTGTGCATTCTGGTTTACCACAAGAAGAAAGAATCGAAAGATACAGATCTTTTAAAGAATTCAATAAGAGAATCTGTGTTTCCACTGATGTTTTCGGTAGAGGTATTGATATTGAAAGAATTAACTTAGCCATCAACTATGACTTGCCAAACGAAGCTGATCAATACTTACATAGAGTTGGTAGAGCTGGTAGATTTGGTACCAAGGGGTTAGCTGTCTCTTTTGTTTCTTCTAAAGAAGACGAGGAAGTCTTGGAAAAGATTCAAAGCAGATTTGATGTTAAAATCACCGAGTTCCCAGAAGAAGGTGTTGATCCATCTACTTATATGAACACTTGAGTGCCTACCGAAAAAATTGAATATATTTTGTTCATACATTTTGTATAATTTAAATACTGTCTTATTTTATATTGTCTTGTTTTATTATGTGTATTTGTAGTTTTCTTATCCTATTTTCACACAAATAGTATCTATCAACTGGTAAACTTCTTCAATGTCTTCCTTTGGTATTAAAAACCATTCCATGTGGATTTTGAATTTGGCTTCTGAACGGGATTCCTCAGCCAAGCAGGTAACACAGTATACTTGGCCCTTGCCATATTTTTTCCATAACTCCTGATGGATAGTCAGCTCTACCAAGTTTAGGTTCCTACAATAGAACCCACCGTTTTTCCAACAAGAATACACTGGATCATCAATACTCATACACGCCAATCGTTCAACTAACCCACGGCGTTTTCTTATCAAGTGTTTGTTGGGCGGCCCCATATTGGTCAATGAGTGTTGACACTTTTCTTGCCATTGCTGTATACGTGATTCTGGTGTTTTGGTGGTCCGTCCAATCTTGATAAGAATGTAATGTGATTTCCTGCTGTTGAAATTCACCCAATCAGTTTTCTTAGACGCATCAGGCAAATTCTTTACTTTGAAATTCCAATTTTTTGGTGGGAATAGAAAGTTGGTCATTGTGTACATGTAGATATAGCCAGTGTCATTTGATTGAGGTTTATGGTTATTGCTGTGATGGGTATACGATTGCCTCTCGTGGTGTCGACAGTAGGAATTTGGCAGTTGGCACTTTATTCTACACCTAACCCCTTTAGTTGTGATACCATTACATTGATATTGTTTCAGCATGTATCAACAGTGTTCTGTTTAGAGGAAAATGTTTCCACAACAAAAAAACATCAACATCGGAATTCTTTTGTTTTCAATTTTCCTGTTTCGCAACATAACAAATGTATGTTGAAGCAGAGAATATTTTGTAGAAAAAAATTTGCCAAAAAAAATGAAAAATAAAAAACCTTGAAGTGGTCTTGGGTAGAAACTTGGTGATAAACTGTAAAGTCTACAATATGGTAATGCTGTAAAGCCACCACTATAACCAGTGCCTCAATGAAAAGTCTAAAACAGTAGAGCGGTTTCGGAATCACTATTGTTTTCTAAATTACGAATTTTAATAGTTAATTTCTTGGGTACTTTGACAGTTCACGTGAAATGGTAACAGTTTTTTTTTTGTTGTCCCTCAATTCACTCCGCGTTATTGACTTTTCCTGCTGTGGTGGTTAAAAGCTTATAGGCTTTGCATCCACAGTTCTCGGTCCATGATGAAATTATTTTCAGATAATATAAATAGCCTATACGAATCAACGTTTTTCACAAATATAAATATTCTTTAGAGCCACTTTTTTTTTTGTTTTAATTCTTCCTTTTTTGTTTTCCCCATTACTAAACTACAATGCCTTCTCACTTTGATACTCTTCAATTACATGCTGGTCAACCAGTTGAAAAACCACACCAACCAAGAGCCCCACCAATTTATGCAACCACCTCCTATGTTTTCAATGACTCTAAACACGGTGCTCAATTATTTGGTTTAGAAACCCCAGGATACATTTACTCCAGAATTATGAATCCAACAAACGATGTGTTTGAACAAAGAATTGCTGCCTTGGAAGGTGGTATTGGTGCATTGGCCACTTCTTCTGGTCAATCAGCTCAATTCTTGGCCATTGCTGGGTTGGCTCATGCTGGTGATAACATTATCAGTACATCCTACTTGTATGGTGGTACTTATAATCAATTCAAAGTTGCTTTCAAACGTTTGGGCATTGAAACCAAATTCGTTAATGGTGACGCCGCTGAAGATTTTGCTAAATTGATTGACGACAAGACAAAAGCTATTTATATTGAAACCATTGGAAACCCTAAATATAATGTTCCAGACTTTGAAAAAATCACCAAATTGGCCCATGAACACGGTATTCCTGTTGTTGTCGACAACACTTTTGGTGCTGGTGGATTTTTAGTTAACCCAATTGCCCACGGTGCTGATATTGTTGTTCATTCTGCTACTAAATGGATTGGTGGTCACGGTACTACAATTGCTGGTGTTATTGTTGATTCCGGTAACTTCCCATGGACCGAGTACCCAGAAAAATACCCACAATTCTCTAAACCATCAGAAGGTTACCACGGGTTGGTCTTGAGTGATGCTTTAGGTAAGGCCGCATACATTGGTCACTTGAGAATTGAATTGTTGAGAGACTTGGGTCCAGCTTTGAATCCATTTGGAAGTTTTTTGTTGTTGCAAGGTTTAGAAACTTTGTCTTTGAGAGTTGAAAGACAATCTGAAAATGCTTTGAAATTGGCCCAATGGTTGGAAAAGAACCCAAATGTTGAGTCTGTGTCCTATTTGGGATTGCCATCTCACGAATCCCACGAATTGAGTAAAAAATACTTGAACAATGACGCTAAGTACTTTGGTGGTGCTTTAGCATTTACTGTCAAGGACATCACCAACACCTCCAGCGACCCATTCAATGAAGCCTCACCAAAGTTGGTTGACAATTTGGAGATTGCTTCAAACTTGGCTAATGTGGGTGACTCTAAGACTTTGGTTATTGCTCCATGGTTTACTACACATCAACAATTGTCTGATGAAGAAAAGTTGGCTTCTGGTGTTACCAAGGGCTTAATCAGAGTTTCTACTGGTACTGAATATATTGATGATATTATTAACGACTTTGAACAAGCATTCAAGAAGGTTTATAACAACTAAATAGATTGGTATATAAGATAACGTTTCACAACAATAATTAGACACATTAATGTTAAAACACCCCAAGTAATCCATTTGATGGAGGGGAACTCTAGGGTTCCAATTTGAAATTGGGTGATTAAATCGGTTAAAAAGTTTTTCATAACCATGATTATGCAGTATAGTATACATATTGTGAAGACGAAAACCAACATAGATATGACCTTGACAATGAAAAAGACTCTAGCCAAAGATTTTGCAAAAACACAGTAACCTATCATTTCAAAAAAAGAGGTAGCGGTAGTCACAGCTAAGCAAATCAAAGATGAGATCCCAAGATATTGAACTATTCTTGACATTGTATTGTATGTTTGCAAAGCACACAATTTCTTGTCAGAGTCACTGCAAATCTGGTCCACTAGATTGTAGTAAAAAGAAACTAATTTGGCTGAAACGTTGCTTGGATCAGCCTGGTTTGTCAAGTTTCCTAGCTGCGTTCCTATATCTTGAAGAAAACACGCAGCAATGTTTATTCCTTGTCCATTGTAACAATTCAATATTTTATCAAATTGGGTCTTCCGACAAAAACCAAAAACATTAAATTGGTACAAATTATTGTCATAATTAGAGTCAATTTGTTGGAGATATGTTTCTGGGATAGTCTCATTAATGTAAATGTTCAAGTCATTCGACAAATATGTTGCAAATTTTAGTCCTTGTTGGACAAGTTGGAATGTATTTTTGGCAAATATTGAATCTGACTGAATCCTCAATTGAAATGCAGGTGGACCTCTTTGAATTAGTTTTGAATTTGCAAAAAGAAAGAAAAAGCTCATCGCAAATAGGAGCGACACAGTGCATACTTCTAATATCGACCAAACGATCAATAACTTAGAACGGGTGGGGCGGATTGTGTAAATCTCTTCTTTATTCATTTGTGGTTGCAAAGAGAACAAAAGTGCAAGAAAAAAAAATCTATAATAAATACTCTATTTTTTCAAATTAAACATTTGATTATCCAATAGTTGCAACTCGTCATCTTCTAGGTACGAGTTTCTTGGCGATATACCATCCGTTTTATCTTCTTCGTCAAATGGGCTCTTGATTACTTCACGAATCAAATGGCGCTGTCTTTTGTCAGAAACTTTTCTGCTGACCTTGTCCAGAGCAGATCTAGACACTGACCTGCTAGAATATCCATCATATGTCTCTTCTTGTATAGTTGGATATTCATCTTTGAATGTAAAATTATCTAGCAAGATCCCCTGCTCTTCAAGTTCGGCTTTTCTAGCTCCCAAAGACTTTGTTCTTCGGACGGATGATTTTTTGGATAATGATTCACCTAGCTTTCGCATTTCTTCCTCGTGGTGGTCGTCCTGATGAGCTGAATGACGAGGGTTATGGAATATGTTTCCTATTTTGTTTCTGCCATGGCCACTATTGGGTTCAAAAGATTTGAATTTGGCGGTGCTTCTTTTGACACGGAAATCAGTGTGTCGCTCAAACTCTGTCCTTCTTGTAGGTACTTCATAAAAGGACACTACGTCATCTTGATCAGTGAGGCTAATCAGAGGATTAGCACACCACATAGGAAAGACCCATGACATCAGCGATAGTGTTGCAAACACAGCTGAAAGCGATAAAAACAGAAACCATTTGGAACCCATATGAAACGTTACACCAAAGTCGCCCAATTTGCTCTTAATTTCATTTCTTGTAATAATAAACAAATTTGTGATCATCGCCAGTCCTATAATTATACTAAGGGAGGAGGCCAATGAAATCAATGTCACAACATGCAAGACCAAAGAAGGAATCTTTGACAAGTCTCTTGAAGAGCCACGGTTGGAGTAGATGACAAAAATGCATATTAAAATCACAAATTGTGCACAACAAGTGAAAATGATCCCATTAAAGGCAAGCTGAAACTTTGCGTTTCTCGAACTGACTTGCTTTTCATACAGTGTGGTGGTAAATGTTGAGCTTTGGTAGGCATAAGCTAAAATGATCTCCAAGCCAATGGACTCTAACTGATTTATATAATCAAACACGTAGGAGCTTTTATCAGTGCATGTCAAAACTTCGTTTTTCTTTTTAGTGTGAATTTCCCCATCCTTACCTACTACCGTATATGTTTCATAATTACCGTAGCACCAAGTCCACAACGATGAAATACAGTACTGTGGACTACCCGCAACTTGTGTCTCAGCATATTCGGTTATCAATTTGATTTCACTAGTCGTCAACGAATTTCCTGTTCCACTCATCTGATCGTTGAAAATCGCTGGCGTAAAGACTTGAGTCACAGAGTTTCTCAACGATTCGTATAACCCATTAGCTACATCCAAATATGAACAGTTTATACGAGCTGCGTAAGTTGTATTGGTGACTCTTGGTGCAACTATACATGCCAAACAACACACTATTGCTATAAGACATGTAAACAAACGACATAGTTGAATGATCCTGTCCTCCTTGTTGAGGTTTTTAAACGGTAGGGTAATGTTATACACCAAGTTTCTCCATAATAACATCTCGTTGGTAGAGGCAGGTTTTGTATGTGTGAAGAAAAAGGAGTGAGAGCCAATCGAAAAAAAAAAAACAACTCGATTTCGTCTACAAGTACATTCAAACAGAATGAAAATTGTACATTTATACCAGACAATTTCCTACAAAACAAGCAATAAAACAAACTAAACAAAAACGAAATGAACCCTCTACAATAGCCCAATACTTAAAACTCTTCATTGAATTTCAATTCACCATATTTTGCTTGATATTGACTAAGATCTAACTCATGGTCGTCTTCGAATTTTCTCTTCAAGTAGTTGTTGCTTTCTGGCAAGGTTTGTAAAGGAGCATTTTGAATCTTGTAGTAGCTATCCCACTCTTCGAGATTGGAAACAGTTCTTGTTGATTGGCCATTAACCAAATCTGGTGGACCTGTCATACTACTTGGTAAAGGGACTCGTTGAAAGTTGCCACTGAATTGTTGGCTAGCAGTGTTGTCACCTGGTAACTTGTAGCCTTCGCTAACAGCTTTTCTGATTCTCATGGCAACAGATGGCAATGAGGCAGCATCTTCGTTTAAGTTTTCAACTGGCTGAATAGCATTTTGCATATGTCTTTTAACTCTTGGTTGCATCATCATGGATATTGCAAAAGGAAAGTGTTGTACAAAAGTGGATTGACAACTGGACACTTCTTTTTAGTTTTTCTTCCTCCCCCTTTTATTTTTTTTTTTTCTTTCTGCTCTTTTCATATTGCCGAACAGGTGAGGTGTGTTTTGAAAAAATGGGTCGTGCACAATGACAATTTCGCATTCTCTTGCTATTAGAGATCAAGTGGTTCCAGAAAAGTGAAAAAATCTAAATCTTAATCTTGGAAATGGGGAAAACCCCAACCAACTATAAAAGAGACCATCAATTCCTTTGTTGGAAAAATTTTTCATCAGTCTTCTTTTTCAGTTAATTACACAATTACTACATCAATGTCTTCAACTCCAGATTTTAAAGTTTCCTCCGAAACTGCTCGTGAATACGAAACAAAATATTCTGCCCACAACTACCATCCATTGCCAGTAGTTTTTTCAAAAGCTGAGGGTGCTCATGTCTGGGATCCTGAAGGAAAAGAGTACTTGGATTTCTTGTCTGCATACTCTGCAGTTAACCAAGGTCACTGTCATCCAAAAATTGTTGCTGCATTGGTTGATCAAGCCTCAAAGTTGACATTGTGCTCTCGTGCATTTTCATCTGACGTGTTCGGAGTCTATGCCAAATACATTACCGAGTACTTTAACTATGAGATGGTATTGCCAATGAACACTGGTGCCGAAGCTGTTGAAACTGGTTTGAAATTGGCCAGAAAATGGGGTTACGACAGGAAAGGTATTCCAAGTGGCGAAGCTATTATATTGTCTGCTGTTAACAATTTCCACGGTAGAACTTTGGGGGTTATTTCCATGTCCACTGACCCAGACGCCACCACAAACTTTGGTCCTTACTTGAGAGGTGTTGGTCCTCAAATTCCTGGTGAACCAGAGGGCACTTTGTTGAGATATGGGGTTATTGAAGATGTCGAAAAAGCATTCGCCAATGCCGGTGATAAAATTGCTGCTATCTTATTGGAACCAATTCAAGGTGAAGCCGGTATTGTTGTTCCACCAGAAGATTACTTGCCAAAAGTCCAAGAGTTGTGTAAGAAACACAATGTCTTGTTGATCTGTGATGAGATCCAAACTGGTATTGCCAGAACAGGTAAAATGTTGTGCTATGAACATTCGAAAGGTGTCAAGCCAGATATTGTATTGTTGGGTAAGGCTATTTCTGGAGGTGTTATGCCAGTGTCTGCCGTTTTGTCTTCGAAGGAAGTCATGTTGACTTTAGAACCAGGCTCACACGGATCTACATACGGTGGTAATCCATTAGCTTGTAGAGTTGCTATTGCTGCTTTGGACGTTGTTAGAGATGAGAATTTGGTCGAAAGAGCACAAAAATTGGGTGCATTATTGAGAGAAAAATTAGAAGAGTTACAAAAGGAAAGCAACGGAATGATCAGTGAAGTTAGAGGTAAAGGGTTATTGTCGGCTATTGTTATAGACGAATCAAAGACCAATGGCAGGACAGCTTGGGATTTGTGTTTGTTAATGAAAAATCACGGTGTTTTGGCCAAACCAACCCATGACAATATCATCCGTTTGGCTCCTCCTTTGGTTATTTCCGAGGAAGATTTATTGAAGGGTGTTGACAGTATTAGAAAATCCTTGAAAGAGTTGCCAAACGTTGCTAAAACAGAACATTAGTGTGTGTATTATCTATTTTGCAGTAATAAAATTAATTTGAAAAAAAGAGTCGTGTAACACCGTATAATTCTCTCCTCACCTCGGCATGTGATTCCAAAATTTTTCCACTTTATCATTTCTCGGTGGGGAACCCGAAAAAAGAAAAATGCTGAATGACGGTCATATAAATTAGATTGGTCTGGACTATAATTTTGGATTTTCGAAAATTTGTTATTTTTCTTTCTCCCATATCATTATCAAAGAAATGTCGTTTGTTGGTGGAGGATCAGAATGTTCAGTTAACGGAAATGCCGTTGCTCAGTTTAATAAGCATACCCAGCAAGATAGATCGTTGCAACAACAAGTGGCAAATCAACATGGAAACGTAGCACAGAATCAAGGGTTCAAAAAAGATAATTTGATGAATGTTAGGGATAGAGCTAACTTGGACCAATTTATGAATAATGGAGCACCACAAAACTCGTTTCAGTTCCAACCTATGAGACACGAATTAAATACCATTCAGAACCAACCCAATGCTATTCATCAACAGCAAAGTAACTGGTCGCAAGACTTTGTTGCGCAATCTCCATCTGCTCAGATTGCAACACCAATAGCCAAGACTGGAAGTCCAGTGAATGCTCAGTGGGCCAGCGAGTTTAGCCAAGCACCCGCAACGCAACAGCACAACCAAAGACCTGGCCAATTTGGCCCTCGTCTTGGGGGATACCGTCCAATGATGGGAATGTCTATGGCATATCAGCTGCAACCTCAACAACAACAACAACAACAACATAATCAGGAGCCACAAGTTGATTGGGAGAATCAGTTTAAGGAAATAGAGGAGTTGACAAACAAGGCCGAGGAAGTTGAGGAAATCCAGAGAGAACAGTCTCCTGAGATTGTTGTTGATGACAAGTATCAGGCCACTTTCCAAGAAGTGTGGGACAGTTTGAATTCAGAATCTTTTGAAAATGACTTTATCAATCAGCAATATGAAGATTTCAAGAGAACTCAAAAAGATGGGTTTCCAGCTGATATGAATCAATGGGAGAAAGATTTTGCAAAGTATGCGTCTACGCGTGCCCACTTTGGTGACTACCAATTTGAAGATAAACAGAGTAACCAGTTTTTGGACTTACCTAAAGACCAAGACCCATATGAGATTGGTTTGCAGTTGATGGAGAATGGTGCCAAATTGTCTGAGGCTGCTTTGGCGTTCGAGGCTGCAATTCAAAGAGATGAAAACCACGTTGATGCCTGGTTGAAGCTAGGCGAAGTCCAAACTCAAAATGAAAAGGAGATTGCTGGTATTTCTGCCTTGGAAAAATGTTTGGAGTTGCACCCAGAGAATTCAGAGGCGTTGATGAACTTGGCAATTAGTTATATCAACGAAGGGTATGATAATGCCGCATTTGCCACTTTGGAAAGATGGATATCGACAAAGTATCCTCAAATTGTGGAAAAGGCCAGACAGGAGAATCCAACGATTACTGATGAAGACAGATTCTCGTTGAACAAAAGAGTTACGGAATTATTTCTCAATGCCGCTCAGTTGTCGCCTAACCAAGCCAGCATGGATGCTGATGTTCAAATGGGGTTAGGTGTGTTGTTTTACGCCAATGAAGAGTTTGACAAGACCATAGATTGTTTCAAAGCAGCATTATCAATACGACCTGATGATGCTATTTTGTGGAATAGATTAGGTGCTTCATTGGCCAACTCTAACCGCTCCGAAGAAGCAGTTGATGCGTATTTCAAGGCATTGCAATTGAAACCGACTTTTGTAAGAGCAAGATACAATCTAGGGGTTTCGTGTATAAATATTGGTTGTTACAAGGAAGCAGCAGAGCATTTGTTAAGTGGGTTGTCAATGCATCAAGTAGAAGGGGTGGACACTGTATCGACATTGAATCATAACCAGTCGACATCGTTGACAGAAACATTAAAGAGGGCTTTTATTGCGATGGAGAGAAGAGATTTATTGGAGTTGGTTAAACCAAATATGGATTTGAATCAATTCAGAGGTGAATTTAGTTTCTAAGTATATAGGGTGTGTATTTATGGCAAAATTGCAAATTATTATTTTTCTAGCTGTAATGAGAAAATGACTCAGAATTATTTTTTTTTTCCTCCACAAGTGATAAGTTTTTTTTTTTTTTTTTCATTTTCTTTCAACGCTTCCTACCACCAACCAGACATGACATTCCCTATTTTGCCTGTTATATCTTCTCCAGAAGATAAGCAATCTATTGACGAGTTTTCCTTAGTTGGTCAAGTACTTTTCCCAATTGAAAGTGTTAGTCCCAAGAAACATTTTATTCATCAATTTCCTCATGACTTGGATATTTTTGTAAATGCTATTGATAATGCCACCACCAACCAAATTGTCGAGTTGTTGAATGTGGGAATTAAGCAGGTGTTTGTTAATGAGAAGCAATACCATGACGCCATTGAAGCTGGTTTACCAAGCTCTAGGTTTGTTGTAGCAGTCGATGTTCCAAGTACTGAATTATTGACATCTGAAGCATCCTTTGTTACTTCTAAACCATTTTCCGAAAGTGATTTAAAGAAATATAATGCCAATGAAAACCGAGTTATATATATTGAGTTTAACTTTACTCAGGATGGAGCCATTGAATTGGCTAAAAACTACGTTCCAGTGATTCCAAGTACAAAATTGACTGTCAAACGTCAAGAAGAGAACAAGATATCAATTTCTGCAGTGTTTGTTAGTACTTTGACTACCGACAGACCAGATGGGTTGTACACTACATTAATCACAACCCCTTCACCTTCCTATACAGCTTTGGGTATAGTATATTCGTCCAAGGACTCGATAATTGCTGCAATTGAAGAAAAAGTTGGGGTTTACCAATCACGTAAACGCAGAGACGAATTGTGGTACAAGGGCAAGACCAGTGGTGCAACACAAAAGTTGGTAAAGTTATCCAAGGATTGTGACTCTGATGTGATTCAGTTTATGGTGGAGCCACGGACTGGGTATGGGTTCTGTCACCGTGAAACCAAATTCACATGTTTTGGTGACGATATTGCTGACTCTCCAGCTAGAGGATTGCCGAAATTAGATAGTACTTTGCAAGACAGATTGAAAAATGCACCTGAAGGGTCCTACACTAAACGTTTATTTGATGACGAGAAACTATTGATTGCCAAGTTGAAGGAAGAGTTGGATGAATTGATTGAGGCTAAATCAAAGGAAGAAATTGCCTGGGAGTGTGCTGATTTGGTTTATTTTGCCATGGTTTGGTGTATCAAACACGGGGTGAGATTGGCTGATATTGAGAAGAATTTGGATGTAAAGTCCTTGAAGGTTTCAAGAAGAAAAGGCGATGCCAAGCCCCAATACCAAGAAGCTCCTGTAAATAGCAGTTACAAGCTAGAGATTGTTAGTGTTGACGATGCTGCTGCTGTTGAGCGTGCAATGACAAGACCTGTACAAAAGACTGCAGACATTATGAAACTCGTGCTTCCTATTATTGAAAAAGTCAAGTCTGATGGAGACAAAGCACTTATTGAGTTGACTTCCAAGTTTGATGGTGTAAAACTTGATGCTCCTGTTTTACAAGCTCCGTTCCCGGCTGATTTGATGGATATTTCAGAAGAAATGAAGGCTGCCATTGACTTGTCCATGCAAAATATCGAAAAGTTCCATGCTGCACAATTACCCAAAGAAAAAGTTATGACAGTAGAAACCAGTCCCGGCGTATATTGTTCTAGATTTGCTAAGCCGATTGAGAATGTTGGGTTGTATGTTCCAGGCGGAACAGCAGTGTTGCCCTCTACAGCAATGATGTTGGGTGTGCCTGCAAAAGTTGCTGGGTGTAAGAACATTATTGTTGCATCTCCTCCATCACGTGCTACAGGGAAGTTGACGCCAGAAGTTGTTTATGTTGCCCACAAATTGGGAGCTAAATGTATTGTTATGGCAGGTGGTGCGCAAGCAGTCACGGCAATGGCGTATGGTACTGAAAGTGTACTCAAGTGCGACAAGATTTTGGGTCCAGGCAATCAATTTGTTACTGCTGCCAAGATGTATGTTCAAAATGACACCCAAGCATTGTGCTCTATTGATATGCCTGCTGGTCCGTCTGAAGTTTTGGTGATTGCTGACTCCAACGCCGATGCTGATTTTGTTGCTAGTGATTTGCTTTCACAAGCAGAACATGGTGTTGATTCTCAGGTCATTCTTATTGGGGTTGGTTTGAGCGATGAAAAGTTGAATGAGTTCCAAGCTGCAGTGGAGAGACAAGCTAAAGTGTTGCCAAGAAAGGATATTGTTGCTAAATGCTTGGCTCATTCGTATATTTTATTGGCTAAAACCTACAAGGAAGCATTTGATTTGTCAAACCAGTATGCACCTGAACATTTGATTTTACAAATCGATGATGCACCATCGTATGTTCCTGATCTGATTGAGAATGCCGGTTCAGTATTTGTTGGTGCATTGTCTCCTGAATCGTGTGGTGATTACTCAAGTGGGACGAACCATACTTTGCCAACTTATGGTTATGCCAGACAATATTCTGGAGTCAATACTGCTACTTTCCAGAAGTTTATTACTTCCCAAGAGGTTACTGAAAAAGGTCTTCAGAATATCGGTAAAGCAGTCATGGAGTTGGCAAGAGTTGAAGGGTTAGAAGCTCATAGAAGAGCAGTAGAGATTAGAATGGAGAGAATGGCTGAAACCAAATAAACTTATATAAAGAAATAAACGCATCTTGGTAAAGTTCTCTTAATTCTGTATATTGCTTATCTCTAATTTGTCAGTGTGAAAAATCGTCCAGTCCTTATTGTGACTGAGGGATGACTAATTATCGTGATTTCCGCCGTTTCAGCTCGCCTATCTTGCGTGTATGTTCCGCGATCACGCTGATTTCTTCTTCAAAACTTACAAATCAATGTATCTGGGAATGTCAGTAGAGCTGGGACAGGCGGAGATGTCAATTGAATGGCCACTTTGATCGTGTTGCTATGGTATGGATTGGCACTGCAAGTGTATTGGTATGGGTTATGATTCCTGGCGTCGGTCAGAAGCCAACCATGGCCCCATATTGATGGGTCTAGTAATAAAGACTCAGGAGAAGCTAAGAATTGATTTGGGCCTTTTTATCTTTAATACCAAGAAGTTATATGTTTCTCCACATTTTTAGTGCACACAGGTTTTGTGTGTAGCCAGTACCACAAATGAGTTGAATTTTGATTGGGCAATAGCTAGTGGCGATAATTCTGCCTTGCCCCGCTTATGAGTACATTAGCGACAAAAAAGCCCCCGTAATTGCAAGACAATAGCAAGGAAGGGAGCGGCGGCGGTGGCGGCGGCTAAAGCGCTAGTTCGTACTTGCATAGCTATCGCAAATTACATTAAACGTAAATACTCTAGTTGCAATAAGATCATATATTAGTTATGTATTATCAGCAATACTATAATTCAACTTAGAATAAGGCAGCAACAGCGGCAATGACACCACCAATAGCAACAGCTGGCATGTTACCGGCGTTAGCAGCTTCAACGGAAACAGAAGCAACGTCTGCAGCAGAAGAAGAAGATTGAGCAACAGAAGATTCTTCAGCTTTGGTGGTTTCAGCAGCCTTTGAAGTTTCTTCAGCTTTAGAAGTTTCAGCTGGTGCAGAACTTTCAGCAGCCTTGGAAGTTTCAGCAGCAGTGGTTTCTTTAGCAGAAGTTTCTTCAGCCTTGGTGGTTTCAGCGGCAGTAGATTCGGCAGTGGTGGATTCGGCAGTGGTTTCAGCAGCGGCATCAGCAGCCTTAGCCAAAGCGTCAGAAACACTTGATGGGATCATCCAGTATGGTTCCCAAACACCAGCAGATGAACAAATGGAAGTGGCCAAAGATTCAACAGAACCAACTTCTTTTCCTTTACAGTTTTTAGCAACACAGTTACCAACGGCACCAGCAAATTGAGGCATAACACACAAACAACCGGTATCCCAGTATGGACATGGGGTACTACTAGTACTTTGCTTGACACATTCTTTGGCACATTCTGGCAATTGGTCGTAGATTCTGTCAGCGAAACCGTTGATGGAAGCGGTTTTAGCAACACTTGGGAAAATAGTGTATGGATTATCACCTTCTGGGATAGCAGTGACACCAGCAGCTGAAACAATGGAAACGATTGACAATAAGGATAAGGCGAGCATTGTAGTATTAGTTATTAGTGATAGTTAGTGAAGAATTAGAATTCAGAACAACGGAAGTCATGGAAAATGCCTATGTATTTATACCCTAATTTTCCATTCTTCCAAATTTGGTTCGCAAAGAAAATAATAACAAAGATGTTCGGCAATTCTTCTACACAAAAGAAGTTTTGGGGGAGTACCCATATGGCACCTGAACAAAGGAACTTTCATACCTTCAATTCTATCCAGTCAGAAAGTAGTCCGATATTTCCTTGATTAAATTGTGCTAAGAAAAAATATTAAGAATTACCTCAATTGTACACAAAACAAAACAAAGTAGCAAATACTTATGCAGCTTGGCTTAATTACTCGAGGCGTATATGTGTTTGTGTAACAATTATACAATTGAGTTCTGTTTTTAGACTCTTGTAGTGGTCAAGAAATAGCGAAACCTCGTAGCCCCTAACACCAAAAAGTATACCATTGCTGTTTGTAGAACTTTAGTTACCAAATCTGGATATTCCAGGCATGTTTCTTGCATAAACATCCACATGGCAGCAACCATAGGTGACCTCGAATGGCCAATCGTAACCATTCAGCAATAGCAAATCCGATTAATTAGCACGGAAAATGCAGCTAATAAAAGAATGGCAAGTTGATCTTTCGATTTGCGGTCTTTTTAACGAAGATTTGTGGGAAACATCTGATTTTTTGGTGGGTATAGTATGCCTCAAACTATCGTCAATTCTAATGGGGGTCTTCTGTGGACTAATTCGGCACTAGTCTAGGAAACTTACTCAGGTTGACTACAATTGTTATTGGAGCAAACTAGATACCCCAATTTCTTGGCATACTCAATTTGATGAAATAGATTAGATTTTTGAGATTAAGCGTTTTGTCCGGTTTGTAGTAGCTGCACGTTTTGTTTTGTGGTTTTTTTTTTCTTGGTCACTACAATTCCACCTAACTGTTCTCACTATGTATCGGAACTTTTTTGGGATAGAAGTCGGGTCATTAAAAATGCCCAACTACCCGGAGAGAAGGGAAACTGGGGGGGAGTAAAGATTTCAAGAACGGATAAAGACTTTTCCACCAATAGGTAGTTAACCCAAGTAAACGTTTGCTAAAATTTTTTGTACTCATTTGAGAAACAAAGAAAAAAAAATTTCACTCTATTGTTCGAAACATCACGCAATAATTGAAGGTTACAAAACTTATACGACATGAGATGGTGGTCTTTATATTTTGGGCATAATAGAATATATAGAACGTTTATACAAGAAGGTACATCATGAATCCAAGAATTACCGATCCGATTCCTCCTGTCTGCAAAACAGCAAAATTAGCAGAAGATGAAGGAGATGAGGAAGAAGAAGAGGAGGAGTCTGTGGATGATGAGCCTGTAGATGACGAGCCTGTAGTTGTTGATTGAGCCGATTCGGAACTGCCGGTTTCACTTGCACTACCAGTTTCGGAAACAACGCTCCCAGCAGCACTTCCTGGAGCAGTAACCCATGATTTAGCAGTTTTCCCTTCAATTGTAGTAACTTCCTTGGCATCTCCAGCGGCAGTGGAAAGCATCGAGGAAATAGAAGCAGGCATCATCCAAGTATTAGCACCAACAACTGAACACAACGAAGTAGCCAAGAATCTGGCACTAGCAACATCTTCACCCTTACACTTTTGAGCAACACATTGACCAACTAAACCAGCCCATTGTGGCATCACGCAGAAACATCCAGTATCCCAATATGGACAAGGGGTGTTACTTGTACTGAATTTGACACATTCCTTTGCACAGTCTGGTAATAAATCGTAGATTGGATCTGCGAACCCATTAATGGAAGCAGTTTTAGGGACTTTTGGGTATGTACCAAAGTTACCGTAATCAGCAGCAGATACTAAAAGAATCAAGTAGAATATGAAATGCATGTTAGTGTGGATATGGAGCTGATGAAAAAAAAAATAGGAATCTCTTACCCTTATATAACGTTAAACCCGAAAGAAAAGTGGTCTTGACCTGTCTTTGTTGTCCCCCAATTTATCAGATTAGTCTCGGCTCGCAAAACACTAAAAATGCTTTTGTGCTGCGTAAAATTTCGCAGTTTTCGGATTCTTGGCATAGAAACGATAAATCCACCAATTAAACGATGGCCGCATCCCTTGTCTGATGATAATAAGGTTTATTGAATGCATGAATGAAAAGTATTAAACAAATCTATATTCACCTCTAAATTTTTTTTTTTTTATCATTAACCAAGTTTAACTTTCAACCATGGCTATTCCATTTGATCAACAGTTTTTTGTGGAAAAGGATAGAAATAATAAATATGAGTGGTTGATATTTGTATTGACGTTCATTGTGTTAGCTGGACATGGGATACTTTTTTATTGGATTCCACGATACTTGCGAGTCAATAACAAACGCAACAACTATTTTAGACTACTTAAAGTGTGGGATGCATGGACGAGTTGTGTTCATGTATGGGGCGATTTCTACTTTCAGCCCAGTTTGGTGTTGTTGGGAATATTGTTTGTTGGTCTTAATGTTGGGTTCTGCTTTGCAGAGATTAATGATTTAGATTATCAAAGTCGGTTTTATATTATTTCCAAGAGATTGCTGAAGGTGGCAGTAGGAAACTTGCCGATTTTATTATTTGCTGTTATGAAAAATGACTTGTTGACATCAATAACAGGGTTGCAGCATGATAGATTAGAATTTGTTCATAAATGGTTGTCACGGCTTATGTGGGTCATGATCACTATCCATATGGGGATGGCTTGTTACTATTGGTTGAATCTCAACTTTAAAATTATGATTATGATCCCACCACAGATATTTGGGTTTATGGCTTATGGGAGTTTCAGTATTTTGAACTGGGCTAGTTTAAAGTTTATCAGACAGTTTGCGTATGATTTCTTTTTGGTGCAACACCGTATTTTTGCATTTATGATGTTGTTCTTTACATTTATCCACAATCAAGGAAACAGGGCTGTGGTGTTGATTTCGGTGCACGGGTTGGTTATCGACAGGGTTGTTAGTAAAGTGTTTGCATACTTGCACGCCAAAAAGTCGCCCACCAAAGGTAGATGTACATTCCGGATCATCGATGACAGCACGATTTCGGTGGTGATACCTGTCTCTGAAGCTGGATACACGTCAAAGTCTTGGTACACGAGATTCCTCCCCAAATACAAAACGTGGAAAGCTGGTCAGCACATTTACTTGAATGTGGGAAAAATCAAATTCTTCCAATACCATCCATTCACGATTTCTAGTCTTGCTGAAAGTGGGGAGATGAAACTACTCATCAGGGTTGAGCGTGGGTTTACCAGAAAACTCATGAGACATCTTGAGCAAGTTGATCATGATGAGGTGACAATCAAAGCTATGTTCCATGGTCCATATGGTGCTAGGTATCAGCCGTTGATAACTTTTGATACGTGTCTATTTTTCGCTGCTGGTTCGGGTGGTGCATTCACGTTCCCAGTTTGTCTTGATTTGTTGAACCAAATAGATAGACGTGATCAGGAGGGTGATGTTTTGTTCCGTCCAAAAAACCAGTTTATCAAATTTGTGTGGGCAATCAGAAAGCAAGATAATATTGAGTGGTTTGAGGATTCGTTGAAACAGTTTGCTGGACGGTGTTCTGTTGATATTTATATTACCCAGGAAACAAAGGAAGAATTGCCACTACAAAGAAAGAATCTGATCATTGAAATAACAAAATCGTTAACCAACGATTATAATATTTTGTATGGGAGACCACAAATTCAAGATATAATACAACAGCACTCTCAACTGCTAGGAGCTAACCAGTCGATGGCAGTTACTTCATGTGGCTCGCCATCATTCACAAACTCCATCAAACATCATTGTCAAAGTGCTAGAAGGGTGAAAGGTGCACCGGAAGTGTATTGTTATACAGAGTCGTTTTAGGGTATATAGGATAAATTTAAGGTTTGTGTATGTTTTAGCAAGGCGGACATAAATTCCTGTACGTAAGGACACACCCCCATTTCAGATGAGTTTGGGGAGAAAAAAATCACTCTTTCGACAACTTTTTCTTTCAGCAATGTTAAAGTACCAATTGATTGGTAAGAAGGGCAGGTTCTTTTCCAAGAAGAAAGTACACGAGTACCCGCTTGTGCATCTCCATTCCTTGCCGTTGGAGATACTACTTGAGATTTTTTGTTTAGTTGATGATTACCAGACATTGAGAAGTGTGGCATTGTGTTGTAAAAAGTTTAACCATATTGTCAACAAGCACCTATTGTATAATCTGATTGTTTTCAAAAACCCAAAAAAGTTCTACCAGTTTGCCACTATACATCTACTAGCAGATATCAGCAACAAAATCAATTTCCTCAACACCATTGAGTTTATCAACCCACAAATTAAGGACTCAGAAAACACAAAACTAAATATAGCCGGGAGCTATGCAGTGGAGTCGAAAGTGAGAGCCATGGACCAGCTCAACTATACTGAGTTTATCTTGTCGTTGTCGAACTTGTTTACCCATGCATTTGGGTTGCAGTGTGTTATTTTTAGCGAGATTTCCCCGTCGTTTGGGTTCCCCATGGAGTCCAAGTCTGGCAGCAGTAATATTTTTAAACGCAAGGCCCCGAAGACAAAGAATAGACGTTTGGGGAAGTTGGTGATGAAGACACAATCAGGGTGGTCTATACCATTGAGGAATACCCATTTGTCACTTATTGCAGAGTATTTTGATGTGATTGACGAATTGTGTTTGGTAAACTTTATTATTGATAATCCAATCACGATCAAGGATCTACGAATAAATAAAATACACTTTGAATCGTGTATCTATCCGTTCAAGAAGGGACCAAAAAGAGAGAATCTGATATTCACCAATGTGTCGGAGCTAGAACTATCCAAAATTGCCAACAGCACCGAATTGTCGTTGATCGATCTAATCAAAGTGAAGAACGAGGCATTGCATTACTTGACGTTGGATATTGGGTCAAACATTTTCTATACCAACCAGGAGTTTAAGTTTGGCAAGTATAATCCGTTTTTCCAGTTGTTGTGTTCTGGGGTAGGAGGGTACTCGAGGTTGGATACTTTGAAGTTGACAAATTTTGAATTGTTTGACTATTTGAGACACGATGATGTGCACAAGGATGTTGACTCGTGGATAGAGCCGCCAACTGATAATTTTGAAACGTTTATGGAGTACACGTCGCAGATCCCGCACTTGATTATTGTGCTACGAAAGTTTCCGCCACGAGTCAAGACATGTCTCAAATGTGGGTTCAAGGAGCAGCAGCTGGATAAAAATATAGAGTCGTTGACGTATGATGAATGGAAAATATTTCTTAAACCGTTAGAGTTGAACCCGGGGAATACATTACAGATTTTTCGACACGATTATAGATTACTATACACAAAGTCAAAGTATTAATTAAACAAGTTAGCACAGAAAGTTTTGAAAGGGTCTATTAGTTTGTGGATAAAGTCGATAAACGGGGTGCTAGGTGGTGGTGAAGGGGGCTCAGCAGGTTCTGTGGGTTCCGCAGGCTCAGCAGGTTCCGCAGGTTCTTGGGGTGTTTCTCGGTTTTCCAACGCCTTTTCATCAACTTCCACCATGGTTTCAATTCTGTTGACGATGGCTAGTTTTTCGCCGCTTTCTTGGAAGAATTTGTACGTTGTTGTTAGATCCTCGTTGGATAGAGTCACATATTCTCCGCGCTTAGCGTCAACGCCAGTTTCAATCAATGTCTGCGCAATGGTTGGAGGAACGCCCCTAGAAATGTCTAGATTAGGGTACAGCAACTCACATTTCGGAATTGATGTTTTAAATGTTGTCAACTTTTGGTGTATATCCTTTGCGTTTTCCTTCATTGATTGGATGATATAGCTATAGTCTAGCTCGGGTAGGGTGTCGAATTTGTTTTTCAACTGAATAAAGTCCCGCAATACTTTGACGTCGCCATTGGAGAGAACCTTGACTAGGCCATAGTTGTTTGGTTCCTGGGTGAACTCGTATACCAATCCTCCACTGAAAACATCTATCATATCGTTTGTGTACAATACTGGGACTTCATCGAAATTTCTCGGCAATACCTCATTGCACCCATATTCCGAAAAAAACATTGGTTTGGTGAAATGTTTGTAATCGTTGACCAAGATGTTGTACCCGCTGCTGTAGAATGTCTGGTCGCCACACCACTGGTACGAGTTGACGCCATAAAAGTCGACTGATTCTTTGGGGTTGTCGTCGCCACACTCGAGGTACTGTGCTAGAGGCATTCGATAGTTCAAGTCGTCGGCCGCTGAATAACCGACGGGGATGGTTCTTGGTGCATTGTATTCGATATAGCTTTTGATTTCGCGGACCACCGCTTTGACATATGGGGCAGCCACACTGGCGGAGATGGGGCCGTTGACAATTTCGTTCCCGGCAATAAACCCTAGCGTGTTGTTGTAGTGGGAAAACTGTTCTACCACCTTAAAGACATTTTCAAAGTAGTACAAGTTGTACGAATTCCACGGCTCGTACCGGTTTAGGTGGTGGTGTGGCAATGGCGAGTTTACGTCTAGAAACAAATATATTCCCGCTTTGGCCAACATGGTCATGCATTTGTCGTGGTTTAGGTGTGCATTTATTGAATAAATACGAATGGTGTTGATACCTAACTCTTGAAATAGGATTATATCTCTAGCACATTTGTCGGGATCCGATAATGGGTCGTTGAGCTCGGACACTGCAGACGATCCACCCGGCTGGTAGTCTATTCCCTTGATGTAGAACTGTAGGTTGGTTAGTAAGTGTTGGCGCAAGAATGTGTTGGCGGTTACATACTGGTTCTTTTGTGATACTATCTATAAAGTAGTGGCCGTGGATGATGATGGGGTGGACATTTGCGGTAATCGATACGGTTAGTATTAGTGCAATCAAGATACACTGTAACATGGTGGTTGATGTTTGTGGAAAAAGAAATTTATGTAAATTTTGCTGCGAAAAAAAGTTTGTAATGGAGTGTGGGGTTTCCCCACGACAACAAAATCACAGTCAGATTAGTGGGCATATAAATATGAGCTAATCGAAAGGTTTTTTATTTTTTTCACTCACCAATGAAGTTTACAACTACGCAATCCACCAAACTTGCCCTGTCTCTTGATAGGGTTTTGAAGGATATTACTACATTTAATGGCGATTCCACGCCGCAATTAATTGCTCCAGGGTGTACACTTGGCGTTACAGATCGGGATTCTACCGTGTACTTGAACTCGAAAGGTGTGAGAAATATCGATGACCCTGTGCCAGTTACAAATAACGATAGCTACGCGTTGTTTTCGTGTACTAAATCTTTGACGGTGATGGGGGCATTGATTTTGTACGAACAAGGGAAACTCCAATTAGATATTCCCGTTTCTACATATTTCCCAGAGATTGCCAATATCGGGGTATTAGAGCCAGGAGCAGTAGACAAGTATAGTGGTAAGCTTTCAAAGCCGTTGACGACACCGCAAACGCCAATTACTGCCAAACACTTGATCACCCATACTGCCGGGTTTTCGTATGGGTTTATTAGTCCCGATTACTTTGCGTTGATCACCAAGGGCGAACGAATCGACGCCATCAACCCGCCCATGGAGTTTTTCCATAAAAAGACACCTTTGATTCATGAACCAGGTACTGATTGGGCTTATGGACATAATATTGACTGGTTGGGGTTTGTTCTTGAACGGATTAGTGGGCAGAAGTTGGGTGAGTTTTTGGCCACACACGTGTTTGAGCCTATTGGCATGACAAGCTGTACCTTCCACAAGAAGGACCCTTCGGACTTGGTTAGGATCCATTTTAGAAAGCCTGATGAGACATTGGTTTTGCTCAAAAAGACACCAATTAGTTTAGATCCCATTTTGGATTTAGGGGGACAAGGGTGTTTTGGGAGTGTTGGTGACTACCTCAAGTTTATCAGAGTGTGGCTCAACTATGGGGTCTCACCAGATACTGGGAACCGGATACTTAACGAGTCGACAGTCAAATTTGCTATTAGGAACCATTTACCGGACGATTTTGAGTTTGACTTTATTGGGTTGTCACACAATGTTCTTGATGAAGAGGAACGGAAAAACGATGGGTGGACATTGACTGGAAATGCGTATGGTCTGAACGATTTGCCTACAGGCAGACCCAAAGGGTCTAACTACTGGTCGGGTGTAGCCAACTTGCACTTTTGGATTGATTTTGAAAATGGGATTGGTGGGTTTTATGCGGTTCAGGTATTGCCATTTATGGACGAGTATAATATTGAGAGCTACGCGAGGTTTGAGAGTGAGGTGTATAAGGTTTTAGGTAGTCAAAGTAAATTATAGTGCGAAAATAAACACAGCCCGGAAAAAAAAAAATGTACAAGTAAACCACTTTTCCACCATCCATATCATGACATCTCATAGTGGGTACCAGAGACTAGATAATGTTTCTTCATCATCGACAGTGTTGCCGATGCACCCACCGGAATATGACGACGTGCACACACCCATGGAACAGTTTGAGATAGACGACCCCCAGTTGCCGGCATCTGGTCTTTTAGTCAAGTTTGCCAACAATTTCAATACAAGGATATTACGGCCCGTGACGAGAATTATAGACCCGATCTATGAAGGGTACAAGTACTTTCAGATGCAGTATGAGCGGTCGATATTAAAGTTGGGGAACCCGTTAGTGGTGAAGCGGTTGTTGTATGTTTCGTTTGTTATGGTGATTGTTTTTGGTATTACAAAATATAGCGACAACGATTCTATCAGTGGGGCCAGTATGGGAGCGTTCACTAGGGGCAGGTTCTATGATATCGACAAAGTTGGCGAGTCTATAACGCACTTTATTGATCCCAAAGAAATGAAAGAGCATTTAGAGTACTTTTCGTCGATACCACACATCACCGGCACGAAAGGAGACTTGGCGTTGGCAAAGTATGTACAGTCGTTTTTCAAGAATAATGGTCTACACCATGTTGAGTTGAATGAGTTGGAAAGTTTTACCAATTATCCAGACAAGACCAAGACGTACTTGAAGGTTGAAGATTTTGAGGCGACGTTGTTTGAGCAACATAACGAGGGCATGGAGTTTTTGGCATTTAATCCGAACTCGTTGAACACAGAGAAGCCTATCAAGGGGAGTTTTATTTATGTGAATTATGGGGAGGCCGAGGACTATGACAAGGTGATTGCCAATGGCGTTGAGGTGAAAGATAAGATTGTGTTGGTGAAGTATGGCGGCAAGACCCCTGAACCGAATAAGGTGTACATTGCCGAGCAGCACAAGGCCAAGGCAGTGGTGTTTATCACCAAGAAGTATAGTGTTTCTGACGATGTGATTCAGAGAGAGAATGTTGGGTTGACACGAATGTCGCCTGGCGATATTTTGACCCCTGGCTGGGCATCGGAGAACATGTATGTGACTAGGTTGACGTGGGACAAGTCTGAGACCACGCCCAAAATCCCCACCATCCCGGTGTCGTGGAAAGATGGCGAAATCTTGTTGAGGAAGTTGGCTGGTGGCGTTGACTTTGATGGGTACAAGAGTGGTGACGGTAAATCGCCGGCCCTAGAATTGAGTGTGCAAAACATTGACCGGCCAATGCACCAGGTGTGGAATGTTGCTGGGTCTATTGAAGGGCGAGAACAGAACGAAAAGGGGGTTATTATTGGTGCTGCTCGAGACTCTGGCTGTTATGGGACGATGGGCAGTAATACCGGCACTGTTGCGTTATTGGAAATGGTAAAGATATTTACGTCGATGCAGAGAAAGTATCTGTGGACCCCGTCGCGGTCGATATTTTTTGTTTCGTTTGATGCCACTGAGTATAATTTGGCCGGTGCTGCTGAATGGATAGAGAATAGGAAGGAGTCGTTGCGCAAAGAAGGGTATGTGTATATTGACTTGAGTGATTTGGTGGCGGGGGATAAGTTGTTGATAAATGCCAACCCGTTCTTGCATGAAGTGATTGGTAACTGCTTGCAGAAGGTGAAAGCGGGGGATAGTACGATGTATGATTTGGTGAAGAAACAGAATGGTGACCGTGTGCCCATGGGAAATGATTTTCTCGAGACAAAGAACTATGTGCCATTTATCAACTATATCAATATTCCTTCGATGGAGATTAAGTTCACGGGGGTCGACTACCCCAAGAACTCCTGTTTTGATAACTTTGATAATTTTGAGACCAGCGGGGTTGATCCGAAAATGGTTAAGCACGCACAAATGGTTGAGCTTTTGTCGAGGATAGCTTTAGAGTTTGCTGAAAGTCCGTTGATTCCGTATAATTTCCGTGATTTCACACGTGAGTTAGAGTTGTTTGAACAGGATTTAGAGAGGTATGCCGAGGTGCAGGTAGAGAAGGTGGGTCGAGCAAAGCCGGTGCTACACTTTGATGGATTGAAACGTGCGTTGAACTCGTTGAAGCTGGTGAGTGAAAACTATCAGGAATGGGCCCGCGAATGGAAACAGTTTATCCATGAATCTGGCGGCATGGAGCCGACCATCCATACCATGCTGAGATGGCGGTGGAACGATAATATGGTTGAGTTTAATGGCCAGTTCCTAACGAGAGAAATCCAGCATCAGCGTGCTGGCTACAAGAATATACTCTTTGGGTTGCCGTTTATTGCGCCTACAAGTAAGGGTGAGTTTGACTGGCACAGTTTCCCGTTTATACGGAACTATATTTCGCAACACGATTTTGAACTGGCGCAGAATGCGATTAATCAGTTGGCGCTGGTTTTAGAGTCGGCAGCGTTGAACTATCGGGATTTGAGCTAGCTAGGGTGTATAGGTGTTCTAAATAGTGGTCTCTAATACCAAAGTCTTTGATTGAGTGGACGAGGTTGGTGAGGTAGTCTATGTTTTTGCCACTGGGACCGACAGCAGTGCGTATGACATGGGCGGTGTCTTCTAACGATTCTGGCCCCACAAATGCTTCGTTGTCGATTGTTCCAATGTAGATATCGCTCTCAATGAACTCTTCTCCCACGTAGAATGGCACTTTGTGGGCGGTGTACCCGTTTTGTTCTCTGATGTCGAGGTACTGTTTGACTTGTTCGACGTGCTGTGGCTCGATGTAGTATGCCACTCCATAAACACGCAAGTCGTCAGGCGACGACACATTATAGAACTCGTCGTGAAATTTGGGGGAGGTTAGATCGTCTATGGAAAGGAGGGTTACCACTCTGCCGGGATACTCGGGTGTTCCTCGATGGTCTATTGAGCTTTGCCAGAATCGGCGAATAAACCCTTTTAAGTAGCCTGTGACTTTGTACGATACGTGTGGTGGTGGTTTAAAGATTAAGGATCCGTATCCTATAATCCACATTCCTTGTGGGTGTGTCATTTTGCTATACAGACTATATGTAACTAAATTTAAATGCCATTTTTATGGTCTCGACAATTTTTTCTTTTAGGTGTGTGCGGTACCTGTTGGCGCTGATGCCGAGAACCAACACCACCAACACAGCCAAATAATTTTCTCTCAAGTAGGTTTTGACAAGGTTGTAGATGTACGACAACTGCGATATTTGAACTTCGTGGTGTTCCTCTTCGTAGCTGTTTTGGATCTCTTTAATTGATTTGTATTTCAAGGTCTGCTGTTTCGCCTGTTCGAGGGCAGCTGCCCTTTCTTTTTCCTGATTTTGTTTAGCCAACCGTTGCTGGGCCTTCTGTTCCTCATGCAGGTGTTGGATTTTGCGTAGTTTTTCCAAATCTTTAGGGTCAGTAATCAATCGTTCTGCTTCTTGGTATTTTCCAAATGTGGGCAAGATCTCAAACACCACCAACTGCATAAACTTTGGCTTGTACTTGTCGTTGTTTGCGCCCAAGTAATCTTTATGTAACTGGTCAAAGTATCCATCGCCAATCAACACTTTCGGGTTGGTAATATGGGCTAGGTGGTAGTTGTACAATATTTCACATGGAATGTCGTTGCCAAACACGGAACGAATCTGGTTGAGGACCTCGTTGCTGGTAATGGAATTGATTGCAGCGTTGGTCTGGACTTGGTTTAGCAATCCATCCTTCAAGCAAACCCCCACTTCCACCAAGTATAGGTTGATTATTTTTGTAACCAAGGTTTGGGAGATGGTGTGGTTGGCATATTCGTTGAAACAGATGTGAAACAATTCACTTGTTAACTTGAACGACGCCTCAAAGTTCTTATTAATGAATTGCTTTAAAGCAAGTTTGTAGTTGTGATCCATTGTGGAGAGAAAGAAAGAGTTGTCGATTTTTTCTACCGAGGTTCGCATAACAAAAAAATTTATATATTTATCTACTCCTCTTCGTCTTCTCTATCGCGACGACTACTTGGCAAGTAACCCAAAGCTTGCAATCTTCTTTTCTTTTCGACTTCCGTCTCCTCCTCGTCGGCACTCTCTTCGGAGATGGGTTGGGTGTGGTTTTCTTGTAGGATATTAGCTATTGTGTCTTCCAACTTTTGTTCGGTTTTGCTGCTCATTGGTGTGTTTTCTTCTTCCGGTAGTATGATCTTGTGCTGGGTGCCGTGCTCGAGGTCGGTTACACTGATTTCTGGTGGTGGCTTGATCCCCACCATAGACTTTACCATGCCCATGATAGACCCCGACCGTGCTCTTGGTGCAGGTGCGTGTTTGTTGACCTTGTATCTTCTAATGATATCACCATCTTCATTTTCAATCACAATCAAATCGTCCACACGGTGGGCGTATACTTTACGTTTATTTGGATCATCTTTTTTATAGTATGACCGGCGTGATAACGACCGAGATAATTTTTCTTGTAAGCCGTGTGTATCCTCGTCGGTTGTGTATTCGCCAGACCCAGTTGAGTATTGTGTGAGGTGCCTCTCCAAGGATTCCATAGAATGGATACTTCCGATATCAGGGGCGCGTACTGGTTTGGTGGTTAATTTCAAGTTTTCCATTACTTCACCATACTGGTCTTCGATAATGACTTGGTCACCATCTTGGTAAGCAACGGTTGGCACTGGTGCCTTTTCGGCTTTTGTAGGTGGTTTCTCTCCAAATGCAGATAACCCTGATGTTTTGTTTGGGATGGCAAGGGTGTCTGAGGCTGATTCGGGTTCTGGCGTTTTGTTGCCCCCTAGTTGTAAGATCTGCGCTTCTGGGGGTGTTCTGTCGTCTTTATGGTTCTTCTTTCTCTTGGCTCCGCCCGCTGGACGTACTTTTATGCCGGTAGTTTCTGGTTGCAGTTTTTCGGTTGGTGCCATTGTATCCACCCGGTGTAAGGAGAAGGAGGTGGTGGTACGGTCGAGTTTCTGGAGTCTCTGCATCCACCCGCCACTGCCATTACCTTCTTGGTCGGTCGTAAAGGACATGGTGATGGCCATTCTGTTTAGTCTTTTACCTAGTGTTAGCACTGCCACTGAAGATCCATGGACGATGATCGATGTAATAACAATAAAGCAGACTATAGGCCAGATAGTGGCGAGCAACTGGTAGTGAGGGAAATCCTCGTTGGGGAGGTGGTGTAGCGGCGTTTCTTCAGTGGTGTAGTGGGCTTCCAAATCTTTTCTGGCCAAGATACTGGCAAATATGGCACCGACACCGATTGGCCCGAAATGGCCACAGAATAACGCCTCTCTCCATGTTTTGACGTCGGGGGTTATTGGTTTGAGGGCGACAACGGCGGGAATTCTTCTCAAGAATATGATGACAAATGCCAACACGACTAATCTCCATACATTCAATCCCAAGTCGGCGTTATTGAATTGTGGCCAAGGAATGATTGCCCCGAAGTAGACGAAAAACGACAAGTTTAGCAACAAGTCAATAACAGTAGACACGTGTGACTCTTCGGTTTTCTTTGCGAATGCCCCATTCCAGCCAAAGGCGGTACCTGCAGCAAACGAAACCAATAAATCGTCCACACCCAACATTGACCCAATACCAGCAGAAATAAATGCAATAAACACGAAAATGGCCAAAAACGATTCACGGTCGATAAGGTTTTGGTTTTCTGCAAAAGCGACTAGTTTACGCAAGACATAGCCAATGACTGTCCCCAATAAACAGCCGAAAATACACTCCCAAAGGATGGTCAACAAAAACCAATCTTTAACAATTTCGCCGGCGTGCCCAGAATGGATAATCAAGTTTAGGGATAGGAAAATAAATGGGAATGCCATACCGTCGTTACACCCCGATTCTGCTGACAACAAATTACGCAAATGGCCAGGGACTCTTTCGGCAAACTTTCCTTTACCGACGACAGCAGCAGCCAAGACCGGGTCGGTGGCTGTGACACATGCACTGACTAGCAATCCATCGTTGAATGTGAAATGGGGGATGAGACACCAGATGAAGAGCCCAACAATCAACCATCCACATGTCATGACCGGCAACAAGAAAATAGTCACTGAGAGCCAATGTTTCATCATATACTTTTTCGGCAACTCTACTGCCACGGCGACGATCTGGATACATAATACTATTCGACAGATTTCTAGGGTGATGTAGTCTGAATTACCCCAGCTGACGGGGTCAAACCAGTTTAGACAATGTGGGCCTAAGATAAGCCCTGCTATGGATGCGACGGTGGCCTCGCCGATGTATAGACGTTCTTTGACAAAAAGGGAGACTAATGAGAATAGGGTACTGAAAATACCCACACAAGCGTAGGCTATGTGTGGTGGTTCTAATTCTAACTGACTCCAAGCCATGGCAAAGTGTGGTGATGAAGAGTTGATAAGAAAAAAAAAAATTTTGGTGGTTCTTTTTTTTTTTTGTAATGGAAAAAGGTTACATTGCGCCAAGAAATTGTATCACCTAAAATTGGACAACACGTTCTTGCCATGTTGTTTGTTGAGTCGGATAGTGAGTCGGTGAACAACACCGATATTTGTCAGGTTGAGGATTCGTTTACGGCGTCGACCACGCAGATTGCACACTTGTCGGATATTTTCCAGAGTTTGGTCAGTATTAATAACCAGGCGATAATCAGGATCAAGGAGACGGGGATCACGATCTACTCGAGCTATAACCATACGTTTAATGTGAATGTGAATATCGACCCGCTGTTGTTCAGTATTTATAGTATTACTGGCGAGGAGTTTACGTTGGGGGTTGATTTGAGTTTGATTGGCGAGTGCTTTACGTCTGTGGCCAGTACGTTGAAGTTTGAAAAGTCGGTTACATGTTACCTCAACTACCAGGGTGAAGGATCCCCCCTAGTTATTGAGTTTGAGGATACGTATATTTTGGAGAAGCTCGAGTTTTACACGTATATTATTGAGCTGGGGATGGAGGATGATAATTTGGGGATCGACTATGAGAGGGTGGAGATGGAGGCGATGGTCAGGAGTGATGTGCTTACGAATATTTTACTGGATTTGTGGCAGATTGATACCGAGAACTTGTTTATATACGCCGAGGCAGACACGTTGACTTTTATCAGTAATGGGCCTATTGGCACGTCGAAACTTATATTCCCCAACGACAAGGATGTGCTTGAGAAGTTGGAAATTAGTGGCGACAAGAGGTACGTGGTGTCGCAGTTTAGTTATGAGACGTTTTATCGATTATTCAGGGCGGTGAGACTAAGCTCCAAGTGCAAGCTTGTCAAAGACGCCCATGGGTGTTTTTCTATCCAGTTGTTGTGCAAGAAACTACCGTTGAGTGGGTACTCGGGGACACTAGTCACCATCAACATGATGGAGCTCAACCACGACGAGTTTATGATTGGGTGGATAGAGGAGCAAGAGAAGCCGGTGTTGTTTACGTCGTTTAAGAAGGTAGAGGTACAGTCGAGCGTAGTTGACAAGCGCAATGTAAGCGGGGCAGTTGAGGTGCCGTTATTTTTATAAAATCAGTATACAGCTATGTAGCTTTCAATTCTATTTTTTTGGTTTTGGGCAATACACTCGGCGATCCAAGTAATGTTTCTGATTTCTTGTTCCTTCGACTTTAACCAGGCAAACACCGACGCCAAGGTAAACTGCTGGGTGAATGCGTTTCTGCACAATTGCATTTCCAAGTAGTAGAACCAGTCACCTAAGGATTTCAAGTTTTCGTTGGTTTCGGAGAAGATGTCCTTGTAGTCGCCAACAAGTTCGACGATTGATTTCAATTGCTCGACGTCGTCTACTTGTGACAATTCCAAGTGGTAGGTGGGGTACAACTTGCCGTGGCTGGGGAATAACGACAACTTGTCTTCTGGCGACAAGTCGGGGTTGTTTAACGAGTTTAGGGCGATATTGATGACACGTTTGTCGGCCTCCAAAGTTAACAATCTCTCCATAATCTCCTTATCGGGTCCGTCCAAGTTTTTGTCACACCAGTCAACAAACCCTTCCAAGTAGTTTTTGTATAATCTGTTTCTTATAATTTCGATGTTCAAGTCGTCCAAGTCGTCGGCACTGACACAGTTTTTGAAGAATGGGGCCAAAGGAGTGTCTATCAACACTGTCAGGTATAAACTTTCGATGTCGGTAGCAATCGACAATGTAGGCAAGGTATCGAACCACCCCAAGGCGTTGGTCTTTCTCAAGATTTCCGACTTGTCTCTTTCGTGTAAGGTACCGGTAATCATCAATATGACATTGTCGATCATGTACCCGTAGTTTATGAAATCCATAAATTTGGTTAACTTCCCACTCGATTGACTTTGGATGTACTGGTACTGCTGGAATAGTTTTTTTGTCAAGTTTTCTTGGATGACGGTAGTGCTTAATGGTCCAGAATAGTTTGCCAAAAAGTTGCCGTAGTCGGTGGATGATAATTGTAATTTCAAATCTTCAAGGTTATCGCATTGGGTGAGATTGACGTATTGGTTGGAAGTCAAGAGGCCGGATTTGTAGCCACGGACAACACCTTCAAGGTACCCGTAGTCGATGTTAAAGAATAGTCCTTCCATTTGGTGGTGGTGATGATAAGGTTGTTGATTTTTTTGTTGAGAAAAAAATCCAGAAATATAGATAGAGAATTGAACAAAGTGCGCGACCCGCAAAATGTAACCACACAGCTTCTCGCTAGGCGGGCACAGTCAATAGTTTGTACAGAGTAGGTTTTTAGCATAACCGGCTACAGCAAGGAGGTACCACGGTAAACAACTGCTTTGGTTGGCTGTAAAAAAGCTGTTCAAGAAGTTAGACAAACGTGGTAAACTGAATAGTCGTGTAGGTTTGAGAATAAGACGTGGCAAATTTTATTTGACGAGGAAAAACACTATAAAAACAACTTTACAAAATAATTTGAGAAAAAATTGCTTTAGAGAAGAATAAATTTAAATAAGTTTTACCATTTGATAGGGATATGATAATAGAGAATAAAATATAGCCTTGAACGGTAGACACTGGTTCCCCTTTCCATTAGATGTCACTTATAGATGTAGTGGGATGCATTATTATCATGTTGTTGTGAAATGAAATTTGTGATAATTATCTCAGTGGGGAAATATTAATAATGTGAAAATGATGAATTTGAAAAAGATAAAAATCCATAAAAAGGGATTCTAAGTATTATCCCTAATTTGATTTTACCAGGTTTCACAGAGTATTTCTACTAACAGTGCATAGGGTTAGTCGAGTAATAGAATGATGTTTATTGTTATAGAACTGAACATGTAGAGGCCTTAACCCGACAAGACGTATGAGCTGATGATTCTACAAATATTTGTTCACCTTTGACATGCTCTCAATTGGCGACTTCTTAGTTGAAGTGATGAAACCTAATACTTTAAGTTTCACCAGGACTGGGTAGAGCAATGAAGGTATCTGTACGTATCTATAGAAAAGTCTGTAAAAGTTTTAAGTTGATCAAACGATTGAAGACTTTTTGTTTAAGAATTTGGTCAAAATTTCCATACTAATGGAAACGCGGAAAAAAGATGGCAAAAATTTTTTTGCTAACAAAATTTGTTAGGCGCGAAAAAAAAGATGGCAAAGATTTTACAAGCTGTCAAAAAAAGATGACAAAAATTTACCAAGTTTTTTTGGGGTTTTTTTGGGGTTTTTTTTAGGCTTATATAGGTTGTTTAGGGGTGTAGGAATAGGATGGGCTGTGTTTGAGAGCAAACGGAGCACTGGTTGCCGAGATATGCGCGGTTAAAGGTGGGTGAGTAGAAAAGGCGGAAAAGCAGTAGGTAGATGCCCACTTTTTGCACTTTTTAAAGCACCGGTAGATAGCTCTCACTCTGTAGATTCTACCTATCAAGGTTAGAAGTCGATGCCTCTTTTGGGTGTTGAGCTAGAGCCCGTTTTAGTCAGTTTTGGCCGATTTTACGACATTTTTTTGCCATCTTTTTTTTAACTATGCGACTTTTTTTTGGTGGTGCGACATATTTTTGCCAT